>Ga0209542_10009200_pt1 | contig 18191 bp, 17 predicted proteins | sample RifCSPhighO2_01_FD_184028 | JGI IMG/M metagenome (GOLD analysis project Ga0209542, IMG submission 184028) | Soil microbial communities from Rifle, Colorado - Rifle CSP2_plank highO2_0.1 (SPAdes) (version 2) | ecosystem: Environmental > Terrestrial > Deep subsurface > Rock core/Sediment ...
ACGAGTGTGCCGCTTTGATGCAGAAAGCTAAGCAGGAATTATTTAAATCTTTCAGAAAGTGACGACGCCAATGTGGGGATCATATGTTGACTGGAAAAGACTGAACATTTTCAATCAATTCGCCCTACCGACCATTCTCGCATCTGCCACGACGCTTGCGCTCTCTACATACCGAATTGCCGAAACATCAACCAAACCACCCTCGCCCCCTGCACCGCGAATGGCGCGCGCGGACCGGAGATCGGTCAAAACCCTTTCATTCTCTGCCCGCAGCAGCTGTTGCCGGCGCATATCAGCCTGAAGTTCTGAAAATCTGCCACCTTCGTAGAGCGTCACGTGCCCGGCCACGATATATGCCGCAGCAAAAAAAACACCGCTCACGACAAGCATCCTTCCAAGCGTTGCGGCGGGAACGGCGCGAGCAACAGTCCGCCCGAACCACAGCGCGCGTAGTGTACCGGCGCATAAAAGGCGGAGTGCATGTATTGTGTGAAGCGCCGTTGTCATATTTTTTCTGCGATGCGCAGTTTTGCGGAACGTGCGCGCGGATTTCTTACGACCTCGCCTCGTTGCGGCATGATGACCTTTTTATTTACGAGACGCATCTTACCTTCCGCGCACATCGCCCGAAATAACTCCTTTACGATGCGGTCCTCCAGCGAATGAAACGTGATGACCACAATCCTTCCGCCGGACCCGAGGACATTGTAGGCCCCCGCGATCCCCTTTTTCATGTTTCCGAACTCGTTATTCACCACGATGCGAAGCGCCTGAAATGTTCTGGTCGCCGGATGAATGCGCATGGTGCGCGCGGCAGCAGGTGTTGCGCGCATGATCGCATCGGCAAGTTGGGCTGTCGTCCGAAACGGTTTTTTCTTTCGTGTCTCGCATAGTGCGCGCGCTATGCGCCCGGCATACCGTTCTTCGCCGAATTCCTGAAATATGCGCTCAAGTTCTTTTTCACTCCACTCGTTCACGATGTCGCTGGCCGTCAGACCCTTTTCGGCGGAAGCATACCGCATGATGAGCGGTTCGTCTTTCCGGAAACTAAACCCTTTCCCCGAATGCTCAATATGAAACACACTGAAGCCGAGATCAAAAATGACTCCATCAGCCGGATAAACATGATATTGTCTAGCAACACGTTCAATGTTCGCATAATTTTCTTCTATGACTCGTATGTGTTTCTCTACGCGATCCTTATGCTTTAACACCTGCTGGGGGTCCCAATCAATCCCGAGCACCATGCCACCGGGCAGCACCATCTCGGCGATGGCCCGCGCGTGTCCCCCATCGCCAAACGTCGCATCTATGAAACGTTTGCCGGGCCTTGGATCAAGTGCTGTTACTACTTCCTCTACCAATACAGGTACATGCATTGGATTAATAGAGTCCGAGTTCCCCCAGTTTCTCGGCTATCTCATCAGTATGCTTTTCCATATTCAATCGGTAATCGCCCCATTTTACCTCGCTCCATATTTCAATACGGTTATATAACCCCACTACCACGGCCCGCGTCCCAAGTCCCGCGTACTTTCGCAAATAATCAGGGACCAAGATCCTCCCCTGAGCATCTACATCGGATGTACTGGCGCCCCCAAGAATGTGTCGCGCGAATGCCCGTGAATGTGCCTGCGCCATCGGAAGCTTTGTAAGTTTCTCCGCTTCTTTTGCCCATTCATGTTCCGGATATAAAAATAAACATGAATCCAGTCCTCTCGTAATGACAACACCCCGCTCCTCCAGAACCTTGCGGAACTTTGCGGGCAGCGCAATCCTCCCCTTGCCATCAATTGTGTGTTGATATTCGCCGATGAACATATCGCGTGCCATCTGTTATCTGAAAAAAGAAGGTTTGATACCTCAAGTTTGGAAATATTGGTTATTCACAGTTTCCCAGAGTTATCCACAGAATCATCCACAATTCCCCACAACAGTTTAATTCTATACCACTTTATAGGATAATACAACATTTTTACTCACTAGTGCTTTTTGACGAGAGTTTAAAAAGCATTTATTTAAGCCGTTTTTATAATGCTGAATAAGGTTATTCACAGATGTGGCGTGAAATAAGAAAAAACGGCATTAAGGCCGTTTTTTCTTATTTAACAAAAATTACTTCTATGAGCGCTCCTTCAAAAGCGCCATCCCTCCATACAGTCCTCCAAAATCGCCGAGCTCCGCTTTTCGCACCTCGGGCATACCATCAAAAAATGTAAGAGTTTCCTTAAGGTGTTCCCGAACCCGCTCAACATCTATTTGATGCGGCGCGGTAATCATCTTTCCGCCGAGAACGATAACATCTGGCGACCAGTGGACGACCGCGTTGTGTACGCCGTATGCAAGCCATACTGCCGCCTCCTCCCACACTAACGGATCGGTAATCTCATTGGGTTCGCGCAAATAATTTTTCCTAAATGCCTTGCCGGAAACATATGCCTCCAGATGTCCATTGACGCCGCATGTGGAACACTTCGCGCCCCCGGCGGCGCATACGATCTGATGCCCCGGTTCAAATCCGAAAGAATTTCTGTCTATTGCCCCATCCACAATGCGCGCACCTCCCACACCGGTGGAGACCGTAATGTACACAACAATGGGAAATGTGCGCCCCGCGCCATACCGTGCCTCGCCAAGCCCCACAAGCGCAGAATCGTTTTCTAGCCGGACCGGCGCGCCGAATGCTGTTGCGAGACCCTCTCGCAAGGGTTTCCCAATCCAATCTGAAAGATGCGATTGCAATAATCTCGTCTTGTCCTTGGTCATGGGACCAGCAGCACCACCAACGGCGCGTTCAATGGTTCCACCGGAAAGTTCGCGCGCAACGCTCCCAAAGAGCGTCATTGCTTCCTCAAATTTTTCAGGGGTATGAAAAATTCTTGGCTTTTCAAATGCATCAGCCCCTTCCTTCACGGCGGCTATGCGCGTATTCGTGCCTCCGATATCAAATACAATGTTCATGCGTTTTATTGGTACGAGCTCTATCCAAGTATCAGCTTCTTAAACTCCTCAACCATCGGCACCTGCTCCGGTTCAGCACCGTATCCCAATGCCGTGTGATACGCCGCCCAATCGGCAAGCACTAACGACGAGAACATCTTTAAGAGATCATTCTCTCCTGCAAGCGGCATCACCTCAACTAAAAGGCCGCGCTCCCGATAGAGCCGCTCAAGAACAGCCATGCGCTTTTGCGTTCGCGGACGATCGGCGGTGTCTTTCAGAAAGACAAAATAAAATTTCTGTGAAAGCGCTCGGGTGCCCTCCCGCACATCAAACCCCGTCATCTCGTTATGATTCAATTCGGGAAGAACGTTATAAAACGCCGGAATCTTTCCCGTCTCGTTGAATTTTATTTTCCAGTTGTATGCAAGCGCGCTATTTCGCCAAGAGGAATAGATGACGGGAACAAAACCCCGCATGCGAAGAGCAAGCTCTTTACCTGGCGCCTCAAGCGCCTCTGCGTTGAGCGATGTTGTAAGTGTTTCTGACTTTGCGAGCGCCTCCCCGTCTCCCATTAAGGCAAAAAGCGCCCGCATGCCGAATCCAAGGGCTTGTCGCGGCTGAATGCCGGTATCGGGAAGACGGACGTATGGGACTCCATCCTGCTGTGCTTTCTGAAGAAGCGCTCCTCCGGTTGATATGACGGCAACCGCCATTCCACGGGTGCGCGCGGCATTATAACTATCAAGCGTCTCTTCCGTATTGCCGGAATATGAACTTGCGATAACAAGCGTTCGCGCGATCTCTTGCTCGGAAATAGGAGGAAGGCCGTAATCGCTATGCACCGCCAGAGTTCGTTCCGGCCGTATCATTTTTAACAGATCCCCGGCCAAGTGCGACCCTCCCATGCCACAAACGATAAATTGGTCATACGCGCCGAGTGGTCCGTTTTCTACGACCGGTTGAAATGAGAACTGGGTTGGAAATTTTTTAATTGCATCTTGCACCATAGAGAGAACATACGGGATGAGCGCATGTGATAATGATTATGGCATTTCTTGCGTTCTGTAGCCCCCATCTTGCACTATATTTGTTACGTATTGACTATCATAAGGATGTAGCGTATCTTAATCGCAGAACTTTTTCTTTAAGAAGAACTTGGCGAGCGAACCTGATATCATCGGTTGGGGACGTGGTTCCATTACCGGGTATGACGCGAAAGAATTTAGAACCTCACTCACCCGCGCATTTAAGGATGGGCGAGCCGACTTTGTTGTCCTTGATAATAATATGCGCGGCCAAAAGTTCCTTGCTGCCTGTGTGGCTTGGGCGGTAGACCGGGGATGGCTCTACAACGATAGTAGCGCAGGCGACGAACAATGCAAAGTTTTTTCTTTCCGCATGACAAAGGCGGGAAAAAGAGCACTACTGGGCTAGTCCACGGACTCAGCCTTTTTCTTTTTTCCCTCCTGAAAATATGGTTTACAATACTCTGTGTATTGACCCGCACGCATATACTATATTTTTGAGTAGTACGTTTCACTTGGGAATAGCGTCGTTAATAGCTCCAATCCCGCCTCCTCCCAAACATATATTTCTTAGCATAGCCGTTCAGAAATCTTGCTTTTCACACACCGCTGTGCTAATCTCCGCATCAGGACCTTAAGCATTAGTACAGAGTTCGAAAATGGGTGATATATTAACCTTTCTTCTTATTGTCCTTTTTGCTACTCCCATTTTCTATATGAAATTCTGGTTTATCGCCTTCCTACCCATTGCATTCGGTATTGGGATGTCTCTCTGGCGACACAGAATCTCATATGTTGTTCGTTGGACCCTTATCTCCATTCCAGTCGCATATGTCGCCACAGCAATAACCATAATCGCCTGTTTTAGCTGCTTAATAAAAATAAGTTTTCCCTAGCAGCATCTCCACTTACGGTGGAGTTTTTTCTTATTTCTCTGAATCCTGGTTTTTTATGCATTCCCGCCATGCCCCGGGATATCATTGTGTGGAATGTCCGCCGAATTGGTTACGAAGCGCTGACAAGATCTTGCCTGTGTAGCTCGGGTGCTTTTCCGAACGCACGCGGAAACGTAACGCGTCGTTGATCACGGCTACGGGTATCTTCATTTTTTTCGCCGTACGCACCATCCATTCCCCTTCTCCGGTATGCCCGACCGTACCCCTTATTGCTTTCAAGTCACCGCCATATTCTTTATAGGCCTTTTTGAGCCACCCAACAAGCCGGGATTGAATGACACTGCCACTATCATATAACGCCGCGACGTCAGAAAGTTGCAGGCGATAGGGTGATCGTTTCAGAAGAGAAAAACCTTCGGCGATGGACTGCATCATGCCGTACTCTATGCCGTTATGCACCATTTTCACGAAGTGCCCGGCGCCGCTTTTCCCCATGTACCCATACCCATCGGGTAACGCGAGCTCGCGAAATATTTCCTCAACATTTCCGTATGCGCCAGAGTCCCCGCCGACAAAAAGTACCGCCCCATTTCTCGCGCCATGCGGTCCGCCCGACACTCCTACGTCAAAAAAATGAATGCCGCGCTTACTGAATTTTTTTGCGCGCCGCACCGACTCTTCAAAAAAAGAATTTCCACCATCAATAATGGCATCCCCCCTTTCAAGAAACGCATAGAGTCCGTCTTTCGCAAACAAAACCTCATCAACTGCTTTGGCGGGCGCTACCATAATCCACACCCGACGGGGACGAGCGAGCCCCGTTGCGAACTCTTCCATACTTTTATAGGTGCGAATGCCATGTTCTGCCGCATCAGTCATTACTTCGCGCCGCGCATCAAACGCATGCACCGCCCATCCGCGTTCAGAGAGGCGCGCCGCCATTTCTTTTCCCATTTTCCCGAGCCCGACGATTCCCAACTCTTTTTTAACGGGCGCTGCCACATCTTCACCGTTCAGGAGCATGTCCCCGGCGGCAAAGGCATGAGTATCGGGCTGATATATCTTCAAGGGGACTATATTCTTCTGCCACATGCGTACGATCGGGTCGGTAAAGCGCCACATGGCCTTAACCTCTGCCGTTGAAACATACAGCATCTGATCCCCAGTGATGCAGTCAGAAAGAAGTTTCTCATACTCCTCCACATACTGCAATTTCTTTTGGGCGTCCCGCAGAAGAAAATCAAATGTCCGCTCCTCCATCTCGCGTTCAAGACCGGGCCTTTTCGCCCAAAAACGAATGATGATCCGCTCTTCCGGTTCCAACGTAAAATACACCTTGTTCTTATAGTGCGTCCCCTGCGGACACAGGCATGGCTCGGAATGTTTGAAGGTGACAATGATCTCTTTCAGATTTTTCCCCATACGCTTGCCGGCCTCAAGGGTTATGGGAACACCTGCCCAGCGGGGAGACGAAATCTCCGTGCGGATCTTAAAGTAGGTCTCGGTTTTTGATCCGGATGCAACTCCCGGTATGGCACCGTATCCCCCATACTGGGCACGAAATACCCCGGTTGCCGCGTGATCCTCGTCAGGGGCGACCAGCGTCGCAAGTAACGCATGGCGCTCTTTACGAACGGCATCTGCGGTGAACGCCTCGGGAAGTTCCATGGTGACAAGCGCCAGCATTTGCAGAATATGATTTTGCCCAACATCACGAAGCGCTCCGAGCCCGTCGTACAATGCTCCCCGCTCCTCAACGCCAATGCGCTCCCACAATGTGATATCAATGCGCTCAATGGAATCCTTGGACCAGTTGTGCTCAAAAAGATTGTTGGAGAACCGGAACGACAGAATGTTTTGCAACATTTCCTTCGCCAAATAATGGTCAATGCGATAAATCTGAACCTCCTTGAAAAGCCGGCCCAGAAGCTCGTCAAGTTTTTGCGCAGTATCGGCGTCGGTGCCAAACGGTTTTTCCACCAATACCCGTGTCCACCCTTCATCCGACCCACAGGGCTTCGTAAGGCCGGATGCCGAAAGGTGCTCAAAAATGACGCGATAGAAGGCAGGCGGAACGGCACAATAAAAAAGCTTTGACGTGCACACCCCCCACGTGTCATCTATCTCGCGAAGTCCTGACGCAAGCGCCGCATAATCGTCTCCATTCTCAAAAGTTCCCTGTATGTAGGAAAACCGAAGAAGGAACGGCGGATACTCCGCCTCTACTATTCCCCGTTCACGAAGTACCGCGGCGATCTGTCTTCGGAATTCTTCCGTAGTAAGAAGCCGTCTTGCATATCCGACAATTTTAAACCGATCACCGAGTTTGTTTTTTTGGTGGAGATGATACAGCGCCGGAACAAGTTTTTTGCGCATCAAATCCCCCGTCGCCCCAAAAACAACGAGTACTGTCGGAAGCGCCGATGCGTTTTTCTGGAATGTTTCGTTCCCCATACATGACGAGCTACGGTCGTACACCGTCATATTAGCACACACCCCGCTCTTTCGGCAGGGTGTGGAGATCGCAACGAATTATCACTCTTTACACGCCAAGCAATTCGGAGAGTTTCTGCTTATCAAAACCGACAATTATTTTTCCATCAATATCTATTACGGGCACGCCGAGCTGGCCCGACTTTTTGACCATTTCGTCGCGGGCAGCCGCATCCTCTGCAACATTGTGCTCGTCATAAGAGATATTATGCTCCTTAAAAAACGCCTTTGACATGCTACAATACACGCACGATGGGGTTGAATACATAGTTACTTTTGCCATATAAATGCGTATTTAATTGATAATTGAACGCTTTGGTCGTTCAGCAATTCCATAATACCACAGGTCACCCGCGATATGAACAAGACCGACTAATAAATGCGTTTGCAAGCGACTCCACCGAGACAGAATTAAAATCGCACGGGAGACGAACCTCGTCTTGGCCAACCGCGAGACGCGCCTCACCGCGCCGAGCGGAGAGGATTTGTTGGGAGAAAACGCATGGGCGGCGCTGTGCGCCGCCAACGAAAAAGTCGGTCAATTTTCTGAAAGTCAGATTTTGGTGCGTGGGGAGGGATTCGAACCCCCGTAGCCCAAAGGGCGCCGCGTCTACAGCGCGGTGTATTTGACCGCTCTACCACCCACGCAAATAAAAAGTTTGTTGTGAGGAACACTGCGTGTGCCGTGGGTGGTAGCAGCTCTGCTGCTCTCCCAGGGCATAGTGCTCCGCTCTCGCTTCGCTCGTGCTCGCAATGCCCGCGAAAGCTCGTCCGCTTTCGCCCACCCACGCAAATAAAAAGTTTGTTGTGAGGAACACTGCGTGTGCCGTGGGTGGTAGCAGCTCTGCTGCTCTCCCAGGGCATAGTGCTCCGCTCTCGCTTCGCTCGTGCTCGCAATGCCCGCGAAAGCTCGTCCGCTTTCGCCCACCCACGCAAATAAAAAGTTTGTTGTGAAAAATTCTATTTTGACCGTCTTGCCTTTTCAATCCCCGAAGCCACCTCCCGGATTTGAACCGGGGACCCACGCTTTACAAAAGCGTTGCTCTGCCGCTGAGCTAAGGTGGCATATTCGGTTTTGCGCCCAGCGACATCGGCTGCGCCGCTCTTCCGGGGCATAGTGCTCCGCTCTCGCTTCGCTCGTGCTCGCAATGCCCGTTCGGAGCAACCCCGTTGCTCCTCACCCGCTGAGCTAAGGTGGCGAAGGCGGGAGGACAAGAAACAGTTGCTCTGCCACTGAGCTACCCCGGCACTTATAACGGGACGCGCTAGTCCGTTGGCTACTATCGCGGCGCAATGCTATCAACAAACGGCAACTCTTCGGAAATATTTTCTGCTACTTCGCTCTTTTTCTCCGACGCCCGCCGCCAATGTGCGGGATACTTCCAGTATCCTGATTCGCTATGTGAAATGTATTGTGCTTTTTTCGCACCTACCTTTTTATACAAAGAGTAGAAGATCCAATCAATGCTTCCGAATATCATGTGAAATGCACGAAATAATCCCTCAAGAAAGAACAGTCCCCATATGATATAATGTTTCTCTAGAAACCATTCGGCAATATGGTCCCACACCACCTTGGCCTTTGAGGGCCTAATAACGAACGACTCGCTGATAAGATTTTCCGGAACCGCTAAAAGCAACGGCATCTTTCTGGATACCATATATGCGATGCAACCAAAACTGATGACCGTCGTTGTCGCAAGTATGATGTCTATCATAAAAACGCGGAAACCCGCAGAGCGGGTTTAGTATCTCTCTCTGCCAATCCTGGCGCCCAGGCCTGCATATTATTATAACTCAAAACGGGCGAACCTGCCTACTTTTATGTTCTCCCCTATCTTACCGATCATTTCACGGACCACATCACCGGCCGTTTTAGACGGATCCTTCACGTATGGCTGTGAAAGAAGTGAAATTGCTCCGAAATGACCCTTGAGCTTTCCCTCAACAATGGTAGCGGCGATATCGGCGGGCTTATTCATGGCGGTAACTTCCGCCATGAATACCTGCTTTTGTTCCTGAACTATGTCAGCAGGAACATCTTCAGAAGAAACATATGTGGGAGCGGCCGCGGCAATGTGCATTGAAAGATCGTGGGCAAGGGCTTTAAACTCGCTATTTCGCGCCACAAAGTCCGTCTCCGAAAAAAGTTCCAAAAGCACTCCTATTTTGCCGTTTGAATGGATGTACGAATCAATCACGCCCTCTTTCGTTTCGCGGCCCGTTCGCTTTCCGGCAAGCCCGCCCAAGCGCTTCTCAAGCGCCTTCATGGCCTTCTCCATATCACCCGCGCACTCCTCAAGCGCCTTCTTGCATTCATTGATAGAAGCACCTGTCTTGTCGCGAAGCTTTTTAATGAGTTCGGCGGATACAGCCATAAAATAAATATCGTGATGAACGTAAGGAAAATGAAAACCCTTCCAAAACCTATGCCTCTTTCTTGTTCGTCTCCTGCCTGCCAGAAAGGATAGCGTCTTTCACGCGTCCGACCATGTATCGGACCGCGGGCAATGCATCGTCGTTTGACGGGATCGGGAACTCGGCGTCTTTCGGGTTCGCGTTTGTATCGGAAAGCGCTACCACGGGAATGTGCATGCGATGGGCCTCGGCAACCGGAAGAACGTCATCCGCAAGGTCTGCTACGAACGTAAGATCGGGAAGTTTTTTCAACTGGCGAAGGCCGTCAAAATTTTTCTGGAGATTACGAAGCTCCTCGTCAATTTTTGCACGCTCTTTTTTGGTGAACTTCTCAAGCTCGCCCGATGCTTTTTCACGCTCAAGCCGTTCCATCGTTTCTATGCGCTTTGAAATCACTTTGAAATTGGTAAGCGTGCCCCCAAGCCACCGGAGAGTACAATAGGGCATCTTCGTTTCGCGGGCCGCCTCCTCTATCACTTTTTTTGCCGCGGGCCTTGTTCCAACCAAAAGAACCATGCCGCCTCCTGCGACCGTGGCACGAACTTTCTCAAGGGCTTCAGCGAGCTTTTCCTTGGTCTTCACAAGATCAATGATCTCAAAACTTTGGCGCTCGGCAAATACATACGGCGCCATCGCCGGATTTCGCTTGCTTTTTGCATGCCCCACGTGCACCCCCGCTTTCATCATCTCCTCAATTTCGGGGTCGTACACCTCCACAATTTTCTGATCAGTAGCATCTACCATATTGCGTACACCGCTATACCGCCCTAATTGCCGATAAAATACACCAATGAAAAATAGCATACTGCGGAAAACGATGCAAGAGGCCCACCATGCCCGGAAGATGTCTGAAAATACAAGGCCCGGCGGAAACACCGCCGGGCATACCCCATGTGGACATCGCTACTGCTCTCTCTCTGGAACCGTTATGATGACCACGCCCACAAGCCATACCCCACTGTTCCATCTATCGGCATCTACTATTGCCACGATCCGACGACCGCTGTGCCTGTGTATAAATTCGGCGATCGCGCCCCCCCATGCGTTTGTGTGTCCTGAAAATGGTCGGGCATCCCACACAAGAGTGTACACCCCGGACCCCATATCCGTTTCCACAACGCCCTCGTACGCACCGCCATATTTCTGAATGACTCCACCCTCTCCTCTTTGGGCAAACGCCGGAGAGGCGAGAAAAAGTACCCCAAGGACCAGAAGAACCAAAAGTCCTCTTTTCATGCTGCCCCCTCCTCGCACGGAACAGATATATTTCTTCCATGCCATATTATACACTATTTACTATTATTTGTCAATATTATTTGACCGTCCGCGCGTCCCGCCCCCTTGCATACCAAGCATGTTTCTGCTAAAATGCAAAAATCATGAAAACAGGCATTCACCCGACATATCACCAAAAATCGAAGGTTTCCTGCTCTTGCGGGAACTCGTTTGCCGTCGGCTCCACCAAGGAGAAGCTGGATATTGAAATTTGCTCCCAGTGCCATCCCTTCTACACCGGAAAAGCGAACCTCGTGGATGCGGCAGGCCGCATAGAGAAATTCAAGCGCCGGCTTGCAAAGAAGAAACAGTAGCGACTTTTTAGCGACGCATCCCCTGAATGGGCGTTATTCGGGTGCGTTTTTGCTGGAGAGCCGCTATTTTTTATTATAGAACCACATCATGAAACTTCCCGATGTACAACAGGAATACGAAACCCTTAGGACCGAACTTGAATCGGCGGCCCTTGTTTCTCATGCGGAAAAATATAAAGAGCTCGGTCCGCGCCTTGCAAAACTGGAAAAGATCATCAAAGAAGCGCATGCTGTAACACATGCTGAAAAAGAAGTGAAAGAACTTGAAGAACTTGCCGCAGCCCCCGACTCCGACATTGCGACGATGGCAGAAGATGAGCTCCCCAGAAAAAGGACGGAGATGGAAAAACACCGGAAAACCCTTGCGGGGCTTCTGAATCCGAGCCCAGACGAGGACATATCAAAAATCATACTTGAGATACGCGCCGGTGCGGGCGGTCAGGAGGCGGCCCTTTTTGCGAGCGAACTATTCACGATGTATAAAAATTTCGCCGCAACAAAGGGGTGGTCATTTAATCTCATAGATGCCTCCCAAACGGATATCGGCGGGTATAAAGAGGTTGTTGCCGAAATTGAGGGTGATGGCGTGTATCAAAAACTTAAATATGAATCGGGAGTGCATCGCGTACAGCGCGTACCCGATACCGAAAAAATAGGCCGCATTCACACATCTACCATATCTGTTGCGGTACTTCCCGAGGCAAGAGACGTAGACATTGAAGTGCGCCCGGAGGACGTGAAGGTTGAGTTCTTCCGCTCGTCCGGTCCCGGAGGACAAAACGTCAATAAGGTAGAAACAGCCGTGCGCCTCATCCATGTTCCGACGGGCGTTATTGTCACGTGTCAGGAGGGAAGATCACAGCAGAAGAACCGCGAGAAAGCGATGACCATATTAAAAACACGGCTCGTGGACGCCCGCCGCCAAGCGGAGGAAAAAAAGATGTCTGCCGAACGAAAGGCGCAGATCGGAACAGCGGATCGCTCGGAAAAAATTCGCACCTATAATTTTCCGCAGGACCGCATTACCGACCATCGGATACATCAATCATTTCATAATATACACTCTATTTTAGAGGGAAATCTGAACGAAGTAATTGACTTGCTAGTATATGATACAGATGCGGTTAAATCATAAAACCGATCATCAAAAGATCGGTTTTATGATCGCCCGGACAGCCATCACGGCTATTTTAGGGCACCCTATTCACGACATACCTGCGAAAAACCCCGGACCCGTCATTGACGCATGCGGAGGTCCGAACGCTTCTGAGGAGTAACCAGGAACGCAAGAGATCCCCCCATTCCGGGAGACAGGTCTTTTTTCTTTTTCATTAAATGACCTTGTCAATTTCAATACTCAAATTATATACGCGGTTCGCATAATAATTGCACGCCCTCCCGGTGGTCGTTGAGGTGGAACAGGTCGGACGCCCGCTAATATAGGTACGGGCAGCACGCTTCTCACCATCAAGCGTCTTTGCCTTCGCGCCGCTTTCCGAGAGAAATACCGCCGATGCCGTAAACGCATCCTCAATGTTCCACGGGTTTGCGGGCCGATGTCCCGTGAGTGCCGAAACCTTTTCGGAGAACAGCAACCACGTTGTCGGAATGAATTGCGCGGGTCCCATGGCCCCTCCGCATCCGTAATTCGGCCTTCGAGAGACCGGCATAGCGTTGGGATTCAACCCGAGCCCCTCAACAATCTTAAAGAACGCGTTTTTTTGTGCTTCTGCCGTGAAGCGCTTTCCAAGTTTCACATAGCAATCATACATATCGGTCTTCCAATTTCCCGTGCCGAGGTTCGTGCCGACGCTTAACACTCCTTCGTCAAATTGCTTGCCGGTCTCAACTTCAAGAATGGCTAGGAGAAACGCGGTGCGGATTCCCGCGCGGCTTGCCGCAAGTTCCGCATATTTGAGCGCGTCCTCGGCGGTAATGCCTGTTTTTTCAAGATAAAATAACTGCGTTCGCAACGCCGCAATATCATTTTTTTTCTTGGTAAGAAGTGTCTGATACACCGCCTCCTTGCCCTTCGTCACCTGAAGCACGCGATCTTTCTCCTTTTGGATCCGGGAAATGCTCCTTTTTTCGGCATCCGCCAATCCGCGAAGCTGTTCTTGGCCAACCTGAAACTCCTCAAGCTCATCCTTTTGCTCCTGAAGTTCATTCCTGCTGTGGCGAAGATCAAGGATAAGTTCGTTCATACTCGCCTGTACCGTATACAATGTATCCACCGACGAGAAAAATTTTGAAATGGTTGAATACCGAAGCAATATCTCCAGTATACTTTCCTGTTCGTATGAATAGAGCAACAATATGTTTGACGCCAGGTTCTTCCGCGCGTTCCCCATCTTCCCCTCCGTCACGCCAATGCCCTTGTTCTTCTCGTCAATTTCAATATCCGCCTGGCGAATAGCAAGATTGATCTTTTTTATCTCAAGTTCCCTTTTTTTAATATCATTCATAAGACGCTGGATCTCTCCTTTGAGCGTCTGTGTCTCGCCCTTTGTCTTGGTAAGCTCTGCATCAAGCACCGCCGCTTCTTTTTCCAGGTTCGCAATCTGCTCCTCTAATTTGGAGCGGCGCTCCATTGGGGTCTCGGCTGACGCGCCTAAGAAAAAAAGACCGACAAAAAAAACGGTGATACACACCACAACGACCATTCGCCATGTTTGTTTTGTATATATCATGCCAGTGTTTCTCGCTTTTGCGATACTGCGCGGTGCCGTTCCATAAGTTGTTGAAGACCCGGGTCTCCCGCGCGTTCTGCGGCGGCAATGTCGCGGGCAAGGCGGCCGCACTCCTCTCCTAGAACCTCTTGGACCAAAAATTTTAATGATGCCTCCAATTCTCGCGGGCGCTCCTTTTCTTCAAGATTGGCAAGCATCACCTCGGTCTGAAAAATAAGATCTTTGATGAATGCGTCTTTTTTCGCAAATGCTTCCGGCGCGCGCTCCTCCGCCTTCTCATCCGCACTACTCATGATCATAGTAAAAACCGCCTGATGCGTCACGTCGGAAAAGAATGTTCCGTCAAATCCCGCGAAAAAATCCTTCGCATAGTCCCTTTTTTCAGGATGCAAAAGTAGTAATCCCAATATCCGCTCTTCAAGAAGCAGGCGCCGTGATCGTGCGGCCGGGACAACGATGTCCTCATCGGGCACATCCCGCCCATCTGCGATCTTTGCCAGTTCTCCCCGAATGGCGCCCTCGTCCACCTCAAGCTCCCGCGCTAATGCCTGCACCCAATGCGCCCGCTCTATATCGTTCGTAAGATGCCGCACCTCTCCCAATACCTCACGAGCTATTTCTTTTTTTCCGCTCGGCGTTTTTTTGTCATGCGTACGAAGGGCGCGCTCAAGAAAAAAATCAACGACCGGTTTCGCATTTTTCACAATGTCCACCCACTCCGCAGGAGAACGCAAAACGACATCAGCCGGGTCTTTTCCCCCGCCCTCGGGTATGACGGCGACGCGCCGGTTGAAATCAGCTCCTGCCGCAATATCCAAGCTCCGTTTCGTCGCAAGTTGTCCCGCCCGATCGGCATCAAATGAACTTATGAGGGTATCGGCAAGGCGACGTATCATGTGCACCTGGGGCGCGGTAAGCGCCGTCCCGGAAACCGCGATAGTATGTGTAACCCCCGCCTGATGGGACATGATGGCATCCATATATCCCTCTACGATAACACAGGCATTTTCTTTCAGTATATTTTTTTTCGCTTTATCAAAAGCATATAAAATATGTGACTTATCATAAATAAGCGATTGCGGCGAATTAATGTATTTTGCGCCGGCATCCCCCTGTCCGCCGGATACACCACTCCCCTTTGCGGCCCCTTTTCCGGCTTCCGTCACTACCGCATCAAATATCCTTCCGCCAAAACCGACGATCCGCCCCGACGCATCGGCGACGGGGAACATAACGCGATTGCGGAACCGGTCATAAAATCCCTTCTCGCTTCTTATGGCAAGTCCCGCCTTTTCTATCTCCTCCGGCCGAAACCTTTTTTTTGCCAGAGCTCCGAGGAGGTTCCGCCATCCGTCAGGAGCATATCCTATCCGAAACTCCTTTATGGTCTCCGGAAGAACCCCGCGCCCGGTAAGATATACTCCCACCACAGGATAATAGGCAAGAGCGGCCGCAAAATATTTTGCCGCCTCATCGCAGAGAAGAAGCAAGCGGGTTTTTTCCGAACGAATACCGGGGTCCTCCCTGCGTAAGTCAACGCCGGCTCGTTTCGCAAGCGTTTCAAGGGCCTCGCGAAAATCAACGCCCTCAATTTTCTGCACGAACGAAAAAATATCGCCGCCTTCGGCGCACCCACCAAAGCAGTGCCATGTTTGTCGCGTAGGAGACACAAAAAAAGACGGGGTCTTCTCCGCATGGAACGGACAGCACGCGCGCCAGTTGATGCCGGACCGCTCAAGGCGGATGTATCCCTGTATAAGCTCCACGATATCTACGCGCGATTTTATCTCTTCAACTTCAGTGTTCATCACACGAATGGTAGCATGAATACGCTGATATTTGAAGACATCCCTACTCTCGGAAAAGCACCGACTTTTGCTATAAAAACTTATATACACCCATAAGAGCCGCACGAACGGACGTAATACAAAGTAGCGCTCCCATCTTGAAAAAAACTTGACTATTATTACTATTCAATGTATAATAGCTTTACTCACGAACATTAACACCCTGGAGGGTGCGCTTGCAAAAACGATCTGAAACCCCCGCCGATGTCCTCATGGCCGTGCGACCGGAAGGCCGTATGCGCCGCAATCTCGTTATTCGTTTGTTCGCTCTACTCGGAACAAAGAAGCGTCAACTCGGCGCGCTTTTTGCGTTCCTTATTCTTGCGCTTGCAAGCGACATCGTCGTTCCGTTCGTTACCCAGCGGCTCATTGACGCGCTGGTGAAGCATTTTACCAAGGTCGCTACCATGCCGGTTGCATTCTTGATGGGGGCCGCCGCAGTCATTCTGGTTGCTACCGCCCTTGCCAGAGCCCTTCGCTCGGTCTACAACTACCGGCTCTTCGTACTCGTAACATCGCTTGAAGACCAGATACGCGCGATGATCTTTGAGAAGTATCTGCGACTCCACGTGCTTTTCCATCATTCTGCCTCCAGCGGCCAACTGATCGGCCGCATTGAGCGCGGAGCGTCGGCCATCTACACGATCCTCTTTGATATCTTCGGCCAGAACCTTCTGCCGCCGATATTTGTCTTCGGGGGGATCCTCGCGATCCTCGCCTTCAAAAATATTTGGATGGCGCTCGCCCTCTTCCTTCCGTTGCCGGTGTATGTTGCGCTTGTCTATCGCGCGACAAAAAAGATCTATGAGATAGAAAAGAACACCATGGAGAGGTTTGACGAGGTATCAAAGGAATCATACGATGTCGCATCAAACATTCTGACCGTAAAGAAATTTTATCAGGAGCAGGCCGAAAGCAGGCATCAGATGAAACTTCTGGCACAAGCCCGCGAAATTCAGTATGGCGGCGAGCGGCTCTGGCGCATGATAGAGAACATCCAGACATTCATCGCAACTCTCGGCCGCATCATCATTATCCTTCTCGGGGGCATCTTCGTCCTCCAGGGGAAAAGCACCGTCGGCGAGTTCGTTCTCTATGTAACGCTTCATAACATGGCCTACGCGCCTCTCTCGCATCTTTCGCATATCTTTCCGCGCCTGCGGAGAAACACCGCGCGAGCCGAGGGCCTGTTTGAAATCCTGGATGAGCCGATGCTGGTCCTTGATAAGCCGAATGCCGTTCCCCTGCCGCGCCACGAGCGCTCCGTGGAATTCAAAAACGTATCGTTCCGATACGCATGCGAAAGAAATTGGGTTCTTCGGGGCGTCAATCTGAAAATCCCGGCAGGAAAAACCGTAGCGCTTGTCGGCAGGAGCGGATCGGGAAAAACTACGTTCATCAATCTTCTCTTGCGCTCATTTGACCCTGAGATCGGCTCGGTGCGCATTGACGGACACGACATCAGCGCTTGCCAGCGCGAAACGCTTCTGTCCCAGATTGCCGTAGTTCCGCAAGAGGTAGATCTTTTCTCGCGAACCATTTTTGAGAACATCGGCTACGGCATCCCGTATGCTGAGCGGGATGCGATCGTGGAAGCGGCAAAAACGGCGCTTGCCCATGATTTTATTCTGGCAACGGAAAAAGGATATGACACCGTTGTAGGAGAGCGCGGCATAAAACTTTCCGGAGGCGAGCGCCAGCGCATCGGTATTGCGCGCGCCATAGTGCGCGACCCGAGCATTCTCATCCTTGACGAGGCGACGAGCCATCTTGATACAGAGTCGGAGCGTCTCATCAGCAGGGCGACCGAGGCCCTCATCAGGAACCGGACGACATTCATCATCGCGCACCGCCTTTCAACCGTCATCCATGCTGATCTCATCGTCGTATTCCGCGGCGGCAAGATTGAGGCGGCGGGAACACATGAGAAGCTTCTCACCATATCAAAAACCTATTGGCGGCTCCACGCATTGCAGTTCAGCGAAAAGGAGTAACACGTGCAAACGGCCATATGGCCGTTTTTGTTTTAGAGAAAAACAAAGGATTATCTGGGGTTTATGCAAATGAATATATACTCGCACATTGGAAAAGAATACAGGAATAAGTATCAAAACGGCAGTGAAAAACGATACCACTTTTACAAAAAAACGCAAGAATCCACTTTGTATAATGCAACCCAATTCTGGACTCCAGGGGCATTTTTACGACATTCGCCTCCGACCATTGTAACAGAAATTGAATAGGCGACAATTTGTTTTGGAAAGCGTGGTGAACACGCCGGGTATTGTAG
>Ga0209542_10009201_pt1 | contig 18190 bp, 26 predicted proteins | sample RifCSPhighO2_01_FD_184028 | JGI IMG/M metagenome (GOLD analysis project Ga0209542, IMG submission 184028) | Soil microbial communities from Rifle, Colorado - Rifle CSP2_plank highO2_0.1 (SPAdes) (version 2) | ecosystem: Environmental > Terrestrial > Deep subsurface > Rock core/Sediment ...
CATATGGAATCTACTTCTGTATAACAAAAAACGCCGACGGCAGGATTTGAACCTGCAAGTCCAGAGGACACCAGCTCTCAAGGCTGGCGCACTGCCAAGTTATGCGACGTCGGCTTGATGTGATATAATCAGAGAAGGAAATTAATAAATGCCCAGAATTCACCCTATTGCGCCCTGTGGGAAGCTTGGCCGATACCCTTGTTCTCGCACCAGCGAGTGGACGAGACAATGGCGGGTTAGCGCTTCCTTCATCAACCAAACCGTAAGTAAAGACTGAAACGAACCCACACCGCCAGAATCGCGCGCGTAACGCCCCTTTCGCAACGTTCCTTGCAAAGACGTGCAAAGCTGTATGACAGTTCCGCTTTACGTCGCGCCCTTCACACGCGGGTAGTTTACTTCTGCGGGTTATTGGTTCCGGCCAATTGATTTGCTGCTCTCAAATTCATCGATTTTTCTTTTTGCCGATTTCAGGTGTCTCTCTGTTTTCTGCAGCTTGGCTGCAAACCCGTCTGCGTATAATTCTTCTCCATCTACGTCATGATGAAACCGTGCAAGAAGCGAGAGGGGGGAAAATATCCTGAATAGTGAGAATGACATGCTCAATACAGATGCCTTGCGCTTTAGGTGCCCGAGCTCGTGCAAAATGACAGCCTCCAGCTCTTTTTTGCCAAGCATGTCAATCAGCCCGGCGGAAAGAAACATCATTGATTTGAACGACTTGAAAGAAAATGCGACCGGATTTGCGTTGTCAATTATGTAGACCTTCGGCTTCTTGATTCCTATATTTCTCGAATACCGCCCGACGAATCTGGTTATGTGGGCATTCCCCGTTTCAAATTTCCTGCTGAAAAACATGTAAAATCCCGGGATAACGAAAAATGCCGCCATGGTACCGAACAGAAGCGTGGTCGGGAACGCCAGCGCAATCAGGTTCGCAAGATTGTTTGCGCACGGCATACATGCGATACCGCACGCCGCATCGGTAGTTAAAACCACGAACGGGAAAAATGCGAATATCAGGTGGCCGTAAATAAGGCCGACTTTAGCTTTCGTGGAGAGGCTGAATTTCTTAAGGGCCAGCAATGTGACGACGGCAAGCGATGCCGAACTTGCTATGAGAAGCATCTTATCTGCGTCAATCACGAGCCCGGCGAAACACCCCATCACCATAAGATTACTCCTTCTTTGAAAACCTTTTATAAAAGTAATTCGCGGCAACCGGCCCGAAACTATTAATCAGCTTGTTTACCGCGTCGTCCACGATAGATTCCTCAAACTCATGGCGGGAAGTTCTGGGAGAATATATGTAATGCCCGCCTCCGCGGCCGTCTTCTATGGCCCTGCGCACTATTCCTTTTTGGTGAAGCCGGTCAAGCATGACAGCGACACTCGTCAAAGCGACTTTTCTTCTCTGCCCGAGCAGCCTGTGAATTTCCCGTGTCCTCGCCTTCTCCAGTTTATAGAGTGCCGTCAGGACGTCCGTTTCAAGGGGGCTCAGAAAAGTCTGCATGCCCTTTTTGTCAAGTCTCATCCTTTTCAGTTTGACCACGTTTCTCACTCGCCGGATAAATTTTGCACCGATGCCCGCTTTATTAACCTTGGTGCAGATGCCTTAAATAATTCTGTAAGACTTACGAACTTTGTAAAAGTATTTAAGGCGGCGTGAATAAAAAATATCAACCATATCGCAGTTGCACAGGTGGGATTGTTGAAGAGAAAGCATGGCAACATCGGCATGACTGAAAAGGAAACGGAAGCCCACGGGAAACTTCACGACAAACATGGAATCGCTCCTGAAAAAGGCGCCAAGGCCAGCGCTTCAAAAATGCCGGACTGGAAAGGCGTTTTTTTGCATACGGCGGGGATTCTGAAGCAAAGAAAATACGCAAGGCTGTCGTTGATATCCATCGCGGCGTTTGGTGTCCTGTATTCTTTCCTTTACGGCGCATGGCAAATACCGATTTTGCAGATAGGCATCATGAGGATGTCGGCGATTGCGCCTGCCGACGCCGCATACATCTCGGTTATTTCCGTGCTGGCTGGGCTTGTGGTCACGCTGCTTACGTTCAGGACTGGCGACAAACCAGTTTCAAGAATGGCGGGAGCGGGCGGCGTCTTTGCCGGCGCCGTTTCAGCGGTGTGCCCGGTCTGCCAGGCCGTAACTTTTCTGGCACTGGGCAGTTCGGTCGCAGTGATACCGCTCGGGTTTCTGATTCCATATTTGTGGGTACTTCAATTCGCAGCGGTATTCATTCTGGGTTTCGTCCTGTACACGATATCTAACAGCATCCATACAAAAACTTGCACAGGGTGCGAGGTTGGCGCAAAAACAACTTTATTGAATGCTGCAGGCAGAGTATACAATGCGCCGGCAAATGCCTCGCCGTATGGGGACACCGGGCTGCTTTCGCCGGCGCGTTCTCGTGGGCGCTCCTACAAAACGCGCGAAACGGAACGCGCGAAAAAGCCTTCCGAAAAAGGCCCCTTTCTGTATGAAAACAATATCGCCTTCGGGGCGTTGGTGGTTTTGGTTCTGATGCTCGTAGTGAACAACTTCATGATAACTTCTGCACTCGCAACTGCCGGTCCGGCTTACACTTTTAGCGGGGGCAGCATAAGCATTAAGCCGGGATTTGAATACGGCCCAAAAATTACATTAAAACCCATGCCGCTGGCGTCCGGCGAAAGCGCCAGATTTGACGGATACAGAACGATAGTAAAGCCGTTACCGACTATAAGCGAACTGGAGATAGCGTCCTCTACCGGCGATGCCGTGCAAGACATTGTAAATAACGTCATTCCAAGGGGAACTCCATGGTACGGGCAGGAAGCAGGCGTAAGCTTTGACGATCCCATGCAGGCGCAGCAACTGTGGGCAAAGGGGAAGGCAATTCAGTTAAGTTCGGAAGAACAAAAAAGATGGGACAGAATAGTTAATTCGTTCACGTGCGACTATTGCTGCGGATCGCCGCAGAATCCGACGATAATTACGCGCTGCGGTTGCGCCCACTCTCATGCTGCGCAGGGCATGGCAAAGTGGTTCATTAAGAATTACGGCAGCCAGTACTCTGACGAGGAAATATACGGGGAAATGGCGCGATGGTACGCTTTATGGTATCCCGGACCGACGGTAAAAAGAATTGCAGAGGAATTGCAGGCGGCAAGTTAGAGTGATTTCATGGCAAAAAGAAAAAGCAAAATCAGCAATAAAATGATTGGAATTATGATAGGCATAGCTTTCACGCTCAGCGCTATGGGGGTGATTAGTTCGGCATCCGTTTCTTACCCGCACGACCGCGATGCGAATAGTATGATGACCGGCAGGATGATGTCTGGCGATATGACGCCTGTGATGGTGGGCGGAGATGGTGAGATGATGGGATACCAAGACAACACGATGGCAGATGATATGATGCATTCCATGATGATGAACGAAAACGGCGGCACGATGGAATGCATGAAAATGATGGGGCAAGCTATTGAAAATGGCGAGATTACGCAAGATGAATTGGAAGAGATGATGAGGCAAATGGACAAGGATGGCGACGGGCAGTGCGATTATTGCGGCATGCCCATAGAAATGTGCGGAAAAACGATGAGCCCGTAGCATTATGATGATGAAAAACAAAAAGAAAGGAGGCTGTTAAAAATGGAACGAAAAGAATTGCTGATGACGCTGATGATAGGCGTGCTGTTGCTCACGACGGCCATGCAAACGATTGCCCTGGCAGGCTTGAGCAGCGGGCAAGTGCCTGTCAGTGCCCTAAGCATTGCATCCAGCCCTGCAAAAACCGTGAGCGCGCCGGCGGCAGGCGGCCAGTCCGCGTCAAGCCTGGCAAACTTGCCGAGCATGGTAGGCGGCTGTTAGCCGGCTGCAAGGAATGATGAATGGCAAAGAAAACATTAGGTGTCATGTTATACGCGTTTGTTGCGTTGGCGATCATACTTTCGGTTCTAAACCTTTTTTTTATAGCCAGCCGGAGCGAGAAGGTTAACGAAGCCATCCACCTGGCTGAAAAGGAGAATCAGCCAGCCAAGCTTGAACTCATAAAAATTGCCGCTTCTTCCTGCCCCGATTGTTTTGACATAGATTCCGTCATTGAGAGCCTGAAGAGTGCAAATGTCAATGTTACTTCCGAAAAAACATCGGATTTCTCCTCGGCGGAAGCAAAACAGTTTATACGGCAATACAACATCGGGAAATTACCCACCGTCATAGTTCTGGGAGAAGTAAATAAATCGACAGTCACGCGACTGTGGAATCAGAACTGGAACGTAGAGATGAAAGACGGCACGCAAGTTTCATCGGTGTATTCCGCCGTAGCTCCGCCTTATGTGGACACGGCGTCCGGCAACGTCAAAGGCATCGTAGCCTTAACGCACATTCTGGATGATTCGTGCCCAAAATGCGCGAACCTGACGCAAGTAATGGGCTTCTTCAGACAGCAGAACGTCCGGTTTTCAAGCGAGAACGCCATTAACTATGATTCCCAGGAAGCCAAGGAGTTCATTTCCAGATTCGGCGTGCAGAAAGTTCCGGCACTGGTCGTTTCGAAAGACATATTAGAGTATCCTGCAATCGCGCAGGCATGGCCACAGTTAAACGCGACTGAGAAGCAGGGCTTCTACGCGCTGCATACAACTGTCCCGCCGTATAGGGACATCGCAACAAATGAAATAGAAGGCATGGTCAAAGTGATTTATCTCAATGACAGTACGTGCGCAAACTGCTACGACGTTCAAGTTAACAGGCGGATACTCGAAAGAAACTTTGGCATGATAATCGCGAACGAAACTACAGTTGATATGAATTCAGACTATGGAAAATCGCTGGTAAAACAATATAACGTCACCAAAGTTCCGATTATGCTCGCATCTCCAGATGCGTCTTTATATCCCGCATTCGTGCAAGCGTGGCCGCAAGTCGGCGATATTGCGAGCGACGGGTGGTTTATCATGAGAAGCCCGGAAGTTCTGGGAGCATACAAGGATATCGGCAAAGGAATCGTCGTGAACGCCGTAACAATCTATGGGGGCGAGTTTGAGTTCCAGCCGAATTCGATGCAGGTAAAGAAGGGGGAAACAGTGAGATTAACGTTCATAAATGCCGGGACCGTGGAGCACGATATGGCTATAGACGGACTGGATGTAAAAACAAAGCGTCTCCAGCCGCGCGCGACAGAAACGATAGAGTTCGTTGCCGGCAAGACTGGCACATTTTCATTCTACTGTTCTGTGGAAGGCCACAGGCAGCAAGGCATGGAAGGGGAAATTACCATAAGTTAGGTGCTGCGAATGGGCGATAAAAACGGCAGAAACGTTTTGCTGCCGGGGATTGCGGGCTTGGTTCTGATCATGGTTGCTGGCGCCGCTTACGTGCAGCTATTCCAAAGGTCTGACGATTTGTCAGGCTACGGCATGCCTCCTCCAGACGAAGTTACAAGGCAGTACTTTGAATCATGGAACAGCAAGGACTGGCCGAACATGTACGCGACGCTGTCGGATGGATTCAAGAAAATCGACCCCGACGCGAAGGACCTTGCCGCATTCAGAAACTTTGCAAGCTCTCAAGGCATAGAAGGCATTAACATAATGAGCATAAGGGAGGAGTCCAATGACGGAACTACGGCCAGCGTTGCATATTCCGTCGAATTCGCATTATCTGACGGGGATAAAAGACCTTTCAGCAACAGATTTACTCTCAAGTTCAGGCAGGGCGACGTTATTCCCGGCTGGAAGCTTATTCAGCCGTACGGGTCCAATGCCGATACTTCATAGATGCGTTATGAAAGAGAAAGGACTCTATTGCATGAGCCGGCTTTTGGCGGGGCTTGGTTTCGGCTTTATCACGAGGAATTCTCCGAATTCCTCGTATACCCAAAGACTTTCCATGGAAAGTCTTTGTTGCACTTGTTTTGGCGTTTTCGCCAAAATTAAATCGGCAGAGCCGATTTGAAATTTACCGTCCAGATAGTGCAGCAGTAACCCGCCGTTATCTCCACGCTTCGGTGATTTTCAGTATTCAGTTATAAATAACCGGGAAAGAAATCCACGTGTTTCCGGATTGAAACTAGTTTCGTAACACGCGGCTATATGCCGTTTCGTGCATTCATTGCTATGCAGAAAGGAATGCGCGTATGAATTTCTCATCGCGAAGTTTGCCGGGTAGTGAAGATTTTGTAAAGATGTTGCAGGAATGAGCTACATGAACGGGAAGAAAAACATGATATATGCGGCGGCTATACTTGCAGTAATGGGATTGTTCGCATACTTTGTCATAGGGAACGCAGATAAGGCGTTGGAAACCACAGGAAATGACATTTTGGGGAATATCGCCGCGGGATCTGTAAATGCCATCATTACAGAGTCTGCAGCAGCCGAAGACGTGTACGAAATGTTCCTCTGCCCGTGTTGCGGCCAGGCACTTGATAAAAACAATATCTGCTGCGGTATGGCGGACGAGATGATAAAATTTATTGATTCGCAACTGAATGCAGGATTGCCGAAGAATGAAGTTGTAATGAAAGCCGTAGAGAAATACGGCATAAATTCCGTGGCAGAACCAAAAAGAGCGCTGGTAAAAGAAGAGCTCGCACGGCGAAATCCCGGTCTGTTCCCTTCCGACAAACTGTCTTTCGCCCAAGCTGCAGGCCAAAAAGCGCCTGATTTCACATTACAAAATATAGCCGGGGATGCAGTCAAGCTGAGCGACTATAAAGGCTATATTGTCATTCTCTTTTTCAACGAAGGCAGCATGTGCTATCCTGCATGCTGGGACCAGATGGCGTCACTGGGAAATGATGCGAGATTTAACACGGACGGCATTGTGGCATTCTCTGTTTTAGTGGACCAGAAGGACGAATGGGAAAAAATCATAGATCAGGTGCCAAAACTGTCGAAAGCAAAAATCCTGTTTGACAGCACGAGGGCCGTGTCTTCTGCGTATGACGTGCTATCGCTCGGCTCTTCCATGCACCCGGGCAATTTCCCGGGGCATACTTACTTCGTCATTGACAAGGAAGGTGTCATACGCTATACTCTGGATGACCCTGCCATGGCAATACGCAACGACAAGCTTGCCGCCGAGATAGAAAAACTTGGGTAGGTCGGATGGAGATACTGATTACAGCTTCTATTTTGGCTGCTTTAATCGCAGGCATGGCTGCGCTATTCGCGCCTTGCTGCATAACGGTTCTATTGCCGGCATACCTTGCGTCTATGTTCAGGCAAAAACGCACGATTTTCCTGATGACGTTTGTCTTCTTTCTGGGGCTGCTTGCGGTCTTTCTGCCGATTGGCCTTGGCGTTGCAGGCATCGGGCAGGCATTTAGCCGGTACCATGACACCCTCTTTATCGCAGGCGGCATATTTCTTTTGTCGCTTGGCGCATTTATCCTGACAGGGCGCCATTTCTCCTTGCCGTTCATACGGCAACCTAATATACAAGTGCAGAGCGCCGGCTCGGTTTTCGCGCTTGGCGTTTTTTCCGGATTCGCGACGCTTTGCTGCGCGCCCGTTTTGGCGGGCGTTCTTGCGCTTTCCGTTCTGCCGGGATCGTTGTTTTGGGGCGGGGTGTACACGTTGGCATACGTACTCGGCATGGTAATTCCTCTTTTCCTTATTGCTTATTTTCTTGACAGGATGAGCTTCACGAAAAAAATCTGGGCATTCAAAAGAACAGTCTCTTATAGATTTATGGGGAAAACGATAGAATTAAGCATCGCCGACATAATCTCCGGCGTAACTTTTGTGTCCATGGGCATATTGATTCTTTATCTCGCGCAGACAAGCCAGCTCGCCGCCCATTCATCATACCAGACGATGATAAACACGTATATGTCCAACCTTACGGACGCAACAAGCGCTTATCTGGGCTGGATGCCGTGGGAGGTGTGGATCGGGCTAATCGCCGCCGCATTTCTGGTGATAATCCGGAAGTCTGTCTCTGCGCAAAAGGCAGCCGGGAATTTGTAAACTACCCGCTGGTGAAGGACGCGACGTAAAGCGGAACTGTCATACAGCATTGTGCGTCAAGTTGCCCGTGGTGGTCTTCGGTGTGCGGGTTGTAAAATTTACTTACGACGATAAGAGGCTGCGCAGCTTTTGCAGCAGAAGTCAAGGAATTTTCCACTTATTTTCTCCCTGTATGCGCCTTTGTAAATCTCGCACCCGCAATGCGAGCAGGATTTGAGTTTCTGCCGTATCGCCGTTGCCAATATGTCGAAAAACCGGGCAAGCAGCGATAACGATAATTTCCTGCCTTCGCGTGTGAGGCTGTAAACTTTTTTTATCTTGCCTTTTGTGCCCTTTACCTCGATGACGACAAAGCCCTTTTTTTCCAACTGCCTGAGAAGTGGGTATATCTGCCCTGCGCTCGGCTTTTTTCCTGTCCGTTTTCCCAGCTCTTCTATCAGTTCGTATCCATGCTTCGGGCTCTCGCGCAGCAAAACAAACATGTACAGTTTTGTCAGATTTGTCATGTAACCTTCTTCCACTTTCATTGTGTCGGCCTCAAAGATAATTCCATATATATGCTTTAGAAACTTTTATATATCTGATAATGATATATATTATCATTAAAAGATAGTGATTGCATGGCCGCCGGAAAGAAAGAACGCAAAAAAGGAGAGGAATTACCGGATAATGAGAAGAGATTTAGGGCTTATCTTGTAATCTTGGCATTTGCCTTGCTCGCGCTTGTGTTTTTCGGTTTTATATACTTGGCAACCACGCCTACAGAAACGCTAACCCTGCTACTGTCTTTTGCCGGCGGTGTATCAAATATTGTATTGCCGTGCACGCTGCCGCTGGTTTTTATAATAGTGCCGCTGGCTATGACGGCGGGAGGAGGCAAAAAGGGTTTGGCAATGACTTTATTGTTCGGGCTGGGGCTTATCATAACATTATCCATATACGGAGCGGCAATTGCCCAAGTAGGAAAATACGTGGGTCTTGACAGCGCCACAAGAATTATGTATTCCATAGCAGGACTGGCCGCACTTGTATTCGGGTTAAGCGAATTAAACCTCATCAAATTCGATATGCCTTCATATTCGAGAATGCCGCAGTTTATCCAGAGCCGCAGCGACTATCTGAAGGTCTTTTTGCTCGGGCTTCTCCTTGGCAATGCTGGTATCGGGTGCCCAAATCCGGTAACATACGTAATCCTTACGTTTGCGGCCACTACCGGAAGCGTGATTGAAGGCGCTGTCTTAATGGCAGTAAATGGCATCGGTCGTGTCGTCCCGCTGCTGTTTCTGAGCGTACTGGGAATATTAGGCATTAATGCAATTGGCGGCCTTGTAAAAAAAATTGACACCATCAAAAAATTCACTGCATGGGCACTTGTTGTTTTGGGCTCATTCATTTTATTAAATGGAATCTTTGGTCATTTGTGGTATGAGGGAGGCATATTTCACGAAGGTCTGAACGCCGGTTTCATGACTGTAGGCGGGAAGATGATAGGCGAAGCGGATATAGAGATAGAGCAGTTCGAGGCGCCGGTCATATTTGCCGAGTACGGTGCCATGATAAATCTCATTATAACAACGCTTCCAGTTCTCTGGTACGCGCGCAAGTATCCTAAATCAGCAAAGGAAGTCATGATAGTTCTTGCTATCATATTTATTTGGGATTTGATGCTGTTCGATTTCGGGCTCAATGCAATGGAAATGCTGGGGCTGGGTTAGAACGGAGATATGCATGACAAATGAAACAAGAACAACGAGATGGAAGCTTGTGTTGGGGACGATACTAATATTTTTGGCAGGGCTGCTCATAGGTCTGGCCGCCAGATAATAAGGAGGTGCAATTGTGGTAAGACAAAATTCGGATAAATAATATGGAATACGCTATGTATCTTATCAAACAAGCTTATGATTGCATAAGCAAAGAATGAGCAGGAGGTAGATGTTATGGCGAAAGACCATGTATGCGGCATGAGCGTGGACGAGAAAAAGGCTGCAAAGATGAGCTACAAAGGCAGGACGTATTATTTTTGCAGCCCTACGTGCCAGTTCGCATTCGAGAAGAATCCGAAACAGTTTGCAAAATAAAGATGATAAATATATGATAGAAAAATTATCAGGGACAAAGCCGCAGGTGCTTGAAGCATGGATGGTTGGGGCCGGTATAATGGGCTTCGGGTTGGGCGCATTGCTTGCAGGTCACATCCAGCAATATGCACTATGGATATTTTTGATCGGGCTTGTTGTGCACTTCTGGGCGATGTACAAGATTTACCGGTGAAGCTATGAAAAGTGTGACGCTCAAAATCAAGAAACCAAATTGCGACGACAAAAGCTGTCCCATGCCGCTGGAGTTCTTGCCTAATCTGGAGAAGGGAATAAAGAGCGTGAAGTACAGCGAGAAAACGGGAGTCGCTGATATAGAGTTCGATGAAAAGATAATTCCGCCTGGGAAATTAGTAACAGCACTCAGAAAAATGGGTTACGACGCAACGAGGTGACATAAATGGCAGATATCAAGATACTGACGATGCCGGGTTGCACGGGATGCAAAACCGTAGAAAAGATGTTGGATAAGATGGGCGTGAAGTACAACGCGATAGACATAACAAAAAATCCCGGCGCGCTCAAAAAGTGGCAGGTGTTCCATGCCCCCGGAATCGTGATAAACGGGAAGCTTGAATTCAGCGGCGTGCCGGGAGAGGACGAATTGAAGAAAAAGCTTGGAATGAAGTAAGCGGATTGCGCATGAGCAAGCCAATCCAATTTACGCGGCGATTGTAATGTCCACAAGTTCAATAACGGTCGCGGGAAATTCCATGCTGCTAAATAGGTACACGTATAAAGGAAAATAGGAGTCGCTCGCGAATGAAAAACAAAGATATGATAATGGCCGCTTCGGCGGGAGCCGTGATCGTTTTGGCGATTCTGGCACTTCTAATTTTCTTCGCGCCTCCGCGCAACGTGCCGCCGTCAATCGCGAGCGCTGCGCTGGAAGAAAAGACCAACAGCGAAAACGGCCTGACGGTCAGCGCGACGCCCGTAGACTTTGACGCAGATAAACCCGTTAAATTTGGCATCAAGTTCAATACGCATCAGGGCTCATTGGATTTTGACGTCACCAAGGTTTCGGTTCTGGAGGACAGCAACGGGATGATATATAATGCGGCATCGTGGGACGGTGCTGCGGCAGGCGGCCACCATAGGGAAGGAATTCTTGCATTTCCAAAATTGTCCGGAAATCCCTCCAGCATGAGTCTTGCAATTAAAGACGTATACGGCACCGGGGAACGGGTATTTTGGTGGTATTTGTCTGCAAAAAACGGATTCGGATACTATGACATCTCTTCTGCCGAACTCAAGGATATGTTGCGCAGCAAGGACTTTATACTAATAGATGTCCATATCCCGGAACAGAGCCACATAAACGGTACAGATCTGTTTATACCATACAATGAATTGGGAAATGACATTAACAAGATGCCGCAGGACAAAGGCAAGAAGATTGTTCTCTACTGCCGGAGCGGCGCCATGAGCGCAACCGCCGCAAAGGAACTGGCATCGTATGGTTATATTAATGTATACAATCTAAAGAATGGTTTGAACGAATGGGTATCGTCTGGATACCCACTGTGACGGTGGAAAACGAATGAACGTCGGCACGAAACAAGTCGGAATGCTCATTGTTGCGATTTCTCTCGTGATACTCTTTGCCGTGATTCCGCTTTCGCTTAAACTGGCAGAAGCCGATATGTCCCAGTGTGTTCACGCGACAAGCGCTGCGTGCTCCATAGCAGGCCACATACCGCTGGAATCTTACATAGCCTTTGCATCTGTTATAATTCTGGCAGGGGCAGGGGCACTTCTCATGCTCGGTGCCCAGAGACATGAGAAGATGGACAAGGAAGTCCTCCGGAAAATCAGAGATAATGAAAAGAAGCTGACGGGCGACGAGAAGACATTATATCGTATCGTATCAGACAGCAACGGCGCTTTGTTCCAGAGCGATGCAGTCGAGAAAAGCGGCTTCGGGAAGGTCAAGGTAACAAGAATACTGGACAAGCTTGAGGCCATGGGACTGATCGAGAGAAGAAGACGCGGCATGAGCAACATGGTCATGCTGAAGAACGTAAAATAACAGCGCTGTATGAATGAAACGCCATACGCTCCGCATCATAAAGACTGCCTTCGGATGGGATGATTGAAAATGGGGAAAAATATCGGAGTGTTAACGTGCCCGAAATGCGGGAACACGCAGAAAATGGTCATACCTGCGGATAAATGCGTATATTTCTACATGTGCAACAACTGTAAGAAGCTTATTAAAGGAAAGAACAAATGCGTATTTTGTTCATACACAGACAAGGGCTGCCCAAGCGGGTGTTGAAAGATGATAAGAAAGTCAACGGACAAATATAAAAGTAAAACTCATAAAGAAAGATTTCTCAGTGTCTTTGGCAGCCTTTCCGGGAGCCTGAGCTTTCTTGGAGGATGGCAGGTTTGCCATAATGTCTGCCTTGGTGTTATAGCTCTTCTGTCGCTCATCGGCATAACAGTGGTCGGAATGCCGCTCTTGTTTCTGACGCAGTACACAATATACTTCTGGTCGATAGCTGTGCTGATTCTGATACCTACCCTGATCTTATATTGGAAGGACAAAAAATGCATGTCAGCGAAACTTCTGCTGTTTAACTTGGGCATAATAATTGCGAGCGTGCCTTTCGCAGAGATGCAGCCTTACCAGATTGCATTCTGGGCTTTCGGTGGCATTCTCATCGCAGGCTCGGTATGGATGTTCATGGAGCCAAGACTTCGGAAGAATGGCGACAGTAAGAGTCCAAATTCTGGCGTCATTCCAACGGCCAAATGAGAAATGCGTATCCTGCATCAAGACCCGTGCCGATCGCGGAATGCGGACTTTTTTCAGAAGCCTGCAGGACATACAGATTCTGTAATGGTTTTTAAATAATGATTGTGGCATAAAGTATAGCACGCAATTGGGTTGACAGCAAATGAGTGATTTCAGGTGCAGAGGGTGTGAAAGTAATTTTTCTACCCAAGAATCCCTGGATCAGCACGGCCGGGACAAACATGGCATTGGAGATGCGCAGTCAAAGCACGAACTAATGCGGTTGAAAAAACAGGACAAGGAAAAACAGATTGAATCTGATAAAAAGAAAGCTGCAAGGTCAAGATTGCTCAAGAGAAGCGCTTACGTGGCGGTTCCGGTTATTTTAATAGTAACTGCATTTGCATTCATTTCTTCGCAACCGCCGGCGGTTACTGGGAATTCTGCTGCTTCTGCATCCGAAATTCCCAGAACTCCAATACACTGGCATCCGAAGCTAACGATAGAATTAAACGGCCAGAAACAAACCATTCCCGCTGATATCGGAGCCACGGGCGTCCATTATCCCGTACATACGCACGATGCCACAGGCGTTTTGCACTACGAAATCAACGACCCGACGCCTGAAAATATGCGGCTGCACTATTTCTTTGAAAAAGTGTGGGGAAGGCCGTTCAACGGCACATGCATATTGGACTATTGCAACAACGATTCTGGCACCGTAAAAATGTTCGTCAACGGCAAGGAAAATTACGAGTTTGAAAACTACATGCCGCGGGATGGCGACGATATCAGGATAGAATTCAAATAGCCGGCTCTCGTAAACTACCGTGACGCGCGGCGAAAGCGAAGCTGTCATGCGGCTTTGTGCGTCTTTGTAGGGGTATTGTGAAAGAGGCGGGAAAGGACTTTTCGTCGGTGAATTTTTGACGGTGCGGGTTTGCTTTCGGCTTTATTACGAGGAATTCGGAGAATTCCTCGTATACCCAAAGACTTTCTATGGAAAGTCTTTGTTGTACTTATCGTCGTTCAGTTAGAATTTGAAAAAATAAAGAAAGCGCCGGCGGCAGGAAGTTCCAGGCTTTTCCTTCATAGTACCGTTTTCCCGAAGGTCTTTTCTTTCGCAAAGAAAAGTCTTTTTGAACCTGCAAGTCACTCCACATGCGACGCAGAGCGTCGCCATTCAGTGTGACACCAGTTTTCGAGACTGGCGCAATATCCCGAAGCATGGGTTTCTTTTGAACCCCGGGGCTTTGCCAAGTTATGCGACGCCGGCATAGAAAGATAATGGCAGTCAAAGTTTAAACATCGAATTCTCTGGAATTTGATGTGCAACTCCACCCGATTAATAACTATTTTAGTGGGCTTCTTTATATACCGCCTTCGGCATATTTTTTTCAGGATATTAGAAATCACATCAGGCATACCCGTGACGGGGGCGGACAGGCATCGCCTACAAACGAAAGTTACGAGGAAACACACAATGGATCGTGCAAATTATGATATTAAAGTGACTCCAACAGCAAAAGACGATTTGAGAAAATTCGACAAGGAATTGCAGAGAAAATTCTTCAACAAAGTGGAAAAGCTGAAACACGATCCGAAATCATGTGGAAAACCATTAAGGAGGCCATTGGCCGGTAAATGGGAATTGCGATTTGAAAGGCGGTGAAAGATTGTTTATATAATAAATGAACTCGACAGACAGGTAGAAATAGAAGCCATATGGCACAAGGATGATTTCTAGCCTTCCAGTTCTCTTTTTATTTGTTCAAGGCTTTGAGCTTTCCTTCCTTCCGTTCTTTCTCTCCTTTCATTATCTTATCCATAGCTTCTTGGTTGGAAAGCGTTTCTATCGTGGTAAGTATGCTCCCATACTCGTCAGTAGATATTGTTACCCATTCCGCTTCATGCTTGCTATCCGCAAGCTTCTATATAGTCATAATGAAATATGGAATCGGAATATATAAGGGTTAAAACTGGTCAAGACTTCGCCCAAAATTAGGAATCGAGTAAATGGTAGACAATGCTTTTTAACCGACAAAATCATATAGAACTGTGACGAAGAAACGAAATCCGTGGAGCCGTAAAGGAGACTTTGGCCATCTTCTCGTCATAGGCGGGAACGAATACTACGCCGGCGCGCCCTATTTCGTGGGCATGGCAGCGCTCCGCGCCGGCTGCGACATGGTGACGATAGCGGCACCGGAGAGGGCGGCTGATATAATAGCTTCGTATTCGCCTAACGTCATAACGCACCCGCTTTCTGGACTGCACTTAAAGCCGGGCAACGTACTGGAAATAATGGAAATCGTGAAGGGCAAAACTGCCGTGACCATAGGCAACGGATTGGGGAAGGAGCGCGGAACGTTGGAAGCAACAGCGCATATAATAAATAAACTCGAGATTCCCTGCGTGATAGACGGCGATGCCATAGACAGGATGCGCGGGCGGCTGGAAAACGTGGTGATAACTCCGCATGCCGGAGAGTTTGAGAAGCTCACGGGCGTGAAAGTTGGCACATCTATAGGTGAAAGAAAGAATGCGGCACAAGCGGTGGCGAAGGAACTGGGATGCGTTATACTGCTGAAAGGGCATGTGGACGTTGTGACGGACGGCAAGCGAACTGTAATTAATAAAACCGGCAACTCGTACATGACGAAAGGCGGAACGGGAGACGTGCTCGCAGGGGTTACAGGCGCTTTGCTGTGCCAGGGCTTTTCGCTATTTGACGCAGCGAAACACGCGGCTTACGTTACCGGCAAAGCCGGTGACATCGCGGCGCGGGAGAGAAAAACTTCGCTCCTTGCGACGGACGTCATTGAATGCCTGCACAGGGCTGTGCGCTGATTATATAATCTTTCTCCTGTTCTTTATTGCATGGCACTTTTTGACGACAGCACGCTCGAGAGGAGGGTAAGGAAGCTGGAAGAACGTATAGGCAACTTAACGTCTTCCGTGAACGTGCTGTCCGACGTGATAAAGAAACTCGCAGAAGAGAGGAACGCGGCATCGCAGGAACGGGAACGACTACTCATCGCGAACAAGCGCCTGCTGACGCTTGTTCCTAAAGAGAACGCGTTGCCAAAGCAGATTTTTCAGAGGTTCGTAGCGTCTGCGTTCAAGGAAGGCGGCGCGGCAGTGAAAATGGCAACGAACGGCGGAATAAGCTCGCTTTTTGAAGAGGTCGCCGACAAAGGCACGGTCAACCTCGGCAAGTTCGCCCGCCGCGCAGGCATCCACGAGGCGCAAGCAGAAGAATGGGCTAAATTCTTGGAAGACAATGGATTGTCAAAGATTGAATACGAGCATAACAGAGCAGTGCGCGTGGTAAAGGCGTTCTAATAATAGGAGTAATGCAAAGCTTCTATCGCCTACCTGAATCGTTCGTCAAATCCACTAAGAAGACGTGCAACATCGCCATGTGTTTTCATGGCGAAACGCTGCTGTATCGGAACTCATATCTATTGTTCATTTTCCAGCTTTTCCTTGGTTGAGTGATATCTTCTATAAAGGAAATCAGCAGCATTCGTGATTGCAGGCACGACCAACAACCGGGGATTTTGCAATGCGAGATAGCCGAGACCAACCATACTTGCGCTATACCCCATGACTGCGAAAGGCGTGCCTGCCCGATATTTCACAGACTTCGTGTCGTCCCACGCTTTCGTATTTTCCATTGCGGTGGGAAACAAGAAAGGCGTTATAGCGCCATAAAAAATCTCCTCGCCCATGTATTTCACAACTTTGGGGGCGGTGACAATAACATTCCATGCGACGTGCATGCCATCTTCAAAAAGCTCTTGCGCCATTGTTCCTACGACGCTACGAGACCTGTAACCATTTGCCATGTTTAACTTATCTTCCCGAACTTACTTAAGTGGCTTTTGATTGGGCATTGCTTATCCCGTAACACAAACAAACCGCCGCCTTTAAGAATTTCATTTTTAAAGCATACGCATGAAATTCTTCTGCGAACGCTTTGTAACGGAGATACTTCCCAGCGTGCGCGCGATGGTGGCGCGCGACTTGGTCACGCGCCACGGCATGAGCCAGAGCGAAGCTGCGAAGATTTTAGGGATGACGCAGCCGGCTATTTCGCAGTACGTACGCAGGCTAAGGGGCGGAAAGGAGCTAACGGGCAGCAACGCGGCCAGCGAGGAAGTTCGGAAAATTTCCGACGCCCTTCGTGCCGGCACGGGCAGTGAGGCACTGGAAGAAAGCATCAAAAAGCTATGCACGCTACTGCCGGCGAAGTCAGGCTTTCTTCTTTCCCATGTCCATCTCGCCGATGAGGCCGACGACTAGAAGAAGAACGCCGGCGTAAAGGGCAATTAAAAAGTTCGAAGTGAATATATCAACTATCACACCCATAGACGCAAACGGCAGGTCAATCGGCATATATTTCGTGAAATATGGCAGCCCTACCAAAATCAGAGACGCTCCTATGCCCTTTGCTATGCCGAAACCCTGCAGGGACAGCGCGAGCGTCATCCCGGAAACGATGGACATCACCAGAAATATGAGAGACGCGGTATTCAGGAGAGAAGCGCCCTGAGCCGAAAGTATTATTTCCACGTGGCTCAGGCAGTCGATGAAAGAGCACTGATATGTCTTTGACTGGAACGCGGAGAAATACGCTTTTGCAATGCCATCCATGCCCATCGCGCTCTTCAACAACGCACAGTTCACGGAAAGCGAGCCACCGGAGAATTGGACATCCATGCTTGCCTTGTCTCCGCACCCAGCCTTCACGGCCTGCAACGCCAGTTCTTCATTGTCTGCTACTTGCGAAGACAATACTTCTGTGAAGAGTGGTTCCATCACTGGAGCGCCTGTCATCTGTACCAGAGAAATGGAAGTTATGAAGAGCGAAACGAATAGCGGGAAGAAAAATCCTCCTGCTACTTTGCCGAGAGTGCGCGCGTTCATTTTTCGTCACTGAAAGCGTACTTGAACTTATCTGATTTCTTCTTTTTGAGCTTGTCCAGAAGATCGGCGATCTTGTCTTCTTTCTTGTTGAGGAACGTCTGCGGGTATTGCTGTTTGCCCCCGAATCTCTCGAGAATGCGCTGCACGATGCCGCTCTTGCCGCTCTCGCCCGGAGGCATCGCCATGTATATTATCACGCCCACGATGGCTATTATTATCACTGCCGCTGCTATCAAAAGCACGGGTAGTTCGGGCGGCTTGGTAAGCTTGTCCTGCAACGTCTGGACGAGCGCGTCTGCTTCGTCCATCGCCACGGAAGCTGTAAAATAGTCGCCGCTTTCTATGGAAGAGGATGTTTCGTTTATTTTCGCCTTTATCTGCGCCAGCAGGGATTCAAGTTCCTGCACAGTGGCACCCGAGTTCTTAAGACTTGTAATAT
>Ga0209542_10009202_pt1 | contig 18187 bp, 23 predicted proteins | sample RifCSPhighO2_01_FD_184028 | JGI IMG/M metagenome (GOLD analysis project Ga0209542, IMG submission 184028) | Soil microbial communities from Rifle, Colorado - Rifle CSP2_plank highO2_0.1 (SPAdes) (version 2) | ecosystem: Environmental > Terrestrial > Deep subsurface > Rock core/Sediment ...
GATCAAATTCTTGGTTTTGCAGAAGTTGATAAAAAGAATGTTGGTGGAAAAACAAGATACGCTCTTCCTTTCGTTATTGGAATAATGTATTCTTTTAATGGACAATATACAACTCCAGTTGATGAGAAAATAGTTAGACAAGTTTTAACTGAATCTAGGTAATTAGTTTACATAAGTTAACCAAGATTTATATTTGTCATTTTTCCCATGAAGAATATTTTCATAAGCTTCTTTGAGTTGTTTTGTTATCGGACCTAAAGAATGTTTAATGGTTTTATCATCTACTTGTGCTATTGGAGTAACTTCTGCGGCTGTTCCTGTGTAAAATGCTTCATCTGCACTGTATAAATCTTCAAGTGTTAGGGTTTTTTCCTCTACTTTCATATTTAAATCTTTGGCAATCTGTATTATTGAATCTCTAGTTATTCCAGCCAAAATATTTCCTAATTTTGGAGTATAAATTTTGTTTTCATTTATAATGAATAGGTTCTCTCCAGGTCCTTCAGCAACATTTCCTTGATAATCTAAAAGTAAAGCTTCATCAAAGCCCTGAGAGTGGGCTTCTTCTCCTGCCAAAATTGAATTGACATAGTGTCCTGTTATTTTTGCATCTGCAATTGTTGATTTAGGATGAATTCTCATGTATTTCGAAGTTTTAACCTTGATAGGATTTTCTCCTAAATATGAACCCCATGGCCAGACAGCAATTGAAACATTTACAGGAGCGCCTCTTGGAGACAGGCCCATTTTTCCATAGCCAAGATAAATTAAAGGTCTTATGTAACCTGATTGCACAGAATTTTTCTTTACTGTTTCTATTATTGCTTTATTTATTTCTTCTTCTGTGAATGGAATTTTCATTTTAAGAGTAGATGCCGAATAGAAAAGCCGTTTTGTGTGATCTTTTAATCTAAAAATTGCAGGTCCTTTTTTTGTTTCGTAAAAACGGAGGCCTTCAAATACAGCAGCACCATAATGCAGAGAGTGCGTTAGAATGTGTATTTTAGCATCCTTCCATGGAGTTAAAGAGCCATCCATCCAAATTAATTTTGTTTCTTCCATTGGATTTTTTATTTATTCGAGTATAAATATTTACTCATTCAATTAAAATTAGTAATTCCAATATTAGTAATTCCAATTATAGTATCCTGCAGAAGAATCATAGTATGGGCGATAATAATAGTTTCCGTAGTCTGAATATGAAGCAGCATCCTGATATTCACTCTGATCGTATAATCTTGCACTTCCCCAAGAGAAACCCCCATCGTAATTGGAATTTTCATTGCTGTTTGAGTTTGATGTTGAAACTCTATTGTTTTGATTGTCGATATAAAGGGATTCAGATGCACCAATATATTTTTCTGTAACTGTGTTTGTTATTGTATGCCTCAAAATATCGTTGGCTTTTGAAGAGAAGAAGCCAGATTTGGAAGATTTGTCTATCAGCAAATTCTCATCGTAAACTGATTTTTTCTCATAAATGGGGCCTCTATAATCATAGGCAGTGGATGAAGTGTCAAAATTAGTATTTAGTGAATTTGCCACAGAAGATTTTGAACTTTTTGCTGTTGGATACTGTGTAAATCCTGGAGTTTCTTCAAAATGTGAATTAGAACCGGATGAAAACAAGGATTCGCTTGAAGGAGAGTTAAAGTAAGAATACGGGGAGGTAAAATATGCTGAAGCTAAATTCGAAAATAAGATTAATGCAAATATCAGCGCTACAAACCTGTATTTATTCATAATTCTAGAGTGATAACAGGTTATTTAAATTTATCGATAATTTGTATAAAGCGCAAGATGCCAATCAGTTTCTTGAGGCGGATTATCATAAATATATGAGTATTTTAAGGGATAGCAATTATTAAGATAGCACCCATATTCTTTGAGAGGCACAGAATGTGCTGATCTGTAATCATAAAACGCATTGTAATATATATTGGGTGCTTTTGGATAATTAACATTTATATATAATGGGGATTTGTATTCATACATAACACCGTATCTCAATGGATATGAATCATAAGAATTATAGTTTTGATTATAATATGATGCTGAAGCAAGATTAGATAAAATTACAAATGCAAAAACGGCAAAAATTGCTAAACACCAGCTTTTTTTCATACTAGTGAGAGAATCACAATATATTTAAAATTAGTTGTTCTACATTTCATATGAAAATAGACAAGAAATGCTGGCCAAAATCGTTTGAAGCGATTTTAAAGGGGGAGAAAAGTTTTGATGTGAGAATAGCTGATTTTGACTGTGAGCCAGGAGATGTTTTGCATTTTCGAGAATGGGACCCTAAAAAGCAGGAATATACAGGAAGAAGCATTGAGAAGCAGGTAAAGCACGTTATGAAAACCAAGAATCAGCAGTATTGGAATCAGGATGATATTGATTTGTATGGTTTTCAAGTTTTGGGATTTTGATGAACGACCTAGAATTTGTTCGAAAAGCAGTAAAATTATCTGAGAAAAGCATTAATGAAGGAGGTTTTCCTGTCGGTGCTTTAATCGTTCTGAATAATAAGATAATAGGTGAGGGAATTAGCAATGGCAAAAAATTAAAAGATGCAACAAGCCATGCAGAAATTGATGCAATAAGGAAAGCATCTCTTAAAATTGAAGACAGGGATTTAAATGGAGCAACGTTATATTCTTCTCTTGAGCCTTGTTTAATGTGTTTTTCTGCCTGTTATTGGGCTAAAGTTTCTAAAATAGTTTATGCTTGTAGAAAAGAGATTTTATCTAAACTATATTATGAAGGTTTGCATGATTTAAATGAAATAAATAAGAAAAATAACAGTCAAATAAATTTAATACATCTAGAGGAGATGGAAGAAGAAGCATTAAGCATAATAAACTCTTCTGGAATAAATTAGAAAAGTTTAATAATTCGTTTTTTCCTGAACTTTAATGAAAGTATTTACACCTGAAGAAGTTGAGAGAAAAAGAAAAGAATTTGAAGGGCTCGCTTTAGATAAAGTTTCTGCATCTGTAGGAGGAATTAAATTTGATTATTTTGTTCTTCCCGCAAGTGCAAATGAAGAATTGCCTTTATTTGTTGAAAGGGCAATTGGAAAACCAGGAGAGCCAAGTGCTTTTGCAATTTCAGAAGAGGTTCCCAAGATTTTAAGACCTTATTGGGTGGCTCATGAGGTTGTTGAGTTTTTACATCTTGCGAGTTTACCTTATGGAAGATGTTATAATGCTTTAAATTGGGAGATGGGAGTTTTACGTGGGAAATTATATAAAAATCATGTTTCTTTGAGAGAAAGATTCTTTTCTGGCTTAGTTTCTTATGCTTCTAAACATCCTGAAAGCTTTACTCCAATAGATGTTAGAGAAATGCAAACAAGTTTTGATACATTAAGACAAATGAATAGATGGATGAAATAGCAGTTGTAATCTTTATTCTTCGTAATACCTTAGGTCTTGCATTTAGGATAAAGAAAGGAAGGAATAGTTGTTACAGGAAATAATGATATCTTTTTTTTCTGATGCCTCATAGTTTACTGTGGGTTCACTTTTTAAGCCAATTCTTTGTCTATTATTGATTTTATTGTTGAATATGAAACAGCTCCTTCAACTATTTTTCCGTTTATGAAAAATGTAGGAGTTCCTGTTACTCCATTAGCTTCAGACATCTGAGAATCCTGCTGCATTAAGAAAGTTGCTTTGTTCGAGTCTAAATATGTGTTTAATGCAGGCATGTCAGCACCTATTGATTCCGCGAGTGCTTTCATCTTTTCTAAATCACCAACATCATTCTGATTTGCAAAAGCTAAGTCATGAAATTTCCAGAACAAATCGGGATTTTGATCATTTAATGCAAAAGCAACTTTGTGTGCTGCTGTGCCTGCTCCATGGCCTGAAGTATATTTGAATACAAGCTTTGCCTTTCCTGTTGAAACATAATTTTCAATTATTCCAGGAATAGGAGCAGTCCATGAGGGATTTTGTGCTTTAAATTGTGCAGTTATTTCCAAATTATATCCTACAGCTGCAGCGCAATATGGGCATGAGAAATCTGAAAATTCATAAATTGTTACTGGTGCATTTTCATTGCCAAGAACAGGAGAAGAACCAATTGATAAGGGAATATTTCCATTAGCTGTTGAATTAGACGAGGTTTTATTAAAGAATCCAAAGCCGTTTGTTATTAGTCCAATTAATAATATAGTTATAACTATTCCTGTTATCCATAAAGCTTTGTTAGAATCTTGTTTATTCATTCTTTGTTGATGATGTTCGTTCATGTTGTTATAATGATTAAAAAAGATATTATTTAAAGCTTGTGAAAAACTGATTTTTGTTTGCTGACAAGATTCAAAATAAACTTTGAGAAAGTTTAACAAATTAATGGTTTAACAAATCGTCTTTTTGTGAATAAATAAGATTTAAAAACCTCCGGGTTTCATTAAAGCTAAGCCTACGTAGTTTAGTGGCAAAACACGTCCCTGTCGCGGATGAGTCCCGGGTCCGATTCCCGGCGTGGGCGCTTCTTATTTATACTATATATCAATGCTCGCTCTATCTTTCACATGGTTTTTATAGGATGTTAATGGAATTAATTTGGGTAAAATGACAATATTTGGAAAAATAAGGAAATTCTTCGAAGTAGAGGAAAAACAAAGGTCTAATGAATTGATTAATAGCCACAGAGTTATTTCTTTTAATGAATTAGAAGGAAAGATTGATGAGCAGTCTAAAATTCTGGCAGAAACAGAATTAAAGATTAAAAATGGGATATTAATGATTCTTGATAAGTTTTACAAAGATGTTGAGGAAGCGATTACAAATCTTGATAATGTCGATTTGTCAAAGAGGAAAGAGCAAGAAAGAATTAAAATTATCGTTGAAGAAAATAAATTGCTTTACAAAAAATATCTAAATAATCTTGTTGATAATCTTAGGAAAGAAAAACAAGATTTAAAGTTATATATAAATGGATTGTATTCTGCTATAAATGATTTTGTGAAGACTAGCAAAGTTTCTTATGAGAAGGCCACATACTTAATAGGGAATGAATTAAGAGATATAAAAGAAATAATAAGGAAGCTTGGGGAGGAGATTCATGAGCTAGCCAATGTGAATAAAGAGGTTTTTATTAAAGAAGAGTCGATTAGAAAAATTAAATTTCATTTTGAAGAATTAGAAGAAAACGATACTCTTTTGGGAGAAGTGCATAAAAAATTGGAAGGAATTATGAGTGAAATTGAGAATGTTAAGATACAAAAGAAAGAATTGAATGAAAAAATAAGCAATATAAAAAATAGCGAAGATTATGAGAAAGATATTAAAGATAAATTATTGCATCATAAAAGGTTAGAAGACTTGAATTCTAACATATACAAAATTAAAAATAAAATAGATTTTAAGAGATTGTCAAAGATTTTTCATTATGATAGCAAAAAATATGCCCTAATACAAGATTATTCTTCTAATTTTAAAAGAGCCATAGAAAACGACTCTAATTTGGAGATTGTAAACCTTCTTGAGCCTTACGATTCAAGTGTGGATTTAATAAATGAATTAAAACAAATAGGAAAAAGTGTTCTAGAATTTAAAAATCCATTTATTAGTAGAGTAGATAAAGAAATTTCTGAATCTGAAGAAACTTTAAAGAAATTAGATATAGTTTTGCATGGGTTGCAAACGGAGTTAGATCATGAAAAAAAGAAAGAATCAAAGTTTAAAGAAAGGAAAATTAAAATAGTTGGACATGTAATGAAGCTTTGTGTTTTAGTATTTCCAGGTTATGAAATAACTGAATAATTGAATCTTTATTCTTCTTAATACCCTACAGCTTGCTGTGGGAAGATTCACAATTTTAAGAGACAAAATAACTGATTGGGCTTCTATGACATTTTCAAAAGGTAAATAAACCTTTAAATCTGGTATTTTTATGGAAGGCAAAAAAATAAAATGTAAACAATGCAAAAAGAAATTTATAGTTACTAATTTTAATCCAAGATATCCTAGAATGTATTGTGATTCTTGTGCTAAGGAAAGAAAGAAGTTGTGGGAAAATAGGCATTTAATTAAGTTTGAAGATTGTGAAGACTAATCTTGAAAATCAATATCTCATGTCTATAAAATTACGGGTGTTAGAATAACCAAAGCGAGAAGTAACCTCATTAAGGCAAGCTTGTTTTTTGCTATTGAATAAATTGTTAATTTCGCCTATAGAGTAATTTTTTATATCTGTTCCATTAGAAAGAATTTTATCTGCAATGGCTTTTAGTTCTTCTTCAAAGGATTCTATGTCTTCCTGAGAAAATGAGTAAACCTTTGGAATTCCGAGTTTAAGATAGTGGAATATTGTTTTTGTTGGCAAGTTTTTCCCTTTTTTATAAAGCAAGTAATTATAAAATAATGCCTGTCTCTCAAAATCTTTGCTTTGGCTAATGCTGTTACTAGTTTTATAATCTATTACTACAGATTGATTGCTAGATTTTTCATTTGCTTGTAGATCAACAATACCTTTAATTCCAATTTCAATTAATTCGTTTTCAGCAAAAGAAAACTTAATCAATTCTTCGCAAACATGGCTATCATGTAAATCTATAATGTTTAAACCGTTAATCAAAGCGATAAGATAATCTTCTTTTTTTAACGGCTCGTTTTTTATATCTCTATGATTATGGAGGTTTTTTTCTATCCATTGTTTAGCTAGATGCAAGCAGGCACCGTCTCTGTCTAGTTCTTTATTTGCGTATTTTTCAAGACAATCGTGAACTATGTTTCCAGATATGCCATAACAAACTGGAACCTTTGTATCATCTGGAACTTTAGCAATATAGGTTAGATAAAATAAGAGTGGGCTTTGATAATAGGTGTTAATACTAGTGGGAGACAAGTTTAGAGAAATCTTAGTTTTTACCTCTTTATTAAATTCCATAACTAAGGAAAAAGCAGAAGGTGTTTTTAATCTTTGTGGATGATTTATACTGTTTTATCAATATTTTTGAGAATGCAAAGCTATATAACGGTATGATATACACAGATTTATGGAATTAGCCCCAAAAGATATAAAATTTCTTACGATTATGAACGAAACAAGGTTGTCTGACGGAGAGCTGTTTGGAAGGTATTCAGAAGAAGTTAGCAAGATATTTACATTTTCTAATGCTGAGTTAAGTGCAGCAATAAGAAAGCTTGTAAAGATGGAAATGTTAAGTGTGGTAGATGCTGGAGGAAATGAACTCGTATATTTTCATTCAGATAAGGTCGATAAAAATAAGTTGGATAAGGCGCTTAAAGCGATTAGGCACTAGCTTTCTTCTGATATTTATTCTTCGTAATATCTGATGCAAGAAAAATCTTTTATGGATTTTTCTGCACAGAAAATCTGGAAGATTTTCTTGTGTTCGATGAGGTTAAGTTGTTATAGAAGAGAAGGATGTTTTTGCTTTTGATTTAAATGGCTTGCCATGTGGAGATTCATCTGATTGAATTTTGATTAGATTTATAAGGATTATTTGTTTTTTCTTTTTATGATTAATGCAACAATTGTTTTATTTGGGGGAACAGGAGATTTAGCTTCAAGAAAGCTGATTCCTGCGTTCATAGACTTAATTGAGAAGGGAAAGATTGCAAAGAAGTCCTTAATAATAGGAATTGGAAGAAAGAATTTAGATGATGAAAGTTATAAGAAATTTTTGATAAGCAAGGTAGATGAGAAAAGTAAGGACAAGATTGAAGAGTTAAACATTAAGTTTTTTAGGGGAGATGTTTCTTCTCCTGATGGTTTACAGGGGTTGGGAAAGCTGATGAGTTTTTGCGAGATTGAGGGATGCAATAGGGTTTATTATTTGGCAACAAGCTTCAAATTTTTTCCAGGAATTATAAGAAAATTAAAGGAGCTTGGCTTAGACAAACAAAAAAAAGGATTTACAAGAATTGTTTTTGAAAAACCATTTGGGGAAAATCTGAAAAGTTCAGAGGAACTTGATAATGATATACATCGCGTTTTTTCAGAAAATGAAGTTTATAGAATTGATCATTATTTAGCGAAAGAAACTGTGCAAAATCTTCATGTTTTAAGTTTCATGAACCCCATTCTGTATTCTACACTAAATAATGAATTTGTAGATTCTATTGAAATAGAAGTTAGGGAATCCTTGGCTGTTGAAGATAGAATTGAATATTATAATGAAGCAGGAGCTATCAAAGACATGTTTCAGAATCATTTATTGCAGATACTTTCTTTAATTTTACTGAATAGACCAAAATCTTTGGATTCAAAAAGTATTCACGCAGAGAAACTTAAAGTTCTGAAAGATATTGAGATTTTAGGTGCGGAAAATCATTTCTTTGGACAATATAAGAGTTATAAAGAAGAGCTAGAGAATAAGGACTTAAATGACAAAAAGACAGAAACTTTTCTTAAAGTTGTCTTAAATTGTAATAATAAAAGGTGGAACGGAGTTAAGTTGATTTTAACAACCGGGAAGAAACTTGATAAAAAATTTGGAGAAATAAAAATTAACTTTAAAGAATCTACTATTAAACACGGATATTCGGGAGCTAAACCAAACAAAATACTTATCGGAATATACCCTAAGCAGGATGTGAATATAGTTATGAATACATTAGATGTTAATCAGGATAGTAGGGTTAAGGATGTAAAATTTGAATTTTGCCACGCTTGTGAATTCGGACCGAATACAAAATCGGAGTATTCTGTGCTGTTAAATGAGGTTTTGCTTGGGAAGAAAGACTTGTTTGCGAGCGACGAAGAAATAAAGGAATGTTGGAAAATTACTGAAAAACTTGAAAGAATGAAGGAAAAAATAAGGTTTGTTTATTATGAAGATGGGAAGAATCCTGAAGACTTTTAATAAAAACATTTAAATCTCGTATTCTTTATAGATATGGATGAAGGTCAGGGATTTGGGAGTTGATGAGAGATTAGAATTAATAAAAAGGAATGTTTCTGAGATAGTTACTGAAGAGCAGCTTGTTAATTTATTAAAAAATAAGAAAAGCCCAATTGTTTATTGTGGATATGAACCAAATGGGCCTATGCATTTAGGGCATTTTGTTACTATAACAAAACTTCTGGATTTATCTAAAGTAGGATTTAAAGTTAAAATTCTTTTGGCAGATATTCATGCTTTGTTGAATAGGAAAGGTCAGGAAAAAGAAATTGAGAAAGAGGTTGAAAATTGGAAGAAAACGATAAAGGCAATAGGGATAGATGCAGAGATAGTTTTAGGAAGTGAATTCCAATTTAAGAAAAATTATCAGCTCGATGTTATGAAACTTGCTCAGAATTCCACTATCAATAGGGGATTGAGAAGTATGCAGGAAATTGCTAGAGATATTGAAAACGCGACGATTTCACAGTTGTGGTATCCTTTGATGCAGGTTGTTGATATAAAGCATTTAAAGGCAGATGTTGCTCTTGGCGGACTCGAGCAAAGAAAAGTTCATATGATTGGGAAAGATATGAAAAATACTTTAAGCTATGATTTTGTTGCATTGCATACACCTTTAATCACGAGTTTGAAAGGACCTGGAGAAAAAATGTCTAAGTCTATTTCTGGTTCGGGTATAAGTGTTATTGATTCGTATGATGAAATAAAATCCACATTAAAAGGAGCATATTGTCCGGAAAAAGAAATAAAAGAAAATCCCATAATACAAATTGCAAAATTGATTATTTTTCCAAGGTTTGATAGTATTGAAATAAAGAGACCTGAAAAGTTTGGAGGAAATTTAAAATTAAGAAATTATGAGGAACTTGAAAAAAAGTATTCTTCAGGAGACATTCATCCATTGGATTTGAAGAATAGTGTTGCTGAGTATTTGGAAGAGATTATTGCACCTATAAGAAAGAATTATAAATGATGCAAATACTTAAAATTAGGAAGTTAAAAATAGAAAAAACTTAGGTTTTTAAGCCAAACTTACATAAAGTAATCATGAGAAGAGACAAAAATAACCCAAAAATAAGACACGGAGAAAACGAGCATAGAAGAAAGAGTTTTGGACAGGGTATAAAAGCAGGCAGTTTTCAAGAGTTTATTAATCCTAAGAAGGCACAGATAAAAGATATCTCTCTTTCAAATAAAGGGGATGGTTTTTCTATTACTGCTAGTGTTGACAAGATAATGCAAACTGGAGGGCCAACAGTCTTTTATGTGTCTGATGGTACTGGGACTTTAGCATTAAAGGCGTTTGAGAAAGCAGGTATGAGGGCTTACCCAGAGGTTGACATAGGGGATGCCGTCATTGCTAATATTATTGTTGAGGAATATAATGATGGTTTGGAAGGAGATGTTAAAAAAATTATTAAATTGAATGATAAGGAAAAAGAAGAGTTCAATAAAAATTTGGAAAAATTGGAAAGGGAAAGAGCTAAAGTTGAACCAGTGCCATTTTTAGTTAAGAGCCCTATTTTGGAAAAACTTAAGGATTCTTTTATAAAAGCAGCAACCGAGATTCGATTGGCTATCTTTCAAAATAGACCAATAATTATTAGACACCATAATGATACGGATGGATACTCATCTGGATTTGCATTGGAAAGGGCAATTTTGCCTTTAGTAGTAGCACAACATAGTTCTTCAGTAAAAGCGGCTTGGGAATTTTATACAAGAGCTCCGTGCGCTGCACCAATGTATGAAATTGATGATTCTATTAGAGATACTTCACACTCCTTGGCTAACGTTGCAAAATTTTCTAACAAATTGCCCTTGGTGCTTGTTGTTGATACTGGATCTGGAGAGGAAAGTTTGCTTGGAATCAAACAAGGAAGAGTGCATGGCTTGAACTTCATAGTTGTAGATCATCATAGATTTGAGGAAGACCTTGTAAGTGGAGAAACTTTGGCGCACATTAATCCTTTTCTTGTTGGAGAAGATGGAGCTAAATTCTCTGCAGGTATGCTTTGTACAGAATTAGCTAGATTTATCAATCCTGTTGAAAATATTATTCAAATCCCTGCAATGGCTGGAATGGCTGATAGAATTGATAATCCTGAAGTTATGGAGGCGTATATTGCTCTTGCAGCCAAGAAAGGGTATAATAAAAAACTGCTTGGAGATATATCTTCTGTTATTGATTTTATTTCTTCTAAATTAAGATTTATGGAAGCTCGGGAGTATATTGAAGTATTATTTGGAGAGCCAATGGAACAGCAGAAAAAGCTTGTTAGTTTACTTGCACCCTATATTAAAGATTTAGTTGATAAGAGTTTGAAGATCTCAGAATCTGCTGCAAAATCTGAGAAGATAAAAGATGTAACTTTGCAAACCTTGGAAGTAGAAAAGGTATTTCCTAGAGGTTTCTATCCTAAGCCAGGGATATGTATTAATGCTTTGCATGATAGTGTGCAAGAAAAGAAGAATCTTGATAAAGTTGTTACTCTTGGAATTTTAAGTGATGCCATTACTATGAGAGCAACAGACAAATCTAACTTTTCTGTGCAGGATGTTATTAAATATCTGAATAAAGAAGTTCCGGAAGCTTTTGTTGAAGGTGGTGGACATAAAAATGCAGGTTCTGTCAGATTTATTCCTATGAAGCAAGGGGACGTCTTAGAAGCTATAAAGGAATTTATTAAGAAGAATAATTAATTATTCTTCTTTGTTTTTCTCCAATATTCTTCGAAATAAGACATAAATGAATCTGCTATTTCTTGACTTATTATCTCAATGCATAAGGGATTTTCCCCAGGAACAACAATAACAGAAGTGTCTTTGTAAATAAGCATATATGATGGAGTTTTTATTCCCTCAGGCATATATCTTGAGTCACACAATTTGTAAGAATTTCTGTTTTTCAAAGTTTCTTTTGGAGTGTCCCGATTGAACAACAACCTGCATTTTATTCTTTCTTTTATTCTTCGAGTGTGGTCTCTCTGCCAATACATGTGGTGAGTTTCGGGCTGGAATTTTGGAATTCCTAAATAAACAAATTCTTCTCCTCTTTTTAGTTTTAGATACGTGTGTTCATGAACTGTAATAAGTCCTTTAAGACCTTGATAGACAGTAACGGATTGCATTTTTCCTAATTTTTGCAAAGCTTCAAGCTGTGGAAGATAAGAATCGAATTGCGAAGCCATTTCTTTTATTTTATCTTCTTTTTCTTTAAGATAGGTTTTTATTTTAGCTGGTTCTACGGCTTGAAAGTAAATAACTCCATTCTCTTCTATATGAGAAACAAGACCTTTCTTTTCAAGTTTGTCTAAAATATCATATAATTTTGATCTTGAAACTTTTGATTCTTTGGATAAGGGTCCTGTAGAGCTAGAGCCTAGTTTAAGTAAGGCTAAATAGGATTTTATTTCTCCAGGAGTTAATCCGATCTCTGTTAGAAATGATGTATCCATTATTTTTCTAATATTTGCAGGTATTTAATTGTTATTATTGTTTCCCACTAAGGGGAACACAATTCTTATATAGGCTCATTTCACAAGTTATCATTAAGGAGTAATAAAATGTTAAGTAGAAAAAGCAAAGTAAGAAGGTATCTGAGCACAATAGCAGCAGCCGCACTTCTAGCTGGAAACAGCTTGAAAGCACAAGAAATATCTGGCTCTATAGATTCCACGACTACTGACAAAGCCCTAGTTATAGATACAAAGCTTTCTTTAGATGTTAATAAAAACATCAATCTTTTTGCAAGAAATAGAACTTCTTTTGATTATAAAACGGATTCAAAGATACCGTTTACTCTCTTAAATGCAAGTTATAATTTTAAAAACGGACTAGGAGTAGTAGGAGAAGTGCAATTTCCCTACCAAATGAACCCAGAACCAAGACTCGGTCTTCAATATTTCAAAAAATTTGGTAATTTGGGTTTATATGCAGAAGGAACAGCAAGAATAGGAAACGACCCAAACGGAGAAATTCTGGCTAGATTAAGATATTCACACCCAATAACCAGTAAATTAGAAGCGATTGCGCAAGTTGAAGCAATTACTGATTTTGATGGTACGGGATTGACTTTTGCAACTCAAAGATGCAAAGCAGGATTAGCTGTGGGAAAGAATTTAGAATTTGGTGTCGAAGCTGATGTAACACAAGTACCTATAAGGGGTAAGTTAGAAACAAACCATACTCTAGGAGGATATTTTACTATAAAATTTTAGTAATCTTCTTACAAAATGGGCACGAATACTTTTGAAGGAAAAACTGGAGATGAGTATGACTTATTACTAATGTCTATACCCCATTATACACAATTAGAATCAAGTGTTGGAAAAGCTCTAAGAAAAGCTTTTACAAAATCCAGAAATACAAATCTTAGAGTATTGGAGATTGGTTGTGGATCTGGAATAACCACCCCTCATATTCTAGAGGCCGATCCAAGAACATTTGTTACATGCCTAGATATCGAACCAATTATGATTGATCAAGCAAGAAGAAGAGATTGGGCTAAGAAATATGCTGGAAGAATAGATTTCGTAGTTGAAGATGCTTCCAAGTATTTAGAAAGAACCAAAGCAAACTCCCTAGATGCTGTAGCCTCTGCATACACATTACATAATCTTGAAAAAGATAAAAGAAGAAAAGTAGTAAAACAAATTTATGATGCTTTAACTCCAGAAGGAGTATTTGTAAATGCAGACAAAATAGCGCAAAATGGTGCTGATCACAACAAAGAATTAAGATGGCAATTGAATATGTTCAGAGTCTATGATAGAATTGGTAGACGAGATTATAGAGAAGAATGGGAAAAGCACTATCATTATGATAATCAACCCAGCATAATATGGAGAGAAAGAGACTTAATGGCTGACTTAAGAAATGCAGGATTCAAGCACATAAGAAGAACATTTAGAAAACACATGGAAGCAACATACGTTGCAAGAAAATAATTAATGTGCCTATAAAGCAACCATATGTGACTACAGAATTAAAGATTGTAGTCACATTATTTTTTAATGTCTTTTCCAATTCTATTCCAGTATTACTCTCTTTGCTTGAATTTAATCTATGACATATAATAACGATCAATTTCGTATCAAGTTTTGGTGTAGAAATAATAAAAGAAATTTTACTTCCTGTAAGAGAGAAGAGTATATAAAATACCTTTTTTTCTTTAACTGAAGATGCAGATTAAAAAAAGAAACCTCGGAATTATTATTGGAATAGTTTTAATACTTGCTTTTTGGTGGTATTTTATGAATTCTGGGAATGAAGGTACAAGAGTATTATTAGAGACAAGTGAGGGAGATATTACTTTGGAATTATATGCTAATATGCCTGTTACAGCTGGAAACTTTGAGAAGCTTGTTAATTCTGGATTCTATAATGGAATTATTTTTCATAGAGTTATTCCAAGCTTTATGATTCAGGGAGGAGACCCTACCGGAACTGGAAGCGGAGGGCCAGGATATACGATAAAAGATGAGTTTACTAAGACTGAAAGAGATAGGAATGATAGGGGAACAATAGCGATGGCCAATGCTGGGTCGAATACAGGGGGAAGTCAATTCTTTATTAATCTTGTAAATAATAATTTTCTTGATGGGAAACATCCTGTATTTGGGAAAGTTGTTTCAGGAATGGATGTTGTTGATAAGATTGGGAAAACACAGACAAATGGGGAAGACAGGCCATTAAAAGAAGTCAAGATAATTAAGGCGAGTGTTGTAAATTAATTTTAATAAAAAGGTTTAAATCTTTAATTTCTGATAGATTTTAATTCCTTGACAATCAGCAGGTTTTTGACTCCTATGGACATTGCTCCCCACGTTGTTTATTTGTCTGATTCTGACAAATGTGCAGCTATTACGGGAAGTACATTAAGAGTAGATGGTGGTTTTGGAATTGTTAGTTTAGCTGGTTCTGCAGGTTACAAGAATAAGTAAGTATTATATAATTAGTTTTTTTCTTCTATAAATGAGTTTTAAGATAATTGCCAGAGATAAGAAAAGCAAGGCTAGGACAGGAGTTTTAAAAACAAAGTCAGGAAATTTAGAAACTCCGTTTTTCATGCCTGTGGCCACTAAGACTGCAGTTAAACATATTTCTCAGGAGGATTTGGAGAGTATGGGTGCTAAAGTCGTGATAAGTAACGCGTTTATTTTATCTTTGAAACCAGGAATTGAGGTTATTAAGAAAATGGGAGGAATACATAAATTTGCAAAGGCTAATACTTTATTTTTTACAGATTCTGGTGGATTTCAGATGTATTCACCTTCGCTTTATTTGAAAAGCGAGGAAAATGGAGTTTGGTTTAAAGATCCATTTGCCGGAGTAAAATTATTTATAACTCCTGAGAAAGATGTGGAGATTCAACTTGCTATTGATTCTGATGTTGCTATGTGTTTAGATAGTATGCCTTTGCTTGAACATAGTAAGGAAGGTGTTGCAGAGGCAGTTGAGAAGACGATTGCTTGGGCTAGGAAATGTAAGAAACACCACGATATGAAACAAAAGAAAATAAAAGAAGGAAAGAGGCAGCTTTTGTTTGGAATTATACAAGGTGGAATACACAGTGATTTAAGAGAGAAATGTGCAAAAGAATTAACTAAAATTAATTTTTCTGGCTTCTCAATTGGAGGACTTGCTTTAGGAGAGGAAAAGAAAGATGAGTACAAGATGATTGAAATTTCAAAGAAATATATTCCTGAAGAGAAGCCCGTTTATCTAATGGGTGCTGGGGAACCTGTTGAACTGCTTGAAGCCATTTCTCGTGGAGTTGATTGTTTCGATTCTAGATTTCCTACTAAAAATGCAAGACGAGGAACCATATTTAATTGGACTGGAAGACTAAGATTGTTACAGGCAAGACATAAGTTTAGTAAAAAACCTCTTGATGAAAATTGCAGGTGTTTTGTTTGTAAGGATTATACAAGAGCATATATAAGGCATTTATTAAAACAAGAGGAAGGCCTAGGTTATAGACTTGCAAGTTATCATAACTTATATTTTCTACAAAGATTAATGGAGAAAGCGAGAACAGAAATAAAGAAGGGAACTTTCTCTAAATTCTTAAAAGAGTTTAAGAAGAAATATGAAGGAAGTTAATTTTTTAGAAAAAAGCAGACATTATTTATAATTTCACCAAATCTTTTTTCTTTTAATGACCCGACTTTATACTTTATTAAAGATTTATCTATGGAAGCAATTTTATCTATTCTGACATTGCTGTCCTGTTTAAGATTTCCTTGTTTAAAATCTTCTTTTTTTATTATACTTTCTACTGGCTTTTCATAGGAAGAGCTAGTTATTTGCAAAACAATGATATCTTCATCTTTAGGAATTTTTAATATCAAAACAGGTCTTCTTTTCGAATTTTTTAGATTAGAATATGGAAATTCTATTACTACAATATCTCCTTTTACAAGTCCTTCCACGCTTCGTTCTCTTCTTTGTTGAACCAAGTTTCAGCAAAAGATTTTTCAGACAAAATGGCCCACTCAGAGATGTCTTTTTTTATGATTATTTCGTCTCCCTTTCTAATCAGGATTAATTTGTCTCCTTCCCTAATGTCTTTTCTCATGTCAAGTGGAATAACAATTTGTCCTCTTGAACTCATCTTGGTTGTGTCAATTTGCATAAGTAAGATTAATCTTATTTATATATAAATCTTGATATTTAACTATCTTTCTTCAAATATTCTATTAACTCAGGAGAAATATTTGGCTTTCCATTAACTAAAGGATATTTGAATGGAAGGATTGTGGATTCTATATCATTAATTTTTATTTCGACGCCCTCTTGAAAGGTTATGTTTTTTAGGGATTTCCCATTTAAGATTTCTTTGACAACAAAAACAGCGTTATCTGTTGAAAATTGGTCTTTTCCTATGTTCCTTATTTGGGCTTTTGGGAAGAATTTTGTTAGTTCTTCCTGGGTTCTTTTTCTTGGGGGATAATCTCCGAGAATTCCTCCGAAAACAAAGTATTTGAATTTGTCTTTGTCTTTCGATAGTAAGGTCTTCTTGGATTCTGGATCTAAAATGCAAAGATTATCCAATTTTATTTCTTTTAGAGAGTTTGTAGATACTTTTCCATACTTATTAAGTTTCTTTGTATCTTTTTCTTTGATATTTGTAAACCATACATTATTTTTACCTACTATTTTAGAAATGTGTTTGTATTCAATTATACACCAGGGAAATAATTTTGGTTCAAGATGTTCTATTATGAAAATCATTTTCATGAAATGAAATAGGTTTATAAATAGGTTTTCATTTTACTCCTTATGGCTAAAGCAAGCAAATCAGGGGGAAAGAGCGAAAGAAAAGAAGCTCTTTTTAGGATTCTTGTTCTTGTAATATCGGGAATAATTTTATCTATTTGGTCTTATTTGACATATATATTGGTTTTTGTAAACTGGCTTATTGCTTTGTTTGCAGGACATAGAAATAAGGAGTTGGCTGAATTTATAGAATACTGGAATTCTGAGATGTACTTGTTTGCAAGATATTTATCAGGAGTAAGCAACGAGAGACCATTCCCATTCAATGATTTAAGAAGAATAAGCAGGTTTGAAGAATAATTCTTTTATTTTTGTTAACTAAAAAGACTTTTAAGTGTAATTGAATTTTTATTTATGCCCAGATGGGACAATGGTACTCCGTCGCACTCGAAATGCGATTTCCTTCGGGATTTCCAGGTTCGATTCCTGGTCTGGGCGTTCAGGAATTTGTAATTTTAAAGTGGTAGGTTAGTCCTTTATACTCTGGAATGTGTGTATATTCGCTGGTGCTATCAGCGGTTGTCCTGGAAAGGATGCTTGCTTATGCAGCCTCTGTCGTGTGTTCGACTATGAATATGGTGACCGGACTATAACTCATCATATGAAATCTATGCATGTTAAGCTTGCCATAAGAGCGAAGGAGATCACCTTTAAAATGCACCAATAGGTTAAGATTGACATGGGAAGTGTTTGAGGAACTTTTTCACCGTGTCCGGAGTGCCAGCTATATATTTAAAATGGTAAGAGTAAAAAAGAGGAAAGTTAAGTCGGGAAGTAGAAAGGCAGTTAGGAAGGGAAGGTCTGCGTCTAACAAGACTAAGCATTCTAAAATAAGAAAGATAAAGAAATGGCTTGCTTCTAGAAAGAGTAAGAAGAAGAGAAGATAAGGATATTTTTAGCGAGTTCCAAAGATTTAAAAGGGTAATCACAGGTAATTTTTTATGTGGTATATAGAGGATTCAACTTTAGACCCTCGTCAATTTATTGTAGGAAGGGAAACAGAATTTTTACATAAAC
>Ga0209542_10009203_pt1 | contig 18186 bp, 16 predicted proteins | sample RifCSPhighO2_01_FD_184028 | JGI IMG/M metagenome (GOLD analysis project Ga0209542, IMG submission 184028) | Soil microbial communities from Rifle, Colorado - Rifle CSP2_plank highO2_0.1 (SPAdes) (version 2) | ecosystem: Environmental > Terrestrial > Deep subsurface > Rock core/Sediment ...
TGCTAAAATCACGATAACTGGCCAGGCAATATTTACAAAACCAGGACTTAAAGTGCCCAAAGCTCCCAAAAGAAAAGTTAAACCAAATAAAACAACTAATAATGGCGTAACTTTGTGATGAGGGCATGAGCACATATTTTTCATATTATCCATAATGGTTAAATAATTAATTATTAATTTTATTAACTATGGACCTTTAGTATATTATACTTTATTTAAACTAAAGGTAAAAGCATAAAAAAAGCCCCTCGATGTCTTGCTTTGCGAAATTTGGCAAAGCGAGACAAAGAGGGGTTTTAGGATTTATAAAATCCTATTGAAGAAAACTATTCGATGTGCGGATATCAAGGAGCTTTTTCGCTCCTTCGAGCGTAGCGTCCGCAACAAACGGCGAACTGCCCGTTTCTTGGACATATTTGTCCAAAAGCTCCTCGTAAGACGTGGGCGGAGGGAAGTTTCCCTTCAGCCACATCTCATTCGAAACCTTCAAGGCGTTCATTTGCGCGAATCGCTTAAACGCCCCTGTGGTCTCAAAAGGATCTTGGCGCTTCTTTTTGCCTCCAAATAAACTTCTCAAGAACTTCATCATTGAGACTTCTCCGTATTTTTGACTCACCTTCTATTTCGGACCACCCGAAATATAGGGCTTGCCAATTTTGTGTACTGTATTAATAATAGCATATAATAACAACCTTGTCAATAGTTGGAAATATCTTTAAAAAATATATAATAATAATATGAAAAAGATTTTCTTTTTGATTATTATTTTTCTATTTTTAACTAGCTTTGTAAAGGCACAAACAATAGAACAACCCAATGTTGTAATCAATGAAATTAGCTGGATGGGCACAACTGTTTCGGCAAACGACGAATGGATAGAATTAAAAAATAATACAAACCAAAACATAAACCTTGATGGTTGGACATTACGGGCGGCAGATGGCGTTCCTGAAATTAAGTTAATTGGCATAATTTCGGCTAATAGTTTTTATCTAATAGAAAGAACAAACGACGACACTGTTTTAAATGTTACATCTGATTTAATTTATAAAGGAGCTTTAGGTAATAATGGCGAAGACTTGTGGTTATATGATGGTAATAATAATTTGATTGATGAAGTTAATGGAACCGAAAAATGGTTTGCTGGCGATAATATCACAAAACAAACAATGGAAAAATCTTCTACTGGCTGGCAAACAAGCCAAAATGTTGGGGGCACGCCAAAATTTCAAAACAGCATAGGTGCAATAAAAAAAGTCTTAGCTCCTGGCTTAAAAAATGACTTGCCTAAAATTGAAAAATCTGATAGTAGTAATGAAGTTGATATGAGTTTGGCGGCTATTAGTCAAACAGAAAAAAATATAAATCCTTGGTTTTTGTTTATAGTATCTTTGTTTATAACCATACTTTCTGCAATAATTATTTTATTTATTAAGTTTAAACTAAATGTCAGGACATAGTCATTTTAAAACAATTAAAGCGCAAAAAGAGGTTGCCGACGCAAAAAAGGGTAAAATCTTTTCTAAAATAGGCAGATTAATTACTGTTGCTGTAAAAGAAGCAGGAGGCGACCCTATAACTAACTCTAAGTTACGGCTTGTAATAGACCAGGCAAAAAAATTTAATATGCCTAAAGAAAATATAGAAAGGTCTATTAAAAAGGGCACTGGAGAATTAGTTGGAGAAAAATTAGAAGAGGTTTCTTTTGAGGGATTTGGGCCTGGGGGTATTGCTCTTATTATTGAGGGTATTACAGATAATAAAAATAGAACTTTGGGCGAAATAAAAACTATATTAAACCAAAATAATGGTAAGTTAGCTGGAGAAGGAGCAGTAAGATGGATGTTTGACAGAAAAGGAGTAGTTATAGTAAGTTGTGAAGCAAAAATGAAAGAAGAGTTAGAACTTTTAGCAATAGAAATGGGGGCTGAAGATGTTTTTTGGCATGATAATTTACTTGATATATATACAAAACCAGAAGATTTAGAAAACATAAAAAAGAGTTTTGAAGAAAAACAAATAAAAATAGACTCTGTTTCTTTAGATTGGACTGCAAAAGAAGAAGTTGTGGTTTCTGATAAAGAAAAACAAGCTTCTCAAAAACTTTTTGAAGCATTAGATGAAAGCGACGATATTAATGATATTTATTCAAACCTAAAAAATTAAATGATAATTTTGGGAATAGACCCAGGCACTGCAATAACAGGATATGGTATTTTAAAAAAACAAAGAGATCAAAATGAAAAATTTAAAGTTCTTGATTTTGGGTGTATTATTACAGAACAAACCCTACTAGCAGGAGAAAGATTAAAAAAAATACATAAAGAAATTTTAAAGTTAATCGATAAATATAAGCCCGATATTATAGCTGTTGAAAGTCTTTTCTTTTTTAAAAATTTAAAAACCGTAATGCCAGTAAGCCAGGCGAAGGGGGTAATCTTATTGGCCGCTGCTCAAAAAAAAATTCAAACTTGTGAATTTACTCCCCTTCAGGTAAAAATGACTATTGTTGGATATGGAAGAGCAGAAAAGAAACAAGTTCAAAAAATGACAAAAGAAATTCTTGATTTAAGCAAATTTGACCTTAAAAAAAATAACCGTAAAAAAGATGACGCCTTTGATGCGCTTGGTATTGCAATGTGCGCTGGCTTGAAAGATTTGCGCTATTAGATAAACTGTGGAAAAGAGGCATTGACAATAGTTTGTTAAAAAATATAATGGGAACAAGGGTTAATTAACAAAACTTATTTTTTAAAATAAACCCATGATTATGAGTTTGTTTTTAAAAAATAAGCTACAAAATACAAAATATGGAAGATGAATTTTTAAATAGGATTCTAAACCAAGAAGATGATTTCGATGACAATACATTTAATAATGACGAAGACGATGATGAATTATTAGATGATGATGACGAAAAAGAAGAAGCCGATGATGATGAAGAAAAATCAAATGATGACGAAATGGAAACAGAATAAAAAATATAAAATTACTAACCCCGTTAAAATAAAACATAAAACGGGGTTTTTGTTTTAATTTGAAAAACATAATACAAAATGTTTAAAAAATTATCTAAAAAATTTACAAATAAAAAAAATAAGAAAGAAATAGAAATCTTTTTTATGGTTGCAAAGTACTTACTTTATTTATTTTTAACTGGATGCGTTTTTATTATATTTTTATTTTTTTATTATACTTATGACCTGCCAAGGCCAGAAAAATTCACCGAAAGCCCTTTTATACAATCAACTAAAATTTACGACAGAACTGGCACGATACTTTTATATGATATTTACGATAACGAAAAAAGAGAAATTATTGCTTTTGATAAAATATCCAATAATTTAAAAAATACCATACTTGTTTCTGAAGATGCCAGATTTTATGAGCATAGTGGCATAGATTTTGAAAGCATAGTAAGAGCAATTTTGGTTGATTTAAGGTTGCAATCTGTGAGCCAGGGAGCATCAACAATAACCCAACAACTTATTCGTTCTGTTTACCTAACAAGGCAAAAAACTATTGGCAGAAAAATAAGGGAAGTTGTTTTAAGTTTAGAAATAGAAAAAAGGTATTCAAAAGATCAGATTTTTGAGTGGTACTTAAACCAAATTCCTTTAGGAGGAAGTATTTATGGCGTTGAGGCGGCTAGCCAATCATATTTTAAAAAATCCTCATCTGACCTTTCTTTAGCTGAATCTGCCACATTAACGGCAATGATAAAAGCTCCGGGTTATTATTCTCCATATGGGCCAAATAAAAACAAACTTTTACAAGAAAAAGATTATGTTTTAGGAAGAATGGAAAAGCTAAATTATATTACAAAAGACCAATTCAATGAGGCAAAGCAAGAAAAAATAGTTTTTGCCGAAAATATAACTTCTATCAAAGCCCCACATTTTGTGATGTATGTTAGAAAATATTTAGAAAATAAATATGGAGAGGATTTTCTTAAAGAAAAAGGATTAAAGGTTTACACAACTTTAAATTGGGAATTGCAAGATTACGCTGAACAAACAATTAAAGAGGCCGATAAAACAAATAAAACATTTAACGCGCACAATGCGGCTTTGGTTGTTATAGACCCCAAAACAGGAGAGCTTTTGTCGTTGATTGGGTCTAAGGATTATTTTGAAGAATCTTATCCAGAAGGTTGTGATGAAACTCCTCAAGGCCTTTGCTTATTCACCCCAAAATTTGATGTAGCCACAATGGGCTTAAGGCAACCAGGATCGTCTTTTAAGCCATTTGTTTACGCTACAGCGTTTAAAAAAGGCTATACCCCAGAAACAGTGCTTTGGGATGTAAAAACTGAATTTAACCCGCATTGTAGCCCCGATGCGAATCAATCTAAAGATGCATATGGATTGGATTGTTACCATCCTCAAAACTACGACGGCGGATATAGAGGAAAGGTTACTTTGCGCCAATCATTGGCTGGTTCATTAAATTTGCCATCGGTAAAGGCATTATATTTATCGGGTATAAAAGATAGTATTGATACAGCTCGTGATTTTGGAATTACAACTTTAAATGAGCCAGACCGTTATGGGTTATCTTTAGTATTAGGTGGAGGCGAAGTAACATTATTAGAAATGACTTCTGCTTATGGCGTATTTGCCACAGAAGGATTAAAAGCTCCGCTTGTTAGTATTTTAAGAATTGAAGACAATGAAGGGAAAATTATAGAACAAAATAAAAAACAATCCACAAAAGTTTTAGACACTCAAATAGCAAGGCAAATAAATAGTATTTTATCTGATAATGCTGCCAGAGCTCCTATTTTTGGAACAAATAATGCTCTAAATTTTGATGGCTATCAAGTTGCCGCAAAAACTGGAACTACGCAGTATTTTAATGATGCATGGACAATAGGATATACTCCATTTACAACAGTTGGAGTTTGGATTGGTAATAACGATAATTCATCAACTGACAAAAAAACTGGCATTGGATTAGCGGCTCCAATTTGGCGAAAAATTACACAAAAATTATTAGATACTTACCCTGTAGAAAATTTTACTGCGCCCAATTTAGAAGTAAGCGCAAACCCTATTTTATCTGGCCAAATTGACCCTAACGACACTCACAGTATTTTATATTATATAAATAAAGAAAATCCGCTTGGCCCTCCTCCTCAAAACCCCACAGATGATATTCAGTATCTTTTTTGGGAAATTGGCATTAAGAATTGGTTGACTTTATAGGCATCACCACATAAATATAACTTACATCTCCCACTGGTTTTAATACGCATGGCCCTTCTTTTTCACTTAAATCGAATACAACTTCAGAGCTTTTAATTTTTAACAGCCCATCTGTTAAAAATTTATAATTGAAAGAGGCCTCTATTTGGTCGCCCTCTATTTTTGCTGGTATGCTTGATTTATTTTCTCCAATACTTGGGTCTTTGGCAAATATTTCAACTTCTTGATTTGTGGTATTTATATTAAATTTTATTTCATTAATTTTACCAGAAAATAAAGATGCTGTTTTAATTTGATTTAAAAATTCATCTCTTTTTAAAATAATGCGTGTTTTAAATTTTTTAGGAATAATATCTTGGTAATTAGGATATTCTCCTTCTATTAACCTAGATGTAATTTGAACCAAAGGGTGGGGCATTTCTTTCATTGGAAATTCAAATAATATTTGATTAGGAGAAAAATATATTTTTAATATTCCTTCTTTTTCTTCTAAAATATTAATTATTTCTCTTGCTGGTTTTTGAGGAAGAATAAAGGAATAATCTTTTTTGACTGGCTTTTCTAACGAAATGCTTTTTTCAGCCAACCTAAAACTATCTGTGGCTACTATTTTTATTAAATTTTTAGAAAAAACAAAATAAATACCCGATATTTCTGGCCTTGTTTGAGAAGGTGAAGAAATATCTACTATTTGAGAAAGGCCTTGGCAAAACTTTTTATTATCAACTTCTAAAAATTCGGCATCTTTAAACTCTGGAATAATTGGAAACTCTTCTGAGTTATACCCTTGAATTTGAGTTTTAAAATTTTTACATTCAACTTCTATATTTTGGCCTTTTGCTTCTATAAGTATTTTTTCATCTGGTAAAGAAGAAATAAAACTTGATAGTAATTTAACTGGAATAACTGCTTTGCCTTTTTTAATAATTTTAGTCAAAATCCACATTTTTATAGCTGTTTCTAGGTCTGTAGAACTTAAACTTAAAAAATTATCTTCTGCATTTATTAAAACATTGTCTAAAATTGGCAAAGATAAGTTTTTACCAACTATTTTTTCCACAATATTCAACCCGGTTTTTAAATTATCTTTAAGGATTTCAATCTTCATAATAATTAATTTAATATATTTATTTTATTTATTGTTATTATTAGTGTTTTTAATTTTAATGTTTTCCCAAAAATAATTTACTATTATTTACTCTTATATTTTTTTAAAAAATAACTGTGTAAATCCTGTGGTTAATATAGTGTAACAAAAAGTGTAGTATTTGTTTGTAATTTTTTACTGAAAAATATCACACTATTTAAACATATGTTATCCACTATATATTCCCTGTTTTATTAACTCTAATTCTTCTGTTAATTTATTATTTTCTTCACTTTCTTGGAGAATTTTTTTATAAGCATAAATAGCTGTTGTGTGGTCTTTGCCTCCAAATTTTCTAGCAATAGCTGGAAAAGAATACTTTAATTCTTTTCTTAGTAAAAACATTGCTATTTGGCGCGGTTTTACTATTTCTTTTCGTCTTGTGGGGTTAAAAATACTCTTTTCTTCTAAATTATAAAATTTAGAAACTGTTTCAATAATTTTTTTATAATTTGCCACATCAAAAGGAGAAAAAATAAACCCTTTTAATAGTTTTTTTGATGTTTCAAGGTTGGGAATATTATTGTTTGTTTTAAAATAAATTAAAAGCCTATTTAGCGCCCCTTCTAATTCTCTGACATTTTTTTTCACATTCGCGGCAATATACTCTAAAATATCGTCTGATAGGTCTATATTTTTTTCTTGGAGCTTTATTTTTAAAATAACTAATCTTGTTTCATAATCTGGCAAACTAACATCTGCAATCATCCCTCCTTCAAACCTAGACTTTAATCTTTCTTCTAGTTCTGGGATAGCGTTAGGTGGTCTATCGGAAGAAAGAATTATTTGTTTATTTTTTTCGTAAAGAGAATTAAATACATGAAAAAACTCTTCTTGGCTTTTAGCTTTTCCTGCTAAAAATTGAATGTCATCAATAATTAAAACATCAATTGAGTATAAACTTGATTTAAGGTTTTCAATGCTCTGATTTCTTATAGCAGAAATAATACCAGATACAAATTTTTCTGAAGAAATATACCTAACCTTTTTCTTTTTTACACCATCGGCTATTTTGTTTCCAATAGCTTGAATTAAATGTGTTTTACCCAATCCCACTCCTCCATAAATAAATAAAGGGTTATATGCAAACCCAGAATTATCTGAAACCGCTAGCGCTGCTGCATGGGCTAATTCATTAAAAGAGCCCACCACAAAATTATCAAAAGTATAGCGTGGGTTTAAATTGGTTTCTTTATTAGTTTTAAACTCATCAAACTTTAATTGTTCAGTTTCAATTGCATTTCTTTCTGGTAAGTTTTTTAAAGTGGACGACTTTTGAGTTTGTGGTTTTATTACAAAGGTCAGGTCTTTTATTTTGTCGTCTATATCGTGTAATGTTTTTAAAATTAGTTTATTGTATTTATTGCTTAGCCATTCTTTAGAAAAAGCATTGGGCACCGAAATAGTTACCATTTCATTTTCTCTAGCAATAATTTCGGTGTTTTGAAACCATGTGGCGAAGTTAGCCTTAGATATGTGAAATTGCATTTGGGCTAAAACTGATTGCCAGAGTTCTATATTATCCATAAATATATTAAAACTAAAAATTTAAACTTATAATAATCTATTTTTTATTTTATTTTAATCTTTGTCAAATTAAAACAAATTACTCACATATGTTATTAAGCTGTGGATAACTTGTGTAAGATGTTAAAAGTGTTTGACTGGGGTCACTTTTTATACTATACTAACACATTATACTAATTAAATAATAAAAGACAAATAAAAAAACAAATATGAGTACTACATATAAGCCAAAAAAGAAAAAAAGAAGAAGAACACACGGTTTTTTAAAGAGAAAACAAACAAAAACAGGTAGAAAAGTTGTAAAAAATAGGAGGAAAAAGGGCAGAAAAAGACTCACAGTTAAAAAGTAAATAAAAAGCTCAATAATATGTTGCCCAAAATTAATAAGTTAAAGAAAGAGAGAGATTTCGGAGAACTTTTTAAAAAAGGGAGGAGTTTTAAAAATAACTTCTTAATACTAAAAATAATTCAAAATAACTCACAAGAAAATCATTTTGGTTTTATTATCAGTAAAAAAGTTTCTAAAAAGGCAGTTTTAAGAAATAAAATTAAGAGGAGATTAGCAAGTATTGTACGACAAAATATAAAAGATATTAAAAAGGGAGTAAATGTAGCTCTAATTGCCTTACCTGGTTTAGAAAAAAAGAATTTTTTAGAAACAAAAGAAATTTTAAATGGTCTTCTTAAAAAAGCCAGTTTAATTTAAAGAATAATATAGATGTTTGAATTTTTAATAAACTTTTTTAATATTACTCTATATCACCCCTTATTTAATTCACTGGTTTTGCTTTATAATTATTTACCAGGACACGACTTTGGATTGGCTATTATACTTTTAACCATAATAATTAGAATAATACTTTATCCAGTTTCAGTAAAAGCCCTCAAATCCCAAAAAACTCTACAAGCCCTACAGCCTAAAATTCAAGAAATTCAAAATAAATACAAAAATAATAAAGAACAGTTAGCCAAAGAAACACTAAGTCTTTACCGCCAAGAAAAAATTAATCCTTTTTCGGGTTTATTTTTAGCGCTCGTGCAATTACCAATCTTAATTGCCCTTTACACTGTTTTTTGGAAAGGGTTAAACCCATCTGAACTTACTAATTTATATAGTTTTGTTTCAAATCCAGGGCAAATAAACGCCATTTTTTTAGGAATAATAGATTTATCTAAGGCAAACTTTATTCTTGCTATTTTGGCTGGAATTCTTCAATTTTTCCAAACAAAAATGTTAATACCAAAAAGCGAACCAGGAACAGCTAAAGCTTCAGATATGGCGCAAATAATGCAAAAACAAATGGTATACTTTTTCCCATTTTTAACAGTTTTTATTCTTATGAGCTTGCCATCGGCTATTGGCCTTTATTGGATAGTCAGCGGAATTTTTTCAATAATACAACAATATTTCATTCTTAAAAAAATTACCACAACATGATAGACCAAAACGACCTTGAAATAATTGAAAATACCACAAAAGAATTTTTTGAAAAAATAACAATTATACCCTCGTTGGTTAGGGCGTCTAAAACTGCTGAACAAATTAATGATGTTGTTGATTTAGATATAACCTTAGAAGAACCACAAATTTTAATTGGAGAAAAAGGTCAAACTCTTTTTGAAATTCAGCGCCTTTTAAGAGCCATATCAACTAAAAAAATACAAAAGATTTTTTATTTAAATTTAGATATTAATAAATATAAACAAAGCAAAATAGAGTACTTAAAAAGAATATCTAAAGAGTTGGCCGATGAAGTTTCTTTAACCAAAGAAGAAAAAACTCTTTTACCTATGCCAGCCTACGAAAGAAAAATTATTCACGCAGAACTAATGCAAAGGCAAGATATTGTCACAGAAAGCAGGGGAGAAGGAATAGATAGGCATATAGTGATTAAGCCCCGCTAAAATTATCTTATTTTTGTTTCACAGAAAAAATAATCATAAAATTAGGAAGCCTACCAGTACTTATATTCCTTACACTTTCCCATTTTATTTGTTTTGGCCCGTCTTTATTTATATCGTCTTCTGTTGGGAATGCCTGGCAAAAAGACCAAGGCCCCTCTTCTGAATCTAATAATTGGTCAAAATATACAAATAAAACAACATAATTACCTTTTATTTCCATAGAAGAAATATTTTCTTCTGCTAAAGATGGGCACTCCCATTTTACGCACACACCCTTTTTATCCCATAAAGTACAATCTCTTTCTTCTTTGGGCACAGTGCATCCTTCGGGATTATCTTTTGATATAGCAGAACTATCGGTAAATTTTAATTCAGTAAGATCGGCAACATAAAAATCACTAGAATCTTCATTGTGAATATCGGAGTTTAAAACTTTATACCAACCACCATCGCGATTATAAAAAGATTTTCTATAAAGTGTTACTCCTTCTCCATTGGGTGAGGGGTCGTATTGGTAAACCGAAGCCGATGCAACAGGGAATTTTATTGGAATACAAGAGCTATTAGGATTAATATATTGGCATTTGCCCCAAAAATTAGGCGAGTTATATAAAACAGAAATATAATAAAGATTTTCATTTGGATGTTGCACAATATCAACAGCGTTTACCCTATTTGTTAATGGGCCCAAATCGGCCACATTTGTAGTATGAGGCGTTTCTGGCACAGGAGGAGCGCAATTACTTTGGTTGTAAATATAAACGCCGGCTTGTTGTGGAGGAGTTGGTGGAGGAGGAATAGGGTCTAATTGATCAAGTTTAAAAATTTTTAAGGCAGGATTAATAGTTGTTATAATTAGATAAAGAGTTGTTAAAATAAGCAACCCTGTAATTGCTCCAGAAACTCTATCTTTTGCAATTGATAGCGCATTTGGAACTGCAGGAGATAATAGGTAAAGCACGCCGGCAAAAACTAAAGTAAGAAAAACAGCAAAAAATCCGACAAAAATTCCAAAATCAAACACATATTTAAAATATTCTGGCAAAGGGGTATTAGATGTTATGCTTGCTCCAGTTGAAAGTGTGGGGTACTGAACCTCCAGCGCCATAGCAGAATTAGAAAAGTAAAAAAGTACAATAAATACAACAAAAAAAATATTAATAACTTTTTTATACTCCATTTTGATTATTTTATAGGAATTACATATATTGTATCCAGTTTTCTTCCCTCTACTAAGATTCCTCCCCCACTTTTTAAATTAGGTACTTCACCTTTATTAGCTCTTCCATCAAAAACTTGGCAATATAGAGGTTGGCTTTGTAGTTGTCGTGCATTAAGAACAGTTAAATAATTTCCCCTAATTAATATTGAATTTAAACAATTTTCAGAAGTTTTACAAAAAGCTTCCTCTTCTGGTGGAGCATCTACATAATTATAACTATTAGTAAAATCTATTGAACTTGGCATATCTTGCCAAAAAGTCCCAATATCTTGTGGAGATAATTCAAAATATCCTGAATTCGCCCCTGTTCTAAAGCCAAATGTTTGGGCAAAAAAAACTACACCATTTCCAGAGGTTTCAGGCTTATCGTTATTGGGAACAAAAATATTTGCAGACGACATTGCAGAAGGAATATCTGAAGGAATATCAAAACATTCGCGTTCTATTTGGTATGCTTGGTAAGGCAAACTGCAGTCACCTCTAAAATTAGTTTCTTTATGTAAAATAATGCCATAGTTGATATTATTTTTAATGTCATTTATGATTTGAACCGATTGCATTTCACTTTTAAAGGGCTCTTCAATGTTTTGCGTATCTGAAAGTTGTGTTTGTGACATAAAACCAGCGCACCCTGTTTTAGTGAAATAATAAACTCCTGGTTTTTCAAAACTTGTTTTAAAAGAAGGCACCTCAATACTAGTTTTTTCTCCGCAATTTTTCCGTTCTATAGTGACTTCTTCATTTACTCTGCCGTAGTTTTTTTCTGGAAATTTCCATACAAGCAACACAGGTCCGGTTCCCCCTCCGCTTGCCGAGCATTTGTAAATTATTTCTTTAAAGCCGGTAGCAACAACAGACGAGGTGTCTGGATTAGCGTCTGGAGCTTGTTTTTCATCTGTGCCATCAGTGTAAAAAACTCCAGCTCCCGCAACTAAGGGGGTTAGTGTTGGAGTTACGAGAGTGGGGTTGATAGTGTTTAAAATTATTATAGAAGCAAGTAATAAAACTAAACCTAAAATAGAACCCTTAATTCGGTCAATTGCATTATTTCTTGCTTCGGGGCTAATACTGGAAAACATAAGCTGTATTCCCCCAATAACTAAAGAAATAACAGCTAAAGCCCCCGCCAAATATATTCCCAAACCAAAAAAATAAGCAACAAAAGCAGGTAAATCACTGTCTTCTGTTATTACTGGAGCAAATGGTATATTAGGATAGTCTTTTATTTCAAGGGCAGAGGCAAAATTAGCTCTTAAAATAAATGAAAGAGTTATCGCGAAAAAAACTAAAAGATATTTATATTTTTTTATCATATTTTTTTATTAATTAATCCCTTGCCTTTCTTCGCAGTAAAACCAATTATCTGCCATGGGCTCGGGAGTTTTTAATATTTGTCCTAAATTTTTGCCATAACAATAAGATTTTATAGTTTTACCATTTATTTTAGTTTGCCCTTCTTTAATAGGAGAAATAATTTCATCTTGAACTCTTTCGCAACTTAAAACTTTTGCTTCATTGCCAAAAGCGCTTTGAACAGTACTGCCCTCGTTTATTTTTTTTCTTGAATAAGATAGTTCTTTTAAAATATCTGTTCTTCCGTCTGCTATAACAAATTCATAAAATGTTTTGGACTCTTTATATATTTTATCATAATAATAAAATATACCATCTTTATTTACAGGGCAATTTGCAGTTGCTCCTCCTCTTAGTAAGTTAATCATTTTTTGGCAAGCAATACCGGCGCATGGTTTTACGGTACAGTAATCTATACTGCAAACTGGGGGATCACCATTACAAACTGGCGGGACATATTGGCAAGAAGAAGAGCAAGGAAGTCCATTTTCACAAGTGCTGTCGCATTGGCAATATTTTTGTTCTTGAACTATAGTTCTGATATATTGTATTAAATCTTCGGTTGTTTTGGTAAAATCATTAATATTTTTAACAAGCTCATTGGCCCATTTTTCGGTATTATCAATGGTTTGCCCTACTGGAATTTCATTCTCTTTAGAACAAACTTTTTCTCCTCCTATCGGAGTTAATTTCTTCTCCTCCACTTTATTCTCTTTATACCACCAGTTCTGCTGGCAATAAAAAGTTAAAGGATCATCATTATAAGAAGATTCATTACAAGTTCCAGTAACAACTTGATATTCTAAAATAGTTGTTGAACTAACACTACTTCCAGCAGAAAAACTACCTGCTCCGCTAGGTGGGGGTGGAGGGCAGTTACCAGGGCTACATATGCCATCTAAACCACGGCAAGTGCCAGGCGGGCATTGACCTCCGCCTCCACCTCCGCCTCCACCGCCAATTTCACCAGAATCATAATTAATTGTTTCGTTTATAATACCACATGGGCACTTTGGGCACTTTGAGGCGGTTGGGCATTTGGCTGTTTCTGGATAAAGGCCTACACAAGTTTGAATGGTATTAATATTGCTAATATATGGTTTATAAGGTTCTTTACATTTTTGTTCATTAGGATTTTGGTAAAGAAAAGAAGAAGAATATGGTCCTTGATTATTTGCGCAATCTGGATATCCCGCATATTCATCAGAGCCATATCTGCATAAAGAAGAATCGTTCATACAACTTTTTAAGTCGTCATCTTTTGGGTTACTGCCTGTATAGTTATCTATGCAGGTTTTTAATTGTGGAAAGTTAACAGTACACTTATCTTCATTTTCAAAAAGGCATCTTGAACTTGAGTTATTGCCACATTTTGCTTTGCATTTTGTAAGTTCATCATTTGGACTTGGAAGGGAAGGGTATTTTTGGTCACATAAAGCCGAACATTGTTGGTCTAATCCTTGTATGCATTCTTTAAAGGTTGTAAAGGGTGGGTTAGTGTTGGCTGGAGCAGGGCATTTATGATTATCATAACAAACTTTTATGCATTGTGTTTGGAGCGCCAAGCATTGCGCCTGTTTTTGCGGGTCTTTTTCATTACATTGTTGGCAATTCTTATAACAAGTTAAATCTTGCATTCCACCTAATGTTTCAGGACAAATATTTTGGCACTGACTGTAAGAATTAGAATTGGCGTAATCAAAACCTTTACAATATTTATAAACATCAATCTGTTTTTGGGTTGCGGGGTCGTTAAAAGTTTTTATTGCCAGAATTGTTTTATCTTCTTTTTTGGTTTTTTCAACTGTTTTTAAAAAATCAATATACGGTTCTGCCAAGTAACATTGCCCTAATTTTTCTTCTGCAGACACTAATTGACCGCGGTCTTGTTCAATAACTGCTTTTATTTGGTCCATTTTTTCTTTCAAGTACATCAGTTGTTCTATTAGTTTTAAATTACCCCATGTGCTATTTTTCAAACAGACCCTTCTGTTATTTTGGCAGGTAGCATTATTATTTTGGCATTTATTTAGGCAGTTTTGATCTTGGGGGTTGCATTGAAGGCAATTATTACTACAAATTTGGCAGTTGCCATTATTTATAATTGTGATTTCTTTACCATTTATTTTAGGCCGAGGTTGAATTTCAATAAAGTTAGAAATATTAGTTAATTGAGTTCGAAATTCATCTAACCCTTTAAAATCTTTTCCAGAATAATCAAATTTTGGGTCTTGATTAGCAATTTTTATGGGCCCATGTTCTATTATATTTTTTACTCCAGCGGGGCAACAATCATTACTTTTACCTGCAAAAGGTTTACAGGCCTTATTAAGGCAGGTTCCTGTTAAACATTTTCCTCCAATAGGAGTGCCGCATGCGCCTGAACTATTTATGTTACATGTATTATCGCACTTACCAGCGCAGGAACACTGTTCCATTAATTTTACAATTTCATCGGATAATTTTTTAATTAGTTTAGATTTTTTTTCGGCCGCTTCTGATAATTTTAAAAAACAATCAACCCGGTCATGATTTAAAAGAGTGGGGCCATTAATAACATTATTATTGTTGTCGTCTATTGTGATTTGACCTTCTATTGGGTCTCCATTACCGTCGTAATCATAACAGTCCATTGTTCTTGATAAAGTACTTTCGGTTAATGTTCCAATAGGTATTTCGTCGTAATATAAAAAAGGCGTTGTATTTGTTGGTGGTTGTGAAAAAAGATTACCAAAAGGAATTGACAATAATCCATCAAGCTTAAAAACAACTAAATTAGGATTAATAGTAAATGCTATTAAATAAGAAGAAACTGTTAAAATTAATCCCAAAATACCAGCTTTCACCCATTGCTTTCCTTCATCTGTGAATTTGCCCATACCTAAAGAAATCAGGTAATAAATGCCGCCAAAAATTATAACAATAACTGCCAAAGTACCGGCTATTGCCATTCCAATATTAAAAAAATATTTTGCATATTCTGGCAAAGTACCATTACCAATACCAAGCCCTAAAATAGTAGGATATTGTTGTTCTAATGCTAAAACAAAATTGGCTTTTACTAAAAAAAAGCAAAAAACTAACAAAAAGAAAAATATTTTTTTATTATAATTATTCACTTTTATTATTATTTTAACTCTTTCCAGACTAATATTGTCCACCCAGGATAAACATCTCCCAGAAAAGGCACTAATTCTGCTAAAAGCGTAAAACCAAATCTTTTTAGTGTTTTTTGAGCAACTTTTTGTACCCCCTTCGTGCTTTTAACAGACCCTGTTCTTATTAACAACCATCCGCCAATAAATACCATTCCTAAGACATCTAACAAAAAAGAGAAAGGTATTCCCACGCCAAAGAAACTCAAAACAAGAAGAATAATTCCGGCCAAATCAAGAGGGACAGCTATCATAAGCATTAAAATCCCCTCTGGTCCCGTGAGATTGCCTTCTGCCATTTAGTTTATTTTAAAATTAATAAAATTTATTCTTCTTCTTTAGTCTCTTCTACTTTTTCTGTTAACTTATCGGTTGCTATTTTTTTCTTTGCTTCTCTGATTTTCAAAACTTCTTCTGGGGCAGTAGTGATTAGCTGGTCTTCTGTGTAGCTGGCAACAACGCTTAAAGCAACATGTTTTTTGCCAGCGAAAAATAATCCTTCTCCCACCGAGGCCTCAAGCAGTAAATACTTTTCTTGTTCTGTTAAGTTGAATGTTTTTTGTACAACATCAATAGTTGCTGGCGATTGTTTCATTAAAAATTGCAGAGAAGAGTTTGAAATAATCGGTTTTCCGTATTCCGACTTCATAAAATCGTCTACATCTTGGGTTATTGTTGTAACTCCAAGAAAGTACTTTCTTCCTCTTTTTGCCAAACCAAACAAAAATGAAGCGCCATCTGGTGACTGCATTAGCCACCACGCCTCATCTACCACTAGTATTCTCTTTTTAAGTTTTGTTCTAATAGTATTCCAAACATAACGCATTACAATATAAAGAGCCATTGGTTTTAATGATTCTTCCATATCTCTTATGCCGAAAACGGCCATATTTTTTTCTATTGATATATTTGATTGCTGGTTAAAAAATTCGGCAAAAGTTCCTTTAGTAAATTTTTTAAGACGTTTTACTAAAGAGCCGGTTCCCTCCATGCTTTCTAAAATTTCTACAAAGTCCGACATTAAAGGAGTATTGTTTTTCCATGTTGTTGGGTCGGATTTGGTTGTAATGTCTCTCACGGCATAAGTTTCTGTTAGTGCTTCATCTATAACGCTGTCTTCTTCAGGGCTTAGCCCGCCCAACATAATTCTCAAAAGTCCAACCAAGTTAATAATGTTTGACCTTAAAATATCTTCTGGGTCATCATCTGGGCCAGGCGTAGGTAAATCAAAAGGATTAACATGACTCGACGAATTTAAAGAAATTTTAAAAAATGAACCACCCACTGCGTCGGCTAAATACTCATACTCGTTTTCTGGGTCAATAACTATTACATCAACTCCTTGCATTAAGTATCGCAAAATTTCTAATTTAATTGCATAGGATTTACCCGAACCCGCTTTTGCAAAAACTACCAAGTTGGCATTTTCTAAACTGAATCTATCAAATAAAACAAGAGAATTATTATGGCGGTTAATTCCATATAAAATTCCTTCATTAGAACTTAAGTCAAAAGAAACAAAAGGAAAGGCGGTTGAAAGGGGTTCTGTGTCCATTGGCACGTGCACATTAATCAGGTCTAATCCGTAAGGGCTGCAAGATATAAATCCTTCTTTTTGGCGAAACAAGGCAGGTTTTATATAAATTAAACGAGATTCAAAAATTGATCTTAAAGTAAGTTCGGTATCTTTTAGGCCTTTTTCGGTGGTTTCATAAATAGTAATATAAATGCCAAACCTAAACATTCTTTCTTGAGCAGTTGTTAATTTATCTCTTAGGTTTTCAATGTCTTTATAGGCAGTTTCTAGGGAAGGGTCTCTTATCAAACCTTTTTCTTCTCTTTCTAAAATTTCTGAAGAAACTTCGGTTATTTTTTTCCTTAATTTTTTTAGAATTAATTCTCCCGAAATTGGATGAATAAAAAAAGATATATCCATTGGTGTATTCAAGTCAATTACTGGAGAAAACCACCCTGTATTTAAATATCTTGGATAAGAAAAAATAAAAAAAGATTTGGCCAATTTCTCGCCCAGTTTTATGTGGTCTTGCATGATTCCAATATAGGGCGGAGCAATAATGTCTCTTACGTCAAAAGCCTCTTCTTCAAAGATTTTATCTGTAATTTCATTTTCCTTTTTTTTACCAAAGATATCTAAGAAAGGTATTTTCATTATAATTTTTGAGCAGAAAATAAGGATATTTTTCAATTCGGGCTGGCCGTGGGTTTGGCGGGCGTTGAAAAATATTCTTATTTTTGCGTATATGGTTTTAAATTACTTCAGAAGTTCTGGTAGTATTTCAGGATAGTATCCAACTTCTGCTTGTTCTGGATGATGTATCGACCAGAAAAGTTCAATAAGTTCAGGAGTTGTTAGGGGAATAGCTTCTAAGCCACAACGCCTTAGCCCCATTGCTAAAAACTCCATTCTTTGCCAAATTTGTGATTTACATCTTTGAAAATCATCATCTTTCATTTGTTCTTCTTGCTCTTTTTTGGTTTTTAAAAAATTAAATTGTTTTGCAACTGCTCCAACACCTAAAACTTCCATTAAACTATATGGCACAACAACATAAAAGTTTTTTGTCATAATCATATCTCCTTTGACTAAGTTTTTTATAAACTCTCTGTAAGAAGCAGTTTGTTGGCGGAGCAGTTCGCTAGTTTGTTTTT
>Ga0209542_10009205_pt1 | contig 18181 bp, 16 predicted proteins | sample RifCSPhighO2_01_FD_184028 | JGI IMG/M metagenome (GOLD analysis project Ga0209542, IMG submission 184028) | Soil microbial communities from Rifle, Colorado - Rifle CSP2_plank highO2_0.1 (SPAdes) (version 2) | ecosystem: Environmental > Terrestrial > Deep subsurface > Rock core/Sediment ...
GTTCTGTGTCGTGTGGGGATACGCACCGCGCTATCCACACCATAGCCCGTATCTCCATTGCGTCCCCCCTGGGGCGGGGTACGATTGAGGCACTATCGGCTAAACGAGAAGAATGCTATGCGCACACGACTAACAGGTCTTTCAATGCTTGCCGCAGGCACTGGTCTTTTACCGGTCTTCGCATCTGCGCAGACGCTTCTCAATACCCTGGCCCTCGTCTCGCAATTTCTCAACTCCCTCATCTACCTTTTCATCACGCTCGCGATCGTCGTCTTCTTCTGGGGACTCATCCAATACCTGTGGGAATCCGGCAGCGAAGCGAAAGCATCGGGGCTTCAGACGATGCTCTATGGCATCATCGCGATCTTCGTCATGGTCTCCATCTGGGGCATCATCCGCCTCCTCCAGTCGACGTTCCGCGTGACCTCGACCGAGCCCGTCATCCCGAAGACCATCCAGATCGATACGCGGCTCATTCAATAAACGCGACGGAGGTGACAACCTATGCCCGGTAGGACAATTTCGGATTGCCTTGGCCGGAATTTTGGAGAATGAGAATCGAAAAGACTTACGAACGTAGTTTCAATTGTATGTACATGGAGCTGACAGCGGCAGAGAGTATCCAAAATTGTACTGACCGGGTATGAGCGCCGGCGAAGAACTCCTGCAGCGCATTGTCACCTATATCCTTGATCCTGCAATTCGTGTCATATTTACGGCCGGTCTCTTTCTCTTTTTGTGGGGACTCGTCGAGTTTCTCTGGGCCATCAGAAGCGGCAGCACGGAAGGAAATGGCAAGCAGCACATGATCTGGGGCATGGTTGGCATGCTCATCATGGTCTCCGTCTACGGCATCATCGCACTTATCGTGAACACCTTCGGGCTCCAGATATCCTCGACCGACGTGAGCCGCATCAATAATGTGCAGGTGGGGAACCCGTTCGGGAATTAGCCTTTTGTGGGCAGGAGAGGACTTGCACCTCCACGCCTTTCGGCACAAGGTCCTAAACCTTGCGTGTCTGCTATTTCACCACCTGCCCGTGCGAGTATCGTATCATTTTTCTCTTGTCCGCCCACCAGGGATCGAACCTGGGACATTCTCCTTAAGAGGGAGCTACTCTACCAGCTGAGTTATGGGCGGGTCTGACAATAATACATAATTTCAAGAAGTTTTGAATGCCGGGGGTGGGACTCGAACCCACACGGTCTTGCGACCAAGAAATTTTAAGTCTCTCGTGGCTACCATTACACCACCCCGGCGTATGAGAATAATACGCTTTCTAAAGCGTTTTCGAAATGTCACGTAAATACTCCTTGAACTCGCCGTTGATGTCGGGGTGCTTCAGCGCGAATTCGACGACCGTCTTCAAGTACTCAAGCTTGTTGCCGGTATCGTAGTATTTGCCGTTCTTGATCTCCACCGCATAGATGTCTTCCTGTTTCGCCAAAGTCGTTATGGCATCGGAGAGCCACAGTTCGTTGCCGTGGCCCAAAGGTGTCTTCTCGAGGATGTCGAAGATGGCAGGCGGCAGCACGTACGCGCCGTGCGCGGCGAGATTGGAAGGCGCTTCGCCAAGTTTCGGCTTCTCGACTATTGCATTGATCTTGAAGACGTTGTCGGCAACAGGAGAGATATCGGCAATACCGTATTTTTCCGTCTTGTTGTCAGGGACGCGGACCGCCGAGATGGAGGGCTTCCCGTATTTTTCGTAGACGTCGATCATTTGTTTCAGGCGCGGCGGATCCGAGTAAATAAATTCATCGCCCCACATGACTGCAAATGGCTCATCGCCGATAAGATGCCGTGCGTTCAACACCGGCGTGCCGTTTCCGTATGGGCCTTTTTGGCGGATATAGATGAAATTAGCGAGATTTGCGATCTTCCGCACTTCTTCCGCTTGTTTTTCTTTCCCGCTTTCAAGCAGACGTTTTTCGAGTTCATAGGGATAGTCAAAGTGATCCTCAATACTTCGTTTGTGCCATCCCGTGACCATGATGATGTCCTTGATTCCCGATGCGACGGCTTCTTCCACAACGTACTGAATGATAGGCTTGTCGACGATGGGGAGCATCTCCTTCGGCATCGCTTTCGTCGCGGGCAAGAAGCGCGTGCCCATGCCGGCGACGGGGATGATGCATTTGGTTACTTTCTGCATATTCATGAACCTCGTGTGATAAAGTGCACTATACCGGCCTGGTGGCGAAGAAGCAACGCGGTGGTCTGCAAAACCACTATGCAGGGGTGCGAATCCCCTCCAGGCCTCACACATGGCCCCATGGGGGATCATTCAGTTTCTCAATCATACGATAACTTGTAACGACCGTTACAAGTTATCGTATTGTTACTTTCGCGTGAGTGCATCGATTCGTTGCCGATTCTCCTCGCCGATGTCGATTGCGAAATCGACCGTCGGGACGTTGCGCAGCACCGTCTTCACTTTCAGGTAGTCGTGGAAGTCGGTGCGCAGGCGCTTCAGAGTCTTCAGTGACTCTGCTTCGTGTGATTTGGGAAGAATGGAGACGAAGATGGTGACATTCTTCAGATCAGGCGCAATCTCGGCGTGCGTGACGGTGATAAGCGCGCCGCCACCGCGGACGTAGCGGATAAGGAATTCGCCAGCCTGATGGGCGATTTCTTCTGCAACCTTTTTTTGACGTCGTGAAGGCATACGTGGAATATTCAATGATCAATATCCAAATTACAAACAAATGCCAATAATTAATTATTAATGATTAAACATTGTTTGATTATTGAAACTTGCATATTGATTATTTTGTGATGGTGCGGAAGCATTCTAATACATCGCCCTGCGCAAGGTCGAATTCACCGGTGATCTCCGCGCCGAACTCACCCCCGGTCTCCACGCGCTCGACGTTCTGCTTGTGCGATTGGAGACCCGCTACTTTCCCGATGCCGATTTCCTCACCTTTGCGAGAGATGCGCACGGAGGCGCCTTTTTCGAAGCGGCCCTCGAAGACGGTTGCGCCGATCGTCTGCTTGTCCCTGCGACTCGAGAACAATTTCAGGATACGCGCCTTCCCGCAGCGTTCCTCCACGTGGCGCTTCGGTGCGGATTCCTGGAGGATCTCCGCGAGGCGCTCGGCGAGCTTGTAGATGATATCAAAGGTCTCGATGTGGATGCCATGCTGGCGCGCGCTTTCTCGTGCCAAGGGGTCGACGGGTACGTCAAAGCCGACGATGACCGCCGGCGTTGCCGCGGAGGCGATCGCAGCCTTCACGTCCGCTTCGGAGATGGCGCCGATGCCGCTCAAGACTATGCGGATGTCGGTATATTCGTCGCCCACTTTCGCGAGCTCATGCACGATGCCCTCGAGGGAGCCGGAGACGTCGGCGCGGATGATGACGGGGAGAGAGAAGCGTCCCGATTCTTCGAGAGCGGAGACATTTGCCGCGCGCGCTGCTTCTGGCCTATCCGCCTCCGCTTCTCCTTTTTTCTTGTACGTCACGAATTCAGAACCGACCTCCGGGAGCTCGTCGAATCCGTAGAGTGTGACGGGGGACGAGAATGTCGCCTCTTTGATCTGCTTCCCGGCGTGGTTCGTCATAACGCGCACGGGGACGACGGCACGCTCCGCGCGGACAGCCATACCGGATTTGAGCGTGCCACCGGTAATGATGAGGGTTGCCGCGATGCCGCGCTTCTCGTCGCGGTGCGCTTCGATGACGTATCCACTCGCCTTCGCTTTCGGATCGGCCTTGAATTCTGCGAGTTCCGCGACGAGGAGGATGAGGTCCAAAAGCGTGTCAACGCCTTCGCCGGTCTTCGCGGAAACGGCGGTCCACGGCACGTCGCCGCCGAATTTCTCCAAGTAGACATGATGCTCAAGAAGCGATGCTTGCGTGCGCGAGAGATCGGCATTCGGCTTGTCTATCTTGTTGATAGCAACGACGAACGGCGTTTCCGACGCCTTAATGCTCTCTAAGGCTTCGAGTGTTTGCGCCTTCACGCCATCATCGGCCGCGACGACAAGGATGGCGATGTCGGCAATTTTCGCGCCGCGGGCGCGAATGGCCTGGAAGGCGGCGTGTCCCGGCGTATCGATGAAGGTGATTCTTTTTCCTTCGGAAAGCGCAGAATCACGCGGAATCTTTTCTGCGTCTCTCGGCGTTCGTTCTGCGTGTGTCTGTGGCGTATGAATAACTTCATACGCAGCGACGTGCTGCGTGATCCCGCCGGCTTCTTTCGCGACGGTATTGGTCTTCCTTATGTAATCGAGGAGCGTGGATTTACCGTGATCGACATGCCCCAAAACTGCGACAATAGGCGGACGCTCGACAAATGAAGAAGAGGCTTTCATAGGTGTTTCGGGAGGCCATACTTGACGCGACGCAGTATACAACGAAAGGAAGCCTCGTGCTAGGATGCCGAAATGTGGTTTAGCGCGAAGAAGCGGATCTATTTAGACTATGCCAGTGCGACGCCGGTCTTGCCGGAGGCCCTAAACGCTATGCGTCGGGCAAGCGCGCTGTTTGGAAATCCGGGTGCGATTCACGCAGGCGGCGTCGCGGCGGAGAAGTCGCTCGAAAACTCACGCGAACGGATTGCGCGCGAACTTGCATGCAAGCCGCGGGAAGTCATCTTCACTTCTGGTGGGACGGAAGGGAATAATCTTGCGATTCTCGGCCTCGCTCGCAAATTAATGCTCAAGAATACAGCGTTTTCAGAGCGTGGCAAAAAATCTTCAGATGCTAGGCGCGGGGAAAGCGGCGATGGAGGCGTACCTAACGGTACGACGACGGCGACGCACGGGCCCCGCAACAACGCAGATGAGATTTTTGGACATGCTCTGTCGAAGACACATTGGGTCGTGAGTAGCATCGAGCATCCGTCGGTCTTGGAGTGCTTCAGCGAGATCGAGCGCTTGGGCGGGAAAGTCTCGCATGTGGATCCTGATGAAAAGGGAATCATCCGGCCGGAGAAAGTCCTGCACCTTTTGAAACCTCACACGAAACTCGTCTCCATTGGCTGGGCAAATCACGAGATAGGCGTCGTGCAGCCCATCCGCGATATCGCACGCGTGATGAAGGAGAAGAATCCGGAGACGCTTCTGCATGTGGATGCAGGACAAGCGCCCCTGTATCTCTCGCCGCAGGTGCACACGCTCGGCGTTGATCTCTTCACGCTTGATGCGGGGAAGATGTACGGCCCGCGCGGTATCGGCGCGTTGTATATTTCGAATCGCATGTCCGCCAGCCGGCGGATTGCACCTATTATTCTCGGCGGTGGACAGGAGCGCGGATTGCGCGCGGGCACCGAGAATGTCGCCCTTGCCGCCGGCTTCGCGGAAGCGTTCGCACTCATCTCGAAAGAGCGGGGAGAAGAATCGCACCGGTTGGAAAGAGTGCGCGACAATTTCGCTCGCGAAATTGTCACGCGTATCCCTGGCGTCGTCGTGAACGGAGACCTCAAGCGCGCGCTTCCGCACATGCTCAACATCTCCATCCCGGAAATCCAAAGCGAATACGTAACGCTTGCCTTGGATGCGAAAGGCATATCAATCTCAACCAAAAGCGCATGCCGCGAAGGTGAAGAACGTCGCTCCCATGTCGTCGAAGCATTGGGCGATGCGAGAGATGCTGCGTCCGCCGTAGCTTTAGCGAAGGAGGAGCGGGCAGCAAACACCCTCCGGTTCTCGCTCGGCCGCGGTACAACCGCCCGTGATATTGGCGCGGCGCGGAAGGCACTCATGGAAATCATTGCAAAAAAAGAAAACATGATAGAATCGAAATAATGGATCTCGAACACCTCAATAAATCCCAGATAGTGCTTCTCACCCTCCTCGTCAGCTTCGTGACGTCGATCGCGACCGGCATCGTGACAGTTTCCCTGATGGATCAGGCGCCGCCGGCCATCACGCAGACGGTGAATCGCATCGTCGAGCGGACGATAGAGAAAGTCGCACCCTCGAGCCAGGCTTCAACAGCGGTTGTCGCGACAACGCCGGTTGCTCGGGAATCCGACCTCATCGCGCAAGCGATCGCGCGCGTCTCGCCATCAGTCGTACGTCTCTATATGCCCGGTAAGGACGAGACGGGGAAGGACATCCAGCTTTTCATCGGGCATGCGATCGTCATCGAGGAAAGCGGCATTCTCATCGCGGACGCCGGGACGCCGGACGGCGCTCTCACCGCGCTCCGCTCTGACAACATCGAAGTCTCGGTCACCGTCATTGCGCGTCCCACGGAAGCCAACATGATACGCCTCCAGGCCGCAACCTCGACGAAGAAGGAGGATAAAGAGGAAGCGGTCATCTGGAAGCCGGCCCTGCTCTCCACGAAAGCGGCCGAATTGGGGAGAAGGATCATCACCATCTCCGGCCGGACGTCTCCACGCGTCGCGGAAGGCATCATCACGGCCGTCCCGCCCTCCGATCTGAAAGAAGGAATAATCCCGTTCGTCGAAACCGATATCCCGGGGGATGCATTTGCGGCGGGAAGCCCTCTTCTCGACACGGACGGGGCTATCATCGCAGTTGCGACGAGGGATAGCCGGCTCGCGGCGGCAGGGGGCTTCCTTGCATCTTCTGGAATAGTATTGGATAATAAACCTCCTGAAGACGAGGTTGCACCGAACCAGTAACCAGTTACTAGCAACTAGCAACAAGTTCATGACCCCATTCAATAATTTCACGACCAAAGCGAAAGAAGTCATCCACCGGGCGCATCAGCTTGCGGTGGAGCGCGGGCACAACCAGGTCTCGACCGCGCATCTCGTCGCGGCGCTTCTCTTGCAAGAAGAGACGATGGTGCTGCCTATGCTCGACCAGCTTGAGATAGACACCACGCACCTCACGGATTCCGTGATGGAACTTATCGAGGGGGGCGGCGGCTCCACCGTCTCGCCGTCATTTCAGCTCTACCTCACGCCGGAACTTGTGCGCGTCTTCGAGTCAGCGCCGCGCATCGCGGCGAGCTTCAACGACCAGTTCGTTTCGCCGGAGCACTTGCTTCTCGGCGTCATCGAGCATCCGGGCCCCTTGGCCGAAGTGCTCGGACGCTTCCGCATCGACCGCGCAGCCCTCGCGCGCGTCCTCGCTGATATCAAAGAGGGCCGCATCCGCGATGTGGAGACGGAGAAGAAGCCGCGCGCCTTGACGCGGTTCGCGCGCTCGCTTACCGATCGCGCTCGCGAGAACAAACTCGACCCCGTCATCGGCCGCGACACCGAAATCACACGCGTCATACAGATCCTCTCAAGGCGCACCAAGAATAATCCCATCCTCATCGGCGAAGCAGGTGTCGGAAAAACTGCGGTTGCAGAAGGTCTCGCGACACGTATCGCGAGCGGCGACGTGCCGGAATCGCTCCGCGGCAAGGAACTCATCCAGCTCGACCTCGGCCTTCTTGTCGCCGGCACGAAATATCGCGGCGAATTCGAAGAGCGCCTGAAGGCGGTCATGAAGGAAGTCGAACGCTCGGAAGGAAGACTCATCCTTTTCATCGATGAACTCCACACGCTCATCGGCGCGGGTGCGGCTGACGGCGCCTTGGATGCCTCGAATATGCTGAAGCCCGCCCTCGCGCGCGGCGAGATACGCGTCGTCGGCGCTACGACCCTCAAGGAATATCAGAGGCACATCGAGCGAGATGCGGCCTTTACCCGCCGCTTCCAGCCGGTTCACGTGCACGAGCCGTCGGTCGAAGACGCGGTCGCTATCCTGCGGGGCCTGAAGGAGAAATACGAGCTCTATCACGGCGTCCACATCACCGATCAGGCGCTCATCGCGGCCGTACAGCTTTCCTCGCGCTACATCACCGAGCGTTTCCTTCCCGACAAGGCCATCGATCTCATCGACGAAGCATCGTCGGCTCTGCGGCTCTCCCTGGAGAACAAGCCGCCAGTGCTCGAAGAAGCGCACCGCAAGATCATGCGTCTCGAGATCGAGCGCGAGGCTTTGAAGAAGGAGGCCGAAGAAGGCGCTCCGGTGGCCAAAGCGCGTGTGAAGGCCATCGAAGAAGAGGTCGCTGACCTCAAAGACGGTACGCACGAGCTCGAGCTCAAATGGAAGAACGAGAAGGAGACTCTTACGGAAATCAAGCGTGTAAAGAACGAGCTCGAAGCCGCGCGCATCGAAGCGGAGCACGCCGAAGCGAAGAGCGATCTCACGAAGACCGCGGAAATCCGTTACGGCCGCATCCCCGCCTTGGAGCACGAGCTCGACACCGCGACGAAGAAATTGAAAAAGCTACAGATCACGCGCCGCATCCTGAAGGAAGAGGTCAACGAAGAAGACATCGCAGGTGTCGTCTCGCGCTGGACGGGCGTCCCCGTCTCCCGCATGCTCGAGGAGGAGGCGGAGAAACTCGCGCGTCTCGAAGATGAACTTAAACGGCGCATCATCGGCCAGAACGAGGCCGTGCAAAAAGTGGCCGACGCTATCAAACGCAGCCGTGCCGGCATCTCGGATCCGAACCGCCCCGTCGGCTCCTTCCTCTTCTTGGGGCCGACCGGCGTCGGGAAGACAGAACTCACGCGTGCCTTGGCCGATATCCTTTTCAACAGCGAAAAATCGCTCATCCGCGTGGACATGTCCGAATACATGGAGCGGCATTCCGTTTCCAAGATGATCGGCAGTCCTCCGGGATATGTCGGCTTTGACGAAGGCGGCGGACTCACGGAACTCGTGCGCCATCGCCCGTATTCCGTCATCCTTTTCGACGAGATCGAGAAGGCGCATCCGGAGGTCTTCAACGTCCTTTTGCAGGTCTTGGACAACGGCCGCCTCACGGATTCCAAGGGCCGCACGGTCAATTTCAAGAACACCGTCATCATCATGACGTCCAACATCGGCGCAGAACATATCGATAAGATGTCCGGCCTCGGCTTCGCCGCGGGCGCGCACACGTCGGAAGGCGAGCGGTACGAACAGGTGAAAGAGAAGGTGATGGGAGCCCTCAAGGATTTCTTCCGGCCGGAATTCTTGAATCGCCTCGATGAGATCGTCCTCTTTAATATCCTCTCGGCTGGCGCGATGCGCGATATCGTGAAGATCCAGACGGAACTCGTCGCGAAGCGCCTCGAGGAGAAGCAGATTTCGCTTTCATTCAGCGAGGCTGCGCTCGAACAGCTTGCGAAGGAAGGCCACAGCACGCAATACGGCGCGCGTCCCCTGAAGCGCCTCATCCAGACGAAGATACTCACGCCCCTCGCCAACATGATGGTCGCCCGCGGCGTCCTCGAAGGCGGCTCGGTCAGGATCGATGCAAGGGAAGATCAATTCACCTTCGATGTGCGCAAGCACGGCGAACGTCCGCGCAGCCGCTCTCGCGTGAGGGCAGGGGTGGGGGCTTAAATCGGCTCAAAAAAGAATAGCTAATCGCCTCATTACCTTGGTAATGAGGCGATTATGATTGGGGAGTGCGATGGGATTGGAACGGTTTTAAGAGGCTAATCACTTTTCGGATCTCCATAGTAAAGCGCGTCAGAATGTGTAGCGAAATGCGCCGGGAGGAATTCAGGCGGGGACAAACCTTGGGAAAAGGGCAGACCTTTGCTATTATCGCTTAGTTGCGCGTCGGTACCCAAGCGGTCAACGGGGATGCGCTGTAGACGCATTGCTTTTTAAGCTTCGTTGGTTCGAATCCAACCCGGCGCACAAAAGAAAACACCGCCTTCGTGGCGGTTGTTTTCGTTTTCCCCACGCGAAATACCCCAAGATGCGTCGAGTGCTACACTACACCTATGTCCACACTTCTGCGGCGCACGGCGGTAGCCATTCCTGCGATGGTGGCGCTTCTGCCATATGCGGTTTTCGCTCAAGGGGGGCTGCCAAGCCAGATCGTCCCGTGCCAAGGGGTTGATTGCAAATGCGAGCATCTCGTTACCTTGGCGCAGAACATCATCAATACCGGCATTTTTATTGCGGTTTTTCTCTCGGCGATACTCTTCGCCTATGCGGGCTGGCTCTATATTTCGAACGAAGCCATTAATGAACAGCAGAGAGCAAAAAATATTTTCAGCAATGTCGTCATCGGGCTCATCATCATCCTTGTCGCGTGGCTCGTGGTGGATACGCTTATGAGTCAGTTACTCAAGGACAACATAGTATGGAACAATATCTGTGTTGGCCTGGGATTATAGGAACCCCAAATATTGCCTTTTAGAGCCCTTTCCTGTATAGTGCTGCCTCATGCCCGGTAGGACAATTTCGAATTGCCTTGGCCGGGGCATCATTAGCTGAAATCTATACGATTACGTGCGCTGCTTTTAATCACTGGACGTAGAAGAAACAGTGGCAGGTAGTATTCGAAATTGTACTAACCGGGTATGTCGCAGGATCAACTCATCAAACTCGCGTGTTCGAAATGCGGCCGCATCAACTATTGGTCGCGCAAGAACAGGAAGCTCGTCACCCGCAAAATTGAGCTCAAGAAGTATTGCCGCTGGTGTAAAAAGTCTACTTTGCACAAGGAAGCGAAGAAATAGTTGATAGCTTGTAGCTTGTAGCTTGTAGCTCTATACTCAAGCCCCATGGGGGCGCTTGGTGAAGTGGTATCTCGTCGGTCTCCAAAACCGAAGTCGGGGGTTCGATCCCCTCAGCGCCCGAAAGAAGACAACTCCCAGCCGAGTACGCAGCTGAGAATTGTATGTCAACCGAAGTTGATTTTTGATACTACTCGTTTTGGCGAGAGTTTCTTCTCGTCGATTGCTCGAATGAGATATATCTCCTGCACTACTGTGCTTTTCCCCGGAGAGAATGAACGGTCACCGTGTGTGGAAACGTGCATGCGATAGCGAGGGCCCGCGTATCGTGGCTCACTGTGTCGGACCCCCAATGCATTCAGCATTTCGAACAGTTCCAGATGCAATTTTTGCAAGTTCGCGTCGGGTTTCAGTACATGCACTGGTACGTCATAATTCGGTCCGAAGAGGGCGGGTCTGTCGGAGACAAGAGTCAACGGACGATATTTTAGGCTGGTGGTTCGAACCAGTTGTTCTATGTCTGCAACTGACGTGCTTGTCCAGAACCACGGCATGAGCGTGCAATGCAGGGGCGCGTGTTCAAATTCGAGCCCAACCGGCAAAGGGTCGACTTCGAGAAAGAGCATGAATGCATTCATGCGGCTAGTCCTTCTGAACTGTTTCTACTATCCGCACTATATCCGTAGACACGACAGACGGCAACCATGTGATCTCCTTATTCCTCCTCCAGTACGTCATCTGGCGTTCTGTATTTTGATACGGGGGTCGGAAATATGCTTGACTTTTAGTGAATATAAGTTACCGTGTTAATAGCTCGCTCGCACTTTGAGGAGCTGATCAAACGGAGGAAAAGTAATGAACGCAATAGCAGTTGCCGCAAGGCAAAGGCTGTGGGACGGCTCGAAAGGGCTTATAACCTCGGCCGCACTGTTCCCGGTCCTCATCTTAAGTCTGGGGATGTTCTTCCCAGGTCTTCGGGAAACGCCGTCAGTGGCGGGAATCCAAACCATTCCCGTACTGCTGCCGCTCTTCGTGCAGTTTGTCGTCGGAGCCGTCTGGGTCGGGTTTGAATACCGGTTCGCGGCCAATCACGAGACGCCGACCCAAGCACTTCGCCGGGACGCGTTCGTGAGCCACTTCATGGGCTACGTTTTGGGCGGACTCGTCGTGTGGTCGTTCGTTGGAGGATGGTTGGTGTGGGCGTTCATCGTTCCCGCAATCGTAACCATCGCCGACGGCTTCCTCACGGGCGACCAGGCGATCAGCAACGCGGCCCAGAAGCCGCTGATGCACCAGAGCAAAGGTGGCTAACACCGTTCTGATCTGAGTTAAACTTAGGAGACGAAACGCGCAAGCGTTTCGTCTCCTTCTTTTTATTTTATTTCCACTTAATCTCACCATTCCTCTTCCAATACGTCATCTGGCGTTTGGCGTAGTGCCAGATGTCGTTCTCGAGTTTCTCGAGCATTTCCGTTTTGGTAATCTTTTTCTGCAGGAAGAGAGCGAGGTAGCGATATTCAAGGCCGAGTTCGTACATGCGCTTATAAGAGAGTCCTCCGCCAGCTGGCGGATTGTGCAAGCGCCGTGCTTCGGCGATCATACCTTCTCTAATTCGCGCGAATAAGCGAATAGTGATGTTGTGCTTGAGTCTTTTCGGGCCTGGGTTGATGCCGATCCATTCGATTGAGTAGGGAAGGAGTTTTGATTTCTTAGCCGGAACTTTGCCGAGCACTTTAGCAATTTCTATGGCACGGACGAGGCGCACGGGATTCTGTGCGTCGATATCTTTGGCGCGTTTCGGATCGAGTTTTTTAAGTATTGCGAAAAGTTCCGGAGCAGTTTTCTTTCGCAATTGCGCGCGGAGTTTCGGGTTTGCGGGAACATCAGGAAGCGCGATGCGGCCGAGGAGTGCATCAATGTAAAAACCGGTTCCGCCGCAGATGATGGGGAGCTTTCCGCGCGAGAGGATGTCTTCTATCGCTTTACGGCCGTGTTTGACGTAGTCGTGGGCGGTAAAGATTTTCTTTGGGGAAGCAACGTCCAAGAGATGATGAGGAACGCCTCTCATTTCCTTTTTCGTTATCTTTCCTGTGCCGATATCGAGGCCTTTATAGACCTGCCGTGAATCAGCAGAAATGACTTCCGCGCCCGTAAAATCGTCCCATCTGCTTCGTTGTGGGGCCCCTGCGCCGCTCTCGTCGTACGATTTGTACGCCTCAAGCGCCGCTTTCCCCACGCCTCGCATCTGGGAACGATTTTTCAGGCGCGTGCTAATCTGTCGCGCGAGCCGTACCGCGAGCGCGCTCTTGCCGGATGCCGTGGGGCCCACGATAACCAGTATTTTAAGGCGTTTTTTCACTGGTGCCGGAGGTGGGACTTGAACCCACACGGGATTGCTCCCAAACGATTTTGAGTCGTTCGCGTAAACCATTCCGCCACTCCGGCAATAAACGGTAGTGTACAGTCCTTTGCATCTGTAGCCAAATGCGAAGATGATATAATACTCGCCATGGACGATGACAAAAAACACTACTACAGCAACTCGATTTTCTGGGTCGAGGTAGACCGCATCAAGCCGAACCCCTTCCAGCCGCGCAAGGAATTTGACGAGGCAGCGCTTACCTCGCTCGCGGAATCAATACGCTCCTACGGCGTCTTGCAGCCGCTTACGGTAACGCGGAAGGAAATAGAGAAGCCGGGAGAAGGCATCGCCGTCGAATACGAGCTCATCGCGGGCGAGCGACGATTGCGCGCGGCGAAATTGGCTGGCGTCTTCCAGGTTCCGGTCGTCATCCGCAATCCGGAAGAATCGGATCAGATGAAGCTCGAGCTCGCCATCATCGAGAACTTGCAGCGCGAGGATCTGAAGCCGCTGGATCGCGCGAAGGCATTCCGCCGGCTCATCGACGAATTCGGCTTGAAGCATGGCGAGATCGGCCGGCGCGTGGGGAAGAGCCGTGAGTACGTCTCGAACAGCGTCCGCATCCTCATGCTCCCGCAAGAAATCCAGGATGCGCTGCAGGCGGGAGAGATCAACGAAGGCCACACGCGGCCACTCCTCATGCTCATCGACAGGCCCGCGGAGCAGAAGACCTTGCTGCAGGAGATCATGACGCGGCGCCTCAACGTGCGCGAGGCCGAGCAGCTTGCGCGCCGTGTCGCGACGGAGCGCACGCGTAAAGGCGACCTCACGCCGGAACTCTTGCTTTTGGAGCGCGAGCTCTCCGACTCTTTAGGCACGCGCGTGCGCATCGAGAAACGGGAAAAGGGAGGCAAAATGGTCATCGAATTCTTCTCGGTTGACGACCTCGTCCATATTCGTACGATGTTGGGAAATAAAAACATACCGCGGCAACCGACTTCTGCGCTCACTATTGAGGATGCCGCAACAACTTCTATCCACGATCTTTCTCGTAAAGAAGAAATACAAGAAGCTCCTGCGGCGGCAGAAACGGAATCGTCCGATCTCTACTCCGTTAAGAATTTCACCGTTTAGCGTTCTTGTTGGTTGGCTTGTACTCAGCCGTAATCGCCTGGCGTATCATCTTGCGCGCGAGGGTCGTCTTCGCGACCTCGAGCCATTTGCGCGTCGGCTTCCCGGGCGGCTTCGTCACGATCTCGACGATATCGCCATTACGCAGTTCGGTCTCCAAGGAGACCATCTTGCCGTTCACTTTCGCGCCCGACATCTTGTTCGCGATCTCGGTGTGGATGGCATAGGCGAAATCGATAGGCGTCGCGCCCAGGGGAAGATCGATGACGTCGGCTTTCGGCGTGAAGACGAAGACGCGATGGGTGAAGAAATCTGATTTGAGCGACTTCAGGTATTCGTCCTTATTGTCGTCGGCATTCGCGTGTGCGAGCTGTTTGATCCAATCGGGGACATGGCTATTTTTCGTCGGCTCGGCGATAGGTGTTGTTGGGGTTGTCTTTCTTCGTATGGGAATGAACTGCCGTATCCACTCCAATCCGCCGCCGCGCGTGCCATCCACATATCCTTGCACTTCTTTGTAGGTGAGGTGAGAGGCGATGCCGTATTGCGCCTCGCGATGCTGCGATTCGGTGCGTATCTGTATTTCCATGGCGCCGCCGTCGCCGGTGTAGATGGTGGTGTGGATGGATTGGTAGCCGTTGGGTTTGGGGAAGGCGATGAAATCCTTGATCTTCCCCGGCACGGGCCGCCAATGCTTGTGGACGACGCCGAGGGCGCTGTAGCAATCGGCGACCGTGGGGACGATGATGCGAAGCGCGAGGATATCGTATATCTTCGTAATGTCCCATTTCTTACGTTCGAGCTTGCGGAAGAGGCTATAGATTCCCTTGATGCGCGCCTCGGTGCGGAAATTGCGCATGCCGGTCTCCGCGAGCTCGCGCTTCGCATCCTTCTCCAATTTCTCAAGGCGCTTCTCATTCTCATTTTTGCGCTCTTGGAGGAGATCGAGCGTCTTCTCGTATTCATCCGGATAGGCGTAGGGGAATGCGGCGTCTTCGAGTTCCGTCTTCACGAGGCTCATACCGAGCCGGTCGGCGATCGGTGCATATATCTCCAAGGTCTCCAATGCGATGCGCTCGCGCTTCTCCGACGGGACGTGTTCGAGCGTCTTCGCGTTATGGAGGCGATCCATGAGCTTCACGATGAGGACGCGGATGTCCTCGGCGGTCGCGGCGAAGAGCTTACGCAAACTCTCGGTGTGCCGCTCCATGCCGCGGTAGCGCAAGGCGCCGAGCTTGGTCACGCCGCGCACGAGGGAGAGGACTTCGGCGCCGAAATCCTGCTCGATGGATGCGGCAGAGGCGCCGGCGTCTTCGAGGGTGTCATGGAGGAGGCCCGCCGCGATTGTCTGCGCGTCCATGCCGATCTCGGCCAAGGAGAAGCCGACTTCGGCGGTGTGGAGGAAGTAGGGCTCGCCGGAATAGCGGGTCTGGGTGGCGTGGACTTTCTCGGCGAATTCGTATGCTTTCGTGACGAGCGCCACGTCGGCCTCCTCCTTGCTCTGCATCGCGCCGAGGATATCTCGGAGGGGTTTGACGGGGGCCATAGGACGTATCATACTCCCGATTGGTTGTTTGGTTCAACATCAGCAGGAAAGGCCTTCATCGTGATAAAGACTAGAAACAAAGCCGAAACCACGATGTACGCATGCACTGTGTGCGGTCATCGAGAGACAGAAGAGGATGCGCGCAAAGGCGACTTCGATTGCCGTAATCTTGATTGCAGCGGCGTCATGAAGCCGGTCGCTACAATTCCCACGGCGTGTCCTTTCTGCAAGAAAGTAGGTGGCCACGAACCCGGATGCGTTTTCGTGCACCGTTAAGTTTTCTGGATTTCACGCAAAAGCCCGCCGCGCATGTCAGTGCGTCGGGCTACTTCTTTGCTCCCGCAAGCTTATGTGGATTGTGATTCGGGCACGCCTTGTTACTACAACGTTCGGGGATTGTCTTAGTCCCTTCCATCATCAAAGCACCACATGCAGTACATGTTTTTCCTGTCGGGCGTGCTTTGATGGCGTTCTTGCATTCGGGGTAGTTGGAACACGAGAAAAAAATGCCAAATCGTCCGCGGCGCTCGATCATTTCGCCTTTGCCGCACGTAGGGCAGGTGACGCCGGTTTTTCCTTTTGCTTCTTCGATCGGATCTTTTTTCACAAATTTACATTTAGGATAATTAGAGCACGCGATGAAGCGGCCGAAGCGACCTTCCCGCTCGATGAGTTTCCCGTCCTTGCACTGCGGGCACACTTCGCCGATCTCTCTCGGGGGAGCTATCTCCGAGCCGTCTTCTTTACGTGCGCCGAGGCATTCGGGGAAGCGGCGGCACGACATGAAGCGGCCGGTACGCGAAAGCTTGTACACCATATCACCTCCGCAGATGGGGCAGGGGAATTCTTTGGGCGCGTCGCCCATGTTCGTGAGCTTCTCAATCTTGTTCTTCGACTTCACAGCTTTATTAAAAGGAGTGTAGAAATCTTTGAGCGTTTTCTCGTATTCGCGCTTCCCGCTTGCGATCTCGTCGAGCTCATTCTCCATCTCCGCAGTGAAGGTGTCGGAGATGTATTCGCCGAAATGTTCCTCGATGAACGACGAGACGACATCCCCCGTGTGCGTGGGGATCAGCGTGCGGCCCTGCTTCTCGACGTAGCCGCGCGTCTCCAAGGTCGAAATAATGGATGCGTAAGTGGACGGGCGGCCGATGCCGCGCTTCTCAAGTTCTTTGACCAGCCCCGCTTCCGAGTAGCGCGGCGGCGGCTGGGTTTCCTTCTCTTCCGTATTGGCTTTGACGAGCTCGAGGCGTTCGTCCGCGACGACTTTGGGAAGCTCCACATCTTCGCCGCGCGCCTCCGGATCGGCTTTAAGCCATCCGTCAAAAAGGACGCGCGAGCCGTTCGCAGAGAAATCAGGGACGTGCCTGCCTTCGACATTTGCAAGTATTTTCGTGCGCAAGACCTTCGCATCCGCCATCTGGCTCGCAAGAGCGCGGGTGCGGATGAGAGCGTACAACCGCTTCTGATCATCGGTGTGGCCGGCAGAATGGCGATGCGCTTCGGTCGGTCGGATCGCCTCGTGCGCCTCCTGGGCTGATTTGCTCTTTGTCTTGAAGACGCGCGCTTCGGCGTATCCCTTTCCGAACTCGTTTTCGACGACATGCAAGAGCTGCCCGACCGCTTCTTTCCCTAGATTCGTCGAGTCGGTGCGCATGTACGTGATGTAGCCGCTCTCGTAGAGTTTCTGCGCGGCGCGCATGGTGCGGAACGGCGCGAAGCCGAGGCGTGTCGAGGCGATTTGCTGCAAGGTGGACGTGGTGAAGGGCGCGCGCGGAGAACGGGCCTGCTCGCTTTCCTCGACTTTCTCGACGTGCCATTTTCCGGCCTCCGCCGCATCAAGAATACGTTTCGCTTCCTTCTCATCGCGCGGCTCTTCGGCACAGGTAGCCGTAAATTGTTCTTGGTTTTTTGTTTTAATATCTACACTCAAAACCCATAATTTTTCAGGCACGAATGCGCGGACCTCGCGTTCGCGCTCCATGAGGATGCGCAAGGCAGGTGATTGTACGCGACCAGCGGAGAGGCCATAGCGGACCTTCTTCCACACGAGTCCCGAGAGATCGTAGCCGAAGAGGCGATCGAGAACGCGACGTGCTTCCTGCGCCTTCACCAGTTCGTCATCGATCGCACGCGGATGCGCCAAGGCTTCCTGCACGGCATGTTCGGTTATCTCATAAAAGACGATGCGCTTGGGCTTTTTTAATTTCATCGCTTCCGAAAGATGCCATGCGATGGCCTCGCCTTCGCGGTCGGGGTCGGTCGCGAGAATGACCTCGTTCGCGCCCTTCGCGGCATCATGGAGCTTTTCCAAGATGGCTTCCTTCTCCTTCACGATCTGGTAGCGGGGCACGAAGCCGCCCTCGATATCGACGGCGTCCTTATTGCTCTTCGGCAGGTCCCTAATGTGGCCGACCGAGGCGCGCACCGTAAAGCCCGAACCCAGATATTTCTCGATGGTCTTGGCTTTAGCGGGAGATTCGACGATGACGAGCTTCATATAAATTGAATGCCCACGAGGGGCATAGTCTGTAGTAGATACACTACAAGCGTAACACGTGTCAAGCGGCGCTGTTCAGTCACAAGGTATTTTGTTAGAGCAAAGCGATTAGTGCATCTTGTGGGATTCTAGCGGGCGTTGTGTGATTTTTTCGCGGCAGCCGCTGCCGCAGCTCTGCGCCATGGATGATCGGCGGG
>Ga0209542_10009206_pt1 | contig 18181 bp, 15 predicted proteins | sample RifCSPhighO2_01_FD_184028 | JGI IMG/M metagenome (GOLD analysis project Ga0209542, IMG submission 184028) | Soil microbial communities from Rifle, Colorado - Rifle CSP2_plank highO2_0.1 (SPAdes) (version 2) | ecosystem: Environmental > Terrestrial > Deep subsurface > Rock core/Sediment ...
AGTGTTTAGTATTATATTGTGTGTTTCGCCTACCTCAGTTTCGGAATTCAAATTTTCAAAATCCCCATTTTCTATAATAACAGGTCTTTCAAAACTTATTTTGGTGGAAAAAATTTGAGAACCGTTTTCTCCTAAAAGTATCAGATCGTAATCTCCAACCTCAAGAGGCAAATTTGCCCCGGCGCTCCGCACTGTAACATCCTCAATTGCAACAACCCCGCCATTGTTCGAAAGAATAACAACAAAAGATTCCGCATTCACAAAACCTATAAGCAAAATAACAAAAAAAGCGAGCAATATCTTATTCATCCACACACCCCGTTGTTACATGTTTGATCGGATGCACAACCGACATTTCCTTTAGGATCAAATGTTCCGGGGGCAAGTCTACTCTCATAACAATAATCATCACAAACACTTCCTGATACATCTAAATCCCAATAGTATTCAAACATGTGGCAAATAAACCTTTCATTTACCAAACCATAAGTGCTTGCCACAAGGGCATTGCCCATATAACTCTGTTGTTCATTTGAACGCCAACAATCATCTGTTTGATAGAGGCAACCCTCAAAGCAACCGACAGTTGTTTCGGAAGCAGCCAAATCAGACCAATAACTGTTCGCAAGACACAAGTTTTCTGCCACTGAATCTGATAGACTAGAGAGCGTGCAAAAAGTGTTCGCGCTTTTTGGGAAGAACTGTACGTCTCCAGAAAGGTTACAGCGGTAATCAGAATCCCCTACCCAGTCAGGTTCATCATACAACATACCAACCGCATGCCCGGTTTCGTGTACGAATACCCTAGAAAACCGGTCAACAGTCCCGTTTATCCCTAGGAATATTTCTGAACCACCAAAACACTGGGGATGTAAAAATGAAATCTCACAAGGGAAGTGAGTGTAGGAAACCTGAGTGGACGCATCATTTTCTGCAATCACTCTCACACTGTTATTCCTCGTAACCGGGCAAATGTTGAACACCTCTCTATACGGATCAATGGGTTGTCTCACAAACCAAAAATTAAATTGATTCGAATTTGTTGTAAACGGATCTGCGCTCAAAATCAAGTTTGTTGCAGCTTGAACTCTTTGTAGATATGCGCTCTCAGTATAAGGAAACTGTGGATAATTCACAAATACAAAATTGAATCGATCATCAAAATCTCCATTGTGACCGGCAATAACTTCCTCACAGTCAGGAAATTCACCTGACAGCGAAACCGTTAAGGTTGATGCAGAATTATGGGTTAAGGAATTTTCATTGCTCACTATGTTATACCTAAACACGTATGAGCCAGCCTGCGAAAAGCTTTTTGTAGCTGTAAAAGTTGTGGAGGATGCATTCTGCGACAGAATTTCGAATGTTATATTGGAGTCCTGGAATGATCCGGCATCTCTTTTTTCCTGCAAGGTTATTCCTGAACCCAAAACTGTATGAGGTTTTGCAATTGTTATTGTGAAAGTTACGGGCAAACCAACAGTCTGAGTGGTTGGAGTTATCGAATCTGATTCAACAATTATTTGATCTGTAACAATTTGGTGTTCGCACCCATTTGAAGCGATTAAATCAAGATCTTCCCATCCCGCAGCACAAGAGCAAACTCCCGGGAATGTTAGTGTGCATGTTCCGCATGTTGCGTCTGTTCCATCTGTAGGGGTTCCTGCAGCAGTGCATTGGTTGTTGCACGAACCAACAAGGTGCTTTGTTGTATCACAAGTGTTTGTTCCGCAGCTTGTTTGTGTTCCTGTTGCGCATTGATTTGTTGTTAATACGCAAGTTGTTGTGTTACAAGTGTTTGTAACATCGCTTCTCGTGAAAATGCTTATTCCATTGGCGCCGCAATAATTGTCGCATGATTGGAGCAACGGCGCGGTTGTTGCATCGCATGCAGCTCCGCACGAACCGGTTACGCATTGATAATTTCCGTTAACCAATGTTTTTGTTCCATTGCACATTGGGAGATCCGCATCGCCCTGCAAAAACCACAGGGAACTTGTCGTGTCAGTCTTGAAAAAATTCAATAATAAATTTGCAATTTTTTGCCTTCCGGAAGTTGAAGGATTTCCGGAAGTTGATGGATGAATGCCATCGCCAGTAGTGTTGGCCGGCGTCCAAGTAAAACCATCAGCCCTTGGATTTGTACCATCCGCCCATAAATATGGACCCCAACTCATCCAAGGAGATTGTGAAGGATATGCAATGGAAGCATCGCCATTAATCTGATCCTCAATGAGCCATTTCACGCTGAAACCATTTTCGTAAGCAAAGAGCTCCGGGTTCAAAGCTGTTTGTTGTGTTGTGTAGGCTCTTGTCCTGCTCGAAAAATAAGCCAATTTTATGTTTGGATATTTTGTTTTCAGAATCTGCGCAACAACCTTGAGTTTTTCATGCAAATATTCAGCGTGGTTTGGAAAAAGATTTTCCGGAGTGGGTTTGGTTCCGGGGTTGGATTGCGCGAGTTTCACCCAAGCAATCTGAACCTGTGCAGGGGTAACGTTTTCAAGGGCAAGATTGGCGGTAACATTCGACCAAACCGGATTTGCAGAATCTGCCCATGCATCTATTGTCTGCCCTCCCTGCGCGCCATTAACTATCACTAAGTTAGAGTTAACATTCGAATCAATTGCAACTGTTGATTCAAAAGTTATTGTTTCATCGCGCGTGTTGGACATTCCTATTGTAACCATTACAATATTTCCATCAACGCTTGGAGTTCCCGAAGAATTAAGCGGGATAATTGTGTTGGCAATGGAAATTCCTGCAGTTTCGTGCGCGCTCGGCCTTGTGTTGGAAGCATTCGGATACAATCCTCCTTCAAAGCCGCCATAAGTTTGTGAAATTAATCCTGCTCGTGTGGGCAACTCTGTTAGAGGCGGGATTCCCAAACTTGTCAAAAGAACATTTTTATCGGTTGATTCTGTGAAACAGGAAGATGGTTGCAACGGAGCACACAAGTAACCGGTTTCAATCTGGCAAGTGCTTGAGCAACCGTCTCCGTTAATAGAATCGGCATCATCACAGGTTTCTGTTCCTTCTGTTATTCCATTGCCGCAAGAGGATGCCGAACACATTGTTCTTGAGTGTCCGGTTGCGCAACAAAATCCAAAAGTGTAGGGATTGTTCGCGCAAACACAGTGTTCAGAAATTTGGCTTCCAATAGAACATTGTGGCGTTGTTTCGATGCAAGTTCCAAACCTGCTTGTCAAAAATGCAACGTCGTTAATTATAACATCGCCTGTTCCATCAAGGTCGGCGGTCAGATCATTTGTCAGGATCCTGCTTGCAACGAAAATAAAATCAAAAACATTTACTTTGTTGTCGCCTGTCCTGTCAAAGCAACCCCTTGCAGCCCCTGCAGAGCCTGCAAGCTGAGTTATCTCGGTTTGAGAGAGCGCCCTATTCCATACTCCCACATCATCAATTAAACCTCTAAAATGATCCCCTGAAGGGGCTCCGATTTTTTTTACTCCGATGTAAAGAGGAGTGGTTGTAACTGCAATGTTCCCGCTTGCGGATTTTTGATTTACTACAACTCCGTCAACGTACAATTTGATTGTAGAACCATCAAATGTTCCCGCAATATGATGCCATTGGTTGAGCGAAGGAAGTGCCGATGTTATCGAACCGCTTGTAACTCCGGTCAAGTTGAATTTTAGCACACCTGATTCCGCAAGCAATCTGTATTGATTGTCTGTGTCTCCTTTTTGGATTATGCGCCTGTTTCCCGTAAAATTTATGGGATTAATCCATGCAGATAATGTGATTGCGGTTGTGGGATTTAATGCGGCGTTGTTAGGAACTGAAAGATAGTCAAAAATCCCGTCGAAAGAATATGCTCCCTGAAATTTTCCCGCGCCTACAAAAACCGGGCAATTTGCATCGGCACATGAGGCGTTAAGATTGTTTGGAGAAATATCAAGTGCAATTCCATCTGAAATATCATCATTAAAATTCCATGCACCCTTCAACCCCGGAGAACCGGATCCTATGGGCTGTGCAAAAGAAAAAGACACCAAACAAAGACAAAAGAAAAAAATTAATGCAAAAAGGATTTTTTTCAACACAACCAACCCAAAAAAAACAAATCTATGAACCCCTTTTGCAAATTCTTTAAATTCCTTAACTTATTTTAAAGATACAAAGTAATGTGTTTTGTAAATAAAAGAGTTTCCAAGGAATGGCTTAAGTTAAAAAAAGTATATAAATAGGTATTGGCCATTATTAGTTGATGTTCCAAAATTTTTTCAAAATTTTTTTGTGCACCATTTTAATTGCTGGCTTTGTCAGCGCTGCAGGAAATATTATTCTAAACCCGACATCCGGCCAGAGCACGGTCAACGGAACATTTGATGTCAATGTTGTTGGACAGAATATTCCAAATCTGTATGGCTATCAATTTGACCTGACTTTTAATGCTAGTGTGCTTTCGCTTGAGTCAATAACTTTTTCAAATATTTTGGGAAAACCCTCGGCTCCAAACCAGGCGCAGTTCTGCACCGACAGCAGTTCCTGGGTTATTCAGGGCGGCACAGTTTCCAACATTGCATGCACACGAATTGTTGGCGGCAACATCAACACCGGTGCAAATGCAACGCTTGCAACAATTAGGTTCAGGGTTAATGCAACGGGTTCATCATCAATATCGATTATAAATATTCTTGCATCCGATTCAAGCGCGGCAACAATCCAAATAAATGTAGGAATGGGGGATCCTACAACAAGTTTTTCAACATGCACTGGGCCTATTGCATGTACAACAAATGCGAATTGCAATGATAATAATCCGGCAACAACGGACATTTGTTTGAATGCGGGAACATGCAACGCAAGCTGTGATCATGTTGTTAACGTACCCCAATGCCAGCAAGGCGTTTTGATAACATCACAATGCCAATGCGGAAACACTTTCCCTTCAAGCGGTTACTGTTGTTCCGGAACACATATAGCGCAACTTGCTTGTGCAACAGCCGCACAATGCAATGATAATAATGAATGTACAACCGATTCATGCTTTACCGCAGGGGGAGTGTGTGCGGTTGCTTGCGTTAATACTCCAATAGCAACATGTGATATTCATACGCCAAGATGTGGGGATACGATTTGTGAGGGAGCAGAGGATGCTGTTGTCTGTCCGGCTGACTGCGGTGGCGGAACCGGCGGAGGAACTGGAGATAGTGGTGGAGGCAGTGGAGGAGATGGTGGTTCCGGCGGAGATGGAGGCACAGGAGGAGATGGAGGCACAGGAGGGGGCGCAGGCGGAGGAGGAGCAACGGGAAGTGAAGGTTACAAGGCATTGACAAGGGAACTTGATTTCGGAACACTAAAAATTGGAAGCGCTGCACAACCTACTATAAAACTTTCCCATGGTTTCCCGAGATTATCTGCATTCAAAATTAGCCTGAGCATTTTCAAAGGAGATGAACTTGTGTTCTTTGCTGAGGAATCAACGGGATTATTGGATCCGACAAGAACACATATAATTGATTTTAACACAAGCTGGGTTCCAAGCGAAGAGGGAACTTATAAGGCTACGGTTGTTCTTTCAAATGCGGATAAAACATTGAACTTTGATATTCACGAGTATACTATTATGGTCGGAACAACGGATTCCGGGAGTAATATTATTATTGATAATACTTTGGGCGGCGAAAATGATTCAGGCGGTTCAGACAATGGTACGGAAATCACTGGCGGCGAAGAAGATAATGTTATTCCTTCCGAGGGCGAAGGCTTGAACATTGAATTGATTGCACTCATCATATTGGTTTTGCTAATAATTGGAGGAATAGGCTTTGTGCTCGCAAAAGGAAAGGTTCTGAAAAAAAGTGATGGAAATGGAAAAGGCACAAGGAAGTCTTGAATACCTGATCCTAATAGGTTGGGCTGCATTGGTTGGAATAATTTTGATTTTGCTTGTTTTGAGCACCGCCGATACCGGAACAAGGACCGTGCGCAGCAATGTGGATGTTCTAAGCGATTACCAAAACGCTGTTCAAGGGTGCCCGGAAGGAGGATTTGAAATTAACAGGGAAATTATTCTACTCAATGCGGGCGAGAATATTACAACCCAACCTATTGAAATTCCAAATGATGCAATTGTCGGTTCAGTTATTCTCAGACCAAGACAACACGCAGATCAAGATTACACTGTTTCAATAAATGCCGGAACACAACACGGCCCTTTGGGTGACACGATTTCCAACATCGAACCGCTTGAATTTGCAAATTTGAACGAGAGCGTTTCGACTTCGTTTACTTTGACAGTGCAAAGAACAGGGACTTTGCAAGTTGTAGTTGATGCCACAATAATTTTGTGCGAATAAAAAAAATTATTTTCGCGGGAATTGCTGTTTCAATTCTTTATGGCAAGCTTTCGCAATTTTTTCAAGGGCACTCATACGAAATTTTAATCTATACATGTATTCTTCGCCCCCAAAAACATCCTCTGAAAAAAGTTTTTCCATAAATGCTATTCTTTTGCGCATCTCTCTCAAAAGACTTGCGTTAATTTCCGCACATTTGTAAAGCTTTTGTATTGTTTCTCTTTTTTTGTCAGGAATAAAATCCCCGATTTTTCTTCCAAGCCAATAGTCTATGTACTCGTTGTTGCGCGAAACTTTTTTTTCCACATAGGACGCATAATTTTCCGCACGGACTTTTGCTGCATCAAAAAGTCGCGGATTTCTTACAATTCTTTTTGGATCTGTAACTTCACGCAGGAGTTCTTCCGCTTTTTCGGAAAGATCAAATGCTTCCAGAGGACGACCTTTTTTGTCGTGAGCTTGTTTAAAATTAAGAGGATTTTTAGGTGGTTCCGGAGCAGAATACCCTCCGTGAGTTGGACGCTTGGATTGCATTAACAACTCATGTTTTTGAGGTTAAATAAAGTTGCGTTCACCGTTCAATTTAAAACCGATATAATTCTATTTGAATTATGAGCGAAAAGCAGGAATTCAGCGAAGAAGAAAAAACCACTTTGAAGCCGTTTTTTTCAAACCTTGAAAAGGATGTTTTTGTTTTAACCAATTTGCCGGAAGTTGTGAAGGGCGCTTTATTTTCACGTTACAGCAGAAGCTCGAAAAGTATTCGCAGGCTTCTATTGGATGAATTTATCAATGATGAGAAAACAGGGTTCAATGAAATTGTTGCTCATTCCGAAGCAATGGGAGAAGATCAAATAATTGCAACCCAAAAGGCTGAAGAATTCTATGATCGTGTTTTGGTTGGCTATGGAGATGATTCGGTTGCTGAATTAGGAGGAGGACATATAGCATGCGAGAACGTTTCCAATATTGCTTCAAAGTTATTAGAGGATTCGCGCATTGGAATTTCCCCATTGGAAAAAAGCACAAGATATGTTTATTACGATGAGAAAGTAGACGGCGCATACAGATATGTAAAAGAATCAACTTTGATGGAATCAAAACACGCTGACTTATACATAAACACTTGTGATTCGCTTTTTGATTCCTACGCAAAATGGCTTCCCGAAACAAAAAAATATTTGCAGGAAAAATTTCCGAAAGAGGATGCGAGCGATCGCGCGTATAATTCCAGCATTAAAGCAAAAGCTTGCGATATTCTCCGCGGTTTGCTTCCAGCTGCTACAACAACTAATGTTGGAATGTTCGGAAACGGAAGAAGCTTTGAATATTTGATTACAAAAATGCATTCGCAGGAATTTGCCGAATCGCAGTATCTTGGAAAAGAAATGCACACAGAATTGATGAAGGTAATGCCTTCATTTGTGAAGCGCGCAACCGGAAAGTATGGAGATCCTACAATTAATTTTTTGCGCGAAACAAGAAAAGATATGCAAAAGCTTGCCGATAAAACTTTTAAAGAAGAACCTGAATCGAAAGAAGAGGTTGTTCTCACGCATTATGATAAGGATGCGGAGGAAAAGGTTGTTGCTGCTGCACTTTATCCTTTCACGAATTTGAGTTTTACTCAAGTGAAAAATAAAGTGAGGAAAATGAGCGAAGCGGAAAGGAAACAGGTAATTAATACTTATCAGCAGAGAAGAGAAAACAGAAGGCACAAACCAAATCGTGGTTTCGAGCATGCTTATTACGAATTTGATCTTCTTTGCAATTATGCTTCTTATAGGGATTTGCATCGCCATAGAGTGCTCACACAACAGCGACAGGATTTAACTGTAAAACACGGGTTTGATCTTCCTATTGAAGCGGAAGAAATTGGTTTTGTTCGCGATTTCACTGAACAAATGAAAAGTGCAGAGCACGCATACAATACAATTTACAAAGATCACAAAAAAGAAGCACCGTATGTTGTTCCTTTTGCTTACAGAATTCGCTGGAGCAATTATTTGAATTTGCGCGAATTGTATCATCTTGTTGAGTTGCGCTCAACAATTCATGGGCACCCGGATTACAGGAGAATTGTTTTGAAAATGCTCGAAGAAGTGAAAAAAGTGCAGCCACGACTTGTTGAATGGATGAAGTATGTTGATTACCGCGAGGTTGGTTTGGAAAGGCTTGAATCGGAAAAGAAAACGGATGCGAAATTAAAAGAGGTTGAAAGGAAATATGGCTCAAAATAAACCTTTATTATTACTTTTATTAATAATATTAATTGCAAGCGGTTGCGTGCAGAGAGAAAATTTGATTGCAGAAGAGAATGAGTTTGAGGAAAACGAAACTGAGGGAGAAGTGATTCAAGTGGAGAAAGTAACTTTTACAACAGAAGATGGATTTAAAATTTCAGGAAATTTTTCAAAAAAAGAAAAAGATGCAGTTCTAATGATGCACATTCTGAACAGCAACAAATCGGCTTACGATCATTTCGCGCAGAAATTAAATGATGCAAATTACACAACGCTCGCAATTGATCTACGAGGCCATGGAGAAAGTTTGGATCAGAATGGAGTAAAAAGAAGGTGGGATTCTTTTAGCGACCAGGATTTCCGGGATATGGTTATTGATGCGTTTGCAGCAAAAAGATTTTTGGAACAAAACGGTTTCAAATTGAAATATGTGGTTGGAGCTTCTATTGGAGCTAATACTGCATTGAATTTTTCCGCGGAAGAACCATCAATAAAAAAAATCGTGCTTCTTTCCCCGGGATTGGAGTATAAGGGGATAACAACCCAGGATTCCGCGAAAATTACAGGGGCTGAAGTTCTTATTGTTGCGAGTGATGAAGATGCATATTCATTTGGTTCTTCAAAAAATCTTGACACGCTGATTGCAAATTCAGAATTCATTGGTTTGCGCAACGCCGGCCACGGAACAATGATGTTGTCCGGCAACCAATTGGAAAAGCAGATCATTGAGTGGTTTAAACAGTAACAAATTTTGAATTTTTGCAAATTAGACAATACAAAGTATGACCTATCGAGCACAAAGCGAAGATAGGACACCTCTGAACGCGGAGGTTTCCGCGTCCGCACCGGCACTGAACCCTGCTCCGAAAACTACTTCTTCATGAAAAAATCATTCTGTTCTAGAGGTGATTTAGAATGAGTGATGAGAAAATGGAACAAATGTTAAGGGAATTGAGGAAGGAGAAAGCCGAGAGTTATGCATTCAAATTAAGGAGGCTCCAGGCGGAGTACGGGTATGCGTAACCCTAGAGCACGAGCGAACCGAGGAAAGAACCGATTAAAAAAGAAACAATTGCAGTTAGGCCGCCGATCAAAAGCATTTCAAGCCCGGCACTTAACCAGTGCTTGGAAATTACTAATGAGCGTAGCGAGCCTACTGCAAAAATTGTTGCAAAAGTAAGAACAAAAGCGAGTGGGAAAATGTTTTCCCCTAAGGGTATAAACACTGAAATCACAAACGCAACCAACGGAATGAACCCCGCAGTCAAAAATGCAAAGTAAGTGTACAAACCCGCTTTCACGGGGCTTTTATTTGAAGGAATTAATCCTAATTCATCCGTCATCATTGTGTCAACCCAAACGGTTTTCTTTGAGGTTATCAATTCAACAAGTGTTTCAAGGTTCTTTCCGGCAAATCCCTTTTTTTTGTAAATCTGTCTTATCTCTTCTCTTTCCCCATCAGGATAATGATCAACTTCCCACTCTTCTCTCTCTTTTTCTTTTTTGTAAAAATCAGAATCCGATTTCATTGAAAGATAATTTCCAACCGCCATTGAGAGACCGTCAGCAATGAGATTTGCCATTCCGAGAACGATTACAATTCCCGGTCCCAATCCTGCTCCTGCCGCGCCTGCAACAACAGCAAAAGTTGTTACAATTCCATCTAAAGCTCCGTAAACCATGTCTCCAACATATTCCCCATGACCCGCATGGCTTTGATGTTCATCAAACGCATCGTGATAATGAGCTTTTTTTGTTGCATCAAGATCGCCTTTTTCATAGGCTTTTCTCGCGTTTGCAACTCTTTTATCCGCCATTTAGAACTAAAAGCAGTAGAAGAAATATATACATTGTTATTGAGGCAGAGGGATTGAACTGAGTTAGTTGCTATCAAAATTTAATTGTTTTGAATTGTTCTTTTTTATTTTATCCGTCTTTGTCTCCTCAAGCCTGGCATTTCTTTATAGCGCCCCGACTCTCCTCTAAGTAAATGAACAGGCGGTTGATTTCTTGCCGCTCTTATTGCAAGCATGTCTTGCTGCACACCCTTTGAAGTTATCTTGGAGTTGGGTTTCTTTGCTTTATATTCTCTAACAGCTCGTCGGATTCCTTTTTCAAATGCCATGTTTTTACTTTCGCCTCCTGCTATAAGTTCCCAAGCTATTTTTTCTGCCCTTAGACATATTGCTATTCTGCTTCTTGGAACACCTGATTCAACTCTAGTAGTGTCGGATAAAAATTTCATGACATGAGTGCGAATTGATCTCCCCAAATAATTATCCAGATTTCCTTTTTTTGGATCGTATTTTTGCACAGCCCGCACAGCAACAATTCTTGCGGATGCACCAAAATCATCCCGCAAATGTCCGGGAAGTCGTCTTCCTGCATCATCAATAGAACGTTGAATCAAAGCTGCTTTTTCATCAAATTTTTTTTGCTGAAAATCTGTAAGTTCTAATGGTTGTTTTGAGCTTTCTCTAACATACTCAGGAACAAGACCATAACGCACCATCTCTTGCCTTGCCGCCTTTATTGTTCCTATATGTATCCTTATTCTATTTTTTCTCGCAATTGCAAAAACTTCATCATATGTTGAATCAGGGTTGCGTAAAATAATCCTTCTAATTTCTGCCGCTATTGTTCCAAGTCTGATTGCCTGGTCCATAGTTACCCGTTTCTCCTTTGTTCCAGGAAGGGGAACGCCACCTAACTTTGCTTGGGATATTATCGTACCTACACTATGCGGGTTAGTTTCAAATCCCCTACTTTTTAATATTACTGTGATTTCTTTTGCATCTTTTCTCTTTTTTGCAAAATGAACCACCCACTCGGTTAAAGTTTTTCCTTGTATTATTTTTGCCATTACATGGTATAGTAGGCTGATGCTATTTATTTTTTTATGGTTTACATATACCCACATGTTGGTTGAGGAATGTTAGCTTGGGTTTCTTTTTCCCGAATTATTTGTTCTATTAATTCGGTTACCTCTAAATATTTTTTCAGTTCCGGATCGTTTGAATTGTAATAATTGTTTCTATAAGTAAAGTTTTTTTCCACTCCATCTATTTTGAGTTTAAGATCGTTTCCTGATTGTGGATCTACATTCATGCAATCCCCAAGAGCGCCACAATTTTCTGTAAAATCCGATTTGCCGAAAAGCAGGTTATTTTCAATTATCTTTTTGAGAATTGTCTGTTTTTCCTGTTCGCTTAACTCTAAAGTGTATTGAATGTCTTCTTCGCAAACCATGTCTTTTGTGTAACTGTTGGTTTCAGTGTCAAAAAGATTATCGCTGAATACACCAAAAGAGTAAGTAAACTCAAAATCGTTTGCATTTGCAGGATTGTCAACTTGAGGATCGGAAACGCAACCGAAAAGAAAAAAAGTTATGATAATTAAGGCAAACAGAATTTTTTGCATAACAAATTATTGTTTTTCCTGAATTTAAGAACATCTATTTTGTAAGGTAAAAGATGGTTTTTCTACAACACTTTTGTGGCAATTCTTCGGAATCCGACAGAGTAATTTATTCACAGCATTTGTGCTTCTTTTATTCCTTTGAAGTGCCTGTCCCCGGTGAGGACTTTTGCCCCTATTGTTTTTGCGGTAACAAGGATTATGGCGTCGGCAAGACCGAAGTTTTCTTCTTTTTTTCTCATTTCGTGTCTTAAAGAACTTGCCTCTTTTGCAATTTCCGGAGTTATCGATTCGATTTTTGAAATAAGCAGCATTTGTCTGTAGGCTTCTTCAACATCGGCATTTTCTTTTTTTGCCTTGCCGCACACTTCGGCAATTGTTATGACTGAAGTATGAATTTCGTTGTTTCGTGCTTCTAATATTTCTTTGACTTTCCTGCCTTTTTCACTGGCTATAAAATATTCTACCCAGGCATAGGAATCCAACACATATTTAGTCATGCGACTCCAACTCGTCTTCTTGTGTAAAAGGCTTCATGCCCCTGAAAATGCCAAAACCGCCGCCGCGCAACTTCTCTACATCAATTTCCACCATTTCCCCTTCACGCAATCCTTTGGCCTTTACCGTATCGGTGGGAAGCCTAACCATCAATGATCCTCCGACCTTTTTTATCATAGTTATAACTTTCATATTAACACCTCATTATATTTTATTATATGCGAAGTTATATTTAAATGCTCCGAGCATTATCGGAAGTGGAATAATGACTTCAGAGCTCAGCAAGCTGTTTGTAAAAATCTTTGTATTTTATGGAAGAAGACAGTGTTCCATCGCTGTAGTATTCTTTGTGTACTCCGGATTCAGGAATTGCATTTTTGGACTTGGATGTTTTCACATACAGAAATTGGATCAAATTATTTTTAATATTAAGTTCCGGCACACGAAGCAATTTTCGGCAAAAGCTTTGTATTAAAAAAAACAATCTTCTTTATTTTAGCGATCCTAATGGTTGATTGGCATGCTTCAACGGCAAAAGAAATTTTGGAAAGATTTTCCACACACGAAACCGGTTTGGGAAACGAGGAAGCAAAAAAAAGAATAGAAGAATACGGGAAAAATGTAATCAGATCAGAGTACAAAATACCGATTTTCCAAATTTTTATTGAACAATTTACCAGCCCGCTTGTTTTGATGCTTATTGCAGCGGCAATTTTCTCTGTTTTTTTCGAACGAGGAATAGACGGAGTTCTCATAATCGCAATTGTAATCTTGAACGGAATAATTGGTTTTTGGCAGAATTACAGCGCGGAAAAGGGAATTGAAGCGCTCAAAAAAATGGGTGCGCCGAAAGCACTTGTGTATAGAGAAGGTTCCTTGGTGGAAATTGATGCCGAAAACATTGTTCCCGGAGATGTGCTGCATTTAAGCGAGGGAATCAAAATTGCGGCGGATGCACGCCTAATTGATGCAAACGAACTCAGGATTGATGAATCAATTCTAACAGGAGAAAGCGCCGGGGCTTCGAAGCAGTTGAAAGAGCTTAATAGTGGTGTTACGCTTGCCGAGCGAACAAATATGGTTTTCATGAATACAAGTGTTATAAGGGGCAGGGGAAAGTGTGTTGTTGTTGAAACCGGGAAAGGAACTGAGGTTGGGAAAATTGCGCGCGAATTGGAAAGCATTCACGAGGAAAAAACCCGTTTCCATAAAGAAATAGAGGCTTTGAGCAAAAAAATCAGTTGGGGAATAATTGCGATAATCATTTTTGTTGCAATAACGCTTTTTTTGGTGCAAAAAGCGGAGGTAATTGATGTTATTATTTCTTCAATCAGCCTTGCGGTTGCGGCAATTCCGGAGGGACTTCCTGTTGTTGTAACGGTTTCGCTTGCAATAGCCACACAGAAAATGCTGCAGAAAAAGAGCCTTGTGAGACGACTTCCCATTGTGGAAACGCTTGGAAGTGTTGATACAATTTGCACGGACAAAACAGGAACGATAACGGAAAATTCTATGACTGTGCAAAGTGTTTATTTTGACGGAAATTTTTACGATGTTACAGGAACGGGAAGAAAAATTGAGGGAAAGTTTTTGAAAAACGGAAAAGAAACAAATGCAAAGGAAATTGAACCTGTTCTGCTTTGCGGTTTTGCGTGCAACGATACAATAATGGAAAAAAATAATGAATTGAAATTCATTGGAGACCCAACGGAAATTGCACTCACGGTTTCCGCGCTGAAAGCAGGCATGACGCTTGAAGGAATGAACCGCGTGAAAGATTTTCCTTTTACTTCCGCAAGAAAAAGAATGACAACTGTTTATGATTTCGGCGGAAAAAAAATCGCTTATTCTAAGGGCGCGCCGGAAGTGATTGTGGAAGCGTGTTCACAAATTTTTGTGAATGGAAAAACAAAAAAGTTTTCAAAGGAAGAAAAAGAAAAAATTCTGCAAAAAAATAATGCGATGGCTTCAAAGGCACTTAGAGTTCTGGCTTTTGCACAAAAGGAAATTGAAGGAGAAGGAAACGAGGAGAAGGAAATGGTTTTTTTGGGTTTGCAGGGAATGATGGATCCTCCTCGTGAGGAAGTAAAGCAAGCACTTGAAACAGCGAGGAATGCGGGAATCCGAGTTATAATGCTCACGGGAGATAATGCCGCAACCGCAAAAGCAGTGGGAGAAAAAGTTGGTTTTAAGGGAAGGGTTGTGAATGCAACCGAACTTGAACAGCTTTCCGAACAGGAATTGAAAAAATTAGTGGAAGAAGCTAGCATTTTTGCAAGAGTGAGCCCGGAGCAAAAATTTGCAATTATGAAGGCTTTGCGTGATAGCGGCCATACTGTTGCAATGACGGGAGATGGGGTTAATGATGCTCCCGCATTGAAGCTTGCGGATGTGGGAATTGCAATGGGAATTAGAGGAACAGATGTGGCAAAAGAAGCCTCAGATATAGTGCTTTTGGATGATAATTTTGCGACGATTATTGAAGCTATAAGATACGGGAGAACAGTTTTTGAGAATATACAAAAGTTTGTGAATTATTTGCTCACAAGCAATCTTGCCGAGGTACTTATAATATTTGTTTCAACGATTTCAGTTCTTTTCATTGCTTCCGCGCAAAATGTTTCCGCCACGCAAACCGTTGTTGCACTGCTTCCATTGCAATTACTCTGGATTAATATTCTCACGGATGGAGCTGCTGCTATTGCTCTTGGAGCAGATCCTCCGAAGCCGGAAATAATGCGCGAAAAGCCAAGGAAAAACAATGAAGAAATCATAAACAAACCATTGGGAATTATCATGCTCATAATAGCTGGCATTCTCACAATAATTGTTTCCGGAATTTTTTTCTTTTATTTAGAAAAAAGCCTTGCATTGGCGCAGACAATGGTTTTCACTTCGCTTATTGTTTATGAATTTGTGAGGATTGTTGTTATTCGCGAGCAAGAGGAATTGGGTTTTTTCTCTAACAAGTGGCTTGTTCTTGCATTGGGGGTTTCACTCTTTTTGCAATTTTCGCTTATTTATTGGCCGGCTGAGTTTGCTTTGAACCTTGATTTTTTTGGAGAACAATGCGCCTTTCCAACAGAATGCTTTGGAATTGTGCCGCTTTCACTCTTTGATTGGGGTGTAATAGCTTTGGGCGCAATAGCAGCTTATGCAACAAGTATTTTTGCCACGCGAATTGTAATGAAAAAGTATGTCAAGCAGAACGCCTAAGTTTTAGGAAAAGCCTTTAAAAGACAAGCAATGCACAATTATTTGCATGAAACTAGGAATTATTTTAGTGTTGAGCATGCTTTTGCTTGGGTGCACTCAAGCCAACGTAGTTTCTTTTGAACTTGGAAAAGAATTTTCGGTAAAAGAAAATACTAATTATTTTAATGAAGAAAATGACGTTTTTGTTAATGTAGTTAGTTTTAATGATTCAAGATGTCCGGCGGATGTACAGTGCATTTGGGAAGGGGAATTAGGAGTAACTTTGACTGTCGGATTTTCTGTTGACGGTTCAAGTCCAAGCGGAAAATTCACGGAAGTAATTTTGGGGGAAACAACAAGACCGAAAGCGGACATTGGAAATTATACTATTGAATTGAAATCAATTGAAGTTGATTCTGCAGTAATTGTTGTGAAACAAAATAACCCGAATGAAAAAATCTTTGCGCTCGGAGAAACTCTTTCGGTTCATGAAGGAGAAATTTATTCTGATAATAGTGGAATAAAATTTTTGGTGGGTTCTTTTTTCAATTCAAGATGCGAAGAAGGAATGGCCTGTGTGTGGGAAGGAGAACTTGGAATAAGAATAATTCCGGAAGACGGAACAAGTTTGAATAATCCGGAATTTAGCATTCAACTTTCCGAGAAAACAAATCCGAAACAAAATTTTTCCTTGTATACATTTGAATTGGTTTCAATTGACCTTGAAAAAAAAGAGGCTAAAATAATTATATCAAAATCAGAACAAAACACTGGCAGAACAGAGTGGTTTTCAATTGAACCGGTTCAATGCGGCGGAAATGCTTGGGAGTCATGGGGGACTTTGAAATTGTTTGCAACGGAAAACGATAGGATTACCGCTTGGCTTGAGGAAGAAAAAGGAATTATTGTTTCTGAGGTAAAAAGTAGACAAGTGAGTGAAGTTGTTTGTTTGGCTTGTTCTTGCCCGCGCGGAGATCAGATAGCGGTTCTTGCAAATTCAAGTGATGCGGAAAAACTTATAGAACTAGGATTTGCAAAAATGGAACCGATTGCATGCACTGAGGACGCAAAAGTCTGCCCTGACGGAAGCGCTGTGGGAAGAGAAGCTCCTTTCTGCGAATTCCAAAAGTGCCCTGGGGAAACAGTTGAAAATGAATATGAAGAGCCTATTATAGTGAAGACTGATGTTCCGGGTTTCACTATTCCTGAATTTGCAAACGAGACTGTTACCGGCATTTACGCGGATGGAAGGGTTACAATTGAAACAACTAATTGGGCAACAGGTGTTGTTTCTTTCCGTGAAGAACAATTAACACAAAGTGAAGTTGATGCGCTTATTGATTTCATTGAAACAACAAATTTTTTTGAAGAAGGGGAAATAATGCAGTGTGTTGCGGATGCGCCAAGCAAGAACATCAAAATTTCTTTGAACGGAAAAGAAAATGAACTCATTGGAATTGGTCTTGAGTGCCCGGATGAGATTTCCGAAGAGATAAGGGAAATAATTTCAAAGATAGAAACACTTATACCGGCGAGCACAATAAACCCTGGTTTTTTGCAGGTTAGTGAAGCAGTTGAAAATCCGGAGAATTATTTGGATGAAGAAAATATTCAGGTTCAGGGAATTGTAAGCGATCCCGTTGCTTGTACTCTCAAATTTTGCTCTGAAGAAGATCCGTGTTGTAATTCTTGCGGCGGAATAATGCATGATATTGAAAACCCTGAATTAACTCTCCAGATTTCCGGAAACGAATGTAATTTGAATTTTGAAAATGAAAACGTGGTTATTTTCGGTTCGCTTGTTTCAACAGAAGCAGGTTATGTTCTGAATGCGAATTAAATTGAAATTTAAAACCTTTGTGGAAATAGATTATACATGGATTTCAAAAAGATAATCGAAGCAGCAAAAATTCCAGCACTTTTACTTATTGGCTTAACCTCTGTTGTTGCGGTACTGGGCTTTGTTGGTTTGAACCTTGGAATTATTTCACTTCCAATTCAATTTGTGATTCTTGGATTTGCGGGTTATAATGCAGTGAAAGCATTCAAGTTCGATCTTATCAACGGAGCTCTTACAGGCGCTGTAGCATCATTTTTTTCTATGATAGCCACTATTATTGGAAATATTATTTTTACCATTACAGGAGTTATTCCTTGGGAAGCAGTTAGCACACAAATCGGCGTATCAACAGAAACTGTGATGCTGTTTGCTATTATTGGCTATATCTTAGGACTACTTTTAAGCCCGATTATTGGTTTCATATTTGGAATAATCGGTGCGTTCATTGCACAAAAAACCTGAGAAACAACTCAATATTTTATTTTTCTAATTTTAATATAGATATTAATAAATACAGCCTTTTGGCTAATTCTTAGATGGGTAGATTTCCAAATCTTAGAGAATTTTTCAGAAAACGTTTTGCAAAAAAGGCTGCACCTGCTGAACCTTCCCCTCTTGAACTACGGTGGGCTAAAGCCCACCGAGTCCTTTTCAGCTGAACT
>Ga0209542_10009207_pt1 | contig 18180 bp, 23 predicted proteins | sample RifCSPhighO2_01_FD_184028 | JGI IMG/M metagenome (GOLD analysis project Ga0209542, IMG submission 184028) | Soil microbial communities from Rifle, Colorado - Rifle CSP2_plank highO2_0.1 (SPAdes) (version 2) | ecosystem: Environmental > Terrestrial > Deep subsurface > Rock core/Sediment ...
GAACCCAAGGAGAACGAACGGTTTTGGGGGCTTCTAAAGGTGGAAAAAATTAACGGGGTGACGCCGGAAGAGGCGGCGAACCGGCCGGATTACGACTCGCTGACTGCGGTTTTTCCCAACGAACAGGTGGTTTTGGAGACAGACAGCGAAATTTTGTCCACCCGGATCATCGATTTGATTTGTCCTATTGGCAAGGGGCAAAGAGGGCTGATTGTGGCCCAACCGAAGGCCGGGAAAACGTGGCTGATGAGGGAGATTGCCGAAGCAGTGAGCAAGAATCATCCCCGGATGCATTTGATGGCGGTACTTATCGGTGAACGGCCGGAAGAGGTCACGGAAATTACGCGGAATTTGAAAGGGGAGGTGGCGGCGTCTCATTTTGATGAACCGCCGTTGGAACAAGTGAGAATTGCCGAATTGGCACTGGAGCGGGCGAAGAGACTCGTTGAAATGGGAAAGGATGTGTTTATACTTTTGGACTCGATTACCCGGTTAGCCCGGGCGTATAACTTGATCGGAGGGCAGTCGGGGCGGATGCTGTCCGGAGGGTTTTCAGCCGAGGCGATTTACCCGGCCAAGAAGGCGTTTGGGGCGGCCAGAAATGTGGAGGAAAAGGGGAGCTTAACGATAGTGGGAACTTGTTTGGTGGACACCGGTTCGAGAATGGACGACCTGATCTATGAAGAATTTAAGGGGACGGGAAACATGGAGCTGCATTTGGACCGCAGGCTGGCGGACAGGCGGGTGTATCCGGCGTTTAATTTACTGGTTTCGGGAACCCGCGGGGAAGAAAAATTGCTGGGAGATCGGCTGCCAAAAGTGCTGCAGCTGCGGCGGATGCTGGATCTACTGGGCGAAGATGAAAGGACGGAACTTTTAATCGCCAAAATGAAAAAGACGAAGAATAATGATGAGTTTTTGGAGAGCTTGACGAAAGGTTCATAACCTCACACTTGCTATTTGCGCTTCGCAAAGCAGTCATGTTCGAAGTTTGTATTACGTTCTTCACCAGGCATTGACCTTTGCTCGCGCTCATGACGCTCCTGGTTCGGGTTAGATATTAATAGGTAGCGTCTGGAGACGTGGGTTTTCTTTGTTATTTCCGTCTAATGAACATGGTCAAGAGGATAATTGTTAAAGGTTCGGGTAAAGAGGCGAGAAGATATGAGTCTGAAATTCCAGATAGCAAGGGATTGCAAGTGGGGGAGAAGAAAGAAGAGTGGAAAGTTACAACGTCTGGACCATTAGTTATCGCTGAGTTGTTTTCTGTTTTGGGCTCTCTTGGTCTAATAGAAGAGCCGGATGCCTCCGAAGGTTGATTTACTTGTCCTATGGGCTTAAAATCGTGATATCGTGGAAAAGAGTAACCTTGTGAATGTAGGAAGTGTTGAAAATCCAGTGTTGGTGCCACAGGAGGTAGTTGCAGGAGATGGGTCGGAAGTGGAGAGACTGTGGTATGAAAGGCTGGCTGGAGGGTCGATAATAGTTCCGGATGAGATTTTAGGCATGCTCTTGAAAAAGGGAGATGATGCGAAAAAGAGTTAAAGTTTCTGCTCCAGGGAAGTTAATTTTGTCTGGAGAACACGCGGTGGTGTATGGATATCCGGCTTTGGTAGCGGCGGTAAATAAAAGATTGAGTGTGAACGAAAGACTTGAGATCAAATCGGATATACCGGTAGGTTGTGGCATGGGTTCCTCTGCGGCTTATGCTGTAGCTATTTCGACTATTAAACTTGGGGACTTGGATAAGGAAAAAATTAATGAGATGGCTTATGAATTGGAGAAGAAACAACATGGCAATCCAAGTGGTGCAGATAACACGGTTTGCACTTACGGGGGTTTTTTGTGGTATCGGAAGGAAGTGGAGGGATTTAAGATCTTTTCGCAGATTGAACAAAAAAGATCAGCACTCGAGTTGCTGGTGCACAACACCGGGAAACCGCAAGAATTAACAGGCGAGATGGTTTCGTATGTAGGCGAGCTATATAAAAACAGTCCTAAAAAGATATCTATGATTCTTCAAGACATTGAGAAAATGACCCGTGATTTTTTGAAGTTTTTGATGGGGCAAGAGATAAATTTATTGGAGCTGCTTAAAGAGAATGAGAGGTGTTTAGAGGAGTTGGGAGTGGTGTCTGAATCAACTAAAAAACTGGTGAGAGATATTGAGAAGATTGGCGGGGCGGCTAAAGTTTCAGGTGCGGGAGGAAAACAAGGCGCTTCAGGTATAATTCTGATATATCATCCGGATATGGAAAAATTAAGGCATTTTTTATCACGACGGGGGAGAGAAGTTATGCATGTGAAATTGGGAGAAGAAGGAGTGAGATACGATGGAGAAAGTTGAGGTATCGACCCCCGGAAAGTTAATGCTGTTTGGAGAGCATGCAGTGGTTTATGGACGGCCATGCATTGTTACAGCGGTTGATCGGAGAATGAAGGTTAAAGTCGAGCCTATGAAAAATCAAGGGATAGAAATTGCAGCTCCGGATGTGGGGGTAGAAAAGCTGTCATTAGGTGTGCAAGACTTGGAGAGTACAGAGATTCCAAAGGGAGCGAGGTTTATAGTTGCCGCGCTGAGGAATTTTTCCCGGAGATATGGTGTTTCTTCGGGGATTAAGGTGACGACAGAAAGTGAATTTTCCAGCGAATTTGGTTTTGGCAGTTCGTCGGCGGTGACTGTGGGGACGATAGCGGCTCTGTCGTGGGGGGTGGGTGAAAACTTGAGTAAGGAGGAGATGTTTAGGCTGGCTTATCAATCTGTTTTAGATGTACAAGGGGTAGGTTCGGGATTTGATATCGCCGCAGCGGTTTGGGGGGGGACGTTGAGTTTTATTGCTGGCGGGAGAGAGGTAGTGCCGTTGTTGGCACCCAGGCTTCCTCTGGTAGTAGGGTATACGGGTATAAAAGCTGATACGACGGTGTTAGTAAAGGATGTTGCACGAAAGCGAGAGGTTTGGCCGAATTTGATTGATGGAGTGTTTGACTTAATGGCCGTAATTAGTAAATTGGCGAAGGAGGTTTTGGAAAAGGGAGAGTGGGATAGGGCAGGGGATTTAATGAACTCAAACCAGGGGTTATTGGAAGCGCTGGGGGTGAGCACCATTGAGTTGTCCAGGTTGATTTTTTCAGCGAGGCAAGCTGGAGCTTGGGGAGCAAAATTGTCGGGAGCGGGGGGAGGAGACTGTATGATTTCATTGGCTGAGGACGAAGAGAAAGTAGAGCGTGCGATTCGTGACGCTGGTGGGGTGGTGATTAAGGTGAGAACGGGAACGGAAGGCGTGAGGAGGGAGGAAATATGAAAGCGGTTGCAAAGGCACCGGCCAATATTGCTCTAATTAAGTTTTGGGGGAAGAGAGACGAAAATCTTAGGTTGCCTAAGAACAGTTCTATTTCGATTAACTTGTCGGAGATTTTTACAGTTACTTCAGTAGACTTCAGTGGTGGCTTGGATGACGACGGAGTAGTGATCGACGGCATTAAAGTTGACGGGAAAGAAAAAGAAAGGGTAATAACACACATTGACCGGATCAGAAAAATGGCGGGAATCAAATCAAAAGTGGCGGTATCTAGCCGAAATAATTTTCCAAAGGGCACTGGCTTAGCCTCATCAGCTTCTGGTTTTGCAGCATTGTCACTGGCAGCGACAAAAGCGGCTGGTTTGGAATTGGACGAGCGCTATCTGTCTATTTTGGCCAGATTGGGTTCAGGGTCTGCATGTAGGTCAATACCCGATGGATGGGTGGAATGGAAAGAGGGGGATACCAGCGACAAGTCTTATGCACATTCGTTGTTTGGAACAAATTATTGGGACGTTTGTGACGTAGTGGTTGTTGTTGGTAGCTTTGGGAAGAAGGTTAGTTCTACAGAAGGGCATGCTTTAGTGGAAAGTAGTCCTTTTTATACATCGCGGATAAAGGGAATGAAGCAGAAAATTGCAGATATTAAACGGGCGATAAAATCTAAGGATTTTACTAAGATGGGTGAGATTCTGGAAACCGAGGCAATTAATATGCACGTCGTGATGATGACTTCCGGTCCGTCTTTGTTTTATTGGAGTCCAAAAACGCTGGAAGTTATGTTGTTGGTTCAAGAGTGGAGAGGCAATGGGTTGGAGAGTTATTTCACAATCGATGCCGGTCCGAATGTTCATTTAATTTGCATGAAGAAAGACGTAAACAAGTTAAAGATGAAGCTGTCTATGATTGAAGGAATCGAGAAGATAATTGTTAATGGAGTAGCGAATGGGGCTAGACTGGTATAGTCGTGAAGATGGGCAATAAGGATATAGTGGTTTTAGTCGATGAGAACGACAGAGTAGTAGGTTATGGGAAAAAATTTGCAACGCATAAGAATCCGGTTCCATTGCACCGGGCGATTTCGGTTGTGATTTTTAATCCGGGGAGAACGAAGATGCTGCTGCAGCAACGGGCCGTGGGTAAAGTGACCTGGCCGTTGTTTTGGTCAAACGCATGCTGTACCCATCCGCTTCCTGGCGAGGATGACGCAGTGTGTGCTGCGAGAAGACTAAAGGAGGAAATGGGATTTGAAACCCCCTTGAGACAATTATTTAAATTTGTTTACGAAGTTAAATATGACGAGATATGGGGGGAACATGAGTTGGACACGGTATTTGAAGGAGTGTATGACGGAGAAGTAAATGCGGATGCAGGCGAGGCGGCGGGTTACAAATGGATGGACGTTTCGGAGTTGAAAAAAGACATTGAAGCAAACGGAAGTAAATACACCCCCTGGCTGAAGATTATCCTGGGCAGAATGAGTTTGTAGTCATAAAAAAACCACCACTGGTGGTTTTGGTCTCCAGACCTCCCTAAAGCTGTTTATTAACAGCTTACAGTCTAAATTGTACTACCGGGCTTGAAGCAAGTCAATGGCGGGTGGGATAATGCCCGAATTATGGATCTGAAAGCATTAGAAGAAAAAATGAAAATACTTCGGGCGCAGCTGCATGAGTTGGAGGTGGTGGAGGCAGAGAGGATCAGGGAAAAGAGAATCGCGGCCGATTTTGGGGATGACTATCGGGAGAATGAGGGAGCGAAACTGGTGGCGTCTGACCAGCATGTGTGGTATGTAAGAAAGCTGAATCTGCTCAAAGAAATTGAGGAATTAAAAAAGAAGATTATTGCGGCGAAGAAGTGAGTTTTTCCACCAGGTTTTCCAGGTGCCAGGAACGGGACCCTTTGATTAGCGTACAGTGACTAGCGTCTAGTAAATTAGTTAGTTTTTTATAAAGTTCTTCTTGGGAGTTGAAATATTGGCCGAACCCCGCTGATTTGATAGTGTGTTTTGTTGCGGGGCCGAGACAAAATAAATTATTAATTTTTAATTTTTTAATTAGTTTTCCGATTTCTTCGTGAGCACTTTTTTCGTATTGGCCGAGTTCGTTCATTTGGGCAAAGACGAAGACGGGAGTTTTTTTGTGTTTTTTGGCCTGGGAAACTAGCGCTTCAAGGGCGATTTTTGTGGCTAATGGGTTGGCGTTGTATGAGTCGTCGATTAAAACGCTGCCGCTTTTTAGATTGATAAAATTCATCCGGTGGAGGGGAGGAGTAAATGAACCAAGATTTGCCGGGATCTTGAGAAGTTGGGCGACTTTGGCGACTAGGGCTTTATTTATTTCGAATCCTTTGGCTTTGACGTCTTTGTATGTGATCACGTGTTTGGCATATTTGCCGATTTTGAGTTTTTCGGATGTTATTGTTTTCAGATCTTTAAGATAGGCGGTATGAGTGAGATTGATGGGGGTGATGACGGCGATATCCGGCTGGGCTAACCAGAGATAGAAATCCATGTCACCGATATATTCGATGCTCATTTCCAGAATAAGAAATTTGGTGAAGGGGGGAGTTTGGAGGATGGTGGTGGGAATGTTAAAGGTGGAGGTAATATTGTCTGCGGTGGCGACGCAGTTGGGGAGGATAGCCTCGAGCATTTTTTTAGTGGTGGTTTTGCCAACGGAACCGGTAATTCCGATGACAGTCAAACTGAAGAATTTTTGAAGGATCAGTAAGTAATATTTGGCCAGGCGGCGTTTGACCGGATGTATGAACCAATGAAGAAAGAAATTAGGTTTTTTCTCAGGGAAAATTTCTTCTTTAGGTAGCGGCCCAAGCCAGAGACGGAGAATATCTAGTTGCATACAGATACTATTATAGCTAAATGGGCGAAGTTCGGGTGGGATTGGTTGGGGGAGGAGGGGGTACGGGACTAATGGGTTCCTTTTACTCCAATCTTGTATTTTCCAGGTTTAGGTTGCTGGACTTCGTATATAGTAAACCAAATCCAAGCAATTTTATTTAGTGCCTTGACGCAAGTCTCTAAGAAATTTAGTTGGAGGGATGGTCCTTCTTTTGGTAGTCCAAGTTTAGCGATGCCCGAACATTAATGAGGTTTGACAAAAGTTAATGGGAATGGTATAAACATATTATGTTGCAGGCGACGTTAACGAGCCAGGGACAGGTAACAGTACCGGTGATGGTGCGTAAAAGGATGGGTTTGGCAGCGGGTGATAAGTTGACATTTTTCCCTTATTCTTCCGATTGGAAAGAAATTAAAATGAGGAAGAGCTTAAGTTGGGGAGAGTTGAGAGGGATATTGAGACCGTATGCCAAGGGAAAGCCAAAATTAACTCGGGCCAGGTTGGAAAAGTTAAGGACGGAAATGTATACTGAAAGGTATAAGAGATTTTTGAAACAGAATGGCAAAAGGGATAGTTGATACTAGCGTGGTGGTGGGATATCTGGAACGTGGTGACAGGACGTTGGACGAAGCTATAAAGAGATATGATGAAGTGGTTGTTCCGATAGAAGTTATTTTTGAGACTGTTTATGTGTTGGAAAGCGTCTACGATCGAGAAAGAGCGGAAATTTTTAGCTGGTTGACCAGTTTACTTGATCAGCCGAAACTGGTTTATGATAGAAAGCTGATATTAAATACCCTATTTAGGTATAGGGATAAACAAAGTTTAAGTATTGTGGACTGTTACGTGCTGGAACTGACAGTAGTTGAAAAGTGCGGACTGATTTCTGTGGATGAGAAGATGATAAAAGCTTTAGGGAACTAGATTATCTGGATCTCGTATTCTAAATCCATATCAAAATTCTTTTTGATGTCTGCGCGCATGAGTTCGGCGTACTCATAAATCTCTTGGCCGGTGGCGCCGCCGAGATTAATCACATATAGAGCTTGGTTTGGAGATGTGGATACATGACCAATGGTTTTGCCTTTCCAGCCCAGCTCATCTAATAGCCGACCGGCGGGGATTTTGACGGTTTCGGGGATTTGGGTTTCATCATGATAAGAAAGTTTTTCGGAGGGGTACCATTGAAGATTCTGGATGCTTGATGATAGATGTTGGAATTTATCTTTTGAAATTAACGGGTTTTTGAAGAAGGAGCCGGCAGTGCCGACCTGATCCATGTTGGGTAATTTGGATTTGCGTATATTGATGACGGCTTGGGAGATGTCTTTGGCAGAATAAGGAGGCGTGGCGATTTTGGCCAGTTCGGCAGCAAGTGAGGTGTAGCGGTCGTGATAGGACGTGTCGGGGAGGGGATTTTTGGAAAGACGGTACATGACAGACGTAATTAACAATTCGGGGTGGTTTTTGAAATAACTATGGCGATATGAAAATTGACATTCAGACTTTTGGATTTTGAGATTTGGGGTTTGAACATTGACGATGACATCTTCCTGGTTGCCGCCATATGCGGCTATGTTGCCAATGGCCGCGCCGCCGACTGTGCCGGGGATGAGGGCCATGTTTTCCAGACCGGACAAATTGTGGTCGACAGACCACATGACCAATTCGTGCCAGTTCTGGCCGGCGGCGGCTTCAACAAAAACTTCGGAATCGGTTTCTTTGATAACTTTGATGCCGGAAAAGTTTATTTTGGCGACCGTGCCGGGAAAATCTTTGGTGAATAAAATATTGGCTCCGGCGCCTAAAAATATATATTGATCTGTTAAATTGATATTTGTTAATTCGTTAATTGAATTAATTTCGAAAAAATTATTGCATTTCGCATGGACACGCAGGGTGTTGTAGGGATACAAATCGGCCATTTTTATAGTAATACAACTCCAAAAGCCAGATTGGCGAACCGAGCTAGTATAAAGATAAGTATTATTTGGAAGAGAATGAATTTTTTCCAACCCATTTTGATTAGAAGAAAGTTTAGTGCCGAGGTGAGTGTGAGGGGTATGAGAAAAAGTAGGGTGGGGTATAAAGTTTTCATCCAAGGTTTATATGGTGACAGAAAGTTGACGGTTGATAGAATAAATATAATATCAAGGAGTAAATAGATAGATATTTGAACTAATGTTTTCATGAATGGTCTTCAGTTCGTTGTGTTTTGGCGCCTAAAGAAGCGAAGCGGGAGACGGGGTCTTCGTAGCCGCGTTCGATGAGTTCGGCGTGGTCGATGACGCTGTCGCCGGTAGCTGCCAATGAGGCGATGAGCAGGGACATGCCGGCCCGGATGTCCGGAGAAGCGGTGTGGCGGCCGCGCAAAAGTGAGGGGCCGGTGACGATGACGCGATGAGGATCACAGAGAGTAACATTGGCGCCCATACTGACTAATTTATCAGTGAAAAACATTCTGGTTTCGTACATCCAGTCGTGAAGTAAAACGGAACCAGTAGCTTGTGTAGCCAGGACAATAAGCGGGCTCATCAAGTCGGTGGGGAAGCCGGGCCAAGGACGGGTTTGGAATTTTTGGCGAATACCAAGCTTTTCCGGGTCACAGCTTAATGACGCGGCGGAAATTTGCAGCGTGTCCGGCGCAGGCCAGGAATAATCAATGCAGAAACGGGAAAGATAAAGAAGGATCATGCGCATGTCCTGCCGGTTGACCGGGGAGAGAGTGATGTTGCCATGGGTGGCGGCGGCGGCTATCGCAAAAGTTCCGGCGTCGATGTAATCAGGGCCGACGGGGAAAGTTGCCGATTTAGGTGAAGCCGTCCCGGTAATGGTCAGACGGTTGGAGCCGATGCCGTCTATTTTGGCCCCAAGTTTGGCTAAAAAATTGGCGAGGTCGACGACGTGGGGTTCGCAGGCGGCATTATCGATAGTTGTAGTTATGGGCTGGACGGCGGCGAAAATGAGGGCGTTTTCGGTGGCGGTGACCGAGGCTTCGTCAAGAAAAATTTCTACCGATTTAGTAGGTTTGGATGAGTATTTTCCGGTAATTATATTGTCGTTAATTTCCAGCTGGCAGCCATAGTTGGTTAGGGCATCGAGGTGGGTACCGATGGCCCGTTTGCCGATGACGTCGCCGCCGGGAAAACCCAGGGAAACCCGGCCGAATTTGGCCAGAAGGGGACCAAGAAGGATAATCGAGGCGCGCAGTTTTTGGGATAGGGCGGGGTCGATAGTGGATGATTTGATGCCGGATGGGTCGATAGTTAAAGTGGAGTCGGAACGGGTGATCTTGGCGCCTAAAGAGGTAAGGATCTCGGACATGACGGTTACGTCACGGATGCCGGGGACGTTAGTTAGGGTAATCGGGCCGGAAGCGATAGTTGAGGCTGCCAGAAGGGGGAGAATGGAGTTTTTGTTGCCGGAAATAGCTACATGGCCAGTCAGGGGTGTTCCGCCGGTAACCAGATATTGAGCCATGCTAAAACATTATACACGGATTTGACAAATGGCACTTATGGATATATAATGATTGCTGTGAACACTTTGAGGCTATCTCTGACGGATGATTTAAACAGCGGATTGGAGTTGCTGTTGAGTGCGGAGTATCCTACATTGACAAAGGCTGAAGTGGCAAAAGTAGCTATCGGACGGGAGGTTGTGCGAGTGAGACGGAAATTGACCGGGCAGGCGGTTTATGACGACAGCGAAGTGACTCCCCGGGAGTTAATGCTTCAGGCGTCAAGGGTATTCGGTGTGACAAAGGATGACAGTGAGCCGGTAAATTATGATTTGAAAAAGCTCAAACCGGTGAATTGGAATGACCATGCATAGGTTTGTATTGGTGGAGTTTCCATTTATAGACGAGCCTGAGAATACGAAATTACGTCCAGCACTGATGTTGTCGAAGCCAACGGGGAAACATAAAACTGTTGTTTTGGCGTATGTGACAACAAAGAAGGATGAAGTTTTGGATGTAGACGTGATTTTGTCCAGGGGCGATAAAGGTTTTTTAGAAACAGGGCTAATGCATGATTCGGTAATTAAGTTTTATAAATTGACAAGTGTGGAAGCGGCGAGTATTCAGGGAGAATTGGGAGCATTGTCCAAAGCTTTGGAGGCGGAGGTGAGCAAGAAGTTGAAGATAGTGTTTGGACTTTAGAGATTTTCGAGGATTTGGTGGGAGAGTCTGTAGGAGTATAATCACAATGTGCCAATTTTTGGAGGTAAAGAGAGTCGAGAGTTGACAGCTGATAAATTAAAACTGGGAGACAGGATAAAGTTTGTGGGCGTGACTTATGGGCATAAGGGGTTTTGGTTGGTGGAGAGGGTCGCACGGGGGCCGTTGGGGGAGGATGAAAAATCACGGGTGCATTATGTTGGGGAGGGTGCTGAGGATGGGCGGCCAGAACTGCAGGTGGAGCTTACAGAGGAGGGGAAGAACGAGGAGGAGAGGCTGTTGAGGGAACTGACTAGGCAAAGAGAAGCGGATATTGAATCAACCGGAAGTTTTAATAGACAACTTAGCAGATCATATCAAGCTGGTTTGAGATCCGATGCTAGCTATGGTCCTGCGTGGGGAGAGAGGAGTATGAATCCAGCTCCCGCGTCTAGTGGATTGGATTGGAGACAAAGGGAATGGGTTGATCCCCGTGTGATTCCTACGGAGAAGAGCATGTTTAGAGTGGAAGAAATAGTTCCAGCAGAAGATGATACGAAAGGTGACGTCGTGATTGTTTCACCCGAAAATTTGGAATTTAAGATACTAACAGGTTGTCAGGAATGGCAAAGAAATGTGTATACCAAACCTGCGTCTCACGTCCAAACTTTAAATGGAAAGCCCTTGGATACCGGATTTAGATCGATGAGAATTGCATTAGGAGAGGGTGATTTGGCAAAATTTGAGAAGAAGAGAAAACTTTTTTAGGAAGCGGGTTTATAGGTTTTCCAGAATCAGGAGGGAGAGTTTGTAGGAATCGCCGGAACCCATGACCAAAATGACGTCGCCGGGATGGCTTTCCACCCTTAGGGTGGAAACTATGTCTGAAAACTCGGGAATGTATTTGCCACCGGCCACTTTGGCAATATCAGCTCCGGAAAAATCGCCGGGGTCGGTCTCGCGGGAAGCAAATATCTTGGAGACGATAACTTCGTCTGCTTGAGCAATTGATGCTGGTAAATCCGAAAGTACGGCTTTGAGGCGAGAGAAGGTGTGGGGTTCGATAACAGCCCAGATTTTTGATTTGGGATTTAGCTCTTTGACGCCGGCGATGCTGGCTGCGAAGGCGGAGGGGTGGTTGGCGTAGTCGTCGTAAACTTTGATGCCGTTTTTTTCGCCCAAAAATTGGATTCTTCTATCTATACCGGTGAAATTTTTGAGGGTATTTGAAATGACTGATTGGTCTAATTTGAGTAATTGGGCTAATTTGACGATGCCCATGGCATTGGACTTGTTGTGGTTGCCGGGGACGTTCAGTTCTAATTTAAATTCAGATAAAGTATATGGGATAGAATTTTTGGGCAGCTTGAGTTTGTGAATAAGAGGGGAGTCGGAATTGTAAATCAGAGTGCCGCCGGTTTTGAGGTGATCTATAAATTTCTGAAATGATTGAAGTAGACGATCTGTGGTGTGGAAGTATTCAGGGTGGTCCATTTCGATGTTGTTTAAGATAATGACGTCAGATTTGTATGAAGAAAAATTGTCATAAAATTCGTCCGCCTCGCTAATGAAATATTTACTTTGGCCAATACGGACATTGCTGTGCCAGGCGGGGACGGTGGCACCGACTTCGACGGTGGGATCAAATCCGGCGGCTTCCAGAAGCAGTCCGGCCATGGTGGTGGTCGTGGATTTACCGTGGGTTCCGGCGACGCAGATCAGAAACTTGTTTTTGTGGAGATAATTACCCATAAATTCCTGCCAGGTCATTAAGATTCCTTGGGATTTGGCGGTAGTGAGTTCTGGGTTGTGGGTAGATTGAAAAAAAACAGCTGGAGTTACGGCCAAAATATCGATATTTTCTAAATGTTTTTCGGTGTGACCGGAAAAAATCGGAATTCCTAGTTTTTTGACTTTGTCGATATAAGGAGTATCAAGATTCAGGTCGCAGCCGGAGACTTCGTAACCCTGGGCGTGGGCAATCTGGGCCACGGCAGACATGCCCGAGCCCCCAATGCCCATGAAGTGGATTTTTTTAATATTTTTGAGCGAGGAAATAGGGGGGGTCATCCAGGTGATTATATACCTCTTGACACTGTGTGGATATTGTATATACTATGTATATATGGATGCAAGCGTGATTAATATCAGGACGGATGCCCGGCTGAAACTGGCTGCCCAGAGGGTGGCTGAGGATTTGGGTTTTAACTTGAGTTCATTGATAAACGCATACCTGAAGAATTTAGTTAAAACAAAAACTGTTTATTATTCCAATGTGGAAGAGCCGAGCGAGTATCTGAAATCGGTTATCAGGGAGGCAGAGGAGGATTTGCGGTTGGGAAAGACTTATTCTTTTAAATCTGCCGATGAGGCTTCGGAGTGGCTGAAAAAGAATGCGAGTTGATTTTGGCAGAAAGTTTGTAAAACAGCTCAAAAAAGCCCCAAAGGAGATAAGAACCGCTTTTGTGGAAAGGTTTGAGTTGTTTAAGAATGATGTATTTCATCCGCTACTAAACAACCACGCTTTAACGGGTGAATATAAAGGATGCAGGAGTTTTAACGTGACGGGGGATTGGAGGGTGGTTTTTAAGGAAGTAAGTAAAGATTTCATTTTGTTCGCGGCTATCGGGACACATAGTCAGTTGCATAAAGGGAATTAGAATTTGGGTGGGTTATAATTTGCCAATGAGTGATGTAATAAAGCGATTGTTGGAGCAAGCGATCGTTGAAAAGTTATTTCCGGGTGTTGTGGTGGGAATTGTTGATAAGAGCGGGAAAAAACAGATTATTCCCGCGGGACGGTTTACTTACGATGATAATTCATCTGTTGTGAAAGAAGACTCGATTTTTGATGTGGCGTCGGTAACCAAGTGTATTCCGACTGCCAGTTTGGCGTTGTGGTTAATTGATAATGGGAAATTAAGTGAGAAGGATCAGTTGATAAAGTATTTACCGGAATTTAATAACTCGGATCGAGATAAAGTTCTGATAAAACATTTGTTGACGCAGACGATGAAATTTGGCTTTAGGTTATCTGATCATAAAGACGAGACTCCAGATGAAATATTAAAAATGATTTTGACGGCTGAGTTTAACGGTCCCCCGGGTAAGGAATTCTTTTATACAAATGCATCAAGTATTTTGTTAGGGTTGGTGATTGAGAGAATTATGGGGGACTCGTTAGATAAATTAGGGGAGAAATATTTTTTTGAACCCTTGGAAATGCAGAGAACAACATTTTGGCCGTTGAAGAAATTTAAGATAGAAGATATTGTACCGACGGAAATAAGTGCATGGCGGGGCGGTGTAATTCAGGGTGAGGTTCACGATGAAAGCGCATTTATCCTGCAGAAAAAATTTGTGCCGGGGAATGCTGGTTTGTTTACTACAGCTGGGGATTTATTAAAATTTCTGGAAATGTTAATAGATGGCGATAAAGGATATTTCTCGGAGAAAATAATAATGAAGATGGAAACTAACCAGTTGGTAGATATTGGGGCGAGTCACGCTCTCGGCTGGGAAGTCAACCAACCCAGGTATATGGGTAAGTCGTGCGGAAAACATGCTTTCGGTAAAACCGGGTTTACCGGATGTGTGGTGGTGGCAGATCGAGAAAAGGGCAAGGCGTTTGTGTTGTTATCTAACTGCAAATATCCAAAGAGAACAGATAATATTGGGGGACTGGATGAAGTAAGAAGTAAGATCGCGGACTTAGTTTGGAACAGCTAATTCCTCAATAGATTTTTTGTATTGGTCGTGTTCGTCGCGGTAGTCGCGGAAGAGAGTAAAGCTGGGGGCGGCGGGGGAGAGGAGACAAATTGCACCTGATGGAGTGTGTTTGAAGGCTAATTCAACTGCTTCGGGCATCCCGGCCACCTGGAAGGAGTCCATGCGGCCACCTTCCAGGTGTTTTTCGACTTCTTGCAAAATGCGTTCGCCGGTAGCCGGAAATAAAATTAAAGTTTTGACGCCGGAGGAGATGATCTTTTGGGCCAGGGCGGAATAATCCTGGTGGCGGTCGTGGCCGCCGGCTATTAATGTCGCAGGGTGCAAAGTATCAATGGCGGCGATGGTGGCTTCGGGAATAGTGGCCAGAGTATCGGCATAAAATTTTATGCCATTTTTTTCGGCGATGAGCTCTAATCGAGTTTCAAGCGGCTTAAAAGTTTTAATGGCTGCATAAATTTTGGCATCGGGAATTTTCAGAAGCCGGCCGATGATTACAGAGGGCAGGATGTTAAGTTGATTGTGGGAACCGAGGAGCTGGCTAGGGATCGGAGGATCGGGGATGTCTAGTTTGGTAATCAAGTAGTCGTTTGGGGTTTGATATTTGGCGATGTTTAATTTAGCGTTTTTGTATTCCTCAAAATCTTTATGATAATCCAAATGGTCGGGGTAAATGTTTTGCAGGACGGCGATATGCGGGCTAACTGTTAGATCCATGAGTTGATATGAAGAAAGTTCGCAGACGACCCAGGTTTGCGGGGTGATTTCATTTAAATAATCTAAGGCTGGTTTCCCTATATTGCCGACCAAGACGGTGGGGAAGTGGTCTTTGAGAACGTGGTGAATAAGGGAAGTGGTCGTTGATTTACCCTTGGTACCGGTGACGCCGATAGTGTTTTTACTGGGACAGACTTCAAAAAATATTTGCATGTGGGAAGTAAAGATGACACCTGCGGATTTGGCGGCGACTATTTCAGGTTTGTGTGGCGATACGCCAGGAGATTTGATAACTAGGGAATAATCGGTGAGATGCGAGAGGTAATCCGGGCCATCTTTTTGATCCGCATGGTCAATTTGCAAGTCGGGGAATTTTGAGTGAAGAAAGTTGGAGGTGGATTGGCCCTCGCGGGCAAAGCCGAGAACTAAGACTTTATTTAATTTTGAAATTTCGTCGAGGATCATAATGCTGCTTTTAATATCTTCGCGAATTCAGGAGGCATATTAGGGTTATTTTGCCAGGAGGTTAGGATGGTATTGAGATTCTCGCCGGTCAGGGCAGCTTGGGCTTCGGCTTTGGTCAACACACATTCAAAGGGTTTAGAAACAGTTAGTTGTTTCATTTCGGATTCGGATGGGTATGAGCCAATTATTTTTGTTATTTCGTCTTTGGAGATAAACGGTTTGAGGAGGAGGGCGGTGGAGACGCATTTGGGACAGTGGCCGCACCAGGAGTCCTGCTGCTGATTTTTATTACAGCTTCGAAATTTGTCGAAATATTGGGGCATCTTGGAGAAAAGTTTAGCGATTTGTAGCTCGTATAAAGGACGGAGGAAGGAGAAATATGAGACGCCGGTGTTTTTTATGTAGTTATTAAAATCAGTTTCAAATTCAAGGGTTTTACTATATTGATGGTTGATAGTGTGGCCCAAGTATTCGACATTGCCTTCCTCGGAACTTCTCTCATTAGATACCGCGATGTATTTATATTGAGGAATTAAGAATATGAATGCCAGGACGGCGGAGTAGGGAATGTGACCGGTTAGCAATCCCTGTTTTGTAAGTTCAAGCATATGGGGGTCTAAAACACGGCGGACGACGATCGGGTTATTGGCGATCCTCGCACTGGCCGGGGTAGTGGGATAAACAATAATTGGCCGGACATCAAAGTGAGGTTTGAGGAGTTCGTAGGTAACTATGGAATCTTTGCCGCCACCGAGCGGTAAAAGGACGGAATTGGTTGTGGGTTGTGAGGGGTGGGACGTAAGTTGGGGACCTGATGCGACGATTTTGAGGAAGTCCGGTTTGGTGAAGTCGATTTGGTTTTCATAAAAATACTGGCCCATGCCATTTATGGCCAGCTTGTGCCACCATTCGACTTCGCTCATGGCGAGCCTGCCGGCTCGGACCTCGATTACCGGTGAGCAGAAGAGTTTCCAGTAGGAAAACATTTCAGCTAGTCCGAGTTGGAAAACGAGGTTGGGGTCAATTTGGCCGGTTAAGTTTTCGAAGGTAACGGTGTGGGTAAAACGGTGTAGCGGCCTGCCTGCCGGCAGGCAGGCGGAGTAGTTAAACTTCAGGGTATTGCCCTCGATCGAATAGGATTCGTAGACGAATTTGGGGGTCATTTGAAGCTAAGTATACCATCGGGGTGGTACAATAATTTGGCGATGAAGTTTTATCTGGGGTGGCTGCTGGCGGCATTCGGGGTGACAATGGTGTTGTTTGTGCCGTTTATAAATTTGCTGTTTAGACTCAGGTTTTTGCGGGGAAAAGAGACGGAGGAAGTACGCAAGAGCGCTACGGCCAACTTTTATAAAATCCGGGAGATGCATGCCGGCAAAGTCGGCACGCCGACGGGCGGGGGAATACTGGTGGCCGGAGTGGTACTTGTGATGTGCACGCTGGTTTTGGGTTGGATGGGAGTATCCGGAAACCTGTTTTCCGGACATCCGGTGTGGGGGGAAGTGGCGGCACTCCTGGTGGCATTCGGCGGGTTCGCGGCTTTGGGATTTTATGATGACCTGATTAAGATTTTCGGTTTTGCCAGGACAGGCTTTTTCGGGCTACGCATGAGGCACAAATTTATTTTGCAATGGATTGTGGGAGGAGCGGCGGCGGCGGTATTGTATTTCGGGCTGGGGATCAATTTTGTAAATGTACCTTTTTTCGGGATTGTCCGGCTGGGGTGGGTGTACTTGCCGATGGCGGCGTTTTTGATCGTGGGGTTTGCCAACGCGTTTGATATTACGGACGGGCTGGACGGCTTGTCCTGCGGACTGCTCACAATTTGCCTGCTGGCGTTCTGGGTGATTTCGCTGGCCGGGTTGGACCGGGTGCTGGGGGTATTTATCGCCGTGTGGCTGGGGGCGTTGGCGGCGTTTTTGTATTTCAATATCTATCCGGCCCGGATCATGCTGGGAAATATGGGCGGGCTGGCTTTCGGGGCGACTTTAGCCGTCGTTGGTCTGCTATCAGGGAGGATGGTGGCTCTGGTTATTATCGGCGGGGTGTTTATAGCAGAAGGGTTAAGCAGTCTGGCACAGCTGTTTAGTAAGAAATTTATGAAAAAGCGATTTTTTCCGATCGCGCCCGTGCACCACTGGCTGCAGCTGGCCGGTTGGGAGGAGCCGAAAATCGTGGCCCGGGCGTGGCTCGTTGGAATTGTGCTGGCGATATTCGGGGTGTGGCTGGCAGCTCTTTGAGCATTCGGCACGCGCAAAGCAGTGCTCGGATCCCACTTCGCTTCGCTCGCGGGGTCCGCCTGCGCGCTGTTTGCTGGCGTGCCTGCATGCTCTTTTGGTAGAATTCTGGGGTGAGAGGTTTTTTGGAGAAGATTAAAAACCCGTTTCGGTGGGTGAGGAGTTGGTTTTGGGTGCTGTATTATGGCTATCCGGCGAAGAAGCTGATGGTGATCGCGGTTACCGGGACGGACGGGAAAACGACGGTGGTGAATTTGATTTATGAAATATTACGCGCGGCCGGGTTTAAGGCCGGGATGGTGTCTACAGTATGGGCGAAGATTAATGATGAAGTGATAAATATGGGACTCCATGTGACGACTCCGGATGAGGACGTGATGCAGAAATTGTTTAAACAAATGGTAGGCGCTGGGTGCACGCACGCCGTTATAGAAGTGACTAGCCACAGGCTGGCGCAATATAAAACAGAGGGATATAACGTCAAGATCGGGGTTTTGACAAATATCACCCATGAACATCTGGATTATCACGGAACGATGGAAGAATATGTGGCGGTGAAGATGAGATTGTTTAGAAATGTGGAACACGCGGTACTGAAATACCCAAAGACAAGGCTCAAAGAGATTAGTCCGGCGTTGGCGGGGGAGTATAACAAGGAGAACATAGGAGCGGCGGAAGCGGTGGCGAAGATATTGAAAGTTGAGAAATTTGTGCCG
>Ga0209542_10009208_pt1 | contig 18178 bp, 19 predicted proteins | sample RifCSPhighO2_01_FD_184028 | JGI IMG/M metagenome (GOLD analysis project Ga0209542, IMG submission 184028) | Soil microbial communities from Rifle, Colorado - Rifle CSP2_plank highO2_0.1 (SPAdes) (version 2) | ecosystem: Environmental > Terrestrial > Deep subsurface > Rock core/Sediment ...
AGTTAAATGACCCCCGGCAAAGCCGGGGGCTTATTGGGTGAGCGCCTCAAAGGCGCCAATAACACCGTGAGCCGCCTGAAGGCGGCGGATTTTTTCTCCTTCCCCCTTGAAGGGGGGCGAGGCGGAAACCGGAAAAGGTCCGGTGGACCTTTTCCCCGCCGAGCGGGTGCGCGAGCTTTTCGCGCACCCCGGGCAGGAATGGGGATGGGGGTGAGACGTGACGGTCCGTGCACACCGTTGACGCGGCACCCCCACCTTCGCCCTCCCCCTTCCAGGGGGAGGGAAATATATTTTGTGGCGACCGTCGCATAGGTCAAACCTCGATGAGTCCCCCGGCAGAGCCGGGGGTTTACCTTAAACTGAATTACCACGCCACGGCATTCATTGTTTCGCTTTACGGACATGCTCTAAAATCACGTCATGATTCGGTGCTGTTGGCTGTTCGTGCTGTTACTTTTCCTGACGGGCTGCGCCACGCCGGAAGCGGAGATACTGAGCAAAGTTGAATCGTTCCCGCCCACGCTCAAGGTTGAAGTACTGCTCGATCGCCCCACGCGACCGCACAAAACCATCGCCATTCTGGGGGACATCTACGGAGGCGCTCCGGAAGAAGTCAACGAACGGCTCGCGCGCAAGGCACGGGAAATCGGCGCGGACGCCATCGTCATCGTCAGTGTGCACGACAAGTCCACCACGGATTGGCTGCTGGACGATCCCTATTACTATCCCCACGGTGTGTACTGGCCGCGCTACCGCCCCATGAGACACGCTTATCGCATCGTCCGCGCACGCGCCATCAAGTATCTCGAATGACCACCGAAGATCTGTGGCTGCAAGGTGGCGGCCTTGTCACCGGTCTGATTTTCGGCGTGGTCGTGCAACGCCAACGGGTCGGTTGCTTTCCTGAGCAGTTTAGGAAATTCTGTCACCACTGTAATTACACGGGGAGTAATTATGAGTACCAATACCCTGCTTGTGATCTTGCTGGTATGGTCAGTCGCTGGAGTGCTGGCGGCCATCGCTTTCGGCAAGGCGATTCAGGAAACCTCACCGGATGACGAAGAAAGCCTTGCTTCCTCCGTCGGCACGGTCAAATGCTTTCGCAAAAACAAAGCCAAGCCTCGTGATACATCGGCAGTCGAGCCGAAATCACGTCAAGGCTCGACAAAACGGCTGTCGGTGTAGCGTTACGCGCCGTTATCCGTGCTCGTCGGCAATGGCGAGCCGGGCATTACGTTCTTGTTGATATTCCACGACAACGTAATACGTGGCCGCTTTCCCGCATAGGGATTGACGCTGTGCACCAGCTGGCTCGGGAATATCAGCATGGTCCCGGCCGCCATGCCGGGAAAAAACGGCGTGGTCATGCAACCCTCCTGATGCTGACAGCAATTTCGCAGGCGCGGATCGACGAAACAAAAGCGCCCTGACTGGGAATCGTCCGGGTCCTCATCGCCGGGATCCAGACAATAGACCACACTGGCCGTCGAACGCAGGTGGCTGTGCGGCAGACAGTAATCGCCATTACGGTAGACATTGGCCCAGCTCAAATCGACAACCGCCTGCTCGCAGTCGAGCACCTTCCGGAACAGCGCCTGCGCGCGCACGGTAATCAATTCGGCCTCGGTGCTGGCCCACTTCTCCAGATGATGGATCTTGGTGCCACAGGCGCCGCGGAAATAACGCTTGCGCAGACGGTGGTTCTCCTCGAGCTCGAGAATCTTGGCGACAAGACGCGGGTGATATTCCTGGGTGTCAGCGAAGGTGATCTTGTGGATGGTGGGATCACCACATATTTCTGACTGACAGTCCTGCGGCCATACTTCGATGGCCTTCATGCCCAGCAGGATAGTTTCGCCGCTCATCGGGTTTTTGCGCCTCGCAACCGCTGGGGACGTATTCTGTCATGTAACGGGGTGAAGAAGAAATCCCGCCAAGGAATCGGTCAACCGGTTTCGAGCGTCACAAACGCCACGGCATGATCCTGCTCGTCCGCGAGACTGATGTGGGCGATGGTAATGGATTTTTCCTGCAGGAACTCCCGGGCACGGCCGCGAAATTCCAGCAACGGCTTGCCCTGCGCGTCATGGGCCACTTCGATGTCGTGCAATTGCACGCCACGGCTGAACCCCGTACCCAGAGCCTTGGCCGCCGCCTCCTTGGCGGCAAAACGGCGCGCCAGAAAATTGGCCTTGTTGCTGTTCTGGCGATATTCGTGCAACTCATTCGCGGTAAGAATGCGCGCGGCAAAACGTTCGCCAAAACGGTCTATGTCTTCCTGCATGCGCGCCACGCGCACAATGTCGGTGCCGATTCCAAATATCATGCAGAGCCTCTAGCAAAACGAAATAGACAGGATTAACAGGATTTTTCAGGATTCACAGGATTAAAATTTAGATACAAGAAAACCTGTTAATCGTGTTTTTAATCCTGTAAATCCTGTCTGATTTTCCCTTTTATTAGCTCTTAATCGCCGCTTCATACATCAGCCGTTTCATTTCGCGCACGGCCTCCGGCAGGCCGGTAAAAAGTGCGCGTGCGATAATGGCATGGCCGATGTTCAGTTCCGAAACACCCGGGATCGCAGCGACCGCCTGAACGTTGTGATAATTGAGGCCGTGGCCGGCGTTCACTTGCAACTTGAGATCGAGCCCCTGCTGCACCGCCTGTTCGATGCGCACCAACTCCTGCCTGCCCGCCTCGCCGGATTCCGCTTCCGCGTAGCGGCCGGTGTGAATTTCGATCACCGGCGCACCGGTTTTGGCGGCCGCCTCGATCTGGTCCGGATCGGCGTCCACAAAAAGCGACACGCGTATGCTGGCACCGGCAAGTTTAGCGCAGACGCCGGTGATCTTCTTAAGGCCGCCGACGACATCCAATCCGCCTTCGGTCGTCAGTTCCTGACGTCTTTCGGGTACGAGACAAACCTCGTGCGGATGGATACGGCAGGCGAACGCCACGATATCGTCGGCCACCGCCATTTCGAGATTCATGCGCGTCTGAACCAGACGTCGCAACACCTCGACATCCTGCTCCTGAATATGCCGGCGATCCTCGCGCAGATGCAGCGTGATGGCGTCGGCGCCAGCCTGTTCCGCTTCCAGCGCCGCCTGGACAGGGTCGGGATAACGCGTGCCACGCACCTGGCGCAAGGTCGCCACGTGGTCAATGTTAACGCCCAGCTTTATCAAGTCCCGTCTCCATAGCCGTCTCCATGGCACTCAAGGGAACAACACGCCGAAACAGCTTGCGGCTGTGCAGCGGCCGGTCACCCAGATGGCGCGCCAGCGCCGCGCGCATGAGCGCTTTGGCATCACGCAGGGCTACAGGGTCACTCAAGGATTCCTGTGCCAGTGCCAACAGACTTGACCCCCGTATCTGCACACCTTCCGTCGGCCGGTTCAGCTCCGGGTATGCCAGGCGCATCGGTCCGCGATCGAGAATGTAATCATACATGGCCCGGGTATCGATCGGGGTTTTGTCCTCGATATCCTGATCCAGGACCAGCCCGTATCCCAGCTCGCGCAACAGATTTTTTTCAAAAATTCGCAACACGGACTCATTGGAGGCGTCCCTCCGCAACTGTTGCAACGCCGCCTGATAGGCGTCAAATAACGCGTTGTGCGGATCATGGCGATGTAACAGCCGCAACAATACTTCATTCATATAGAAACCACAGTACAGTGCCGGACCTTCGAGTGAGTAACCCGGCCCATCCGTCTCGGCAGCGGTCAGCACAGCAAGCTCGCCTTTACCGCTCCAGCCGATGAGCAATGGCTGGAATGGTTTCAACACTCCGCGCAGACGGCTGCTGGCGCGCCGCGCTCCTTTGGCGATCAGTCCGATACGCCCGTGGTTGGCCGTGAAGACCTCCAACAGCAGGCTCGTTTCGCTGTAGTCACGCTGGTGCAGGACCAAGGCAGGTTGCTGGTGAACGCGCATCGATCAGGCCTCGTCGGTGTAACCGAGGCTGCGCAAGGCGCGCGCGTTGTCCGACCAGCCTTCGCGCACCTTCACCCACAGATGCAGGTGCACCTTGGCGCCAAAAAGCTTCTGCATCGCCAGGCGCGCGCGACTGCCGACGGTTTTGAGACGCTGACCGTCTTTCCCGATCAGGATGGGTTTTTGCCCTTCCTTTTCCACCCAGATCGTCGCTTCGACGTGTAGCGCCCCCTTCGTGCGCCTGAATTGCTCGATACTCACCGCCGTCGCATACGGGACTTCCTGCTGGAATCCGCGGAATATCTGTTCGCGGATAAGTTCCGATGCGAGAAAACGCTCGCCGCGATCGGAGATCTGATCCGCGGGATACAAGAAAGGCTGGTATGGCAGGTGTTTGAGAATGGCGTTTTCCAGATCGTCCGTATTGGCGCCGGTGCGCGCGGAGACCGGCACGATCTCTGCGAACTCCGATTTATGACTCAATATTTCCATAAGGGGGAGCAGCTTGGCGCGATCCTTGAGCTGGTCCAGCTTGTTGATGGCCAGAATCACGGGGACGCCCTGCTTGGCCACCAATTGCAGGGGGTATTCATCTGCTTTGGTCCAGCCGCTCGCGGCGATCAACAGCACGATGCAATCCACGCCGTGCAGGCTGGCGCCGGCCACGCGATTCAAATGGCGATTCATCACGCCCTTATTATCCGTGTGCAGACCGGGCGTATCCACATAAACAATCTGTGCGTGCTCGGTGGTCTTGATGCCCAGCAACCGGTGGCGTGTCGTCTGGGCGCGGGATGAGGTGATGCTGATTTTCTGCCCGACCAGCCGGTTCAAAAGCGTGGATTTACCCGCGTTCGGACGTCCGGCCAGCGTCACGAGACCGCTGCGCGTGGTCGTGACTGCCATCAGCGTTGGTGCAGCAGATTGAGTGCCTGGGCCGCTGCTTCCTGCTCGGCATGACGGCGGCTGCTGCCCTCGCCCCGCACGGGCCGATCGAGCACCGTCACATGACACTCGACCACGAAATTCTGGTTATGCGGCTCGCCGGTCACGTCCCGGACAAGATAGGTGGGTGTCGGCAGGGAAAGTTTTTGCAAATATTCCTGGAGTTGCGTCTTCGGATCCTTGGGGATGGAATGTGGATCCAGCCCCGCCAATTTGTCGCGATAGAGGTGCAATATGACGCGTGCCGCTTCCGCCACCGATGTGTCCATGCAGATGGCGCCGACTACCGCTTCGAGGGAATCGGCCAGGATCGAGTCACGGTCATATCCGCCGCTCTTTAGCTCGCCTTCTCCCAGTCTCAGGTGATTTCCAAGATCCAGGTCACGCGCCAGCGCCGCCAATGTTTCCTTTTTGACCAGACTGGCGCGCAGGCGCGTCAGCTCGCCTTCGTACAGGTTCGGATAACGATTATAAAGTTCGGAGGAGATGGCGAAACCCAGAACGCTGTCGCCCAGAAATTCGAGCCGTTCATAGTTGGCGGCGCTCTTGCTGCGATGCGTCAATGCCCGCTCGAGCAGTTCGGGCTGCCGGAAAGTGTACGCCAGCCGGCGGGAAAGCTCGGCGGACGTCTTATTCCGGGCCACGGACCTCGATGCTGTGATCGAAAGTGAGCAGCGCGGATATGTTGAGCAGCATCGGCGTCACCGATTCATAATTGATGCGAATGACCTTGGTTCTTCCCCTGGCCGTGACAGTGAGCGAATTATCCAGATTAAAATTGTCCGCGCTGTCAATTTCAAGCCGTTTGCGGATGGCCTCCTTGATTTCACCTATTGCCATTGTTCCGGCATCCGGCTGCCGGCCCAGGCTTTCCAGCGCACTCTTCACCTTGAAGTCATCCATGTAAGGCGGAAGCAGCTTGAAGAGTAAAAAAAGGGAAAAAGCCAGCGTGCCCAGGACAAAAAGCAAGCTCCACATGGTCATGCCCGCTTGGCGTTTTGGATTTTGCATCTTCATCTCCTTCAAAAATACCAAATCAGATAAAAACGTTAATAGATCGAATTGCCGATACGGTTCCAGACAACGCGCTCCCAGAACCACTTGTCCTGCCCCGCCACGTCCCAGCTGAACCAGATCAGGAAAGCCCTGCCTACCAGGTTCTGGTCCGGCACAAACCTCCAGTAGCGGCTGTCGTTGCTATGGTCGCGATTGTCGCCCATCACGAAATATTTTCCCGCGGGCACGACGATCTCCGGCAACGGATTATCCGGGCGATCGGTCGTCAGAATGTCATGCTTCACGCCGTCGAGACTCTCCGTCAACCGCAGCGCTTCGCCCCGGGCATCGCCTCCCGGGGCAAAAAAGTAAGGTCTCGCGTCGGCCTGCTCCATCAGTGTCCCGTTGATATAGAGCTTCTTATCCTTATATAGGATACGGTCGCCGGGAACGCCAACGACACGCTTTATATAGTTGATCGAGGGATTTCCCGGGAAACGGAAAACCGCCACCTCCCCCCGCTTCGGCTGGCCCGCTTCCAGAATCTTGTTATTGGCGACGGGCAGGCGCACCCCATAGGAGAACTTGTTCACCAGAATGAAATCGCCGATATAAAGGCTGGGCAACATCGAGCCGGAGGGAATGCGAAACGGTTCCACCAGGAAGGAACGGATAAAAAATACGATCAGGATGACGGGAAAGAAGGCGCGCGCGTACTCCACATATATCGGTTCCTTGCGCGCCAGCGAGGCTTCCTCGGTCTTGCCCGCCTCCGCCAGCGCCCTGGCGCGACGTTCGCGGCCTGCTGCCCACAGCCAACGGTCGAGGCCCCACAGGGTCCCGGTGCCAACCAGAATCAGCAGCATGATCAATGCGAAGTCCATGGGATTATTTCTGATCCACGCGCAGGACGGCGAGAAAGGCTTCTTGTGGAATTTCCACGGTACCCAGTTGTTTCATTCGCTTCTTTCCTTCTTTCTGTTTTTCCAGCAATTTACGTTTGCGCGTCGCATCGCCGCCATAGCATTTGGCGGTCACGTTCTTGCGCAAGGCCTTGACCGTCTCGCGCGCGATGATCTTGGAGCCGATCGCCGCCTGAATGGCGACGTCGAACATCTGCCGTGGTATCAACTCGCGCAACTTGCTCGCCAGCTCACGCCCGCGATACTGGCTCTGCTCGCGGTGCACGATCACCGACAGGGCGTCCACTTTATCGCCATTGATCAGCACGTCAAGCTTGCACAGGTCGGAGGCGCGGAACTCCACGAAATCGTAATCGAAGGAGGCGTATCCACGACTGGCCGACTTGAGCCGGTCGAAGAAATCGAGGACAACTTCATTCAATGGCAATTCATAAGTGAGCATCGCCTGGCGGCCATGATAGGTCATGTCCTTCTGGATGCCGCGCTTTTCCACGCACAATCCGATGACATTGCCGACGTATTCCTGCGGCACGAGAATGGTGGCGCGGATGATGGGCTCGCGGATTTCGACGATGCGGGACGGATCCGGCAGCTTCGCCGGATTTTCCACGAGTTGCGCCTCGTTCGCCGTCACCACTTCGTAGACCACCGTCGGGGCGGTGGTGATGAGATTAATCCCGTATTCGCGTTCAAGCCGTTCCTGGATGATCTCCATGTGCAGCATGCCGAGAAACCCGCAGCGAAAACCAGAACCGAGCGCCTGCGATGTTTCCGGCTCGTAGTGCAGCGAGGCATCGTTAAGCTGAAGCTTCGCCAGTGCGTCGCGAAAGGTCTCGTATTCCGAGGATTCCACCGGATACAGCCCGGCGAACACGCGCGGCTTGATCTCCTTGAAACCGGGCAAAGGCTTGTCCGCCGGACGATCCACGTGCGTGATAGTGTCACCGACGCGCGCGCTGCGTACGTCCTTGATGCCGGCGATGACATAACCCACTTCGCCGGGACCCAGCTCTTCCACCGGTTTGCGCTTCGGGGTGAAAATGCCGATTTGCTCGACGAGGTGATCGCGCTGCATCGCCATGAGACGGATTTTCTCCTTGGGTTTCAAGCGTCCGTCGATGACGCGCACCAGCGATACCGTGCCCAGATAGTTGTCGAACCAGGAATCAATGATCAACGCCTTGAGCGGGGCATCGGCCCGGCCCTTCGGCATGGGAATGCGCCGGACAATGGCCTCCAGGATATCCGCCACGCCTTCACCGGTCTTGGCACTGGCGCGAATGGCGTCCTTGGCGTCGATGCCGATGATGTCCTCGATTTCGTCGATCGCGCGCGCGGGATCGGCGGAAGGAAGATCGATCTTGTTCAATACCGGCAGGATTTCCAGATCAAGCTCAGCGGCGGTGTAACAGTTCGCCACCGTCTGCGCCTGCACGCCTTGGGAGGCATCCACCACCAGCAGCGCTCCTTCGCAAGCGGTCAGCGAGCGCGACACCTCATAGGAAAAATCCACGTGGCCGGGCGTGTCAATCATGTTCAGGCGGTAGGTCTGGCCGTCGCGTGCCGTGTAGTCGAGCGCAACACTCTGGGCCTTGATCGTGATGCCGCGCTCGCGCTCGAGGTCCATGGAGTCCAGCACCTGCGCCTGCATCTCGCGCGCCTCCAGGGCGCCGCACGTCTGGATAAACCGGTCCGCCAGCGTGGATTTGCCGTGATCGATGTGCGCGATGATCGAGAAATTCCGGATGCGTTCCTGGTTCCAGCTCACAAATGTAGCCCTGCTGCGCTCGTCTTGTCATTCACAAATGTCGCGACGCTCCCGCCGCACAGGCATCGGTGAAAACCGCCCGTGTCGAGGATGCGAAAAAGGCGCCAAAGGCGCCCGGGGTTCTGGTCTGTGTCAAAGTGATCAGGGCCGTGGCCTGTGGTTCACGTCCGCCCTGTGCGGCGTAGCATACCCTATTTCAAGGGCAGCATAAATATTCAGGGGCCGGACCGGTCCGCGGCGTCCAGGGCCAGAAACAGCGTCGCCATCCCGCGCCGCACCCGCAACACCGCGGGTCGCCCTCGACGTGCGTGCGCCAGCAGCCGGTGAAAACCGGCAACATCCGTGACACGCTTGCCGTCCACTTCCAGAATCACGTCGCCCGGACGCAAACCGGCATCGCGCGCGCGACCTTCCTCCACATCGTTCACGCTCGCGCCGTGGTCGATATCCAGTTCCCGCCGTTGCAGGCCCGTGATATCGCCCAAGGACAGCCCAAAGCGTGAGTGATCCTCCGGGCGGTCCTTCCCGGGCGGTGGCTGTGCCGGGGATTCTTCCTTGAGCTCGCCCAAGGTCACGACGACGGTCTGCATGCCCTGATCGCGCCGGAACACGCGAAAGCGGGCATGCGTTCCCGGCATCGAGAGTCCAACCAGGGCCGGTAGATCGGAAGAACGGTCAATGGCCTTGCCTTCGTACTCAACCACGATATCACCGGCGCGCAGGTCGGATTTTGCCGCCGGACTTTTCGGCAGAACATCCGCCACCAGGGCGCCGCGCGGCTTGTTCAGACCGTAGGCGCTCGCCAGCGCGCGCGATACATCCTGCAGGCTCACGCCGAGCCATCCGCGACGCACCCTGCCCTCGCTCTTGAGTTGCGCGCCGATGTTCATGGCGGCGTCGATGGGAATGGCGAACGACACACCCATGAAACCGCCGGTGCCGCTGTAGATCTGCGAGTTCACGCCGACAACCTCGCCCCTCAGGTTGAACAGCGGGCCGCCGGAATTGCCGGGATTGATAGGCACGTCCGTCTGGATGAATGACACGTAACTTTCATTCGGCAGTATTCGCCCCTTGGCGGAAACGATACCGGCCGTGGCGGAACTGTCGAAACCAAAGGGCGAGCCGATGGCCAATACCCATTCGCCTACTTGAAGCTTGTTCGCGTCACCGATGACAATCGTGGGCAGTCCGGTGGATTCGATTTTCAGCAGTGCGATGTCGCTGCGCCGGTCGGAACCCACCAGATGCGCGCTGAATTCACGCCGGTCATTCAACCGTACCAGGATTTCACGCGCGTTCTCGGTGACATGCGCACAGGTGATGATGTATCCATCCGGGCTGACGATGAATCCCGAGCCCAGCGAATTCTCTTCGGTGGGTTGCGCGTTTTCTCCGGGAAAAGGCCGGATAAAATCACGCGCATTGCCGTTCTCCGGCGCGGTCGTATCCGCTGAAAAGCCGGTTGGCTTCAGGCCGCGCGTGACGCTGATATTCACCACGGCGGTGCCGTGCACGGTGACCAGCCGGCTGAAATCCGGCAGCCCGCCGCGCGGTGCGGCGGCTAACGGGGCCGCGAGAAACAGGGCGAGAAGGACCGCATAACGAAAACTTGCCATCACGGAAATAGACAGGATTGAACTACTTCTATTGTAGTAACAGGAAATGCCCGCGTTTGTTTTTTGGTCCTTCAGGGTTTGGCGTGGGTATGACGCGTTTCTGTCCGGAAGCCATCCTTAAAACCCCCTCTCCCTTGAGGGGCGAGCCGGTGAAGTGCGATCGGTCCTGTGGACCGATCACCCGGCAAGCGGGCAACCAGGGAAGGTTGCCCTGGACTTTCCTGCGTAGCAGGAAGCGCGGCAGGAAAGGGGCGGGGTGAGGGTGAAAATCAGGCATGCACGCGACATTTCGCCCCTCACCCTACCTTGTTCTCGCCCGGGGTGCACAAAATCATGTGCACCCGCTCGGCGGGGAAAAGGTCCACTGGACCTTTTCCTCTTTCCACCTCGCCCCCGGAGGGGAGAAGGATTATCTATTCGAGATGGCTTCCGACCCGCACAAAAGTCGGAAGAGCCTATTTTTATTAAGGAAGGTCCGATTAATTATGATTATTTGACGCCAGGCGCAGGAGCGGTACAGGGATGTACCGGTTGCGGAGCCGAGGACGCAAAGGCGCAAGGAAAAAGCTCGGAAAAATAACTGAAAAAATCTTTGCGTCTTTGCGTCTCTGCGTTGAAAACTAATAAATCAGAGTTTCCTTAATCCTGTTAATCCTGTCTATTCATTGATTCGCGACCGGTGTCACCGATCCGCCGATCAGGGCAATGGTCTCCGCCGGGACCTCGCCGACCGTCGTAATCTGATAATCGTCCACGCGCGAGCCCAGCACATTCACCGCACCCATGTGGCTGGGTCCCAGCATGAAAGGCTTGCTGTCATCGCCACGCTTCTCCACAAACACGGACACCGCCGCCAGACCGTCCGTATAGACGAGATGTTCCACCGGACGCTTGCGCATCAACGCCTGGCGCGAAATGCGAGCGGAAAGCCGGAAGCCCTTGGGCAGGCGCGCCGCCACCCAACCAGGTTTCGTTGAAGTGGTTTTTTGATCATCGTCTTCGCGGTGCCAGACCATGCCCTCGCCGGCCACACCGGGCGCCAGCGCCGAAGCGGGAATTTTCGTGCCGATATTGATGTGCGTGAACATGAACTGTTCCAGGATTTTTCCCCGGGTATCGAGGAGATCGGCCTTCAACAAAAGGCCTGTCTCCTTGTCCGCCCACAGATGGTAACCATAGCGATACTGATCGACCGTTTTGACAATCACGAGCTGGGCCGGCCGGCCGGCGATACGCTCCATATTGCCCAGTCGTATCGCATAATAGCCATCAAGGTCCTGTATGCGCTCCGGCAATATGACCGGGAAGGTCTGGCTGTCGGCCTTGCGGTATTCCACCATCACCGAATTTTTGTCCGGCCAGTAACAGGTAACTTTGCGCTCATCCCGGATGATTTCACGCGGCGCGCCGTTGAGCGACACGAGCCGCTCGCGGGCCGCGCCATTCTCCACCTTGTGGATGATGCGCATGGCTTCGAGATGGGTCTCGTGCTGGTAAACAAAAACGCCTTCGTAATCGAGCCTGCGGGCCGCCTGGTTGATTTTCATCAGCCAGTCATGCGCGGCGTCACCGCCCAGTGCGGCGGTGCTGAAAACAAGATAGACAGGAAAAAAGATACGGCGAGTGAAGGTGCTAAAATTCATTTAGGGTTATCGTAACCGACGACGCGCACGTAAGGCATCATCCCTCCGATACTGGAGGACGAGGCAAATTCATTGTGCTCCACGAGGAAAGCATTGAGCGCGCTCTCCGCTTCCGGCTCTTTCGTGTCCCAGTGCGTGGTGCCGGCGCGGATGATTTTTTCCGGTGCGGTCTGAACCGCCGCCAACGGCGCAAGGGGCGCTGAGGCGGGACGGTTAATCCACTGCACCCCGGTAACAGCAATGGCCGCGACGGAGGCGGCTATCGCCAATGTTCCGGCGAGCCGGGTGATTTTCTGGCGTCGAAAAGAAGCGACATTGGCGGGCTCCATCCCGATTCGCGCTGCCACGCGTGTCGCCATGTCTTGTGGAACAAACATACTCAGGTCCTGGTGCAGCGCTGAACGTACCAAATGATAACGCTCCCAGGTCCGGCGCAAGTCAACGTCCTTTTCGAGCGCCGCCATGACGCGGCGCTCATCCAGGTCGTCGAGTTCGTTGTCCACCAGCGCGGACAACTTTTCTTTCATGTCATCGGTGTTGCTCATGTTCATTTCTCCAATAAAGGCCGCAATTCCTGATCGACCGCCTCGCGCGCGCGAAAGATGCGCGAGCGCACGGTACCGATCGGACAATCCATGACCTGCGCGATTTCCTCGTAACTCAGGCCCTCGAACTCGCGCAGGGTAATCGCCGTGCGCAGATCCTCCGGAAGCCGCTCGATTACCCGGCGCACGGTATTGGCGATTTCGTCTGCCAGCATCTGTCGCTCCGGTGTCGCCAGCTCGCGCAGGCTGGCGCCGCCGTCGGCAAGCTCCGCGCTTTCAATTTCCATGTCCGTTCCGGGCGGGCGCCGTCCTTGCGATTCCAGATAATTCTTCGCCGTGTTCACGGCGATGCGGTACAACCATGTATAGAACGCGCTCTCGCCCCGAAACCCGCCGATGGCGCGGTAGGCCTTGATGAGGGCCTCCTGCGTCACGTCTTCCACCTCGCGCCGATCGCGCACATAGCGCGAGATCAGCTTGGCGATCTTGTGCTGGTATTTCCGGACCAGCAGGTCAAAGGCGGTTTTGTCGCCCTTCTGCACCCGGATGACCAGCTTCTGGTCAATGCTGCGCTCACTCATGGAGATCGCTCCCCATGCGCGCGATGCCGGGTTTACCCGTCACTAAGAGACCATGACGGGAGGCTAAAGTTCGCTGGCAAGGCCTTAAAAAGGGGGGATTTTTATTCAATTTTCCGTCCCTGAAGACGCCCGGGCTCTGTCAATGTGGCCCGACTCGTGTCGATAGGATATCGTAAACGCCACCAACGTGCCCTGTCTTCGCCCACATCCCGCATGACCACACCGCAGTTCTCCGATGTCCTGATTATCGGCGGCGGCATCGCCGGCCTGAGCCTCGCTTTGCGCATCGCGGACAAGGCGCGGGTCACCATTCTGGCCAAGGCCGCGCTTACCGAAGGCTCCAGCCTCTATGCCCAGGGTGGCGTCGCCGCGGTACTGGACGGAGAAGTAGACAGCTTCGAATCCCACATCCAGGACACGCTCGACGCCGGCGCCGGCCTGTGTCATCGGGACACAGTTGAATTCACCGTACGCGCAGGACCGGCGGCGATCCGTTGGCTTATCGACCGCGGTGTGCCCTTCAGCCGGGAAAAACAAACTAATGGTGAAATGGAATATCATCTCACGCGCGAAGGCGGACACAGCCACCGACGCGTGATCCACGCCGCCGATGCCACCGGCCGCGCCATGGAAACCACGCTGGAAGGCCTGGTGCGCCGGCATCCGAACATCACGTTGCATGAAAATCATATCGCCATCGACCTTATCACCAGCCAGAAGCTCGGCCGCCCGGGACCCAACCGCAGCCTCGGCGTGTACGCCCTCGACAAGGAAGACGGCCATATCCGCGCCTATGGTGCCCGGTTTGTGGTGCTGGCCACCGGCGGGGCCTGTAAGGCCTACCTCTTCACCAGCAACCCGGACACCTCAACCGGCGATGGCATTGCCATGGCCTGGCGCGCCGGCTGCCGCGTGGCCAACATGGAGTTCGTCCAGTTCCACCCGACCTGCCTGTACCACCCGCGCGCCAAGTCGTTTTTAATTACCGAAGCCGTGCGCGGTGAAGGCGGAAAGCTCACGCTGCCCGACGGCAGGCCCTTCATGCAAAACCACGACCCGCGCGGTGAACTGGCCTCGCGCGATATCGTGGCGCGCGCCATCGACTATGAAATGAAACGCGGCGGCCTCGATTACGTGCACCTGGATATCAGCCACAAGCCGGCGGATTTCATCAAAGATCGCTTCCCGACGATTTATGAACGCTGCAAGGTATACGGCTACGACATCACGCGCGAGCCGATCCCGGTGGTGCCGGCCGCGCACTACACCTGCGGCGGTGTCATGACCGACCTTGCCGCCCGCGCCGATCTCGACCGGCTTTACGCCGTCGGCGAATGCGCCTTCACCGGCCTGCACGGGGCCAATCGCCTCGCCAGCAACTCCCTGCTGGAATGCCTGGTGTTCGCCAAGGCCGCGGCCGAGGATATCCTGAAGCTAATGCCCTCCGCCGGGCCGGTCCCGGAAGGCCTGCCGGCCTGGGACGAGAGCCGCGTCACCGACCCCGATGAACAGGTGGTGGTGTCGCACAACTGGGATGAACTGCGCCGCGGCATGTGGAGCTACGTCGGCATCGTGCGCACCACCAAGCGCCTGCAACGGGCGCAGCACCGGGTGGAGATGCTCAAGGAGGAAGTCCGGGAGTTCTACAGTAACTTTAAAGTTACGAACGATCTCATTGAGTTGCGTAACTTATTATTGGTATCGGAGCTGATCATTCGCTCTGCCCTCGCACGCAAGGAATCGCGTGGTCTCCACTTCACCCGTGACTATCCGAAATCCTTGTCAGAGACTCCACAGGACACCGTCCTCACGCCCCCACCGCATGAAGTTTCAGGGCGACGCGCCAACGCCTGAACGGCTCCGGTTCGACCGCATCCGCGGCAATCACCAGGTTCACCGGCCAACGCCGGCTCTCCAGCCGCAGTGACATCAGCGTCAGCCAGGGATGCACGAAACGGCTGGTGATCTGCACCGCTTGCCATGCCTCGCTGCCGGCAAAGCGCGCCGAAGCCTGCCCTTCGTTATCCAGTTCAATGGCGGTTATGGCCAGAGGGCCGGAGCGCCGGGCATGGGTGACCAAGGAATAATAAAGACTCCACCCGAGCATTCCCCATAGACCCAGACGCACGGGCCAAGCCATGGGAACGGCGGCCACCAGCACCATGCCGCCCAGATGCGCAGCCAGAAAAATCCCGGCCAGCAGGCGAGAAACTTTTATGTTTAAAATCAGGTTAGTTTCTGATTTTTGAGACAAGTTGCATTAACTCTTTTTCGGGTGGGTTTTGCTTGCCCTGCACATAGGCCAGCAGGGTTTCGTCCGGGGTCGCCAGCAGTTTTTCGAATGCCGCCTGCTCGGCGGGCGAGAGGCCGGCATAGCGCTGATCGAGAAAATCCTTGAGCAGCACATCCAGCTCCAGCAGTCCGCGCCGGCAGCGCCATTTCAGTCGATCGAATTGACGCGCGTCTTGCGCGCTTCGGCTCGCCCCCTTCTCCCCTGGAGGGAGAAGGGATGGGGATGAGGGGGAAGACGATTCACCCATCACAATACACGTTTGGCCAGCATCAGCTTGATATGCCCGATGGCCTTGGCCGGATTCAGCCCCTTGGGACAAACCTCGGTGCAGTTCATGATGGTGTGGCAGCGGAACAGTTTATAAGGATCTTCCAGGTCATCGAGGCGCTCGCCGGTCGCCTGATCGCGGCTGTCCGCCAGGAAGCGACAGGATTGCAGCAATGCCGCGGGTCCCAGGAACTTGTCGGGATTCCACCAGAATGACGGGCAAGCCGTTGTACAACAGGCACAAAGTACACACTCGTAAAGGCCGTCCAGCTTGTCGCGATCCGCGGGCGACTGGAGCCTTTCAATCTCCGGCTCCGGGTCATGATTGATCAGCCAGGGCTTCACCGCCCGATATGAGGCGTAAAACTGGCTTAAATCCACAATCAGGTCGCGCACCACCGGCACCCCCGGCAGCGGCCTGAGTTCAATGGGCTGCCTCAGGTCCTCAAGCGGGGTAATGCAGGCCAGCCCATTGCGACCGTTGATATTCATGCCGTCCGACCCGCATACCCCCTCCCGGCACGAGCGCCGGAAACCGAGACTGTCGTCCTGCTGCCTGAGCAGGAGCAGCGCATCCAGCAGCATCACCGCCCCGCTGTCGTCGGGCAGTTCATAGGCCTGCATGCGCGGTTTGTTATCGGTTTCAGGGTTGAAGCGATAAATCGAAAATCGCATGCACCGAGTTTAGCCCGTAAGTCCTGCCGGGACTACACCAGAAACGGCTTGAGGAATGCGAGTTTTCCCGCGAAAAACCAGGATGACTTTTTCAGAATTGTTCTTCGAAGAGTGACCAGTAATCCCCGTATTTAGCGCCTTTAGTCGGCCCGCCGCGAATCCCGCCTAGGAGAACGCGATTTCCTCCTCATAATTAAGGAGCATTCCCGAAAAAATGAACACTTCCGTAATTCACGGTGGGAGAATTTTATGAACAGTTGGCAGGCGCTGATGATCTGGCCGGAAAATCTCTTGTTGTCATTGCTGGTCCTGTTTTTTGCGGCCGTCCCGATTCTGTACGGCGCGCGCCAGGCGATGCACAGCCTGTTGCACGCCATGTTCCGCGGCATCAGCAACCCGCTGCGCCTCCTGTCGCGCTGGCTGTTCAAGACCGCCGATACGCTGCGCGAGCGTAACAAGCTCGTGCTGCTGTCGCGCGGCAGCGAGGAAATCTCGCACAGCATTGTCAAGGAATTCGACCGCGTCACCAATCTGGTCGAGCGTGATCTGCACGGCTACCCCGCGCTGCAACGCAAACTCATGGACGAGATCACGCGCATCGAGGAGGAATTTCAGAAGTGCGGTGAAGTTCCTCCGCCTCCGCCGGAATGGACCAAGGCCGTGGCCGCCATTGCCAAGATCAAGCCCTCCAGCGACGGTCTGGTGGAAAGGATACTGGAAGACATCAGCAACTCCATCGAGGAGATCTACGAGAAAGTCACCGCCGAGTATCGCGAGTCATCCAAGCAGCGTCATAATATTCTGAAAAACTTCATGCCGTTCTGGCGCTCGGTCGACCGCACCCTGAAAAAGGTCGACAAGGACCTCACCGGCATGCAACAGAGCGCCGCCAAGATTGACGAGCAGGTGGAGAAGTACAAACAGATCCATGCGAAGAGCGAAAAGGCCGAACATTCGCTGACCTCCTCCTCCACGATCCTGTTCGTGATTTCGCTGCTGGCGATCATGATCGCCGCGGGCGGTGCCTTCGTGAACTTCTGGCTCATCGAACGCCCGATGGCCGCCATGGTCGGCGGGTCCGAATACATCGTCGGCGATATCCAGGCGTCCTATCTGGCGGCGATGGTGATCATCTTATTCGAAACGCTGATGGGTCTGTTCCTGATGGAGTCGCTCGGCTACACCCACCTGTTTCCGCTCAACAACATCAACAACCGCATGCGCCGCTGGCTGGCGTGGATTTCCTTCGGCATTCTGCTGGTGCTCGCCGGCGTCGAAGTGGCGTTGGCGGTGATGCGCGACATGATCATTTCGGCCGATATCGCCTTGAAACAGGAGCTGGCCGGCGGCGCGGTTACAGCCGCGGTGACCAACTCCTGGGCGCTCGACATTCCCAAGGCCGCCCAGATGATCCTCGGCTTCACCCTGCCCTTCGCGCTGGCCTTCGTGGCCATCCCGCTGGAGTACCTGATCCATTCCGGGCGCACGGTATTCGGCGCGCTGCTGGTGCTGGGCATCCGCGGCCTGGGTTTTGCCATGCGTTTCATTTCCAGCATGGTGCACCAGATCGGCAAGGGCACGGAGCATCTTTATGATGCGGTCATTTTCCTGCCGTTGATCATCGAGCGTGCCGTACTGAATCGTGGTCCACGTCAGGCTGCGCTGCCACCGGGAAGCTCGGGCAGTGTCGCCGCGTTTCCCAAGCACGGGGAGCATGTACTGTGAGCCGGCGCCTTTGGATTGTTCCGCTTCTGGCCTTAGCCCTGTTAGCGACCTCCTGTGCCGACTCGCGGAGCCACGCGCAAGCAGTCTACATGCTGGTAGACACCTCGGGCACGTATTCGCAGGAACTCGACAAGGCCCAACGCGTCGTGAGTTACCTGCTCGGCACCCTGAAATCCGGTGACTCACTGGCCGTGGCGCGCGTCAAGAGCCGCAGCTTCACCGAGAAGGACATCATCGCCAAGGTGACCCTGGGCAA
>Ga0209542_10009209_pt1 | contig 18178 bp, 18 predicted proteins | sample RifCSPhighO2_01_FD_184028 | JGI IMG/M metagenome (GOLD analysis project Ga0209542, IMG submission 184028) | Soil microbial communities from Rifle, Colorado - Rifle CSP2_plank highO2_0.1 (SPAdes) (version 2) | ecosystem: Environmental > Terrestrial > Deep subsurface > Rock core/Sediment ...
AATGTGGGAACCGTACCGCAAACCGACACAGGTGTTCAGGGCGAGTAGCCCAAGGCGAACGAGTGAGAGATCCTCAAGGAACTCGGCAAAAAAGCGACCGTACGTTAGCAATAAGGTCTGCCGCCCGCAAGGGTGGCCGCAGTTAAAATTTCCCAGGCGACTGTTTACCAAAAACACAGCTCCCTGCGAACTCGTAAGAGAATGTATAGGGGGTGATGCCTGACCAATGCCGGTAGGTCAAATGTGGTCGGTCTTATGCAGCAATGCATATTGCTGGCACTACATAAGCCCCGGTCAATGTCGGCGATAACTATAATCGTCCTAAGGTAGCGAAATTCCTTGTCTGGTAAGTTCAGACGCGCACGAATGGTATAACGACTTGGGAACTGTCTCGAGGATTTGCTCGGTGAAAATACAAGGTCGGTGAAGATGCCGACTTCCTGCAGCTAGACGAAAAGACCCCAGAAGCTTTACTGTAATTTGGTATTGAGTATACGGGCGTTCTGCGTAGCGTAAGAGGGAGACTTTGAAGCAGTGGTTTTGGCCGCTGTGGAGTCGTCAATGCAACACCTCTCTTAATGACTGTATGTTCTAACCTCTGCGGAGAAACCGCAAAGAGACAGTACCTGATGGACAGTTTCGGTGGGGCGCTGTCCTCCTAAAAAGTAACGGAGGAGCCTATTAAGGTCACCTAGGTGCGAATGGAAACCGTACCGATAGTGTATTGGCAAAAGGTGGCTTGACTGCGAGTCGTACATGACAAGCAGGCGCGAAAGCGGAGCAAAGTGAACCGACGGTCCGCATTAGATGCGACCGAAGATTAACGGATAAAAGTTACTCTGGGGATAACAGGCTGGTTTCGCCTAAGAGTCCAAATCGACGGCGAAGTTCGGCACCTCGATGTCGGCTCATCTCATCCCGGGGCTGGAGAAGGTCCCAAAGGTATGGCTGTTCGCCATTTAAAGAGGTACGTGAGCTGGGTTCAAACCGTTCAGCAACTCAACACATTGTTGGGAGATTGAATGGTTTGAGCCCGAGAGGTAAAAACGACATATTCACGGCGGCGATACATAGCAATATGTATCGAGAAGCTAACTAGTATCGGTGAAATCCTATCCGCCATCGGCGGGGGACAACACCGAGGGAAATTGTGAATTTCAGAGAGGAAAAGTTCTTTAAGGATTGTCGGGTGTGCGTTCGTGCGCACGGAAGCGAAAAAGTAGTCGGGTTCCCTCTAGGGGTCCGCCCGGCCTTCCTTTGCAGCGCTTTCGCCGACAAGAGAGGGATCACGATGCGTGAACATCGCCCTCTCTTCCTCTCTGAAATTCACAATGCCCGTAGAGACTAGATGTTAGCCAACCAAACGTTTTGGTTGAAGGTATAGTCCAATGCACACAGTAATGTGTGGAAGATCCTGCTATTGCAGATGGCAGAGTTCGTAACATGCGTGAGACAGGTTGGTCTTAATCTGCTGCAGGCGTTGATTCTTGAGGAGATTCGTTTCTAGTACGAGAGGACCGAAATGAACGAACCTCTGGTCTGGGAGCTGTCGTACCAACGGCATTGCTCCGTAGCTATGTTCGGAACGGATAACCGCTGAAAGCATCTAAGCGGGAAACCAACTCCAAGATAAGGAATCGTTTGAGGGCCGTGGGAGATGACCACGTTGATAGGCACTAGGTGGACGCACAGTAATGTGTTGAGCCGAGGTGTACTAATACCCCGACAGAACTCTCGAAAGGAATTGTGGGAGTCGCGTAACAAACACACGCTTTCTCCCGACACACTGAAAAGTGTGACGGGTAAACTTTGATTTTGTATCGTTTTCGTTGTCAGCGAAAAAACAGAAAGAACTTTGCTCTTTCTGTCCTGGTGATTCATCGGAGGGGTCACACCCGTTCTCTTTCCGAACACGGCAGTTAAGCCCTCTTGAGGCGATGGTAGTCGCAAGGCGAGAGTAGCTAGTCGCCAGGACAGAAAGAACAAATGCGCTCGGCCCGTTCTCATTCCGAACACGGTAGTTAAGCCGAGTTGAGGCGATGGTAGTCGCAAGGCGAGAGTAGCTAGTCGCCAGAACGAAGTCTTCAACACAAAAACATCCCGCAGCAATGCGGGATGTTTTTGTCTACTGTTCACCACTTATTGTTCACTGTACACTATCCACATGTCTTGGGCTTCACGCCGACGAACCACGTACGCAACAAGTGTCACTCTGTTTTTCATACTCATAATCGGTGGTCCGCTTGCCTATTGGTATTTCAGCATTCCTGCGACGTGTTCCGACGGTAAACGAAACCAGGGCGAGACTGCGGCAGATAAAGGCGGTCCGTGTGTGCTTTTGGATGCGCGGTCGCTCTCGCCGTCGGCGATCCTATGGGCGCGCAGTTTTCGTATTCGTGATGGGTCATACAATTCTGTCGCCTATATTCAGAATCCCAATGAGCAGGCGGGCGTACGCGCGGTACGCTATCGCTTTGGACTCTATGACGGCATGAACGTACTTGTCGCCGAGCGCATTGGCACGACCTACATCATGCCGGCTGCGGTAACGCCGGTGCATGAAGGCGGAATTGAAACAGGCAACCGCATCGTCAGTCGCACCTATTTCGAACTTCTCGACCAACCGGTCTGGGAGCGCATGGAAGACGCTGCGCGCACGATTGCGGTGAGCGATATTCGCACGTCCGATATCACAAGTGAGCCGCGCATTAGTGCCGCTATCCGCAATAAGGACGTCCGCGAACTTAAAAACCTGAAATTCATCGTTTCCGTATTTGATTCCGCCGGCAATGCATTTGCCGCATCGCAGACCGCACTTGCCGAACTTGGGGCGGGCGAGGAGACGAGGATCGTATTCACATGGCCCGACCCCTTCCGCATGACGCCAAGTCGTATAGACATCATTCCGCTCGCCCCACCGCTCTCCGCTGCGCCATAGGTATGGGTGCGTTTCGGCGACTTGAAAAGCAATTTTCGCTCTTTGGCCGTATCGATTGGTTCCTTTTTGCATCCGCGCTCGCGCTCGCGCTCCTTGGACTCGTCACGATGCGCAGCTTCTCAGTTGAGAATGCGTTTTTCGAACGCCAGCTTGTGTGGATCGCGATTGCTGTCGGTGTGTTTTTGATCGCCAGCATTCCGGATTACAGTTTCCTGCGGCGCACACCTATCGTGGTAGGTCTCTTCGTTGCCATGACCGCGCTCTTGGCTCTCATATACCTCTTCGGATCGGTCATCATGGGTTCACAGAACCGATTCGATCTCGGTATCTTTTTCGTACAGCCGTCTGATCCTGCGAAACTTGTTTTGGTAGCTGTGCTTGCGAAGTATTTCGCCCGACGCCATATCGAGATAAAACACTACCGTCACATTTTGCTCAGCGGCGCCTACGCGTTCACGATATTCGTGCTTGTATTCTTCCAGCCTGATTTTGGCTCGGCCATCATTATTTTTGGTATTTGGCTCGGCATGGTACTCGTTGCCGGCATTTCATGGCGCCACCTCGCGCTTCTGTTCATCACGGGGGCACTTATCGGAGGGGCCCTGTGGCAATACGGTTTGCACGACTATCAAAAACAGCGCGTACTGACATTCCTCCACCCGCTTGCTGATATACGCGGTGCTGGCTACAACGCGTATCAATCCACTGTCGCTGTGGGAAGTGGGGAGGTAACCGGCAAGGGCATCGGATACGGGACGCAGTCAAAACTCCAATTCCTCCCCGAATATCAGACCGACTTTATTTTTGCGGCGTACGCAGAAGAGTGGGGATTTTTGGGCGTCGTGCTCGTGTTCGGCTTGTTCGGCATCCTTATTATCCGGATTCTCATGATCGCGGCGCACGGATCGGACAATTTCGATGCACTGTTCGCGGCCGGTATCGCCATTTACTTTCTTTCGCAATTCATTGTCCACGTCGGCATGAATATGGGCCTCCTGCCGATCACCGGCACGACCCTACCATTTATGAGCTATGGGGGTTCTCACTTATTGACCGAATTCGCGGCACTCGGCGTATTGATGGGGCTCCGTCGCAACGCTCGCACCGTCGTTCACGCGCGCGACGACGCTGAGTTCCTCAACGTTTCGTAGACGTGAATCGTCTCCGTAACCATGCGCTCGTATGAAAACGCGCCGCTGACGCGCCGCGAGAGATTCGCACCCATCCAATCTCTTTGCGTTTGGTTCGTGGCGAGCCTTTCCAGCGCTGTGAAAAATGCATCCTCGCTCTGCGCCGGCACTAGTATTCCTTGATCCGGCGAATTGATTACCTCCGGTATACCGCCGACATCACTTGCAATGACAGCGCGTCCCGCATACCCGGCTTCGAGCACCGCGTAAGAAAACGCTTCGGAAAGCGACGGGAGAAGAAAGATGTCGAATGCTTTGTCGTATTTCCAGGCGTTTGCGAGGAATCCTATGAGGTGAGCGCGCCCTTCCATGTGGCTCTCGTGTATCAATGCTTCAAGGCGCTCGCGCTCGGACCCCTCGCCAATGATCACATAGCGAACACGCGGATGTGTGCGTGCGAGACGCGCGAACGCTCCCAGCGCGCGCGGTAAGTTCTTTACGGGATGGAGTTCGGCGATTGTGCCTATCCACATCTCGTCTAGCCGATGGTCCGGCACAAGCGATTGGCGCGCTTCCTCGCGGCCGAGATATGTCACCGGCGGTATTCCGTTTGGTATCACCGTCATTTTGCGCTGAGCCATATATGGCATCTGATTCACCAGCGCGCGTGATACGGCGATAGTCTGGTCGGATAAAAGAACGGTAAGCACGGAAAGCGCTCGAATAATCGTACGCTTCAGAATCGGACGCGGTGCGTTGAATTCCCAGCCGTGCGCTGTAAATACAATCGGGATACCGGCGGCTCGTGCCGCGATAGCTCCAAGTGCGCCCATTTTCGAACTGTTGGTGTGCACGATATGCGGACGTTCTTTTTTGAGCAGGCGATACAAAGCGCGACACGCGCGAATGTCATTCCACAAGCTGACGTGTCGTTTCAGCGCGTCTATGTGGATGGTACGAATCTGTGCGTTTTCCAACTTGGCAAATAAAGGACCATTGCCGCCTGCCGCTACCACCACATCAAACCGATCCCGGGGAAGCCCCGTGGCAAGGTCGTACACATAACGCTGTGCTCCCCCGAAATTCGATTGCGTGACCGCAATCATGACGCGGGTTCGTTCCATACCAGCATAATACCTGGGCTTCGACAAAACCGCATTCGAAAGGATATAGTGGAGTCTCATGAGATCCATTCGGACACGCGAGGTCCTGACGCTCTTCTTTGGGGATCTGATTTTGCTGTACGCGTCGTTGTGGCTCACGCTTGCGATACGATATGTTGCTGTCCCCAACCGCGAGCTTCTTGATCTTCACCTCGTGCCATTCTCGCTACTGTTTGCGGCATGGTTGCTCTTATTTTTCATCGTTGGCATGTACGACCGGCATACGCTGGTGTTCCGCATGCGCTTGCCGGACAAGATCCTCCGGGTGCAGTTGGCTAACATGGGTCTCGCGGTCATATTCTTTTTCTTTATACCCATTTTTGGCATCGCGCCAAAGACGAATTTGTTCATCTACCTGGTTGTGTCTTCGGCTCTGCTCACGTTCTGGCGATTGTGGCTGTATCCGCGGATCTCGTGGCATAACAGACAGCCGGCAATCATCGTCGGCGCAAGCTCGGAGCTTCGCGAGCTCGAATTAGAAATAAATAGTAACGCGCGGTATCCGTTCTACTTCACCACAAAGATAGTAATAGAGCGCGTCGAGGGCGGAGCTATATCAGGACGAATCTTTGACGCGCTGCAGGATCCGAGCTTGGCGTTCGTCGTCATAGATCTCCATCACCGCAAGCTCGCGAATATCCTACCGCATTTGTATAAACCGATATTTTCCAACGTGCAGTTCATAGACCTACATGAACTGTACGCCGAAATATTCGAGCGCCTGCCACTTTCTATTCTGGGCGAACCGTTCGCGGTCGAGGGTTTTGGAGAGAAAGCGTCACACTGGGTCTATGATGCTCTAAAACGCGTGATAGACATATTCGGCGCGCTTGCAATGGGGGTCATCACGCTTGTCGTGACGCCGTTCGTGTGGATTGCCATGCGGCTCGAAGGGCCGGGACCCGTATTTATCGTGCAGGAACGTATCGGACGAAACGGCACCACGGTCCGAACTTTGAAATTCCGTAGCATGCGGGTCAACGATGCGACAAGTGCCAGCTGGGTCGGCGAGTACAAGGAAAACGGCATCACGAAAACTGGTGCATTTTTGCGCCGCTTTAGCCTGGACGAATTTCCGCAGTGTGTAAACGTGTTACGGGGCGATTTGTCGCTCATTGGTCCGCGAAGCGATATCGAGGGGCTGGGAAAGCGACTCGCCGAAAAAATACCGTTCTACAATATGCGGTATCGAGTAAAACCCGGGATTACGGGCTGGGCCCAGATCAATCAACAGTACGAACCCGGACAGATCTCACCGCAGTCGGTCGAAGATACTAAGGTGCGGCTTGCATACGATTTTTTTTACATCAAGAACCGTTCGCTGATCCTCGACCTCATCATTGCGCTTAAGACCTTGAAACGAATGGTCTTCCGCATGAGTTCTTGGTAAGCTCGACTAAAGATATGGCACACACTGTCCTTATAACGGGCGCCGCCGGCTACGTAGGATTCATGCTCGTCGAGCGCCTTGCAAAACGCGCGGATGTTGCATGTGTTTACGCACTCGACAAAGAAGAAATGCCAGATACATTCGCGAGTTATCCGAAGATTCGGTACATACAAAAAAATACAAGCGAAGATTGGGAGCGCGATGTGGATCAAATACCCGATATCATCATTCACGCCGCATGGCAGATACGGGACCTCTACGGGCGATACGCGACGCAGTGGAAGTGGAATATCGAAGGCTCGGATCGCGTCTTCGACTTTGCGTTGCGCTCGGCCGTGCGCCTTATCTATTTTTCTACCGTGGCATCATACGGCGCATACGCCGACAACGCGATCGAGCAGAGGTTCACCGAACGCGATCTACTCCGGCCGAGCGACTACCGATACGCGGAAGAAAAGCGTATTTCTGAGTTGCATCTGAAAGAAAAATACAATACGGTTGCGGTCGAAAAGCGCCCCGCGGTATGCGTCGTCCGACCCGCGGCCATCACGGGGCCGCAGGGCCGCTTTGCCCGCATACGCTTTGGGCTGCAATCTGCGCTCTCGGGACAGTTGAAAGGTTCGTTTATATACGGCATCGTGTCAACACTCGCCTCATTCGTACCAGCGACTCCGAAATGGGCAAGGCAGTTCGTGCACGAAGATGACGTCGTAGATATCATCGAATTGCTCACGTTCGACAAGCGGGTACAGGGGTACGAGATATTTAACCTCTGCCCCCCCGGAAGTCCGGTACTTGCCGCGGACATGGCGCGCGCCGTCGGAAAGCGCATCGTGCGCGTACACCCCCAGCTCGTTCGGCTCGTTTTTTTTGTGCTACACCACGCAACACTCGGCAAAATCCCGACGGCGCGCGGAGCATGGAAAGGTTATTCATACCCGATCTTGGTAGTGGGCAACAAGATAACAGAACAATTAGGATACCGTTATTCAGCATCGAGCGCGGAGGCGTTTATGTATACTGATGGGCATTATGAAGTTGCGGTACCCAAATCGGTTCGACGTCACAAACCTCTATGAACATACTCGTTACCGGCGGTGCGGGATTCATCGGAGCTAACCTCTGTCGTGCTCTGCGTACGCGTGGCGATACGGTTGTCGTTATAGACAATCTGTCGGTTTCCGAACGAAACGTTCCGCTTCTGGACGAGATTGACACACAGCTTGTCCGTGCGGACATCGCTGATTACGACGCTATCGAACCGCATTTTGCAGGAATTGATATCGTTTTCCATCTTGCGGCGATGAACCGAGCTCAGCGGAGCATTGAAAATCCTCGCGCGGCGAATGCCGCAAATATCACCGGCACCTTGAATGTGCTAGAAGCGATGCGTACGCACAAGGTGCCGCGGGTTGTTTTTACGTCTTCTAGCTCAGTCTACGGCGGCCGAACTGGCGCGCTCAAAGAAAGCGACGCGCTCTCGCCACCGCATCCATATGGGGTGGGCAAGCTCGCCGGCGAACACTACGTACGGGTATATGGGGAGCTGTTCGGCCTCAAATGGACCACCTTACGTCTTTTCAGTGTCTACGGCCCCTTGCAACTCGGCGATATCGATAAAGCGGGCGCAGTAGCGAAATTCGTACACCTGGCTAATATGGGGAAACCACTGCCGCTCTACGGCGACGGCTCAACCATGCGCAATTTCACCTATGTAGACGACGTGGTGCGGTGCCTCGTGCTTGCATCCGAGTCGTCGAGTGCGCTCGGGCACGTTATCAATGTCGCAAATATACGTGAAGTGCCCATCAAGAACCTAGCAGATGCCGTGCTTCGCGTCGTTGATTCTTCGGCGGGCGCTGTAAACGAACCCTCGCTTGCAGGCGACCCGCCGCGCAATCAGCCGGACACAAGCGCGGCAAAACAGCTTTTAGGATATGAGGCCGAGATAGATCTAGAAGAAGGGGTGCGACGAACTGCCGAATGGTACAAAAACGTCATATGATACTCGACGGGCGCCGCATTGCGGCCGAATTGTATGCGGCTCTTTCTCGGCGGCGGAAAAAACTCGGTCGTATTCTCACACTCGGCATTATCGTAAGCGGTCATGATCCTGTGATCGAATCGTTCGTTCGCATAAAGAAACGTGCTGCCGACCGGTTGAACATTGAAATGGTGCGGGTCGACTTGCCGGACAGTGCCTCGAACGAAGATGCTGTCGGCGCGGTGCGCGAACTCGCAGAAAGAACTGATGCGGTGATAGTCCAACTCCCTCTTTTAAATAGTTTGGATACAGAGACAGTGCTTGCCGCCATTCCGGATGAGAAAGATGTGGACGCTATTAACCCGCGCGTGGGCGAGAACGAGCACACGGTTGTTGCCCCTGTCGCCCTCGCTGTCGTCGAGATGTTACAGCGTGGCGGCATAGATCCGCGCGGGAAACACACAGTCGTCGTCGGGCAAGGGCGGCTCGTCGGCGCGCCCTCAGCCGCACTTTTGCGTACGCGTGGAGCGGACGTGCACATGTTTACTCGTACACACAGTTCGATAGAGAGCCTGAAGGACGCCGATATCATCATATGTGGCGCAGGTAATCCTGGATTTATCAAGCCGGTGCATGTTAAAAGTGGCGTGGCGATCATTGATGCGGGTACTTCTGAGAGCGCAGGCAGGATAATGGGTGATGCAGACCCTGCATGTGCCGACAAGGCATCAGTCTTCACACCGGTCCCCGGCGGCGTCGGCCCAGTGGCCGTCGCCATGATTTTTAAGAACTTGTTGGATTTAGTAGTAAAATAGCGCGCATCGCCTGCTACGTATGTCCAGAGACTCAATCGAACCAGTCAATCCAGTTGAAGTAAAAGTCGTACGTGCAGAAGACCTCGCGCACTTTCTTGAACTTAAGCTACGCGACATGGAGAAGCGTCGCGAAACTGGCGCGGCTTCCGATTATGGGCCTTTGACGGACGAAATCGATGGCGTATCTGAGGATGAAATGAAACGCAGATTGCGGCAACAGGGAACGTGGTTGGTGTATGCGGAACAAAATAAAAAACTGAAAGGTATGGCCGCTGCGAAATTCTACCCGAAGAGCGGAATCGCTTTTGTATACAATGTTTTCACAGACGAAAGCATCAGAAATCAAGGAATTGCACGTGAGCTCATGGAAAAACTGCTCGCAGAGATTGTGAAAAATGTGAGTGTGAGTGTGGTCCATCTCGGCGACGTTCGCAACCCTACCTCAGTGGGCTTGTATGAACGGATGGGGTTTCAAAAAGCAGCACCAACCGGAATTGGGCTCTTCGACGGGAAAGGTAGCGAAGCGCACCCAATGAGCAAAACCATCAGATGAAAGTTCTGGATATCAAGGCGAGGCCTTGATAATTTCACCGGATACTTCGGCGTAGTAGGAACCTGCTTCTTGGAGCATCTCTTGTATTGTCGGTATAGATTCAAAGAGTGAGAAGACCGAGTCGCCGATCAGTCTATTTTCCAGGCGTTTCTGGCCGAGAAAATCGGGTAGACTGCAATAAGAATACAGTGGTAATTTTTGCTCAAGCAACTGTCTATTACCAGTGCCCTTTTTCCATGCCGAATCGAACAATTCTGCAGAGTTGAGATGAACATATGCGATTAGATGTTTTAAGTATTCGTCATTAGGAACATGTTTTGATTTGAATGGCCCAGCTACCAACGCTCCTGTTCGGTCGTTTTTCTTATTGAAGAACATCGTGTATCCCGTGAACACCTTTTGCATAAAACTGGCAATTCCGCCCTCTTGAATTTCCTTGAGGACAAGATGGAAATGATTCGGCATAAGAGAATAGGCACCGATTTCGACCAAAGTTTTGCCTCTGTTGATTGTCGTATCGGAAAGTATCGAATGCAATCGCCTATCTTTCAGGTTAGAAACGTGTACCGCACGGGTTCCATTGCAAACATATAGTAGCAACAGGAAGCGTTCGTAGTCGGCCTTAGTTTGAAAAATCTTTCGCTTGTCTACGCCACGGTTATAACAATGGTACCACTCGTCAATTGCAAAAGGTTGCCTGTATGACATCTTAATGATTATACTATATCAAGGCCTCGCCTTGATAATTGTTGCGATAGTAAGGATCATACGTATACTTCTCGCCATGCTGCAAAGACGACTGATTGCACTCATCATACTGCTTGCTGGAGTCGGCCTCGGGTGGTTCGTCTACAATTCGCAGGTTACCGGTTCTCACCCCTTTAAACTCGGGCTTGACCTCTACGGCGGCACACAGCTTGTGTATCGCGCTGATACCGTCGCCCTACAGGGCGCCGACGTCGTTGATTCGATGGAAGCCCTACGCGACACGATCGAGCGGCGCGTAAATCTTTTTGGTGTATCCGAGCCCATTGTGCAAACGGAGCGCGGCGGCACATTTGCGGGCGATCCGGAACAACGCCTTATCGTCGAACTGCCTGGAGTGACCGATACGCAAGAGGCGATACGGCTTATCGGACAGACGCCAGTGCTTGAGTTCCGCATGCTTAAAAAGGAGGCCGAAAGTGTGGAGATCCCGTCGGAGGGCGCAACACCCGAAATGATCAACGAGCTGTTCGAACGCGCCGCCATCACTGGCAAAGATCTTGCGAGTGCGGAGCTACAGTTCCAAACAGGTGCCGGCTATGCGAACACGCCCGTGGTCGTCCTTAATTTTAATTCCGAAGGCACAAAGATATTTGCCGAACTCACGCGAGATAATGTGGGCCGCTACTTCGGCATCTTCCTCGACGGCGTTCCAATTTCGGTACCGGTAATCCAAGAAGCGATTCCAAACGGCACCGCTGTAATTTCGGGCAGCTTTAATCCCGAAAGCGCCAAAGAGCTTGCGCGCAACTTAAATTATGGCGCGCTACCCGTGCCGATCGAGCTCATCTCCACACAGACGGTCTCTGGCACGCTCGGGGAAAAGGCCGTACAAGACGGCATCTTTGCGGGCTTGTGGGGCATCTGCCTCGTCGCGCTCTTTATGACCCTCTGGTACCGCTTGCCGGGGCTTATAGCGGTCGTTGCGCTCGCCATGTACGTTGTGCTCGTGCTCCTCTTGTTCCAATGGATTCCGGTGACACTCACGGCCGCCGGTATTGCCGCGCTCATCCTCTCGATCGGCATGGCGGTCGACGCAAACATTCTCATTTTCGAGCGGACGAAGGAAGAACTCGCATCGGGCAAGTCTGCGTCTGATGCAATTCACGACGGTTTCTCACGCGCCTGGCTCTCGATCCGCGATTCGAACATTTCTTCGATGATTACGGCCGTGATCCTCTTTTGGTTCGGCACGTCGCTCATCAAGGGCTTCGCGCTCGTATTCGGTCTCGGCGTACTTGTCTCGATGCTAACTGCGATTACTGTCTCCCGTACACTCTTGATGGCGTTAGGCGTCGAATCCAAATCTCCCACAATGCGATTTCTCTTGGGTAGCGGATACACAAAATAATATGTTCATCATAAAAAACAGAAACGTCTTTTTTGGAATCACGGCAATTATCGCGGCGCTCTCAATCGCATCACTTTCATTCTTTGGGTTGCAATTTGGGACCGACTTCACCGGCGGTACGCTCGTCGAAATCCGCTACGATGGCACACGGCCTGCGCCCGAAGCGATTATGCAGAACCTTGATAATGCCGGGTTCGAAGGGTTCTCTGTGCGCGAGACCGGAGAGAATGGATACATTATCCGCGCGTCGCAATTGAGCGATGATCAACGCGGGTCGCTCTCTGCCACTTTATCGCATCAGGGCGGAACTGCCGAGGTTGTGCGGCTCACCGAAATAGGTCCGACCATCGGCACCGAATTGCGCAACAAGGCTTTCATCGCACTCGGACTCGTTCTTCTGTGCATACTCTTTTTTATCGCGTTCGCGTTTCGCAAAGTATCCGAACCAATCTCGAGCTGGATCTACGGTTTGATCGCACTCATCACACTCGGATTCGATGTATTAATACCGGTAGGCTTCTTCGCCTTCTTGGGCAACTTCACAGGCGCCTCGGTCGATACGCTCTTTGTGACCGCGGTTTTGACGATTCTTGGTTACTCGGTACACGACACGATCGTCGTGTTCGATCGTACGCGCGAGAATTTGCGTTTGAACCACGAGCACAATCGCCGCGAAGATTTTGAGCACACGGCAGGCCGCGCTCTCGGGCAAACCATCACGCGTTCTATCAATACCTCCATGACGACGCTCGTCGCACTTGCAGCGCTCTACCTCATCGGACCGGAATCGACGCAAGACTTCGCGCTTACGCTCTTAGTCGGCATCATTGCCGGTACGTATTCCTCAATCTTCTTTGCTACCCCGCTTTTAGTCGCATACGAAAAATGGCGTAAAAACCGCAAGAAATAGCCATGCCCATTTCGACGGTTGGCATTGTCGGATACGGTTCGTTCGGCAAGCTTGTCCATACGCTGTTGAATCGCTTTGCACCGACGGTACGGGTACGTGTGCACTCGTCGCGTTCTGAGCCGGACAGACAGACATTTTTCTCACTCGAAGATGTCGCTGCCTGCGATGCGATTGTTCTCGCGGTGCCCATCAGTGCATTTGAGGACACGGTACAGAAAATACTGCCGATGCTTGGTACAAACTCAGTTATTGTGGATGTGGCGACGGTGAAGGTTCATACGGTACATGTACTGAAACGACTCGCGCCCGATAGAAAATACATAGCGACGCATCCAATGTTCGGTCCGGAGAGTTATAAAAAACTGGACGGCAATGTGCACGGATTTCGCATTGTTATTGCTGAAAGTACTCTTCCGATGCCACAGAAAGACGAGCTCGTATCGTTTTTACAGAGCATCGGATTTGATGTCGTTGAAGTGACTGCCGACGCGCACGACAAGCATCTCGCAGAGACGCTCTTCTTAACGCATTTTGTAGGACAGATTATTTCGAAAGGGAACTTTAATCGCACAGAAATCGATACGGTATCGTTTGGGTACCTCATGGATGCAGTAGAAAGCGTAAAACACGACTCCCAACTTTTTCAGGATGTATTCAAATATAATCTGTACTGCAAGGAAGTGCTGGAGCGGTTCGAAACGTCGGAAAAAGAAGTCCAAGCCCTTCTTGCGAAGTAAAAAGAAAAGCACCGGGTACAGCTGTATCCGGTGCTTCTGCGCGTGCGGCGCACGCGCTTGTTCAGACGGTCATTTCTGCTCGCGAAGACCGTGCGAAGAGCTCAGCCAAGCCAATGAGGCGCGCCGGAGCTCCTGAGAGATCGGTGATTATCTCGGGCTCCTTCCCCCCAAAGCAATCACCCAGTGCTCCGCTATCGTCTTTTTGCCGAGTGACGATTGCTACGTATTCGGGCACGGTGCACAGTAGTGGTGTTCCAACGAGGGCGAGCTCTTCGAGAACCAGAATGATCGGCACTTTGAGTTCCGTTGCATGTTCGAGCAGACGACGCTCGAATAGTTCGACCGACCCGCCTTTCACCCTGCTTCGATGCGACGGGGCAAAGATCAGAACGTTGACGCGACTCAGCGAGTGAATCGCATCCTTCACATTCGGCAGGCTGTCATCGTCATTCGCCCGTACATACGACGTGACAAGGTGTGAGCTCTGTTTCAGCCGTTCTCGTACCCTTGAGAGAACGTCGAATGAGGCTCCATTCGAGACAAGCATCAGCCTGACCGTTCTCGGAGGCATACCTCCCATGACCATAATCAACGTCCCTTTGTTGTGCGTCTGCAAAGATCTCTTTGCAAACGCGGTGTTTGCAAAACCAGGACCGACGCTTTACTGCGGCCTGGAATCTAACTCTGCGGTGGGTCAGATTCCAATCAACAGTCCTCAACGAAACAGCCCCCTCTTGGGGAGGGGGCTGTTGGTATTTTGCGTTCCGTTTTATTTTCTGAGTAGCGCAAATGCCAAAGCCCCCTGTTTCCAGAAGCTAAAGAAATAAGCAAATGTTGCTACGCGACTCATTACGGAAGAGGATATACCTTGGCAAAATACTGTCAAGCGGGTAGGATTGTGCGAATGAAGATTGGAGTCATGGGTGCCAAGGGAAGCTTTTCGGAAGAGGCGGGCCGCACGTATGCCGAAAAGAATCATGTCAAGAAATTTGTCATTGATTACCTTGTCACGGCCGAGAATGTGCTTACGGCGCTTGAGAACGGCAAAATAGATATCGGCATTTTTCCGATCGAGAATTCGAACGGTGGTATTGTACTCGAGGCAGTGCACGCGATGGCGAAGCATCGATTTTCGATAAAGAAAATATTTGAGATAGATATCCATCACAACTTACTTGTGAAGCGGGGAGTGACGACAGACAAGGTAAAGACCATCACCTCGCACGACCAGGCGATCAAACAGTGCCGCATGTATTTGAAGCGCCGATGGCCCAAGGTCAAGATTATAGATTATGCTGATACTGCAAAAGCTGCGGCAGATCTGGCGAAGGGCACATTGCCCGCTTCGACAGCGGTCATCGCGTCGCGAGTAGCCGCTACTGTGTATAAGCTCGATATTTTGGAAGAATCCATCCAAGACCTCAAATTCAATTTCACGAGTTTTATCGCCGCGGAGAAGTTGAAATAGTTCTTGACAGTTTCATCAGTTGCGCTACATTGAAATTTATGAGTTACAAGCAGTCCAATCTCGTCGGACTCGTCCTTACCACCGTCGGTGGAGGATTTGCTTGTGTCTAGATTCTAACGAAACCAGATACAACCAAGGGCCTTCACCAAAAGTGAAGGCCCTTGTTCTTTCTGGTCTTTGACAATCGTTAAAATATTTCAGGGTTCTGCGTACGCTGCCCGTTGGGGCATTCCATCAATTCGGCTAAAGCCCGAGGAGGAAACAGCCGTGACAGAAAGTGAAGAAGTAACCCCGATAATCAAAATTCCCAGATCTGTTCGAAGGGAAATGTGGCTTCGGGGCAGTGAGCCTGAGAATTCGGCTGAGCGAGAGGCATGGCATGCGGCGTGCGAAGCGCCTCATTCCGTAACGCGTGATCAGCTTCGTAAGGAACGCGCTGTCGCTCGGCGACAGCGCCTCAATGGAAAGTGAGGAAACGATGGTGGACGTTACGAACGGACGCGAAACACCCCAAGAAGCGCGCAGGCGCGTTGCGTGGGAAGAAAATCCGGTCGACGCGGACGTGAACAATGGCATCGATTCGCTCCGCGTCGGACGAATGCAGAAACAGGGAACGTGGCTTTTTCTAGAGCCCGTTCCGGCAGGTGACAAGTGCCGGAGTCGGTACATACAGGTTCGTCCATGCACGCCTGCGCATGCTGCGTCGCTCGAGGCACTTTTCGAGAGCGGCAAGGTCCGCGTTGAAGAAGGTGGACCGCCAGGGTGCGACCTCGTCTGTTGGGCACCAGTCTCGGAAGATCGACGGACTGCTTGACCATAGTACGGACTTACGAAGTCCGTACATACACCGCCGGCGCGCACTGTGCGCCGGCGGTCAGTCTTTTAATGAACTAGGGACAAGGCCGCACGTCTCCCTTCATTACATAATTACCTACACACAACTTACGCTATAGCGTAAGTTGTGTGTATTCAGGGGATAGCTGGGGACAAGGCAAGATTGCATTTTTGGCGACGGTACAATGGGGGGAGCGCAGTTTCTGTTGCGGTGAGGCTCAGTCGGAAGGAAGAGCCGGGCCAGGACGAAAGCCGGAGAGCCTCAATCTTTCAGTCGAGCACTACCCGTATCGGTGGGGAGTCAGCCGAGCGGATTCGGGAGCTCGATGCGCAACTTAAGTTCACAGCAACAGAAACTGCCACTCTAACGGGCGCGCCACCTCTCAGCGCGCCCGCACACTTGACCCCTTACCAGTTTCGCTCTCCATGCCGGGAAATTTTGATTACCACAGAGTCCACATTTTTAAGAATAAGGGGTCAGTAACCTTTTTGTAGGGTATTTTGATACCTTGCCGCTTCTATAGTGTTTTTCCCCAAATTCTGCTAGGATGCACCTCCGAGGCTACAAAACAGACGTAAGATTGTACATAAGTCTAGCGTCGGTATTTATATGAAAAAAGAGCAACAAGTAAAGGAATATAGGGCCAAACTCCCTGATCGGATCAACGTCAGCATCAGGAATGAGGACGGGAGTTTTTGGGCAAAGATCACCACGCCTGACGGGGAACTTTCTAATTGCTATACCCAAGCTAAAAATATCAATGAGCTTTTTGTAATGATCAACGATGCCGTTCAAACCCATTTTGAAGTTCCAGAAAAGATTAGAGAACAAGTGGGTTTTTACTTACCTGTTCCCGAAAACCACTTGCGGTGGGAAGAGTTCTTTAACCAACTCTCTGCCATGCAAAACAAAGGTGGAAAGAAAACGACCCTCGCTCTTCGCAAGCCTGAATTGGTAGGCTAAAGACTTTTGTGGCTAAACCTTCGGGCAGCAAGCCCAAGCTTGCTAACTGTAAACCGGAAGATGTGTGGCAAGCGCTCAAAAAGATCGGTGGTTTTAGGAACAAGGAGGGGACAAGACACGACAAGGTGGAGCATGTAGCTACGGGACATTGCTCTGAAATCCCTCGGCACTCTCCCATAAATAGAGCTTTGTTGAAGGATTTTGTGGAGGACTATCTAGTCGGGAAGTGTGGCCTAAGCGAAAACGAAGTATATAAACATCTCCGCTGCTGATTGGATATATAGGCTTGCCTTATAGGCTGTTGACTTTATATGGCGGGTTGTCTATACTCTCTCGACCATCGCTCCTGATGGCTTTTTCATTCCGGCGTGGTTGCCGAAATGGATCGCGCAAGTCCTCTCGGATACTGCGCCTTTGAACCGAATAAGCCGGACGGTGGATGGTTGGACGTTGATAATTTCATAACCAATCTGTTGTGTCGGGTCCTGTAGCGGGATTCGATATAACAACCATGTAAATGGTAAGTTTCGAATTCGTAAGAATTCGGAAAGCAAATGCAACACACATGTCCGGACACTGAATTTCAGTGTGCGGGCAAGCAAGCACAACAAGAAAAACATTGCGAAGTCCTAGGAGAGCTTCGAAATGTAGTACACAGTAAAGGAACGAAAGAATATCCATTCTTTTGTTCCGTCCATCCTAAAAGAGTGATAGAAAAGAATTCTCAATCCGCTCACATGTATGTGTGAGCGTAACGAATGACTCAGATTAATTTCTGATTCTGTCATTTTTGCTGAGAGTTTGATCCTAGCTCAGGGTGAATGCTGGCGGTATGGATAAGGCATGCAAGTCAAGGGGTCCCTTACCACTTTTATCGGAATCGTTTTCGCAACGACATCGACGTTGTTGCAGTTTTCTCGGTGAGAGAACAGGTAGCGATTATTGTAAAAGTGGTAAGGGAAACCGGCAGACGAGGTAGTAACACGTAGGAACGTACCCCGAAGTCGTGAATAGCTCGTCGAAAGGCGAGGTAATTCACGATGGTCCCGCAAGGGTAAAGATTTATCGCTTTGGGAGCGGCCTGCGTAATATCAGCTAGTTGGTGAGGTAATGGCTCACCAAGGCTATGACGTTTAGGGGACCTGAGAGGGTGACCCCCACCGATGAGACTGAGAC
>Ga0209542_10009211_pt1 | contig 18176 bp, 16 predicted proteins | sample RifCSPhighO2_01_FD_184028 | JGI IMG/M metagenome (GOLD analysis project Ga0209542, IMG submission 184028) | Soil microbial communities from Rifle, Colorado - Rifle CSP2_plank highO2_0.1 (SPAdes) (version 2) | ecosystem: Environmental > Terrestrial > Deep subsurface > Rock core/Sediment ...
TCAAAATTCTTGAGCCCATTGTTACAACTGTAAATCCTACTCGTACAATAGAAGGAAAGAATCCTCTCTTAAACAAGTATCTTGATTTACCACCGTTTTTCTCTGAGCCAACGGGATCATTGACTGGCATGCGCCTCAGTTGTTCACGCATATAACTTATTACTGCGCGGATACTCTTCCTGTAAATGTAGAATTTGAAAGCATTTGCTCAACTATATTTCTGGGAACTTCCTCATAGTGAGACGGCTCCACATAGGCAGAAGCTCGTCCTTGAGACATTGAGCGAAGTGTTGTTATGTAACCTGATATTTCCGAAAGAGGCACCATTGCCAAGATAATAGTCGATTTCCCTTTTTCTTCCGTACCTAATATCTGAGCCCTTTTTGAAGATAAATCACCAATAATATCTCCCATAAATTCAGAAGGTGTTGTTACTTCAACTTTCATAATTGGCTCAAGTAAAGTAAGATTTGCCTTTTTTGTTGCAGCCTGAAGAGCCTGAGAAGCAGCTATCTTAAACGCAATTTCCGAGGAATCGACATCATGATATGACCCGTCATAGCATGTAACCGTCATGTCAACCATAGGATACCCGAGTAAGATGCCATTCTCCATTGTTTCAATCACTCCTTTTTCAACTGCCTTCACAAACTCCGCGGGAATTGCTCCCCCTTTTATCGCATTTACAAACTCGTAACCTTCACCTCTTGGTTTTGGGGCTACGCGCAGAAAACAGTGTCCGTACTGTCCACGCCCTCCGGACTGCCTTATATATTTCCCCTCGGCTTGAGCTTCTTGTGCAATTGTTTCTTTGTAGGCTACCTGAGGAGCTCCCACATTTGCCATAACACCAAACTCTCTCTTCATCCTGTCTACCATAACTTCAAGCTGAAGTTCTCCGACACCTGAGATGATTGTCTGTCCTGTTTCATGATTTGTTTTAATAACAAAAGTGGGATCTTCTTCAGACAATCTCTTAAGAGCAAGTCCCAGCTTCTCCTGGTCGACCTTGGTTTTTGGCTCAATAGCAAGTGATATAACAGGCTCAGGGAACGAAATCTTCTCAAGAACAATTTGATTTTTTTCATCACAAAGCGTGTCTCCTGTTACTGTATCTTTAAGACCGACCAAAGCAACGATTTCTCCGGCTTTTGCCTCTCTTATTTCCTCACGAGTGTTTGCATGCATAAGAAGAATTCGACCGACTCTTTCCTGTGCTTTTTTGGTACTGTTATAAATATAAGAACCGGCGGTAACGACTCCTGAATAGACTCTGAGATACGTAAGTTTTCCTACATGAGGGTCAATTTGGATTTTAAATGCAAGCCCTGCCATAGGATCTTCCGGAACCAGTTTTCTTGTAATTTCCTTACCTGTTCTCGGATCTATACCTTTTACTTCTTTAAGATCAACGGGGGAAGGAAGATAATCAACCACAGCGTCCATAAGCGGTTGTACCCCCTTATTTCGAAGAGATGAACCTGCATAAATCGGAACTAATTTGTAATCAATTACTGCGCGCCTTAGGGCAGCTTTTAATTCTTCGACTGTCGGTTCCTCCCCGCCCAGATATTTTTCCAGAAGCTTGTCATCAGTTTCTGCAATCTTTTCAATAAGTTTGTGACGGTATTTTTCAACCTCTTCTTTCATATCATCGGGTACCTCATCTTTTACATCAAACTTTGCGCCCAGCTCATCTGATCCCCAAATGTAGGATTGTCGTGTAAGTAAATCTACAGTTCCTTTAAAAGCATGCTCAGATCCTATGGGCAAAACCATAATTGCAGGATTGGCACCAAGTCTATCCTCAATACTTTTTATAGTCATAAGAAAATCTGCTCCAATCTTATCCATTTTATTTACAAAACAAATACGCGGAACTTTATATTTATCTGCCTGTCTCCAGACAGTTTCCGACTGTGATTGGACTCCTTCTTCTGCATCAAGAATGGTAATTCCACCGTCAAGAACACGAAGTGAACGCTCTACCTCTGCTGTAAAATCTACGTGTCCGGGGGTATCGATAATATTTATTCTGTAGGGATCTTGCACTGAGCTTGCCGAATGTGTCCAAAAAGCAGTGGTTGCGGCAGAAACAATGGTGATGCCCCGCTCTTTTTCCTGCGCCATCCAGTCCATCTGAGTAGTTCCGGCATCAATATCACCGATCTTATAGGTTTTACCCGTATAGAAAAGAATACGCTCGGTAGTAGTAGTCTTACCAGCGTCAATGTGGGCAATAATACCGATATTTCTTATTTTTTCCAGCGGTACTTGTCTTTTTGTATCCGACATAATAAAAAACAAATTCCAAATCTCAAGCACCAAATCCCAAATAATTTTTAATTTTCAAAATCCAAATGTTGGATAATTTGAATTTAATATTTTGATATTATTTAGGATTTAGGATTTTGAATTTAGAATTTATTCTTTTTGAGTATATCATATTTTCAGGATCTTGACTACAGATTCTGATTCCAAAAATTGTGGCAAAGCGGTTATCTGGGAGGTTTTGAGATTTTGCTTTTCTTTGGGAAAAATAATCGGGGGATTCAAAAGTGCAAATCCGCTGATTATTTATATTTTTCTCAAAAACACCAAGTACCTTTAATTCTTCTTCTGCAATTTTCCAAAGGTCAATTTCAAAATGACATGACCCAATTGATGGTCCAACATTAACAATGAGATTTCTGGGAAATATATTAAACTCTTTTTTAAGTTTATTAATCGTGTTTTTAATAATTTTATAGATATTGTGCCTTGAAACATGAACTATCGAAATGGCCTTAGTTTTCGGATCATAAATACAAATCGGTAAACAATCCGCTGTTAAAATACTCAAATAAACCCCTTTTCTATTTGTAACTGCCGCATCTGCTTTTATAACAGTATTTGTGTCTTTTGCACCTCTTCCTAAATCTTTTATTGTTGCTGAATAAACTTTGTCTTTATGCTGAAGATATAAAACTACAAAATTGTCTAAATTTAATCCAAATTTTTCTGCAAATTTTTTTCTATTTTTTAATACTTCTTTTTTTTCCTTAAAGAAAGACATATTCCCATCGCTTACTTTTGTTGTTAATAAAACTAACTCTGAAAAATCTCTAATTTTCATAATGCGAATTATAACAGATGCTATAATTTCTTTATGAGAATAGAACCTGTAAAAATAAAAAGAAACGGGTATAATCTTTCAGGAACTATTATCAAACCCGAAGGAAACAAAAAAATTCCCGCTGTAGTTTTCTATCACGGGATGGTAAGTCAGAGTAAACCTCGATATATAAAAAGAGCAGTGGCTCTTTCAGAAGTAGGTATCGCTTCCTTATGTTTTGATTTTAGAGGTTGCGGAGAAAGTGATGGAAAACTTGGCGAATTGTCCTTATCAGATTGGTTAGAAGACGCATTTGTTGCCCTTGATTATTTATCAAACCTAGGCTTTGCTGATAAAGACAGGATTGGCATTTGCGGAAAAAGTTTCGGAGGCTACATGGCGGCGTTGGTTTCTGAACAAAGAAAGATTAAATCAATAGTACTTCAGGCACCAGGAGTCTATTCCGATGAGTGGATAGATATAAAATTTAATTGGGACGAAGATTTTACAAAAATAAGAAAAGAATATAGAAAATCTGGCAAGGCCTTGGACAACAGAGCAATAAAAGCAATAGAAAAATTTAGAAAATCTTTATTGGTAGTAGGGAGCGAACTTGACGATACTTGTCCAAGACACATCGTAGAAGGATTTTATAATCACGCGGGGTCTGCGAATAAAAAACTAGCATGGATAGAGGGCGCGGATCATTCCCTTCGAGATGAAAAATATAATCAACAATTTACAAAACTTATGGTTGATTGGTTCAAGAAAACTCTATAAAATCTCGATATGAACTTGAGGAAATTGATTAAAGATTATCTAGAAGAGGCAAGGCTTATGCAGCTTGCAACTTCCCTTAATAATCAGCCATGGGTTTGCCATGTTTGGTTCGCAGCAGATGAATATTTAAATATTTACTGGTTTTCGTCAACTAGAAGACGGCATTCAAAAGAGGTAATGAAAAATCCAAAAGTTTCTGCCGCAATCGTCCTTCCTCATACTCCCGAGGATACTCCGCGCGGACTTCAGCTTGAAGGAGATGCGCAAATCTTAACCGATGAAAAAGATATTAAAAAAGCAAGATCTGTCTATGAAGATAGAATTTTCTCAAAACAAGTAGTTGATGATTTTATGAAATCCAAAGACTCCCCTCATAAATTCTATAGAATTAAACCAAGATTGTTCGTATTGTTTGATCTGGTAAACTTCTCCGAAAATCCCCGCCAAGAATTAGAATTCTAGATTACCATCTAAAATGGGCGAAGGCCTTGTTGGCTTCTGCCATGCGATGCATTACGTCTCTTTTCTTAATTGCCTCGCCCTTATTCTCAACTGCATCCATAATTTCTGCGGCAAGTTTTTCTGAAAATGTATGGTATTCTTTGTTGGGACGGGCTGCTGCTGCTCCTATAATCCATCTTATCGCAAGAGACATTTTTCTTTCTCCCCTTACCTCAACGGGAATCTGATAATTTGCTCCACCTACTCTTCTTGCTTTTACCTCTTGCTTTGGTTCAATGTTGGAAAGAGCTTTCTCGAAAACTTCAAGCGGTTCCTTGCCCTGCTTTTTTAAGATCTCAAGGCAGTCATAGAAAACTTTTTGAGCTACGGTTTTCTTACCGTCTCTCATTAAGTTATTAATAAATTTTGTAACCAAATGGCTACCATAAATCCTATCCGGTTCAACTTGTCTTTTTGGTGTTTTCTTGTGTCTCATGTTTTAACTAATAACTAAGAACTAATAACTCATAATTACTCCGCGGGCGCTGCCGGAGCTTCGGCTGCCTGGGGTACCGCGGGAACCGCAGCAGGCTTTACTCCTGTGCCTCCCTGTTTCTTTGTACCGTATTTACTTCTTGAAGTCTTTCGCCCCTCGACTCCTGCAAGATCAAACTTTCCTCTTACGATATGATATTTCACACCTGGCAAATCCTTGACTCTTCCCCCCCGGACCACCACAATTCCATGCTCGGAAAGTGAGTGTCCGATTCCCTGAATATATGCAGTTATTTCCGTTTTGTTCGAAAGCTTTACCCTTGCAACTTTGCGAAGAGCCGAATTGGGTTTTCTGGGAGTCATGGTTTTAACAAGAGTTACAACTCCTCTTTTTTGAGGAGCCGAAACCGAGGTATATTTTTGATCTTTGGCATTAAACAGTCTTTTCAAGGCCGTTGCCTTTGTCTTTTTTATTTTTCTTTTTCTGCCCCTTCTGGCTAGCTGTGAAAGTGTTGGCATGGTATTTATATTAAATCTTAAAAATTAAATATTAAATATTTTCTGTTTTTTTATTTTTGATATGTATTTTTTATATTTCATATTTAATATTTTATTTGAGGTATTATACATTATCTACGGGGGGCTGTTCAACCCCGCCGAGCAGAGCCCTCTGGGCAGCGCCTGTAGGTTCTATTCCAATAGACTCCGGCTCAGGCAGAACTCCCGAGCTGTCACTTACCATATCGGGTGCAACAGGGATTAGTCTTCCTATAATGACGTTTTCTTTAAGCCCGACCAGCTTGTCCTCCTGTCCCTGAAGAACTGCTTCTGTTAAGACTTTCGTTGTTTCCTGGAAAGATGCCGCAGAAAGCCATGAGTCAGAGAAGAGTGACGATTTAGTAATTCCAAGTTGAATTTGTCTTGCAGTTGCAGGCTCTCCTCCCTGAGAAAGAATTTCGGCGTTAATTTCTTCAAACTTTACTTTTGTAATAAAGTCGCCCGGAATAAGAGATGTGTCTCCTACCGTTTCTACAACTACCTTATCGGACATTTTACGCAGTATTACTTCAAAATGTTTGTCATTAATTCCTATACCCTGTGCTTCATAAACCTTCTGAGCCTCTGAGATTATATATCTTTGTGCCTCAACAATCCCTTTAATCTTTAAGATATCTTTTGGGTCAAGATAACCTTGAGCAAGCTGGGTACCTGCCGATATAGCGTCGCCGTCTGAAACCATTAGCTCAGTTGCCAATGGGACAAAGTATTCTCTTTCCTCGGGTGGTTTTACTCTTGTATTTTTGACCTTAACAATATAACCGTCTTCTGCTTTTTCAATATCTACTCTTCCGGAAATATCAGATATGGGTGATAGATTTTTGGGGGTTCTCATCTCAAACAGTTCCTCAACACGAGGCAGGCCTTGGGTAACGTCAGACATTACAACACCCCCAAAGTGTCTTACACGCATCGTAAGCTGTGTGCCCGGTTCTCCTATTGACTGCGCTGCCATGACTCCTACGGGAACTCCGAGGCTCACCTTTCTCTTTGTTGAGAAGTCCCATCCATAACACATAGCGCATATCCCGTATTCCATAGCGCATGTCAGAGGCGATCTGACACTAACTTCGGTAACCTCGTTCTGGGTAATTGCTATTGCTTTTTCCTCATTTATTTCCTGCCCTTCTTTAGCAATTACTTTCTTTGTTTTCTTAGAAATTATGTTGGATGCCGCAATTCTTCCAATTATTCTGTCATAATAAGAAGCTGTTCTGTCAGGATCTTCCTTGTAAACAGCTATGCTGTTTTTGGTTTCACAATTTTCTCCTCTTATGATTACATCGTGGGAAACATCAACAAGTCTTCTTGTAAGGTATCCTGCGTTAGCAGTTTTTAAAGCAGAATCGGTCAGCCCTTTCCTTGAACCCCGGGCCGAGGCAACATATTCAAAAATAGAGAGCCCCTCTCTAAAGTTTGACTTGATTGGAAGCTCAACAATTTTTCCAAGAGGATCAAGAATAAGACCTCTAATTGCGGAGAGCTGTTTTACTTGTTCTTTTCCGGCACGAGCACCTTCTGAGTCGATAATGACTTTTATAGGATTCTCCGGCAAAAGCCTAGCCCATGTTTTATCTGCAAGGTCGTCTGTAACATCAAGCCAAACTTCATTCTCAAGCCTTTTTCTCTCTTCATTTGTAATAAGTCCATGTTGATACTCAATTTCAATTTCTTTAATCTTTTTCTCGGCATCATCAATTCTCTTTTCTTTTCCTTCTACCATTTCGTTATCAAAGACCGAGACAGAGATTCCTGAAATAGTAGATCCATAGAATCCAAGTGTCTTAATATTGTCTATCAACGCCTCTACTTCCTCAGGCGAATAGTTAGCAATTGCGTTTGTAATTATTTTCTTAATTCCGGATGCTTTTACAGGCTCGTTTATAAATCCGAAGGTCGTCGGGAGTTTTTCGTTAAACATTATTCTTCCAATAGTTGTTTCGATTATTTTTCCCTGCCCGCTATCGCTTCTCTCAGGCGTTTGCAGGTGGGCGTCAATTCTTACTTTAATAGGCTTCCTGTATTTAATTTTTGAAAGCGAGTGGGCAAGAAGAGCTTCTTGTGTCGACTCGAATATAAATTCGTCTTCTTTTCTTAAACTTTCGTCAATGCTGGTAAGATAGAAGATTCCAACTGCCATTTCCTTGTTTGGAAGAGTAATAGGGCTTCCGTCTGCAGGCTTTAGTAGATTGCACCTTGGCATCATAAGGCTTATCGCTTCCTCCTTTGCTCTGGTTGAAAGAGGTATATGGACAGCCATCTGGTCTCCATCAAAATCGGCATTGTATCCTGCACATACACAAGGATGAAGACTTATAGCCGCCCCCTCAATAAGTACCGGATAAAATGCTTGTATTCCAAGCTTGTGAAGAGTCGGAGCGCGGTTTAGAAGAACCGGATGATTTTTTGTAATCTCTTCTAGAATATCGAAGACTTCAGGCGGTCTTTTCTCTATGTATCTTTTTGCGGATTTTATATTTGGGGCATACCCTCTTACGATAACTTCACGAAGGACAAAGGGCTTAAACATTTCAAGAGCCATTTCTTTAGGAAGCCCACACTCTGAAAGCGCAAGCTGTGGACCTGGAACGATTACGGAACGGCCAGAGTAGTCAACTCTTTTACCCAAAAGGTTCTGTCTAAATCTCCCCTGTTTTCCGCGAAGCATGTCGGAAAGCGATCGAAGCGGTGAGGAGACCACCTGGGTAGATCTTTGAGAAGCATCAATCAGAGCGTCTACCGACTCCTGAAGCATCCTCTTCTCGTTTCTAAGAATTATTTCAGGGGCACCAAGAGAAATTAAATGTCTCAATCTGTTATTTCTATTTATGACTCTTCTGTATAAATCGTTAAGATCTGACGTAGCGAATCTTCCTCCTGCAAGTTGTACCATAGGGCGAAGATCTGGCGGAAGAACTGGTAAAACGGTTATTATCATAGAAGAAGGAGAGACGCCTGCTTTTCTCATTGACTCAATAAGCCGGAGTCTTTTAATTAATTTAAGATACTTTTGACCTTTTGATTTTTCAGCTTCTCTTCTAAGTTCAACGATAAGCTTTGAAAGATCAAGTTTATTTAAGAGTTCCAAGATTCCCTCAGCGCCGGTCTTCATTGTAAAGAAGATGGGAATATCGTATTCGAGAAGCTTAAAATACTCGTCTTCCGAAAGAACTGTTCCGACCTTTAAATTCTTAATAAGCCGCGACAATGCGTCATAAATCTCGTCAACTTTTTAAGAATTTAAAGGTCGGAACTCGGTAAGAGCTGTAATTTTTTGTCTTTGGGTTAGTTCAAGCTCCTGATAGACTAATTTTTTCTGTTCTTCTTTAAGCTTCCCTGACTTAATTTCTTTCTTTTTTTCTTCAGTCTCGTTCTTAATCTTTTTCTCTTCTTGCCCGATTTCATCTTTTTGCTGCTTTTTTCGCTCGTCGATATTTTTAAGAAAAAGTGATAGGGCTTCTTTTTTCTTCTCCTCATCTATATTTAGTACAAGGAATGACGCATAATATATTACCGACTCAAGACTTCTTTGAGACATGTCAAGAATAAGAGAAAGCGGAGAAGTGGAACCTTTAAAGAACCAAACATGAGATACGGGAGCCGCGAGATTTATGTGTCCCATTCTCTCTCTTCTTACGCGGGAAGTAGTAACTTCTACTCCGCACTTATCGCAAATAACACCCCTATGCCTTATTCTTTTGTATTTTCCGCAATAACATTCCCAATCTTTCGTAGGACCAAAAATTCTTTCATCGAAAAGCCCGTCCTTTTCCGGTCTTAGCGTTCTGTAGTTTATGGTTTCAGGCTTTGTAACTTCGCCGTATGACCAAGCAAGAATATCTTCCTTATTTGCAAGCACAATTCTTAAGGATTTAAAATCCAAAATTGTAATATCCCTCATTTTTTTATTTTCGCTTCTGTTGTTGTTATTCATTCGTTTGATCTCCCCCTTCTTGCGCAACTGCCGGACTTACGGAATCATCTTGCGAAAGACCGACTGCACCTGCTCCCAGCTCTTTTTCAAGTTCTTTAACCTGCGCTTGCGTTTTTTCTTCCTCGGCTACTGTTTCCCCTTCTGGTTTTTCTTCTTCTGCTACATCCGGAAGATTTGCCGAGACCGAATGAGGAGCAACTGTTACCCCCTCTGCCAGAACATTAATACCTAAAGCTGCAAGTTCTTTTATCAAGACTCTGAATGATTCAGGCACTTTTGGTGTTGGAATATCGGTGTCTTTTACTATTGCCTCAAATGCCTTGGCCCGCCCTACAACATCATCCGATTTTATGGTAAGCATTTCCTGAAGAATATACCTTGCTCTGTGTGATTCGAGCGCCCAGACTTCCATTTCTCCAAGTCTTTGTCCTCCCATCTGAGCCTTTCCTCCCAATGGCTGTTGTGTAACAAGCGAGTAGGGACCGGTTGACCTTGCGTGAGTCTTATCTTCGACCATGTGAATCAGCTTCATAATGTATTCAATCCCTACAACTACGAGGTTTTCGTATTGCTCCCCTGTTCTCCCGTCAAAAAGCATTGTCTTTCCATTCTCCGGCAGTTTTGCCATCTTAAGAAGCGAGATTATTCGGTCTTCCCCTACTTCTTCAAAAACCGGAACTCCTACTTTTATGTTAAGTTTTTGCGCCGCCCATCCCAAATGAGCCTCCAAAAGTTGTCCCAGATTCATACGAGCCAAAACGCTGATTGGAGAAATTATAATATCGACCGGTGTTCCGTCCGAAAGGTAAGGCATGTCTTCGGCGGGAAGAATTTTTGAAATAACTCCCTTATTTCCATGTCTTCCGGCAAGTTTATCACCAACTGTAACATGACGGAATTGAGCAACTTCTACAATTATTTTTTTTATTGTGCCCGGCTCAAGCTCATCACCTTTTTTCCTGTCAAGAATATGAACATTTATAACAGTTCCTCTTTCTCCATTGGGTACCCGAAGAGATGTATCTCTTACTTCACGGGCCTGTTCTCCAAAAATTGCACGCAGAAGTCTTTCTTCTGCTGTAAGTTCAGTTTCTCCTTTTGGAGCAATCTTTCCAACAAGGATATCTCCTGGTCTAACCTCGCTGCCTACTACAACTATTCCGTCCTCATCAAGATTGGCTAAATCCTCTTCGGAAACATTTGGAATATCGCGTGTAGTCTCTTCTGACCCCAGTTTGGTGTCAACTACTGCTGCTTCATATTTTTCAATATGAATAGAGGATAAAATATCTTCCTTAACGAGCCTGTCGGATATAACAATTGCGTCTTCGTATCCAAGACCATCCAAGGAGGCATATGCAATTACTAAGTTTTTACCAAGAGCAAGCTCTCCGTTATCTGATGCCGGACCATCTATAATAAGCTCGTCTTTTTTAATTTTTTGGCCGGGGATCACCATAGTTCTTTGGGTGTATGCTGTTGCTTGAGAACTTCTTCTGAAGGAATCAATTTTGTAAGTTGCTTCAAGTTTATTTTTACCTTTAACAACTACTTTTTCAGAGTCCGCATACGTAACTTGCCCGTCAAAAGGAGCACGAACCACTCTTCCCATAACTTCTGCCACCGCTTTTTCCATCCCTGTTCCTACGACCGGGCTTTCGGAATTAACAAGCGGAACTGCCTGACACTGCATGTGAGTTCCCATAAGAGCTCTGTTTGCTTCATCGTGGCTTACAAAAGGGATAAGGGATGCTGCGGATCCCACGACCTGTCTTGGTACTACGTCGACAAATTCAATTCTTTCTTTTTCTGTTTCCATAAACTCACCCTTATGTCTTGCCGGGACACGGTCATCATTAATTGCCCCGTTCTTTGATAATGCACCGGCGTGGGTAATATAAAAATTCTGCTCATCATCGGGAGTCATATAAACAATCTCGTCTGTCGCTTTTGAAACTGTTTTTCCCGATCTTTTGGTGTGAGCTATTTTTCTGTAAGGGGTTTCAAGAAATCCGTATTCGTTTACCTTTGCATATAAAGCAATGTAGGTGACAAGTCCAATGTTGGGCCCCTCGGGGCTTCTGATCGGACAAATTCTTCCATATTGAGAGCTATTGATATCACGAATTGAAAATGCTGCTCTTTCTCTTGAAATTCCCCCAGTACCCATAACAGTAAGTCTGTTTAAATTATCAATTTCTGAAAGTGGGTTAGTTTGATCCAGAATTGTGGAAAGCTGAGAGGTACGGAAAAACTCATTAATAGATGCCATTATGGGACGTGCATTAATAAGTGATGCAATGGTTACCGGAACATCAGGCTGAATAAGACTCATTCTTTCCTTAATGCTTCTCTCAAGTCTTAGAATTCCTACTCTAAATGCATTGGTTGCAACCAACTCCCCTACTCTTCGTACGCGTCTGTTTGCAAGACTGTCTATGTCATCAACGCCATCTTTACCTTGAGCAAGCTGAATGAGAAAGTTTATCGTACCTATTATGTCTTCCATTGTTAGGACTTTTTCCTCTGAAGAAGCAAATCCTGGTGTGTCTTTAAGTTTTTTATTAATCTTATATCTTCCGACTTTCCCTAAATCATAGCGCCTGCTATTAAAGAACATTCCGAAGAATGACTCTTTGATTTTATCGATAACTATTGGTTCTCCCGGATGCATTTTCTTAAATATTTCAACCAGTGCTTCTGTAGAATCAAGAGTTTCATCTTTTTTTAAAGTGTTGTTTATAAAAGAGGTTTTGCTCGCCTCGCCGGCAGGCGGACCGTCTCCTTCAAGATTCTTGAATTTTTCTCTTATATCGTCGTTGGAGGAGATTCCAAGTGCCCGCAGGAAGGTTGAGGCAAGAAACTTTCTTCTCCTGTCGATTCTAACCGTAATTGTTTCATGTCTTGTGGTAGAAAATTCAAGCCAGGATCCATGAACGGGTCTGATCTCGGCAGAATAAATCTTTTTTCCTGTCACATTATCTTGAAGAACGGTAAAGAAAACACCGGGAGAGCGAACTAGCTGATTTACAATAGTTCGCTCAACTCCATTGATGATAAATGTACCCCTGTCGGTCATCTGAGGAATGTCTCCTAAGAAAACTTCTTGCTTGATTGTCTTATCTGTCTTTTTATTTAATAACTCTGCTTTTACATAAAGTGGAGCATCAAATGTAAGTCCTTTGGAGATGGCAACTTCTGGAGAATTTGTGGGATTACCTATTCTGTAATCCTTAAAGGTCAACGTCCAGTTCTTCTCTGTAAAATCATCAACAGGAGAAACTTCTTGAATAATTTCTCCTATTCCTTTTTCAATAAACCATTTATATGATTCTTTCTGGACTAAAAGAAGATCTAGTGTTGGCAGGTTTTTGTAATCTTCTCCCCAATTTTGTCTTGTGTTGTTCTTGATCTTATCAGCCTTGCGCATTTGGATAAATTCTATTGCTTACTCAACAAAAAAAATACAAGGGATCTCTCCCTTTTGTTTTCATTAACCTTTGGCGTATTAACTATTATACCCAGGCAAAAGTGTTTGTCAAGGAGTAATTTTCAATTACGACGCAGACCCCTTGACAAACGCACTGTGAGCCGTTCCGCCAAATGGCGGATGTAAAGGCGAAAAATAAGTTGTGTGGGATCAAATATCTATTTCTGGTAAAATCAAAGTATGCTTATAAGACAGGCTACCAAAAAGGATTTAAAACAGTGCGAGCGTTTAGGAAAAATCCCAGAGTTTGAGCTTCCCTCCGGTGGATACATGAAGGCGCAGTGGCTAGAATCCTACTTAGATCCCGATTTCTTTATGATAGCGGAAGAAAAAGATAGAGTTATCGGATATTTTCTTGGCGAGAAGCTGATAGGCGGAGTCGGGCTTCTTTGGTACATAATGGTTCATAAAGACTTTAGAGGTAAGGGTTTTGGAACTAAACTTCTTAATGAGTTTGAAAGAAGAGTAAAAAAAAGAGGCATTGATTGGATTGTATTATATGGACCTGCTCTCAATAAAAAAACGATTAGATTTTATGAAAAACATGGCTATAACAAGGGGAAAACCTTCTATGAGTTTAATAAGCTGTTGTGAGAGACGAGAATACAGAAAGGAAAAACAAGGCGGAAAATATTTTAAAAGGGCTTAAGAAACTTTTCCCTCAAACCAAAACCGCTTTGGAATACTCAACCCCTTGGGAGCTTTTGGTGGCCGTAATTCTATCTGCAAGGAATACGGACAAAAAGGTAAATGAAGTTACCAAAAATCTTTTTAAAAAATATAAAGCCATAGGAGATTTTAAGAATGCGGACTTAAGAGAGCTTGAAAACGATTTGTCACGGTTGGGACTCTTCAGACAAAAGGCAAAGTTTATAAAAGAAACTGCAAAGGCAATTTTGGAAAAACATAAGGGCAAAGTTCCAAACAGTATGAAGGAATTAATAAATCTTCCCGGTGTTGGAAGAAAAACTGCGAATATTATCTTGGGGAATGTTTATAAAATTGTTGAAGGCATAGCCGTTGATACTCATGTTACAAGATTGTCTCGGCTTTTTGGATTAACTGAAAACAAAGACCCAAACAAAATAGAAAAGGATCTTATGGAGATCTTGCCCAAAAGCGAATGGTTTGATTTTACAAACAGAATGATCGCCTACGGTCGCTCTTACTGTTCAGCTCATTGCAGACATGTGAGTTGTCCGTTGAGAAGTTTTATCCAAAAATAATTTTTTATATTTTATTTTTAATATTTAATTTGAGATCGTCCTGCCCACTGCAAGCACATTAATTGTCCTCTGAGAAATTTCATTGTATAATCCGGGAATGAGCGAAGAAATTTTTAAGATTCCTCCTCATCCTGATAGGATAATTCAAACTCCTGAAGGGAGATTTCGGGGGTCTGCTTATGTTTTTGGAAAGAATGGGCAAATTCAGGAAGTAAATTTTGATATAAAACCCAGTGGACCATTGCCCGACTTCTACTATAATAAACCCGTTCCTGACCACGACCCCCTTAGGGGGCCTGCAAGATTTGAAAGAGATAAAAAACCAAGATCAGGATATTACCCTCTGGCGATAATTAATGACTCGCGAAGACCACCCAATCATATGTATAGAAGTGATGATGCAATATTAGCTGCTGTGAATGTCGGAATAGATGAAGAACCAAAATGGGAAACAAGATATTTCCCAAAGGGGTGTATCGAGGAAACTACGTGGAAACAGGCCTTAGATATCTTGGGAATTAAAAAATAAAATAGCTGATCTTTCGCTCGCGGGGACCGTTTAGTTCTACAAGAATTACTCTCTGCCAGGTTCCTAAAGTGATCTCTCCATTTTCAAAGTTTAATACCAAACTTGTGCCGATAAAACTTGATAATATGTGATCATCAGTATGAGAAGGGTCATGAGGGTGACGATAGGAAATCCGAGGCAACATTTTTCGTAAAGCCTCTAGGATATCCTTGTCTGTTCCGGGATCAAGATCAGCGGTTGTCAAACCGCAAGTTGTGTGGAGAACATTTAGAACTATTGCACCGCCCTTTGCATCTTTTATTAAACTTGCAATCTTGTCTGTTATGTCAATAATTTCATCTTTTTTATTTGTTCTAATTGTAAATTTCATATTTGAGAACTTAACAATGTATTATATATCGATATATGATGCATTATTTAAAGATTAGTTTTTTAATTCTACAGTTTTGTATTTTCCAATCTTCTAAGAGCTTTATCTTTGGAAGTCGAATCAATCTTGGTTTTCCTAACAGCCTTTTGAAGAATATTAATAGTAGTATCGTAGGTATCCCTATCCACAGGATAAGGAATTGCATCTTTTCCTCCATGCGCAAAGCTATATCTTGCAGGATCTTCATATGAAGGGTCAGCGCCATAAATAATTTCGGAAACTAAAGAAAGAGCCCGAATAGTTTTGGGTCCCACTCCTTCAATTGCAAGAAGGCTCTCGTAATCTTTTGGGCTCTCGTATGTAACTTTTTGTAAAATCCTATCTAAATATTTGCTCTTGGTAAAATCTTCATTGACTACCGGATGAGTTATAAAATGTGGATCATTAAGTCTAAGAAAAGTTAACTGCTCACCGCTGTCTGCGCGCTTAGATTTTCTTTCAAATGAAACCATTTGAGAATAGTCGGAAAAGTGGCTTCTTAAAAGTTGTATATCTTTAATAAGAGTATTGTATCCTGAAGAAACCAATTCCTTGGATAAGTCTTTATTCTTTTTACTTTTTTTATCGACTAGGTTTAGTACGCTTTTTTCAAACGCCTGCGATGCAATACCTGTATGCGGCTCCTCTGTAAAATCCTTTTCGTTGTTAGTTGTTAGTTGTGAGTTGTCGGTTGATATATCCTCGTACCAATGGTATCTTCTGGCAGTTGAGTTTCCCGTATTCATTCCCTGCTGAACAACAGCCCAGCTATCAATAAGGGAAGCAGATCCTGGTTTTTTAATAACTGAGAAAAAAAATGCATGATGATAAATTTGATAACCATCTTGTATAAGACTTGAGTCAACTTTGGCAGTCATTTTGGAACTATACGAAAGAGAATTAACGCTTCCTTCGTCCAAACTTAATCTTTCTCCCCAATCGAGTATCTCATTAGGAGTTTTCCGTGAGGTTTTTCCTTTACCTCCGCATATAAAAACTCCAAATTCTTCTTCTTGCCCTCTTATTGCTTCTTTTAAAGCTGCGGTCAAAATTGTGGTAAGACCTGAAGCATTCCAGTCAAAGGCAAGGACGGTTCCAAGGCTCTGAAACCAAACAGGATCGGCAATTCTTCTGACAAATTCCGTCGGTCCATATTCTTCAACTAGAACTCTTGTCATCTCCCGTCCCAAGGAAACCATTCTTCGGAACAACCATGGGGGACATTTGCCGGTATCAAGAGTAAAAGTAGCTATACCTCTCTTCATAAAATAATTAGCAATCCTGAGCCTGTCGAAGGACAATTCCTCTTCTCATCGTTTTAAGAGTTTATCCTGAGCAAAGCCGAAGGACAATTCCTCTTCTCATAATTTAATCCTGCCTGCCCGCCTTTGGAGGGAGCTTGTCGAAGGATACACATTTAAGGTATCACAGGAAGGGTATTTTCTCAAGGAATAATTCTTACATAATTATTCCTTTTCAAAATCGAGAACTAGAGAGTTAATGCAGTATCTTTTACGAGTTGCCGTCGGTCCGTCATCAAAAATATGACCCAAGTGAGATCCACAGGTTTTGCACGTTACTTCGGTTCTTGCCATTCCCAAGCTTTTGTCTTCTTCAAAGCCTACATTATCTCCGACCGGTCTGTCAAAAGACGGCCAGCCTGTCCCCGATTCAAATTTATTATCCGAATAGAAAAGGGGTGTACCACAAACAACACATTTATACATTCCTTTATCTTTGGCATAAGCATATTTTCCTGAACCGGGAGGCTCAGTGCCTTTCATAAAGCAGATATTGTTTTGCTCGGGAGTTAATTTCTTTTTTAATTCTTCAAGCTTTCCTGGATCCATACAAAAAACGAATTATGAATTAATTATACCGAAAACGAGGCTAGAAAGCTATGCTTTTAAGTACTCCTTTATGTCGAAAACAATCAACAAGGTGATCGTTTACCATGCCCGATGCCTGCATGAAGGCATAGCAAATAGTAGATCCCACAAATTTAAATCCTCTTTTTATCAGAGCCCTGCTCATCTCGTCCGACCCAACGCTTTTGGCGGGGATTTCCGAAAGCTCTCTAAATTTATTAACTTTTGTTTCTCCACCGGTAAACTGCCAGATATATTTATCAAAACTCCCGAATTCCTTCGCAACTTCAAGAAACCTTTCCGCATTTATAATTGCAGAGTTAATCTTTGCCTTATTTCTAATTATTCCTTCGTCATTTACCAATCTTTCATAATCTTTTTTTCCGTATTTAGCGATCTTCTTAGGATCGAAATTATCAAATGCTTTCCGAAAATTTTCTCTTTTGTGAAGCACGGTTCTCCAAGAAAGACCAGCCTGAAAAGCATCAAGAATCATGTATTCGAAAAGTAATCTGTCGTCATGAACAGGAAACCCCCACTCCTTATCGTGGTACTCGATCATTAATGAATCCTCAGAGGTCCAACCGCATCTTGTCATTTCTAATTATTCCGGGGTTCGGATGAGCCGATACCGTCTTCATCCGAGAAATGACGGGGAGCATATTTGCTTCCGTTAGTTGATATTACAAATCTTTCTCCCCTTCCATCAAAAGGCACTTTTGTTATTACAAGGGCACTATCCTCTCCCGTATGTTCTTCTATTAGATGTTTTATGGTTCCCTCGTCCTCCTCCCCCTCTACTTCAATTATGTAAGACTCTCCGTCGCCCCAGCCAATTATTTGCTCTCGATGCCAGCTGGCAAAAGCATGGCTATCGGTATAGTCAGCTTCCCAATCTTCAGGAAATTCATCATCCCAATCACAGCTTCCATCTTCGGATGGAACTAGATCTCCAAAACCTGCCATGGTGGCAAAATATTGCAGATCGCCTGCCTCAGCTTTCCTCAAGAATTGTCCTTTCTGATCAAAAATACTTGCTCTATTAGGAGTGACTTCAAGATGCGGTTCTCCATAGAAAACAACCTGTACCATTGTGTCTGCGGGGAGCTCATACCCACTATTTTGGTTATGTTTTCTGTTGCATTCAAAAGAATCGCTTGCTACGTATAAACTTGCCTTTGAATTCGAGAGGCTTCCTTCCCTTATTATTTCAAACGGGTCTGTAGAGAAAACATAGTCTCCTTTATCTCCATGAAAGAACTCTCCATCTTCTACCAAGAGCTGGATTAAAGCAGCGTGAAAATCGGAGATTCTCTCTTCGATTGGTCTTTCTTGTCCCGGTGCATTTTCCT
>Ga0209542_10009212_pt1 | contig 18171 bp, 14 predicted proteins | sample RifCSPhighO2_01_FD_184028 | JGI IMG/M metagenome (GOLD analysis project Ga0209542, IMG submission 184028) | Soil microbial communities from Rifle, Colorado - Rifle CSP2_plank highO2_0.1 (SPAdes) (version 2) | ecosystem: Environmental > Terrestrial > Deep subsurface > Rock core/Sediment ...
AGGAAATCCGACCTTGGTGAAGCGCGAGCAGGTGGATTTCATGGAAGTCGCGACCAACCAGCCGTTCTCCGTCGCCACGTCGCTCATTCCGTTCGTTGAGAACGACGACGCCAACCGTGCGCTCATGGGTTCGAACATGCAAAAGCAGGCGGTACCGCTCGTGGTACCCGAAGCTCCGGTCGTCGCGACCGGTGTCGAAGCCGCCGCCGCGCGCGACTCGGGCCGTCTCATCATCGCGGAGGAAGCGGGTGAAGTGACCTACGCCGACGCGCAGATGATAAAAGTCAAAAATGCCGACGGCAAAACAAAGGAGTACCCGCTCGTCAACTTTTCACGTACCAACGGATTCACCACCTTCCACCAGCGGCCGCTCATCTCAGTGGGCGACTCGGTGCGTAAAGGCGCCGTTCTTGCTGACACATCAACCTCGGTCGGCGGACAGCTCGCCATCGGACAGAACGTGCGGGTCGCCTTTTTGCCGTGGTTCGGAGCCAACTACGAAGACGCCATCGTCATTTCAGAAAAGCTTGCAAAGGAGGCGCGCTTCACCTCCATACACATGGAGGAATTCATCTCCGTCGTGCGCGACACCAAGCTCGGGCCGGAAGTCACGACACACGACATACCCAACGTTTCCGAATTCAAACTGCGTAACCTTGACGAAGACGGCGTCATCCGCATCGGTGCGGAAGTGCGCTCGGGCGACATTCTCGTCGGCAAGGTAACCCCGAAAGGCGAGACACAGCTCACACCCGAAGAGCGGCTTTTGCACGCGATTTTCGGAGAGAAAGCAAAGGACGTCAAAGACACATCACTCCGCATGGAAGGAGGCAAGCGCGGCCGCGTCATCGGCGTGAAAGTTTTCTCGCGCGAGACGGGCGACCAGCTTGAATCGGGCGTCATCAAACGCGTCCACATCGAAGTCGCTCAGTTGCGCACCATTTCGGTCGGCGACAAGCTCGCGGGCCGTCACGGCAACAAAGGTGTCATTTCACGCATTCTGCCGGAAGAGGACATGCCCTTCGACGAACAGGGACGCCCCGTCGATGTCATCCTCACTCCGCTCGGCGTGCCGAGCCGTATGAACCTGGGGCAAATCCTTGAGCTGCACTTGGGACTCGCGGCGGACATGCTCGGTTATCAGGCGGTCGTGCCGTCGTTTGCGGGGGCTTCGGAAGAAGAGATCCGCGACGAGCTCACGGCGGCGGGAGTTTCGCCGACCGGCAAGCGCGTGCTGTTCGACGGCCGCACCGGCGAGGCGTTTGCACAACCGGTCTCGGTCGGCGTCATGTACATCCTGAAGCTCCACCACATGGTGGAAGACAAAATCCACATGCGCTCCATCGGTCCGTACTCGCTCACCACACAGCAACCGCTCGGTGGCAAAGCGCAGAACGGCGGTCAGCGCGTGGGGGAAATGGAAGTCTGGGCATTCTTGGGTTACGGCGCCGCATACTCACTGCGCGAGATTCTCACCATCAAATCCGACGACATCTTGGGCCGCTCGGCCGCGTTCGACGCAATCGTCTCCGGCAAGCGTATCGAAGAATCGAACACTCCCGCCACGTTCAATGTCCTGGTCAGACATTTGCGCGGCTTGGGAATCGACATTGAATTTAAAGGCGGGTCGCAAAACTTCTAATCACAAATCCGTATGGCAACAAAAAAGAAAGACATGATCCCACAGGATTTCGAAGCGGTCGCAATGCGGCTCGCGAGCCCCGATCGGGTACTCGAGTGGAGTTTCGGCGAGATTACGAAGCCGGAGACCATCAACTACCGCACACAGCGGCCCGAGAAGAACGGACTTTTCGACGAGCGCGTCTTCGGGCCGGAAAAAGACTATGAGTGTTACTGCGGCAAATACCGCGGTATCCGTTTCCGCGGCATCGTCTGTGAGAAATGCGGCGTGGAAATCACGCGCGCTATCGTCCGCCGCGAACGCATGGGTCACATCGACCTCGCGACCCCCGTTTCCCACATCTGGTTCTTGCGCGGCATCCCCTCGCGCATCGCGCTCATGCTCGGCCTTTCGGCGGCGGAAGTGGAGAAAGTAGTATATTTCGCCGGCTATATCGTTACGCACGTGGATGAAGGCGAGCGGGCACGGCTTCTCAAGGATTTGGAACAGGAATTCGCGGCCAAGAACAAGTCCGCGGCTACTGCCGAGATAAAGACCGACCTCAAAGAACGCGCCACCAAGGCGAAGAAAGAAATTGAGTCCATCAGGCTGGGCGTTGTGTTGGACGAGGCCGCGTACCACCTTTTTGCGGTGAAGTACGGCGCGATGTTCCGCGCCGCCATCGGCGCGGAGGCGCTCTACAATATTCTGAAGCACATCGACATTGACGTATTCATCAAGAAGAGCAAAGAAGAATACGAAAAATCCGGCGCCGCAGACCGCGACAAACTCCGCAAGCGCCTCGGGCTCGCCGAGAGCTTGCAGCGTGCGGGCGTGCGCCCCGAATGGATGTTCATGACCCGCCTTCCCGTAGTGCCCCCGGCACTGCGCCCCATGGTCGCCCTCGAAGGCGGCCGCCACGCGTCGTCGGATCTCAACGACCTCTACCGTCGCGTCATCAACCGCAACAATCGCTTGAAGCGCTTGCTTGCCATTCATGCGCCGGAAGTCATTCTTCGCAACGAAAAGCGCATTTTGCAGGAAGCAGTGGACGCACTTTTGGACAACTCCATGCGCCGCGGCGCGGGCGTGCTCGGCATCCTCGGAGGCCGCCGCCGCGCGCTCAAATCACTCGCCGATTATCTCAAAGGCAAACACGGCTACTTGCGCCAAAACCTTCTCGGTAAACGCGTGGATTACTCGGGCCGTTCCGTCATCGTTGTCGGCCCTGACCTCGCACTCGACGAGTGCGGACTTCCCAAGCACATGGTGCTCGAGCTTTTCCGCCCGTTCGTCATCGCGGGATTGCTCGCGCGCGAACTCGCCTACAACATTCGCGGCGCGGGACGCCTCATCGAAGACGAAGCGCCGGAAGTCTGGCCGATTCTCGAAGAGGCCATCAAAGACAAGTACGTGCTTTTGAACCGCGCACCGACGCTTCACCGCCAATCTATTCAGGCGTTCCGCCCGGTGCTTATTGAAGGCAATGCAATTCAGGTACACCCGCTCGTGTGCCCCGCGTACAACGCCGACTTCGACGGCGACGCGATGGCCGTCCACGTGCCGCTCTCAGAGGCTGCGCAAATGGAAGCGCGCATGATGATGTCCGCCAACAAGAACATCTTGAAGCCGGGTTCGGGCGACGTCGTCGTAGCAAGCAAGCTTCTCGACATCGTCTTGGGCTGCTACTGGATGACCAAATCCGTGGACAAAGCGAAAGGGGAGGACAAAGCCTTTCCTTCCACGAACGCGGCGATTACCGCCTACGACTTCGGCGCTATTGATCTGCGCGCGAAGATAAAAGTGTTGCCGAGCGAGAACAAGAAATATGAGCAGTTCGGCGGCAACGTCTTCGAGACGACGGTCGGGCGACTTCTCTTCAACTCCGTGCTCCCGAGCGACTTCCCGTATCTGAACGAGGAGATAACCAACAAGCGCATGGGCGCGCTCGTGCAGAATCTCGTCACGCACTACAGTCTCGACGGCATCCCCGCGATTCTCGACAAAATAAAAGCGTTCGGCTTCCGCTACGCGACCCACGCCGGCATCACCTGGGCAATTTCCGACGTCATCATTCCGGAGGTCAAGGAAGGACTCGTCAAAGAAGGCCGTGAACAAGCCGCCAAAGAGCTGGAGAACTACAACAGCGGACTTCTCACTGAAGACGAGCGCCGCCGTACGACTATCGAAATCTGGGGCAAGGTCTCCGGAGAACTGCGCAAGCACGTCGTCGACGCACTTGACCGCACCGGTTCCGTGCACGACATGATTACCTCCGGTGCCCGTGGCTCCGTCGTCCAGTTGCACCAGATGGTCGGCATGAAAGGCCTCATCACCAACCCGCGCGGTGAAATCATCGAATTCCCCATCACATCGTCTCTCAAAGAAGGACTCACACCCATCGAATACTTCATCTCGACGCACGGCGCCCGCAAAGGCTTGGCCGACACCGCACTCAACACGGCACGCGCCGGATACCTGACACGCCGTCTCTTCGACGTAGCGCACGACGTGGTCGTCTTGGAGGATGACTGCGGCACCAAAGAGGGTGTCGTCATCCGCCGTCCGGGCAAAGAGAACATCGGAGGCTCTTTTGCGGACCGCGTGAACGGCCGCGTACTCGCCGAAGATGCAGCCGGCTTCAAGCGCAACCACCTCCTGAACCGCGACGACGCAAAGGCAGTCGAAGAAAGCTCCGCCACCGAGGTCACGCTCCGCTCGCCGATGACGTGCAGGGTCGCACGCGGCGTGTGTCAGCAGTGCTACGGCATGGATCTCACGACGGGCGAACTCGTAGACGTCGGCGAAGCCATCGGTGTTATCGCCGCGCAAGCCATCGGCGAGCCGGGAACTCAGCTCACCATGCGTACCTTCCACACGGGAGGTGTCGCCACCGCAGGCGGAGACATCACCATGGGTCTGCCGCGCGTTGAAGAAGTATTCGAGACGCGCGCGCCCAAACTGCCCGCGACCGTCGCGCGAGTTTCCGGCGTCGTTACCGACATCGCCAAAGACGGTCAAGAAACGGTCATTCAGATACTTCCCGAGACGGCCACGACGAAGACCGCGAAAGCCGCAAAGAAAGATTCCGACTACCGCATCCATCCCATGCGCCAGATCCTCGTCAAAGTTGGCGACCACGTGGAGAAGGGGGACATGCTCACCGACGGCTCCGCGGACCTCGACGAACTCTTCACGTACGCCGGCAAGGAGCGCGCCCAGCAATACATCATCAACGAGATTACCCGCATTTACGAATTGCAGGGAGTCTCCACCGCGCGCAAGCACTTGGAGGTTATCGTGAAGCAGATGTTCTCACGCGTATCCGTAACGACATCGGGCGACACGGGAGTCTCAGCGGGGGAAATCGTCGCGGACTTCGAATTCGAACGCATCAACAAAGTGCAAAAAGAAGTGGAGGGTGAGCCGGCCAAAGGCAAGCAACTCTTGCTCGGTATCACCGAAGTTTCTCTCACACGAGCGAGCTTCCTCTCCGCCATCTCCTTCCAAAACACGCCGCGCAAACTCGCTGAAGCAGCCGTCTCAGGCGCTGTGGACCGCCTCATCGGTCTCAAGGAAAACGTCATCATCGGCCGCCTCATCCCCGCCGGCACCGGATTCAAGGGAAGTCGTAAGCACGCCATGATAGCAAAAATGGAAGCGGAATTCGCCGCCTCCGCACCCGCAGAAGTGCCCGAAAGCCAGAGCCGCAAGGAGTCGGTTGAGCGGTAAAGGACGATTGTGTAGTAGATGCAAAGAAGGGCAGGTGACTGCCCTTCTTTGTTATTCCGAACGTTACGAGTGATAATGACGATGCATGGCGGATAATGTCCAACAAATCAAAGACCGGCTATCAATCGTGGATGTCGTTTCGCAATACGTGAAGCTGGAGCGCGCGGGAGCGTCACTCCGTGCGCGGTGTCCTTTCCACGCGGAGCGAACGCCTTCGTTCCACGTGTCGCCCGACCGCGGCACGTACCATTGCTTCGGGTGCAACGTGGGCGGGGATATATTTTCATTTGTCGAAGCTATCGAGGGACTCGATTTCAAGGGCGCGCTAAAAGTTCTCGCGGAGAAAGCGGGAGTCGAGCTCGTATACGAACGCGGCGGCAAGGGTGAAAAAGATGAGAAGCAGCGACTCTTCGAGCTTCTGGAAACCGCGACCATTTTTTATGCGTCGCGCCTCAGCGACCCCGCGAAGAAGTATCTGAAAGAACGCGGGATGAAAGAGGCGACCGTGCAAGAGTTCCGCCTCGGCTTGGCGGGCAGCGAGTGGAGCGCGTTGTCGGAATTTTTGAAGGGCAAAAAATATTCGGACAAAGAAATCCTAGACGCCGGCCTCGCCAAGAAGACCGAGCGGGGGATGCTCAACGACAAATTCCGCAATCGCATCATGTTTCCCATCTCGGACTCCGCTGGACGCGTCGTCGGGTTTTCCGGCCGCATATTCGGAGAGAATGCATCGCCCGATGCGCCGAAGTATCTCAATAGCCCTGAGACACCGCTCTTCCACAAGTCCAAAATATTGTACGGTTTCGACAAGGCAAAACAGGCTATCCGCAAGCATAGTTGCGCCGTCCTGGTGGAGGGACAGATGGATTTGTTGGCTTCACATCAGGCCGGATGGGGCAACACGGTCGCGGTCTCCGGCACCGCATTCACCGCGGAACACGCGGCGCTTATCAAGCGCATGACGGACAATCTCGTACTCGCGCTCGACGCGGACGAAGCAGGCATCAAAGCGGCGGGCCGCGCGGCACGCGCGGCCCTGCAAGGTGGTCTCAATGTGAAAGTTGCGCGCCTGCCGGCAGGTCTCGACCCAGCCGACCTGATTCATAAGGAGGGGCCCGAGGCGTGGAAGAAGTCTATTCGCGATTCCAAAGACGTCATCACCTTTTTGCTCGACGTACTTCAGGAGCACGCACCGCAACAGGACCGTTTCCGCCGCTCGGTGGAGGCGGTCGTCTTGCCGTTCCTCTCCGACGTGCAAAGTCCCATCGCCAAGGAACAATATATACGCGAGATAGCCAACCGTCTCAACGTCTCCGAGCAAGCCGTGGCCGGCGCGCTCGCGAAAGTCCCGTTGCCCCGCCAAGAGCCGGCGGTGCCGCTGAAAAATCACACGCAATCCGCTCCCTTGGCCGGCCGCGCCGCAAAAAGCTTCGGCCGCGCGAAGCAGGCGTTCGCCATCCTGCTCTGGCAGCAGTCGTTGGCCAAGCCTTCGATAGACGTTGTCGCGTATACGCGCGAGCTTGAAGACGCGATAGGCCCGGACGCGTTTGCGAGACTCGCGACACTGCCGGAGGCGGAGCGGGAAGGGCTCCGCTTTTCCGCCGAACAGCTTTACGGCAAGAGCGCGGCCCCGATGCGCGAGGCGAAAGCGCTTCTGCTCGTCATTCTCAAGGAATTGCTCGCGGACGAGCTTGAGGCGGCTACGACGGCCCTCAAAAAGGCCGAAAACGCCAAAAACGAGGAGGAAACCGACCGCCTCATGGGTGTGTGTAAACTGTTGACAACTCGGATTGCGTTATTACACGAAAACATGTAGACTCGTACGCTTGGTCTTACGGGGATGGAATACCGGCCTTTGGCCGTCTATCCAAGGGGGAATATGTATTACATAGAGCCCCAAAACGGCAAGACACTATATAGACTCTCGACCTTTCGTGGGAAGGAGTTTGCTCGCGCTTTTTTGAACCTATGGCAAAGAAAAAACACAAAGTTAAAAAGAAGAAGGCGGTCCGCGCGCACAAGCGGGTCAAACGTGCCGCAAAGCGCCGCGTCGCGCGCGTGAAGAAACATCGCGTCGCCAAGCGCAGAGCTCGCTCGCGTGTGAAGCCGCACATGCGCAAGAAAGGAGGCTCAGCATCTACGGGAAGAGCTTCGGAAGGTAAGCGACAGGGGAAAGTGGATGCGCTCATCACGCTCGGCAAGGAGCGCGGCTACATCACGTACGACGAAATTTTGCGAGAATTCCCGACCATCGAAGACAACGTCTCGCTGCTTGAAGAAATCTACGAACGCTTCTCGGTCGCCGGTATTGATGTCTTGGAAGGCGGCGGCATGCTTGAGGACGGCTCGGCGGATGCTGTACTCGCGAGCAAGAAACTGCAAAATCGCCGGAGCGACGCAGGCTATGATTCCGTGCAGATGTATTTGCGCGAGATAGGGCAGTATCCGCTCTTGAACGGCCAGCAGGAAAAAGACCTCGCGAAGCGAATTCTTCAGGGCGACGACGAAGCACGCAGTATCTTGGCGCGCTCCAACTTGCGCCTCGTGGTCTCCATCGCCAAGAAATACGTGAACCGCTCTCCCGACCTCACATTGCTCGACCTCATTCAGGAGGGCAACCTCGGTCTTTTTAAGGCGGTGGACAAATTTGATTACACCAAAGGCTACAAATTCTCCACCTACGCCACGTGGTGGATTCGTCAGGCCATCACACGCGCTCTGGCCGACCAGAGCCGCACTATCCGCATCCCCGTGCACATGGTGGAAACCATCGCCAAATACAAGCAAAAAGTGCGCGAACTTTCGCAACACCTCGGCCGCGATCCGCTTCCGGAAGAAATCGCCGCCGAAATGGGTATTGAAATTGACAAAATCTACACCATCCAGAAAATCAATCAGGACACCGTCTCGCTCGAATCTCCCGTCGGTGAAGACGACGACGAGCGCTCCACTCTCGGCAGCTTCATCGCGGACGACACGATTGCCTCGCCCGACATGGATGCCTCACGCAGAATCCTCAATGAGCAGATGACGGACATCTTGGAGGAACTTTCACCGAAGGAACGCAAAATATTGGAAATGCGCAACGGCCTCACCGACGAAGGCATTTGCTTCACGCTTGAAGAAGTGGGCCGCGAATTCGGCGTCACCCGCGAACGCATCAGACAGATTGAGGCGAAGGCTCTCGAAAGGATAAGATTTCACGAGAGAGCGAAGCAACTGCGGAGCTACTAACGCTTGTTCACCGAATTGACTCCCAAATCCCGATACTTCACGTCAGCGTGAAGTATCGGGATTCAGAAAAACTGTCCCGGGTTTGTCCAAAATGACGCGGCCGGGCTTCCGAGAGGGGAAGTCCGGCCGAGGTCGTGGAATTGAAAGTTCAACGCTCAATTGTACTTATGCCTGCCGATAACCGTCATTGCCGCGAATCTGTCGATAGAGAGCTTGAGCCATCGACCGATAGAATCGGCACCGGTCTGTCGAGCAGTTCATGCCAGACGGTGACAGCCACCAACGGGCCTTGGAGCGTTTGCTTCCAATGCAGCACCAGTTTTCGCATTCTCGGTAACTCAGGTAGATGGTCGTAATCCTGGTAAATAAATTCCTCGACAAGCGTCTTGCTGTCGGGCAGGCGATAAAGGATATTGGCCGTTGCAAGCCCGTGCCCCTTAGCTTGCGTGATTAATTCTACCATTCGTGCCTCCACCGTTGCTCTTGTTGGCGATCATTTCTGCTCCAACATTCATGCTATACCTCGACCGCGGGTTTGCATAGCCCCGTTACCCGGTAGGTCATTCTCCCGAATGAGATGCGGGGTCACCTGACAAGGGTCCAAATGGCGCGGTCACTCGCCGACTTCGCGGCGGCTCTCGGCAATCATGCCGTCGAGTTGTTTCCTCGTGAGAAGTTTGAGCGATATCAAAGCCTCAGCGGCATCGCAGAATGTCACATCAGAGTACTCTTTAAATGTGCCTTCTTTCGCAGATTTAAGGTTGTCACGGATGTTGGTATACACATCCTCCCACGTAGGGAAGCGCTGTTTTTCATCAGCTAATTTGGCGAGTACGTCGAAAAGCTTATCCGCGACAGCCGCGCGAACCTGCGGCGACATTTGCAGGGAAGATAACGGCTCAGCTGTTTCAACTTTTCTATTCGGATTCCGCGGCAACTCTTTGAAAGCCATATACATGCATCGTTGACTCAAATCCTATACTCCCACTCGGCTTTGTCCAAATCCTCCACACAGCTATTTTCTAATTCGCGCGAATAAGCACATAGTTGTCTCAGGAGAAAGGCTGGTTTATAGTTGTCCGATGCACAAAACGATTTCCACGGATGAATTGAAAAAGAGGCTCGATGCGGGAGGTGCGGATTTTGTGCTCGTCGACGTGCTTTCCAAAGAGAAGTACTCGGCGCGGCATGTGCCGGGCGCTATAAATATCCCGGAGACGGTCGACTACGCAAAGACGTTTGAGGCGGCGCTTCAGGTGCCCTCAGATAGGGAGATTATCGTCTATTGCTCGTCCGGCACTTGCCAAGCGAGCGTGCGGACAGCGGACGCGCTAGAGAAAGCGGGGTACACAAATGTCGTCCACTACAAGGACGGAATTGCGGGCTGGGAGCAGGCGGGATTTCCTTTCGAATCAGCGAACGCATAAACGAAACGGCCGGGCGCATGAGGCACCCGGCCGCTGAATCAATGTGAACTACCTGTGTCGCAGGTGTTCCGGCTTGCGACCGTGCAGGGCTTCGAAGTCGGCGCGCTTCATTGCATCACGGCGCATCCGCAGAAGGTTATCCGATTCCGCGATTTCGAGAATAGCGTACGTTTCCCGCGGAATGAACACCGAGCCGAGGCGGGTCACGAAGCTGTAGCGTACCGCAATGAATTGCATGCGGTAACCCGACGGGAACACGACAGTCTTGCGCATCTCCTCGTGCTGGTCGTGGGTCATGAGCCCCAGAGCCATGAACGGACCGGACATCATATCCGAGTACATCATGGTCATCAGATGGAGCTCGAAGTCGACCCATCCTTCCATCGTGAACCGCAGTACCAGCGGGACGCTGTTGCGATGTACGTTGCTCGGGGGAAAGACCGCGTTGTGCAGGTCGAATTTGCCGGACATTTCTCCCTTTAGTATGTCGCGGCACACGGTCCTCGACGGATCGGAAACGAGATCCATCGCCCTCAGGAGTTCCGGGTCGAATACGTCAAAGCGCTCAAAGGTGGTGGTCATCACGACCTCCCAGTTTAATCTCTCGGTACGGCAGGAGAGACGGCTGCCCTTCTTCGGCTTGCGCCGACGACCAGTCATCACGACTGGGATTCCGCGGGCATCCTATACCCCCCACACCAACTTTGCAAAGTTGGTGTGGGGGCAGGCCCCCCACCTGCCGCTTCGGCAGGCAAAATCGAACGGCCGAGCTGTGGAGCACGGCCGTTGTCGTAATCGTGTGCCAGCTCAGTGCTGGCCGAGAGCATCCGATGCCGACAGGATTGGGTGACGACCATCGCCGACCTTTTCCTTGGCTTCGTCGGTACGCACGATGACGAAGCTGTTGTCGGTACGCGCGGGTCCGTCATGCCGGACGGTGCCGCAGGTGTCGCACTGTAGTCTCTTTCCGTCGCGGACGAGCGTGAAGTTGCCGCACTCGCCGCAGGCTTCTTCGTGCTCGTAACCTTTCGCTCGCGCGAGTGCCTGTTGGTCTCGCACGTTCCGTCGATCGTCGGCGGTAGCTGACATGATAATCACCTCCTGTTGCATCGTTTCACTTTGGGGCTGACGTAAATCGTAACCTCCCGTTCGCATTTGTCCAAACATTACTCTTGTTTCCCGACAGAAAGTATTTTGGACGGACGGTGGTGACCCTTCACGATGCGGACGTCTGCGACAGGCAGGCGGAAGTGGGTCGCGATAAGCGTGACGACGCGTCCGTTGGCAAGGTTGTTTTCCGGCTCTTCGCGCACCGAGATATTGAAATGGTCTTCAGACACCTTCTCGATGCGTTCGTTCTTCGCGCCCGTCTTCACGCGGACCTTGATAAGCATGCGCCGCATTATCCTGCTGTGCGGCGGATTTGTCCAAGTCGTCTGGCGGGCTGCTAGAGGTCGTTGCCGCTGTAGGAAAGATTCAGGCTTTTGTTGATGAGCGGGAAGTCGGGAACCATGTCGGAGGTCACGAGGTGCGGGAAAAGCTGCCAGTGGATGAACGACGGGTCGCGTACGGCCACGCGTGAGATTACACCATCCTTGGAGCAGATGGCGCAGATTATCTCACCGCGGGAGCCCTCGATCGCGCTTAGCGCCATACTCTGCTCAGGAATTGACCGGAGTGTCGCCGCGAGTGGGCCCTCCGGCAAGTGCTTCAGTGCCTCCTCTATAAGCCGCATTGAATCAAGCACCTCCTTGGCGCGCACTTTGAACCGCGCTTCCACGTCGCCCGCGCTCTCGAGCGCTATGACGGGCCGTATCTCCGCGTATGCCGCGTACGGGTATTCAATGCGCGCGTCTTTCTGAATATCGCACGAGCGCGCCGCGATACCGACAACGCCGTTTTCCCGCGCGATTTTGTGCGAAAGCTGGCCCGTGCCCTGCAGGCGGCCTGCGAGCGAAGCGCTTGCGTCGGCGACCCGCATAACCTCGCTGAAATCCTTGGCGAGCGACGAGAGGTGCTTGCGCACCATCGCGGCAGTTTCGGCGCCGATGTCTTTCGTCACGCCGCCGGGGACATTTATTCCGCGCAGGAAGCGACTGCCGGAGAGCGTCTCCGCGAGCCGTCGCAGTTCTTCCACCATGCGGAAGCCTTGGGCCGCCATAAACGTAAAGCCGGTGCCGTTGCCGCCGATGTTGCCGATGTCGAAGATGTGCATCGTAATGCGCTCCAATTCGGCAAAGATGAGGCGCAGGTAACGGGCACGCTCCGGTACCGAAGTCTCCGTGAGCGTTTCAAGCGCTTCGCAGTAGGCGAGTGAGTGGGAGAATGAACTGTCGCCTGATATGTGCTCGGCAAGCCGCACGTGTTGTTTGGGCGAGAGATTTTCGAAAAGTTTCTCCACGCCCTTGTGGACCCAGCCGAAGCGAGCTTCAAGCATGACAATCTCCTCGCCCGCGACGCTGAAACGGAAATGTCCCGGTTCTATGATACCCGCGTGCACGGGACCCACCGGTATTTCGTAGATACCCTCGCCGCCCACCTCGTTGAAACGGTATTCGCCGCTCTTTGTCGACGGGACGGGCGTATTCCATTTGAAATCTTTGCGCATGGGGTGCGTGCCGACCGGCCAATTTTCCTCGTGCAGTATGAGCGTTCGAGGGTCGGGGTGACCATCGGCCGTGAGTCCGAACATGGACATGATGCTTCGCTCGTAGAGTGCCGTAACGGGAAATTCACGCGCGAGCGAAGGGAAGGTGGTGCCGGAGACCGCAAGGGTGACCACGACGAAGAGCGGTTCGCGCGGCTCGCCCTCACCCGGCAGGCCGAAAACATACTGCATACAAAACGTTCCGCCCTCGTCGGTCGCGAACATCGTCATAAAGGGAAGTGTCCTTGCGAGCGCGGCGAATACATCTTTCAGCTCGTGCGCGTCGACGCGCACGACGAGCGTGTTGGCGTGCCGCTGTGCACTTTTGTGGGGAAGATAGCGGTTGAGAAGTTGTGTGTCGTTCATATGTTCTGACTAATGAGCCCGGCGGCGTTGCCGATAAGCGTGTCGAGCGCCTCGGGGATATACAGGCTGGTAACGGCAAAGATAAGGAACAACAGCGCGACAGAAACGAGCGTCCACCGGTTTGCCTCGCCTTTCGGGATGTCCGCGGGGGCGTTCCCGAAGACCATGGCGCTCGTATGCTTCATAAATCCCGCAAAGACGATGAAAAGCGCGGCAAGAGCGACGAGCACTACGTACGGATATGCGGATATTCCGGCGCTGAAAATCGCAAGCTCGGTGAAAAAGACACCCGATGGCGGCGCGCCCGTCACGGCGAGCACCGCCGCGAGAAACGCGATAGCGGAGAACGGGACCGTCGAAAGGGCGCCGCGAACGTTCGCGATTTTCGTCGAGCTGTACTTCAGGAAGAAGTTGCCCGCGGAGAAGAAGAGCACGGGCTTCAGGAGCGCGTGGTAGAGCATGTGAAAAAGCGCAGCGACCGCAGCTCCGCCGCCGAGTGCGAAGCCGATGGTGATGATGCCCATGTGTTCGATGGACGAGTAGGCGAGCAGGCGCTTGTAATTCTTCTGGACGAGAATGATGAATGCGGCGACGACCAGAGAAACGATGCCGAATCCGATGAGCAGATGCTGCGAGAACAGCGGGTCTATGTTTGCGTCGGCGATGACACGGAAGCGCAAAATACCGATGAGTGCGATATTGAGGAGAACCCCCGAAAGAAGGGCCGAGATGGGTATGGGAGCTTTTGAGTGCGCGTCGGGGAGCCACGTGTGCATGGGGACGAGCCCGACTTTCGTGCCGAAGCCGACCAATACGAATATGAACGCGACTTTTATCAAAGCGGGGTCGAGCGTGCCCGCGAGCGACTGCAGTGTGGCCCACGTCACGAACGGGCCCGACGCTCCCGCGGCGGCGGCGGCGCTCAAGAACAACAGCGTTCCGAAAAATCCGATAAGGAGGCCGACGGAGTTCACGATGAGGAATTTCCATCCTGCCTCAAGTGCGGAAGGTTTGTTGTAGAAGGTAATAAGGAAAGCCGACGCGAGCGTGGTCGCTTCCACCGCGGCCCACATGAGTACGGGACTTGCCGTGGTGACGGCGGAGAACATCGCAAAAAAGAAGAGGTGGAAGAGGATGAAGTACTGACGCACGCGGCTGAAACCGATGATTCCCTTGCGCACCTCTTCGCGCAAGTGTCCGACCGAGTGAAGCGCCGCGGCGAGTCCTACGACCGATACAAAGAGCGCCACGAAGGCGCCGAGCGCGTCCGTCTCGAAAAGGTCCGACGCGTGGACGACACCGCCGCCCAATACGCCGCCCGCGAGTGCGAGTGCGAGCAATACCTCGGCAAGCGCCGCACCGACCGCGCCGAGTTCGATGTGTGTCTTGTGCGTGCGCGGCGTAAAAGCGGTGAGCGCCGCGGCGAGAAGTGGTACAAGAAGAAGCAGGTAGATGGTCATACTATTCTTCGGTGAGATGGCTCATCATGCGCATGTCGGTGTCGGTCATCCCGAATTCGCGGTAGAGCATGGTGAGAAACGCCGATGCGATTGCTATCCAGACCGCGATGTCAAAGCCGATGGTGAACTCAAGTGCAAACGTGTGCGCCGCTCCAAGAATCGTCGAAAGCAGAACGATGCCGTTCTCGAGCGCGAGCACGCCGATGACCGCGGAGAGCGCGCCGCGGCGGTTCACCATAAGGAAGGAAGCGCTGAAAATGGCCGCGAAGAGCAGAGGTACCGCCGCGGCGCCCGAGCCGGTAAGCGCGGGGGCGACGGAATACGCGAATGCCGTTATGGCCGCAAGCACTATGAGAGAAAGCGGCGTGGACAAATACGACGCGGCCGAGAAGTGCGCGGTGTATTTCCGTATCAAGCGGAAGAGGAACGTCGGCGCCATGATGCCCTTCACGCCGAGCGTGAGGAGGGCCGCGTAGAGAAGACTGGGCGACTGCTCGGTAGAGGAGAGCATAACGAGCGCGACGGCGACCGTGAGCGATTGCACGAGGTAGAGCGATATCAGCGTCGTGTTCTTGCGCACGAGGTTCATGACGAGCGAGAGCAGAAACACAAGTCCGGCGCACAGCGCGAGTATTTGAATGCCGAATATCATACGACAATGAGAAGGATGGCGATTACGCTCAAGACGAATGAGGTGAAGAGAAGGTCGGGCACACGGAAAAAGCGGAATTTCGCCATACCAGATTCGATGAGCGCGATTGCGGCCAGAATGACGAGCGCCTTCAACGCGAAGAACAAAAACGCGAGTCCGAGAGACGGGAGGGTAAGTGATTGTGTCATGCCCCACGGAGCAAAAACGTTGCCGAGAATTATGACGAAAATCAGAAGCTTGCTCGCGGAAGCCCATTCCATGAGCGCGAGCTTCGGACCTGAATACTCAAGAATCATCGCCTCGTGCACCATCGTGAGCTCAAGGTGCGTAGCGGGGTTGTCGACGGGGTAGCGCGCGTTCTCTGCAAGAAGTGCAATAGAGAAGGCCGCAGCAGCGATACTAAGCGGCAGAAGCGCCATGCCGGACAGACCGCTCACGGCCGCTGACATGATTCCTAAGTTGGCGGCGCCGGTAAGCAGAGCGACTGCCACAAGCGAAAGAATGAGCCCGCCCTCGGTGAGCGCCGCGATAGTCATCTCGCGGCTGCTGCCAATACCGCCGAAACCGCTGCCCGTGTCTAAGCCGGCGAGCGCGAGGAAAAACGCGCCCGTGGCGATAAGGTAGACAAAGACAAGCAGGTCGCCGGTCGGAATAAAAGAGGGCACCGGCGAGAACAAAGGGAGACCGGAGGCGATGGCGAGCGTCGTCGCGAATACGATGACGGGAGCCGCAGAAAATATCCACGAAGCATCCGCAGAGATTACTTCGTCTTTGTGGAACAGCTTGATGAGGTCGCGGTACGGTTGCAACACACTCGCACCCGATCTGTTTTGGGCACGCGCCTTGACCTTACGGATGATGCCGAGCGTAAGCGGCGAAAGTGCCGTGACGGTAAGCATGTTGAGTATGAAGAAAGTCCATTCCATAATCAGTATTACGAGATGAGGGCCGACGCAAGAAGCGCGGCGAGCGTGAGGAAGATGTAAAGCAGGTAGATATTAAGGTTGCCGGTCTGGATACGCCGCGTCTTAAGAGCGCTTCTTTCCACCAACGATGCCGCGGGATCGTACAGATAGGTGCGGTAGAGGTTTGGCATAGAGAGATGGACCATGCGCGATTTAGCGAAATATCGCGTGGAAGCGTCGTGATATTCCGCGGTCTTTTGTATGCTCGGGCGGAGGAGTCCGCGGAATATCGTGATGATAGAACGCGAGAAACCTGTCGCCGTGATTTCCATGCGCGGTGTGAGCGATACGCCGCAGTCCCACGTACGCGCTATCCTCGTACGAGAGTGGCGCGAGATGACACGTATCGCGATGTAGGTGACGAGCACTGCTGCGATGAGTACGAGCGCGACCGACGCCATCGAAAGAAGTGCGAAATCGCGGATGTTGATCATGGCGAACGGGCTCACCAGCGGCATCGCCCCTCCCTCGCCGCGCAATGAGAGCACGACCTGTCCTATGGCGGGAGCGATGAATGAGGCGCCGACACCGAAGAGTAGCGTGAGTGCGGCGAGAAAGCCCATCGGAAGTTTCATCAGCCATCCGGATTCATGCGCGTGTACCGCGACGTCGCTTCGCGGACGTGCGAGGAACGTCGCGCCGAATGCTTTTACGAAGCAGGCGGCGGCAAGACCGCCGGTAAAGGCGAGCGATGCGGCTCCGAGAAGAAAAATGCTTTTTGCCGGAAGCGGCAGAGCCGCGATGCCGGTGAAGAGACTTTGGAAGGTGAGCCATTCGCTCACGAATCCGTTGAAGGGCGGCAATCCGGAAATGGCGACCGCGCCCGTCAAAAAGAAAACAGCGGTCCACGGCATTCGTTTGATGAGGCCGCCGTACTCCTCCATGTTGCGGGTGCCCGTCGCGTGGACCACTGAACCCGCGGAGAGGAAAAGGAGCGATTTGAAAAGCGCGTGATTCACGGTGTGATACAGGGCGGCGATAAGCGCCACGTATCCCGCGACCGGAATACCGTAGGCGAAGAAAGCGATAGCCGCTCCCAAGCCGAGCAGAATAATGCCGATGTTCTCCACGCTGTGAAAGGCGAGCAGGCGTTTGATGTCGTGTTCGGAAAGCGCGTACAGAACTCCCAGAAGCGCGGAGACGGCGCCGAGCACAAGAATAACGAGACCCCACGACGCGTGCCCGGGGAAAAATTCTACGAAGAAACGCACCATCATGAATATCGCGGTCTTGATCATGACGCCCGACATGAGCGCGGAGACGTGAGAGGGAGCCGCGGGGTGCGCTTCGGGAAGCCAGATGTGCAGCGGGATAACGCCCGCTTTGGTGGCGAATCCGATGAGCGCAAGTCCGAGAATGACGTGCTCCAGCATCGCGGGAAGTATCACGGCGTGCGCGCGCAATACGTCGAAATCCCATGAACCCGTCGCCCGGAAGAGGAGAAGGAACGCGGCGAACAAAAACGCCGCTCCGAGCTGGGATATCAGAATATAAAGTTTACCCGCCGAGACAGCATGCGAATCGTGCCGCTCGAATGCGACAAGGAAGTATGAGCCGACCGCCATCGCCTCCCACGCAAACAGAAACATGATGCCGTTGTCGGCGGCGATGACCGCGAGCATGCCCGCAAGAAAGGTATTGTAAAAGAAACCGAAATGTCCGAGACGGTACACGCCGAGGAACTGCTTTTGGTACGCGATGCCGTAGACGGATGCGGCGAGAGCGACTGTGGATATCGTCGCGATAAAAAAGGCTGCGAGTCCGTCCACGTGGAAGGTGAGAACATTTTGGGCGAGACCGATGGCACCGGCGTGGAGGTCTACTACACTGCCGCTAAAGATGACCGCGAGCGCGAACACGAGGCCGGTCAAGGCACCACACGCCGCGAAAAAGTGGGAGAACGTCGAGGCTGTCGCCTCGCGACCGCGCGATGAGAAAAGCAGCGAGCACAATGCTCCGAACGCGTAGAGTTCGAGCGACACGACGAAACCGTACTGGAGGACAGTCGACATACTCAAGGGTTCGAGCGTTTTTCGCCGAGCAGTTCGGCGACACGGAGCATCGTTG
>Ga0209542_10009213_pt1 | contig 18171 bp, 19 predicted proteins | sample RifCSPhighO2_01_FD_184028 | JGI IMG/M metagenome (GOLD analysis project Ga0209542, IMG submission 184028) | Soil microbial communities from Rifle, Colorado - Rifle CSP2_plank highO2_0.1 (SPAdes) (version 2) | ecosystem: Environmental > Terrestrial > Deep subsurface > Rock core/Sediment ...
TTGCTAAAGAACTACTTAAGAAAGAAAGCCTTGACCAAGATGAATTTGAAGCCTTGGTTAAAAATAATAAATGAAAACCTTGCTCCTCGTAGACGGCCATGCTTTAATTCATAGAGCTTTTTTTGCAATTCCACCTTTTAAAACAAAAGACGGGTTTCCAACTAATGCTATATATGGTTTTTTTACAATACTACAAAAAGCTATTAAGGACTTTAGCCCATCATATCTTGTTATTTTATATGACACACCAAAACCTACTTTTAGAAAAAAACTGTTTAAAAATTATCAAATACACAGGCCAAAAGCTCAAGATGAAATGATAATTCAAATTCCAAAATTAAAAGAGATATTTAAAGACGGTTCTGTATATCAACTTGAAATGGGAGGATTTGAAGCAGACGATCTAATTGGAACCATAACATCAGAAATTAAAGATAGAGATATAAAAAAAATAATTTTGACTGGCGACAAAGATATTTTTCAACTAATAAATTCCTCAACTTATGTAATGACACCCCAAATAGGATTTAGCAACGCTATTCTTTATGATGATGAACAAGTTCTTAAAAAATTACAAGTCTCCCCTTCTTTAATTGCTGATTATAAAGCTCTTGCTGGTGACCCGTCTGACAACTATCCTGGAGCCAAAGGAATTGGACCAAAAACCGCAGTTAAATTAATTAATGATTATAAAAGTATAGAAAATTTATACAAAAATATAGAAAAAATAAAAGATGAGCGTGTTAAAAAAATTCTTATTCAGAATAAAAAGGACGTTTTAATTTCTAAAGAACTCGCAGTAATTAAAAAAGACGTGAAAATCAAATTTGATTTAGAAAAATCAATTTTTACAGGATTCAATGGCAAAATTAAAGAAGCGCTTTTAAAACTTGACATGACCGGACTTGTTTCAAGATTGTTTAATAATAAAGAAAAGCCTATAAATTCTGAAAAGAAAAAACCTAAAAAAACAAATGATGAACAACAAATCAACTTATTTTAAAACAGCAATTGTCTATGACTGGTTAGATTCAAGAGGAGGAATCGAAAGAGTAATTCCTATAATCATTAAAGAATTCAAGAATGTTGATTTATATACTTCATATTTTGACCCAGTAGAAGCAGCTTGGGCTAAAAAATATAATATAAAAACATCCTTTATTGAAAATCTTCCTAATTTTATTAAAAAAAACAGGCTTTTATCTCTTATGTTATATCCCTATGCTTTTGAATCATTTAATTTTTCAGACTATGATCTTGTCATATCTATCACTTCGTCATTTGCAAAAGCAATTATTACAAAATCCGATACATTACACATCTCATATATCCTTACCCCAACTCGTTATTTTTGGATAGATAATAAGTCGTATTTTAATAATAGATTTATTAAATATATCAGTAAATTTATTTTGTCAGAAATTAAGAAATGGGATTTTATCGCCTCAAGAAGGCCTGATAAAATTGCAGTGATATCGAACCTAGTACAGAAAAGAGTGAAAAAATATTATAAAAGAGACTCCGTTGTTATTTATCCACCATTTGACTTAAAATATTGGGTAAAAATAAAATCAGAAATAGACAGGAAGCAAGCAGTTAAAGACAAAAATTATTTTTTAGTTGTGTCTCGATTAGAGCCTTATAAAAGAATTGACCTAGTAATTGAAACATTTAATAAAACTAAAGAAAAACTTATTATAGTAGGCTTAGGATCGCAATATAAAAAACTTAAAAAAATGGCTAGAAAAAATATAGAATTTAAAAAAAATATTTCAGATATCGAACTTGGCGTCTTATACGAAAATGCAAACGCACTTATTATGCCACAAATCGAAGAATTTGGAATGGTATCACTTGAAGGCCAATTTTTTGGGTGCCCTGTAATCTCTTATAAAAAAAGTGGAACTGCAGAAACTATAATTGAAAACAAAACAGGATTGTTTTTTGACCAACAATCTACAAAATCTCTTGGCGCTGCTATTGTAAGATATAGGTCTTTATCGTACAATTTAAAAAAGTCAGTATTAGAAAATAATCTCAATAATATAAAAAGATTTGATAAAGAAAAATTTATTTATAACTTTAGAAAATTAACTCATTTATGAAAGCAATAATTTTTGCAGGTGGTGTAGGGACTAGACTTTGGCCTTTATCTCGAAAAAAAACTCCTAAACAATTTGAAAAGTTAATAGACAATAAATCTACATTACAAATTGCAATTGAACGGCTACAACCAGCAATCAAACCAGAAGATATTTTCATATCAACAGGAGAAGACTACGTTGATATTGCCTCTAAACAATTAAAAGAAATACCTCGCGAAAATATAATTGGCGAACCTGTAAGAAAAGACGTTGGCCCTGCCGTTGCATTTGTTATGGGATTTATGAAAAGTAAATTTTCATCAAACGAACCTGTTTTTATTTCATGGAGTGACCATATGGTTAAAGACGTTGATAAATTTCAGAAAATATTAATTAATGCTGAAGATCTAATAAAAAAATCTACCAACAAAGTCATATTTATAGGACAAAAACCAAGGTTTCCATCTGTAAATTTAGGATACATTGAATATGATAAAAAACCATTAGCAATAAATAATGGAATAAATATATATAAATTTAATTCGTTTAAATACCGACCAGATAAAGAAACTGCTGAAAAATATTTTAAAGATGGTGAACATTGTTGGAATTTGGGATATTTTATTACAACACCTGGTTTTATGCTTGACGCATTTGAAAAACATGCTCCTGAACTAGCAGATTTAAATAATAAAATAATTACATTTTTAAATAAGCCAAACTTTAAAGAAGAATTTAAAAACTTATATTCAAAAATGCCATCAATTAGTTTTGATAATGCAGTTTTGGAAAAACTGGATACAAAAGATGTGAACGTAATTGTTGAAGATATCGGCTGGAGCGATGTAGGAGCGTGGGAAGCATTAAAAGAAGCTCTTGAAACAAAAAAATCAGACAATATAACTCTTGGTGATACTCTACTTCAAGACTCAACTGATAATTTAATTTATAACTATGACGCTGATAAACTTATAGTTGGTATTGACCTTGAAGATATGTTAATTGTAAATTCAAGTGACGTTTTATTAGTTACCCAAAAAAAATCCGTCTCAAAAATAAAAGCATTGGTTGAAAGTTTCCACGGGACTAAACACGAAAAGCTTACTTAAAATATGACCAATATTCCATTTATATCCGGACAGTTATATGAAAACTATACAAAAAGAATTATTGATATTGTATTTTCAATTTTTCTAATGATTTTATTTTTACCTGTATCAATACTTTCTGCCATATGTATAAAACTTGATTCAAAAGGATCTGTTTTTGCAGATGTTCCAGAAAGAGTGGGTCAATTGGGTAGAAAATTTAAAATGTTCAAATTCAGATCAATGATAAATAATGCTCATAAACTTCTTCGTACTGATCCACGATTCAACAAACTTTACCAGGAATATAAAAAAGGAAGTTATAAATTAAAAAGCGATCCACGAATTACACCTGTTGGAAAAATAATAAGAAAACATTCTGTAGACGAAATACCACAGCTTATAAATGTTTTACTTGGTGATATGAGTATTGTTGGACCACGAGCATATTACCCAGACGAACTTCAAAATCAGCAAAAAAAATATCCTTATACAAAATCACTTGTTACAAAAGTACTATCTGTAAAACCGGGAATTACAGGACTTTGGCAAGTTTCTGGTAGATCTGAAATCAATTTTGACAAAAGGATTGCACTTGATGCAAAATATGTAGATAATATATCTTTATGGAAAGATTTAGTTATAATGTTAAGGACCCCTTGGGTAATGATAACTGGGAAAGGGGCGGTATAAAACCTATGAAACAATCAATATTTAAAAATAATAAATACTTATTACCAACTCTAATTTTAGTTTTTTTATTTTTGTATTTTTTTCTTATTGGTCCTATATTTGCTATTAGGGGAAAATTTAAAGTATTGGCAAAATCTTCAAGCGCACTCAAAAAAACATTTTCTAATAACGATATTGATCTCGTTGATAAGGAAATAAAACAATTTGCAAAAGAATACGAAGACTTTAAGAAGTCTGCTAAACGACTTTACTGGACTTCTTTTATTCCATACGGTGCTGATTTTAAAAACGGAGTTGAGGCGGGAAGTTATGCAATAAGTGCTGCCGAAACAACAATCGCTTCTATTAAACCTTATGCAGAGCTTATAGGATTTAAAAAGGGCGGATCATCATTTGTAGAAAAATCAGCAGACGACAGATTACAAACTGCTATTCTTACTTTAGATAAAATACTTGTAAACTACGATGAAATCGCAAAAGATTTAGAAGAGACTGAAAAAAGATTGGCAAAAATAAACCCAAATCGCTATCCTAAAAAAATTGGTAAAACAATAGTAAGAGAAAGTATTGCAAACTATAAAGCTCAATTACTTGGTGTAACAAGACTTTTTGTTGACGCTAAACCTTTATTAAAAAACCTACCAGAGATTTTTGGCAAAGATAGAGAAAAAACTTATTTAATACTATTCCAAAACGACAAAGAAAGAAGAGCAACAGGAGGATTTCTTACATCTTATGCGATATTTGATATTAATAATGGTAAATTAAAAGTCTCAAAATCAGACGATATTTATAATATTGACGCATCCATATCACACCCTGTAGCACCTGATGAAATACTAACATATCACAAAGATGTAAATAGATTTTTTATAAGAGATAGTAATCTCTCACCTGATTTTGTCGAATCTTTAAATTTATTTAACAGCCTCTACGATAAGAGCTCTCAAAAAGTAGATTATGATGGCGTAATTGCTGTAGATACAAAAATACTTGTTGACATGTTAAAAATTTATGGAGATACAGAAGCAGGTGGTGTATTATTTTCTGCAGAAGATGACAAAAGGTGTGATTGCCCACAAGTTATTTACACTTTATTTGATATTGTTGATCGCCCTGTTAATTATGTCAAAGAAGACAGAAAAGGAATACTTGGACAACTTATGTTTGCACTACTTCAAAAGGCGCTAGGATTTTCTCCTTCAAAATATTGGGGAACATTAGCAACTACAATGTATAGGAATCTTGAAGAAAAACATATTCTTTTATATTTTGAAGATGAGGATCTACAAGGGGCCGCAGAAAAAATTAATTTTGCAGGCAGAATCATTGAAACAGATAGCGATTACCTTCACGTAAATAATGTAAACTTCGCAGGTGCAAAATCTAATCTTTTTGTGCAAGAATCAATAAATACATTGACTAAAAAATCATCCGGAAAGATTTCAAGAGAAGTAAATGTGGTATTTAAAAATCCATACCCGCACTCAGATTGTAATCTCGAAAGAGGGGGCCTTTGTCTTAACGCAACACTTAGAAACTGGATAAGGATATACGTTCCAAAAGGTTCAAAATTAGTAGATTTTATAGGGTCTGAGAAAAAAGTTAGAACATATGATGAATTAGATAAAACTGTATTTGAAGGATTTTTAAATGTCAAAACTCAAGGACAAGCTGAAGTAACTGTTACTTATACCCTACCAGACTCGATTAAGGCAGGAGATTATTCTCTAACTATACAAAAACAGCCAGGAGAATTGAATCAAAAACTTAATGTAAAAATTGTAAATAAAAAAGTTTATGATGGTATCTTTGATATCGATAAGGTTTTTAAAACAAACCTATAATTGACTCTCATGCCTGCAAAAATAAAAACTCAAGGCATAGTACTTAAAAAAGTTGAACTTCTTAACTTAGATAATCTCATTACTATTTTTACCAAAGACATTGGTAAAATTGTCGCAATTGCTAAAGGAATTAAAAAACTTAATAGTAGACGTGCTCCACACATCCAAACAGCAAACTTAATAGATTTAATGCTTTACAGTAAAAACGATAGATATTACATACAAGAATCTTCAATAATATCTGGATTTTCAAAATTAAAAAAAGAGTCTAAAAAAATTTCTATGATTTATTATTTTTTTCAGATTATTGATAAATTACTTCCTGAAAATAGCCATGAAGAAGAAATTTATAAATTAACTCTTAACTTTTTGATAAAACTTTCAAATGTACGAAAATTAGATAATACTTTAATAGAAAAAAGTTTAAATACTGTTTTGAACAAACTTGGTTATGTTCGTGGCCATAAATCACTTGTAGAACTTCAATCAATAGTCGAAGATCTGCTTGGAGAAAAAATACGCTTTTTTGTTATATAATTTTAAATGGAAGATTTAATTGCCTTATGTAAAAGGCGTGGTTTTATTTATCCTTCTTCTGAAATATACGGCGGAATAGCAGGGTTTTGGGATTACGGCCCACTTGGAACAGAGCTTAAAAAAAATATAAAAGAATTGTGGTGGAAAGATAATGTCCAAAAGAGAGACGATATTGTAGGCATTGACGCCTCAATTATTATGAATCCAAAAGTTTGGGAAGCATCTGGTCATATTGAGGCTTTCACAGATCCTCTTGTAGAATGCAAAATATGCAACAAAAGATTCCGATTTGATCAATATAGAGAAGTATTGTGTAAAGATAACAAGCAACACAATCAAGAAAATCTATCTGAACCTCGAGTATTTAATTTACTAACTGAAGTTTACCTAGGAGTGACTGATCCAAAGCAAAAAGCATATCTTCGAGGAGAAGTTACACAAGGAGCTTTTGTAAATTTTTCAAATATTGTAGATTCAACAAGAGTAAAAATCCCATTCGGAATTGCACAAATTGGTAAAGCATTTAGAAATGAAATTACTCCTGGAAATTTTACATATAGGTCACGCGAATTTGAACAAATGGAAATAGAATTTTTCATTGAACCATCACAAAAAGAATCTGAAAAATGGTTTGAATTTTGGAAAAGTGAAAGATTAAATTGGTATAAAAATCTAGGGATGAACCCTGACAATTTAAGGTTGAGAAAACACCAAGAAGATGAGCGCGCGCATTATGCAAAAGATGCTTATGATATTGAATTCAAAGCACCTTTTGGATGGAGTGAATTTGAAGGAATACATAATAGAGGCGATTGGGATTTATCTAGGCACAATTTAAAATATAAAGATCCACAAACTAATGAAGAATTTTATCCTTGGGTAATTGAAACTTCAGGAGGCGTAGATAGAACCGCTTTATTTTTTCTTATTAATGCTTATGTAAAAGAAGATAAAAGAGAGTTTTTAAAAATTCACCCTAAACTAGCACCTTTTAAGGCTGCTGTTTTTCCTCTTGTAGCAAATAAGCAAGATTTAGTAGTTAAAGCTAAAGCTGTATATGATCAACTTAAACAAAAATACTCTGTTGCGTGGGATGACAGAGGTAATATTGGTAAAAGATATGCATATCAAGATGAAATTGGTACTGCACTTTGTATAACTATTGATTACGATTCATTAGAGGATAATACAGTCACTTTAAGAAACCGAGATACTACTAAGCAGGATCGTGTAAAAATTGAAGATATAGAAAAAAGTATTGATAAAATACTCATCTAAAAGTATGATTATATTATGAAAGACTTACTCAAAAATAAGATGTTTTTAGCCGTAGGGATATCGGTAATTATTCTAGTAATTATTCTTGTTATTTTTTTTGTAAGAAAGAATAGAAATAATGATTTAGAGCTACAAGAACAATTAACAAATTCAGAAATCATACCAACTGTTGATAGCAATGTTAATGTTTCTTTAAAAGAAGCAAATAGAAGAGGTGAGCTTTTGTTAACAGTACGTGGTGCCCCATCTGGAACTACTGCAATCGAATACCAATTGACATACGATGCAGTCAGTCGTGAAGAAGGTGGCTCAGTTGTACCAAGAGGAGTAATTGGAAAGTGCATACAACAATTAAGCTCTCAAAGTACATGGTCTTGTCAACAACCAAATAGTGGAGAAGCAATCATTCTTGGAACGTGCTCGTCAGGAACCTGTGTATATGATAATATTACAGGAGATATTAACGTCCAACTTAAATTTACTGGAAGCTACGGTGAAAGAATTTTTGAAAAAGATTTTAAAATTTAAATCTAAATAATAATGCCAATAATAAAATCAGCGAAAAAAAAACTTAAACAAGATAAGAAAAGACAACAACTAAATAAAGTATACGTCTTAAAATATAAAAAAGCTATAAAAAATTTATTAAAAAACAAAAAAAGGAAAGATACACTTAAATCCTTATATTCTCTCGTTGATAAAGCTGTTAAAAAAAGAATAATCAAGAAAGAAAAAGCAGCCAGACTCAAATCCCGCGCAGCGAAACTCTTGAACAAATGAAATACAAAATAAATCTTATTGGTAATAAAAGCAATGAGAAGGGAATAATTAATAAATTAAATTTCTTTTTTTTTAATTATTTTAGATATATATTAGTTATTACTCAACTGGTTGTAATCTCTGTTCTATTTTTTCGTTTTACTATTGACCAGAGCATAATAGATTTAAAAGAATCTATAAACCAACAAGAAGAAGTGCTAAAAGCTGTAAAACCTATAATCGAAGAAACACAAAGGGTTGATTTGAAGCTAAAAGAATCAAAAAAAATAATTGAGACACAAGACCATTTTTTATATCAACTCACTTATTTAATTCCAAAATTTCCAGAAACTATATTTTTAAATACACTTTCTTTAACTAAGGATACAGCACAAATGCAAGGTAGAATTTTAAATCCAAACCATCTTCAATCTTACTTCAATAAAATAAAGTCTGAAAAAAAATATGTAGAAGTGACACTTGGTCAAATTCATAGAGATGACGAGGGATATACTTTTACAATGTTGTTAAAAGGATTCAAAAATTAATATGGAAGATAAAAATTTAAATTTAAAAAAAATAATAAAGTCGTTAAGTAATAAAAATGTAAGAGATTATTTATACATTTCTGTATTTTTTATATTATTTTCTATATTTATTTTTTTTGCTATAAAGCCTGCTTTAACAACGGCTTTTTCACTTATTAAAGAAGAAAAAGAGCTCAAAGAAAAAAATCTCACATATCAAAGGGCAATAGCTGATGCTAATAAAAATTTATATATTTTAGAAGAATTTAGAGACAAACTATATCTAATTGACGAGTCAATTTCTAACTCTCCACAAATTAATAAAGTCGTTGATGATATTGGAAATGCAAATAATACAAATTTATTAACTTTAAAGAATATTTTTGTCTCGGAAAAAATTGATTATATTGATTTAAAAAAAAACAATTTTAAAGAAGTCCGAGTAAACCTAGAAACACAAGGAGATTTTGCCAAAGTTGTTAATATGATTAAAGAGATTAATTTGCAAAGAAGACTAAAACTTATTAACAAGATAGATTTTTTTAATCAAGTTGAAATATCAACAAACAGTGGACAGCTTGATATAAAAGCAGAAATTATTGGATTTTACCTATGAACAAAAAAGAAATATTTATATTATCTCTAACGATTTTTTTAACAGTTATTGCTTGGACGATATCAGAAATTATCCACGCATCAACACAAAGTGACAATCAAGAATTAAAATCGCTACAAGTTATAAAATCTTACAAACTTGAAAAGAATATATTTGATATTATTGAGAGTAAGGTACCATAACTTATGTTTTACTCTAAATTATACTTAAACAAAGAACCTAAAATTCCAACGTTGTTATCAATTTTATTGATAGTATCAGCTATTTATTTAACTGGTAGATTTGTACTTACAAATTCAACTCCAACAAGAGCTCAAAAAGAAATAGTCTCAAAAACAGAGATTATTAATGTCTATTCAAATCAAGCAACAATAAACTGGGTTACAAACGATAGAGAAGAAGGATATATTATTTACGGTTCAAATATAAATTCCCTTACAAACGTAGCGAATGATATTAAAGATAGCTTATCATCAAGAGGCAAATATAAGAATCATTCCGTTAGTATAAAAAATCTAGATGACAATACTCGTTATTTTGTAAAAATTATAAGTGGTAATAAAGTTGTATTGAATACCAATGGTACTCCTTTTGAATTTACAACTTCGAAAGAAGAAGTTCTTGGTGAAAAGACTTCAAAAATAGTTAAGCTTGATTTAATTGATTTTATTTACCCAACAGAAAATGCAATCATAACAGCAACTATTCCATTAATAAAAGGAGTAGCTCTCCCAAATTCTAATCTTACCCTAAATTTAAAAGGTGTAAATATAAATAAAAATTTTAATATTAAAAGCAGTAACGATGGTAAGTGGAGTTTAACAAATCTTTCAAAATTAAATCCCGGAAAATATACAATGCAATTAAAAGGGTTAAATAAAGTAGGAGTTAAAATTAGTAAGTCACGTTCATTTACTATTGCAAAGGGAGGAGAACAAGTTCTAGGAGAGTCAACTCCATCTGCAATTACAACTACACCCGAAGCAACTCCAACCTTAGAACCAACATTAATACCAACGATAGTAACAACAACCCCTCAACCTACAATTCCAGTATCAGGAAATAGTGCGCTTTATATGTGGGTCGCATCAATTGCATTTATCATTCTTGGTTTTAGCCTAATCTTATTCGCCTCAGTTTAGACTTTTTTCGATATATTTATGAATATTTGAATAGTCATCGTCAAGAGGGATTAATACATACCTCCCATCGTAACTTGAAAATTCTGGTGAAAAAAATAATTCACTGGGTATAGTCTTTTTATCAATTTTAAAGTTTCTTTTTAATATCATATTTTTTAAAATTGAAGACGCTTGTTGATTTGATAAGTCCCTCTCGATAAGCTTTTCGATAGTATTGTAAAAAATTTCTAACTTTTTTAAATTAAATATCCCAATTTTTTTAAAAACCTCTGTTTGTATTGAGTTTATAACAAGCTGTTGTCTTTTAATTCTTGCGAAATCATTTCCTTCAGACCCGATAGCATTTCGTGATCGTATAAATTTTAATGCTTGCTCTGAATCCATATTATTTAATCCTTTTTCAAATTTAATAGTTTCATATCTGCATTTAAACTCTTCATCTCCAAAACAGTCATCTTCTTCTTTGCCTTTAATAGGGTATTTATTATCTATAAAACTAGATTCAACATTCACACTCACGCCTCCTAAATAATCAATAATTTTTTTAAAGTCGTCAAAATCTACGGCTAAACCATACTGTATTGGCACTCCGATAACTGAACCAACTTCTGCTTTAGCTAATATAAGACCTCCGCCTTTTTTAACTGATTCACCATATATATATGCTGAGTTTATTTTATCTTTTAATGAATTGCTCCAAATATCTCTGGGGATGCCAATCATAACAGCTCTATTTTTGTCAAAATTATAATTAACTACTATTATGGTATCTGTTAATTCTGGACCATCATATGTAGCCCCTGGGAGACCAAGAATTAATATATTTGTTTGATTTCCAATATTTCTAATATCCCCTTTTGTAAATAACGTTTTTAATACTGAGATATTTAGCGTTTCATTTGCAAAAGACCAATACCTAAAAACAAAAAAAATGATTATTAAAAAAATGAAAATTAATGCGTATTTTGCAATTTTCATAATTTAGAGGCAATGGCTATGAAAGAATTAGGATCTTTAGAAGCATTCCCTAATAAAAAACCTTGGATTTCTGATGATTTAGAATATTCAAGCATGTTTTCAGGATTCACACTTCCACCATAAATAAAAATTTTATTTTTATCTGTAATTATTTTATTTTTTGAAGATATTATTTTATCTACATCTTCATTATGTCCTGTTCCTATTGCATAAACAGGTTCATACGCAATAAAAGTAATACCTTGAGGTATTAGATCGTTTTCATCTCTTACACAAAGTATTGGCTCAATTGAATAATCTTTAAGAATTTGAACTTTCTGATCAATAACATTATCTGTTTCTTTTAAATATTTTCTTCTTTCGCTGTGCCCGACTATTGAATAATTTATTAATTCTTTTAAATTTTGCGCACTAACTTCACCCGTGTAATTTCCCTGCTCAAAAAAAGATACATCCTGAGATCCTAGATTTATGTTCTTATGCTTAATAATCTTTTGCTTAACTAAAGAAATAAGATGATATGAAGGACAAATAATAATTTTTAAACTATCTTCATCAAGCTTTTTTAGTATTTCCTTATTGGCTTTCATTAACTTATTGAATTCATTTACCCATTCAATTGCAGTGTTGACATTTTTTGTAGACTTCCAGTTAGCAATAAGATACTTCATATATTAAGATTATAATCTATGGAAGAAACTTTTATTACCAAATTAAATCCCCAACAAAAAGAAGCTGTAAAAAAAACAAAAGGCCCTTCAATAATTCTTGCAGGAGCTGGATCAGGAAAAACAAGAGTACTTGTATCAAAAGTCATATATTTGATTAAAAACCATAATATAAATCCATCAAATATATTAATGATCACTTTTACAAATAAGGCCGCTAAAGAGATGAAGAAGAGGATTAACTTAATTTTAAAATCAAAAAATAAATTAGGCTTTATAGGTACGTTTCATTCACTTTGTGCAAGAATTTTAAGAATCGATGGCAGTAAATTAGGTATAGAGAATCGATATATTATCTATGATGAGTCTGACCAACTTAAGGTAATTAAAAAAATAATAAAAGAGAATAGTTTCACAGAATTTACTCCCTCGTATGCTTTAAATAGAATTTCCTCTGCTAAAAACGAGATGATTTCACCTTCTAATTTTTTAAAATTTTTCTCCGATCATAGATCAAAAGACATTGGTAACATTTATTCTAAATACCAAAAAATATTGTCAAAAAACTCTGCTTTAGATTTTGATGATTTATTAATTAAAACTATAGAATTGTTTCATACATCTTCAAAAATATTAAAAAAATATCAAGATATCTATAAGTATATTTTGATTGACGAATTTCAAGATACAAATTTAGTCCAATATGTTCTTACAAAACTATTAGCTATAAAGGAAAAAAATATTACTATTGTAGGTGACTTTTCACAAAGCATTTACTCATGGAGGGGTGCAGATATTAAAAATTTAGAGAAATTTAAAAATGATTTTCCTAAAACAACAATATTTAAATTAGAGAAGAATTATAGATCAACGCAAGTTATTCTAGATTTTGCTCATCAAGTAATTTTAAAAAATAAGACGCATCCAATACTTAACTTAACATCCGAAAAAGAAAAAGGTGATGAAATTTTCTTTTTTGAGGCAGAAAACGAACAAGAAGAAGGTGTTTTTATTGTTAATGAAATACAAAGACTTTTAGAGACTAACGAATCGTCATCAATAGCCTTACTTTATAGAACAAATGCTCAATCTAGGGTACTAGAAGAGGTTTTTTTGCATTTTAGCATTCCCTACACACTTATCGGGGGTGTAAGGTTTTATGAAAGGCGTGAAATCAAAGATATAATCTCATATATTAGATTGTTTGTTAATCCAAATGATCAGTTATCAAAGGATAGAATAATTAAATTGGGAAAAAGAAAATGGGATAAGTTTAAAGAGTTATATAGCTCTTTAAAAAATAAAGTTAATTCCTTGCCTACTGAACAAATTATAAATAAAATATTTGAAAGCACAGGTTATCTTGATTTTTACGATGAAAAAGATGCTGATGATTTTTCACGCCTTGAAAATATAAAAGAATTAAAATCAGTTGCAATCAGATTTCCAGATATTGGAAATTTTTTAGAACAAGTAGCTCTTGTTGAGTCTGAGTATTTTGAGAGTGAAAAAAGACATCCAAATGAAGAGGGGATTAAATTAATGACATTACACCAATCCAAAGGACTTGAGTTTGATACTGTATTTATTACTGGAGTTGAGGAGGGCTTACTCCCTCATTCAAGATCAATTGATGATTTTTTTCAGCTTGAAGAAGAAAGAAGACTATTTTATGTTGGGATTACAAGAGCAAGGCAAAGACTTTATATTTTAAGTGCTAAAAAAAGATTTATTTTTGGAAGATTAAACTACTCAATTAAATCAAGATTCATCTCAGACGACGACGATATTTTATTTTAATTTATTTAGCTTTGTTTCTAAATCAATTGTAGACTTCTTAAAATTTGATGGATCATAAAGGAATGTTTGCCAACCAAATTTTTTTGCTCCAGCAATATGTTCTTGTGAATTATCAATGAAAAAAATTTCATTACCACTATAGCCTGCTTCTTTTTCCGCTAATTTATATATTTCTGGTTGAGGTTTTCGAAATTTAACAGCTACTGAATTTATAACTACATCCCAAGATATGTTTTGCAATAATCCTTTTTTAATCAATAACTCATACATTCTTGGGTATTGATTAGTTAGTAACCCAACTTTAAACATTTTTTGTAATTTATTAACCAAAGGCCATATTAAATTGTTATTCTCAAACCGAGCTATAAATCCATCTTCAAGAAGCGAATAATTGTTAGGAAGTTTAATATTAAACTCTTTTTGAATTATTGGTATTAACAAATCAACTTCAAATCCTGTATCAACAGCAGGTTGGTACCTTTTCCATAATTTCAAAAATTTTTCTTCTTTATCTTTAGATATTCCAATTTCATCTAATAATTCAACCCATTTATTAGATTTATTAAAATCGCGAATCAAAACCCCACCAACATCAAAATATATAAATTTAATCATAATTAATTAGGGTAATGACAGCGCTTGTATTTTTTGCCAGAACCGCACCAGCACGGATCATTTCTCCCAACCTTTTGTTTAGACGTCGTTAAATCTGTTTTTTGATGGAATGGATCAAGACTTTGCGCAGACTTTAAAACAACATCTTCTTTCTCTTTTTTAAACTTTTCTTCTGCTTTCTTTATATTTTCTTCTTTTGTATTAAGTTCAACATTATAAATACGTCGTATAACTTCAAAACTTACGTCATTGTATAATTTTTCAAACATCGTAAATGCTTCGTTTTTATATTCAACAAGTGGGTCAAGCTGAGCATAGCCTCTTAACCCTATCCCCTCTCTCAAATCTTCAATTGTTGTCAAATGTTCGGTAAAAAACTTATCAATAGTTGATAAGAAAATAAATCTAACAACACCATTCCATATTTGGTCACCATATTTATTTTCTCTTGACGAGTACTCTTTCTCAGCTATATTATTTAGAGTCTCATTTATTTTCATCAAGTCTTTTGATTGTATTAGTTTACGAATTTTATTTTCTTCTATTCTGAAAATTAGATTTAATTCGTTAGTAAAGTTTTTTACAATCTCGTCATTAGTAAGTTCATCTTGAGGTATTTGATTTACAAGTCTTTGTATTTCTTCAGAAACTAAATTTAAAATCGTAGTTCTAAATTCCTTAAGATTTTTTTCTGGCAAGATAAGAATTTTATTTCGAAGCTCATAAATAATTTCTCTTTGTTTATTAAGAACATCATCAAAATCAACAAGGTGTTTTCTAATATCAAAATTAAAACCTTCTACTTTAACTTGCGCTTGCTCAATTGCTTTTGAAACCATGGGATGTGTCAATGGCTGATCTTCTGGTAGTTTAAAAAATGTCATTAATTTTGATATCTGCTCTCCTCCAAATATTCGCATTAGATCGTCTTCTAAAGATACGAAAAAAATTGTTTCTCCGGGGTCTCCTTGCCTACCTGATCGACCTCTTAACTGATTATCAATTCTTCGGGATTCGTGCCTTTCTGTACCAATTACACAAAGACCTCCTAAACTAACAACTTCATCGTGTTTTTTTCTCCACTCTTTTATATTTTTGTCATCCTGCATACCTCCAAGAACTATATCTACTCCACGACCAGCCATATTTGTTGCTACTGTTATACTCCCCTTTTCTCCTGCTTTTGATATTATCAAAGCTTCTCTTTCATGATTTTTAGCATTTAACATTTCATGTTTAACACCGCGGCTTGTAAAGATTCTTGACAAATATTCATTTTTTTCAATAGAAGTTGTACCGATCAAAACTGGCCTTCCTTTTTTGTAATTTTCAATTGCATAGTCAGCAATTGCTTCATATTTTTTATTTTCTGTTTTATATATCACGTCTGCCAAGTCTTTTCTTATCATCATCATATTTGTTGGAATTACAAGAACATCTGTTTTATAAATTTTGTGAAATTCTTCAGCTTCTGTAGATGCTGTACCTGTCATTCCTGCTAACTTTTTATATTTTCTAAAATAGTTTTGTAAAGAAATTGTGGCAAGCGTTTTAGATTCATTCTGAATAGAAACATTTTCTTTTGCTTCTATTGCTTGGTGTATACCTTCAGAAAACCTTCTACCTTCAAGAAGTCGTCCTGTAAATTCATCAACAATTACAACCTGTCCATCTTTGACGATATATTCTTTATTGTTTTTAAATAAAGTTTCTGCTTTTAATGATGCTTCTATATGAAATAAAGCGTCAAAATCTTTTTCATAAATATTTGATGTACCTAAAATTTGTTCTATGTGTAAAATTCCAGCCTCTGTAAGGTTAGCCGATCTAGATTTTTCATCAATTAAAAAATCTTTTTCTGGATCAAGCTGTTTGATAACTTTTGCATATTCATAGTATTTTGACGTATCTTCTGCATATGGGGCAGAAATTATATGTGGAGTTCTTGCTTCGTCAATTAAAACAGAATCTGCTTCGTCAATTATTGCGAAGTTGAATTGTCTTTGTACAGTATTTGCAGGATCAACAGCCATGTTATCTCTTAAATAATCAAATCCAAATTCGCTATTAATTCCATATGTAATATCGGAATCGTATGCTTCTTTTCTACTGATAGGTTTAAGATTTCGAAGTCTCCAATCTGATACATCTTTATCTTCAAATTTTTTATCATATAAATATGATTTATCTGATACAATGGCAGACGTTTTTAAGCCAAGAGCATCAAATACACCACCCATCCAACCTGCGTCTCTTCGAGCCAAGTAATCATTAACTGTAACAAGGTGTACTCCCTTCCCAGAAAGTGCATTTAAATATATAGGCGTAGTTGCAGATAAAGTTTTTCCTTCTCCTGTTCTTTGTTCAGCAATTTTACCTTGATGCAAAGCAATTCCTGCAATAAGTTGAACATCAAAGTGTCTTTGTCCAAGAATTCTTCTTGAAGTCTCACGAACTAAAGCAAAAGCATGTGGTAATAATTCATCTAAAGTTTTTTTATTTTCTTTAATTTCATTTTTAAATTTCTCTGTATGATCTTTAATTTCCTTAGAATTAAGTTTTCTTGCCCAATCTTCTAACTTATTTATTTCATCAACCTTTAATTTTATTTTATTAATTTCTCTTTGGTTATAATCTAAAAACTTTTTGAATATATTGAGCATTTTTTTTATTTACTAAAATACTCTTGTGGTATTACTAATATCTTAGTTGCAGAATATTTTTTTTCGTCTTTGTTGCTTATTTTTTTATAAAAGAAATGCAGAACATCTCCAGTTTTAATCTTAGAAAAACCAACATCTTCAAGTTTTAAAGTTTTTATATTTAATATTTTTCTTTTAGTAGCTGTCTCAATATCTATAGTTAAAGTCTCGTTTTCAAGAGTAACTACTTGTAATGCAAAATCCCCCTGACCAGTATCACTTACTATACCTGAACCCGATGTAAAGTTCTCATCCTTATATACGTTATTTGCAGTTATAACTTTGCCGCTTATAGGACCGGTAATAATAATATAGTCATTAACTTCAAAATTGTCTAAAGTAATTTCTTTTAAGACAGATACATTTACTTGAAAAAACTTTGTTAATAGATCATCAAGCTCTACTGAAAATTGTTCGTTGTCTGTTGTTTCAATAGTTAATGTTTTATCTTTTTTTAGCATTAAAAATCCTGATAACGCTTTGTCTTCTTTTTTTTGAAGTTCAGCTACTTTAGATGCTAATTTTTCCTTAAAATTTTGAATTTCTTCAAGTTCGCTATTTGTACCCTGACCAAAAACTAGACCAGAAAATACAAAAATAATTGCAAATAATATCGCGAAGTGATATTTTAATTTCATTCTACGTTTAAATAATAAACTTTTAATGTTTTTATTTGTGGAATAGTTTGTGTTTTGTCAACATATGCTCTAATTGTGATCAAGTTTTCTCCTCGAGCTAATGGAAAACTCAATTTAAAAGATTCACTTTTATTTGTTAACGCTTCTTCTGAAATTGGCGATTCTACAATAATAAGGCTTCCTTTTTTTGCAGTTCCAC
>Ga0209542_10009214_pt1 | contig 18170 bp, 22 predicted proteins | sample RifCSPhighO2_01_FD_184028 | JGI IMG/M metagenome (GOLD analysis project Ga0209542, IMG submission 184028) | Soil microbial communities from Rifle, Colorado - Rifle CSP2_plank highO2_0.1 (SPAdes) (version 2) | ecosystem: Environmental > Terrestrial > Deep subsurface > Rock core/Sediment ...
AAATCACAGGTATGCGACCCGGTGTTAATAGAAGAAATTAGCGTCCCCAGAGCACGTATTGCTTGGTTGGTTTGAATACAAGACATCACACTTTGTATTTGCGGAGATATGCTTGAAGCTGAACATTGGAGAGCTGTGGAGGCGCAGCCTGTATTTGTCGTGCATGTTTGGCCTCCGCCACCTGAAACACATTGGCCTGAAGAATTACAGCTTAGCGCCGGGCCCGGCGGAGGTGGCGGCGGAGGAGGAGGCGGTGTGATTGCCGCCGCGCAATTAATTGTTACCCAGCCTGCGGTAAATCTGCCGGCCGCGAAAGTATTGATGATAGTGCTGATTAGGAGATATGAACAGGCCGTAATAAGTATGCCTATAATGGCGGAGGTCATCGCGTTTTTGCCTTTTGTTATCTGCGATGGGTTCCCGAAGCTGAAAAGCATCAAAATACCGCCCCATATCAACATGATCGTCAAAATCGGGATGGCGAGGCCATAAAAAATGTAATTAATGATATTGCTTGCCAGATTCCAAAGATGGCAAATCGTGCACGACGATTGTCCTGAAGCCGAACTTCCGCAAGGAACCAGCTGGCTTGGGAGAGACCCCGCCGCGGAAGCTTGCTGAAGAACCGGCAAGCTAAATGCAAAAATTAAAAAACAGAGACCGGAAATCAAAGATAGTTTGAAATATTTGCTCATTATATCTTAATTTATTCCAAGCGCGCTTTTACTTTATTTAACGCATCGCGAAACGTCGCGCGCTCTAAAGCGACGTCCTCCACCACTTCCCTGAAAACTTGCTCCGCTAATTTAGGATCAGGAACCATCCAAAGTTTCAGCGTAAGCGCGGCTTCGGCAAAAGCCGATCTCATGGATTCCCTCTGATATTGCGGCAGGATGTCTCTTCTTAAGGATACTCCGCCGGATGCGTCGGCGTACCACGAAGAATTAGCGTAATTTGAAAAATACTTCGCGAATGTCCAGGCGGATTGCTGTTTTGGCGATGCTTTCGGAACGACAAGCGCGTAAAGCGTCCCCCCGGTAACCGTTCTTGGAGAGTCTTTTAGCTGGGGAACCGGAGCGACGGCAAAATTAAGATGCGGATTTATATCTTTAATTTCTTTGTACTCGCTCATTAACCCCAGATACATTCCTAATTTTTGCGAAACAAACGCTTCTCTGGCCTCCGGAAACGCCGGTGACCAGCTCTGGATAGTTTTCCGGGGATTTGAGAAATCCGACATGAACCGGAGAGCGTCTTCCGCCGGCCTCACAATAACGCTCCCGGACTGCCTGTCACCCCCCAAAACCACTCTCCCGGTCTGGTCAATTATTTCATCTCCTCCCTGAAGAAAAAGGGTTGATGTAATCAGCGGCGTGTTTTTTATATTGATCCCCCGCCCGAGAGCGGCTCCGGATACAGTAACCGTCCCCGTAGAATCTTTTCTGGTTATTTTGTTTGAGATTTCAGAAAACTCATTCCAGGTTTTCGGAGGCAGTGTTATCAAATTTTGCGTAAAAAGATCTTTATTCCAATAAAGAACAAGGGCATCGGCATAAAATGGTATGCCGAAAACATCTCCCTTCGCGCTTAAAAAAACGTCCCCGGACTCAACAAATTGTTGCTTTATTGCGTTTTCCGTCAAGATAGCTATCGGCGCAAAAGAAAGCTTGTCCTTGTGTTTTTGCAGATAATCGGACGGAAAAACCAGTATATCCGGGATATCGTCTCCTCCGCGGGCCAGGGTATTAAGAAAATCTGATTCCCATGTATTTATATCTTTTAACACGTATTGGATCTCCGAAGCTCCCTCTATATCCTGCGTCACGCCCATAAATGCCTGCATAATATCAGGGTCGTGAAATCCCCACATAAGAAGATTTTCTCTTGCTTCCTGGTTGCTCCTCATACCCGGCAAAATTCCGGTAAGAACCAGAACAGAAATACCAGCCAATATGACTGCCACCCCTATCGCTATGTATTGCGTTTTCATTTTTTACAAAATCACTTCTTGAATATTAATCCGTAATGGTGCGTGCCGGCATCAAAATTCTTTATGAATGTAAAACGGGTTTCCTGAAAAAGTTTTTTGGCCTCGTCTTCGCCGAACCGCTTTTCCAAAGACGGCCCGCCCGCATTTTTGAGATCGCTCCATTCTATCACCATAACAGACCCGCCGGGGCGCAAAACCCTGAACGCTTCGGCCGCGATAGCTTCCTTGTGCTCCGCCTGGAATAAAATATTGGAGATAATGACCTTATCCAGACTCTCCGACTTCAAACCGGAGCCGTTCTGCCCCTCAATATTCACCCTTACCGGCTCTATATTGAAAAGATGAAAAAGCTTTACTTTGCTGCGGGTGGCTTCCAAAGCTTCGTCGCGCACGTCTAAAGCATATATTCTTCCGGAAGGCCCCACGCGCTGCGCCAAAGGTATAGAAAAAAAACCGGCTCCGCACCCGAAGTCAGCGATACGCTCGCCCGGGCGCACATCCCAGGTTTCAATTACTTCTTCCGGCCTTAAAAACCCCTCAAAAACCATAAGTTTATTTTAGCAATTTTTGCGGAGCCAAAACACCCCTTGACAGTGAATAGTACTATTTGCTAAGAATATGGGTGAATTGAAAGGACGGTTTTATGTTTTGGGGATTAAGTTTTCTCTGGTTAAAAAGATGAGTTTTGGATAGCTACTTCTACCCCAAGCTTGGCTTTGATGATTCTTTTTATCTGATCAACCTCGCTTTTAAGAAGAGCGAACTCTTCCCTGTAATCCGAGAGCTGTTTCAGAAAATTATCGAGAGTGACAGCGAGCTGTTGAATTTGCTCGCGCAACGCTTTCACATCACCTTTTAATTCACGGATTTCTTGATAAACAGGGACCAACTTAATATCAAGCTTTTTATCTAAAATATTCCCGATTGCGCCTAGATCTTGCTTGGTTAATGCCATATAAATATATTATATCAACCAAAAATATTAATCAATACAATGTATTTATTTTCTCTGTCTTCTTATGAAAGCAGGGATAGAATCCCATTCGGATTCTTCCTGGCTTTGAGGCTCGGATGCTTTGGCGCCGTTCGCGGCCGAAGCCGGAACTCCGTTTTTATTGTTCCCGTTTAAAAAACCGTTTTTTTGAAAAGAAGAACCTGTACCCGCGCCAGCGAAAAGCGTCGCGATTTTTCCGTTCGCTTCGTCCGGGAAGCCGGACGCTATCACGGTAATTTTTAAATCGCCTTTCTTTAATCTGTCGTCCTGTATCGCTCCAAAAATAACTTTGGCCGTAGGGTCAATTGATGAAGTGATTACCTTGGCCGCCTCGTTTATTTCCCACATTGTAAGATCCGACCCGCCCGCAACCGCGAAAAGCACGCCTCTCGCACCGTTAATTGAAATATCAAGAAGCGGGGAGCTTATCGCCGCGCGCGCGGCCATCTCTGCGCGCGACTCTCCGTGTCCGTGTCCTATGCCCATAAGAGCCGACCCTGCGTTTTGCATTACTGATTTCACGTCCGCGAAATCCACGTTGATGATCCCCGGAACCGTTATCAAATCCGAAATTCCTTCCACCGCATGGCGCAAAACTTCATCGCACATGGCAAAAGCGGAAAGAAACGGCGTTTCTTTGGAAACAAGATTGAGCAAACGGTCATTCGGAATAACTATCAGTGCGTCAACCGCTTCGCGGAGCCTTATTAAGCCGCCTTCGGCGAGTTTCCCGCGCTCCGTACCTTCAAAAGCAAAAGGCTTTGTTACAACGCCTATCGTAAGCGCTCCTTGCGCTTTCGCGGCTTGCGCGACAACCGGCGCTCCTCCGGTCCCGGTGCCCCCGCCCATCCCGCAGGTAATGAAAACCATATCGGCGCCTTTCAAAACCTCCTGGATTTCGTCTTTAGTTTCTTCCGCGGCCTGCCGCCCGATCTCGGGATTCATTCCGGTGCCCAGGCCCTTTGTGATTCCCTTTCCTACTCTTATTTTTTTTGAAGCGAGATTTTGGTGAAGGTCCTGCGCGTCCGTATTGATCGCGACAAACTCGGCCCCCCTCACTTTTGAGCGGACCATATGGTTAACGGCGTTCCCGCCGGAGCCTCCGACTCCGACTACTTTTATTCGCGCGAACGATTCTATATCGGGTTTAATATGCGGCATGACAACCCAAATATAGCGAATAAAAAAAACCGCGCAAGGTTGACAAATCCTATTTAAGTCTGCTAAGATTTCCGTCAGAAACGGAGGCTGACTATGCGCATAGAAGATTTAGGCAAACGCGCGACATTTCTCATACCGTCAATCAAGGTTTATAACTCAAAATATTCAAAGAAAAGGCAAAGCGTCGCGAAAATCATTCATAATTTTTTAAATAAACCTTTTAACGGGTATACCTGCGCGTCCGGTAATATTTACGGATATTTTTCAAAAGAAGCCAATGACGAATATGACGAGTTGCGCGAATTCCGCGTTGCATTTAAAGAAGATGAAAAACGCGCCAAAGTTCCGCAATTGCAGGAATTTCTGGCGCTCCTCTGCAAAGATATCGGTGAAGAGTGTATTTATCTGGAATGCGGCGAAGACGTGATGTTGGTTTATCCGTAACAAACACGCCACCGCGCTTTTTGCTTATCCACCACACTAATAGTGAAAAAACCCGCAAAAATTGACAATGTGGATAGATATTGCTACTTTTAGCGCAGAAGATGGGAAGGAATTTAATGTCTCAATATATGACAGTACAATCAAAACCGAAAGTCGTTTGCATTTATGAAGCTTTATCGATTGAAGAGCTGTATAAAATTATAAAGAACGAATTCCCGAAATTTAAACGGAAAAATTTGATCTTGTGTATTAGCGATTCAAAAAATCTGTATTTGACGGAAAATCGATAAAATCGCGGTTTTGAACCGCGATTTTTTTACGGCAAAAAAGCGCGGAGCCAGCGCATAAAAGGATTGGAGGAGGGGTGAAAAATGGAGGGAGAAGCCTCTTTTTCCAAAGCCATGAGCGCGGCTCCCACGGCAACCGACCAGGCAGGATTTTTGATTTTGTCTTTAAACCCTCCAAGATTTTCCGGTTCGGCTACTCGCGCCGGAAGATCAAGCGCGTCTTTGGTAAACGACTCTATTCCGAGAAGATTGGCTCCGCCGCCTACTATGACGGCGCCCGCCGCGAGAAGCCTCGCGCGCTCAACTTTTTTAAGATGTTTTTCAACAAGTTCAAAAATATCGGAAAGCCGGGCTTCTATGATCTCCGAAAGTTTTTTCCTTGAATAGTGTCCGTAAACAAAATCCTCCACGCCTACGGAATTTTTAGAAGTTTTTTTGGAAAAATTTTCCGCCTCGGATCCGACCGCGCCGTAATTTATTTTAAGTTTTTCAGATTCATCAAGGTCAATTTTTAATCCGACGGCGATGTCCTGGGTTATATTTTGAAATCCGAACGGCAAAATATCAAGCGAATACGGCAGTCCATATTCAAATAAAATAAGTGATGTCGTGGAAGCCCCAAGATCAAGTGCCATGGCGCCGATCTCCTTTTCCCGGCGCCCTAAAGCGACAGAGGCGGCGGCCAGAGGGCTTGCGATGATCTCTTCAATTTCAACGCTGGCTTCTTCAAGCGCCGTTATGGCGTTTTTTATATTTGGCGAGAAAACGGTTATAAAAAGGGTCTCGGCTTCAAGTTTGTTGCCGGTGAGCCCCGTGGGGTCATTAACAGGCTCTTCGCCGTCTACTTTGTAGGCAAGAGGAATGCGGTGGATTATTTCTTTATTTTGCAGGCGGGACAAAGCCATTTCGCTTGCGATGCCTGCCCGCTTTATATCCTCCCTGGTTATTTCCCCGTCCGCGCGCGACACCGCTACAAGTCCTTTTGTTTTTTGGAAAGAAAGTCCTGCTCCGCCAAGAGCAACGTTAGCCCGTACATTTTTGATGCCCGTGGATTTCTCTAAAGCATCTTTTGCCTCGCGTATCGCTAGGGCAAGCTCTTCCGGCTCAATGACGGCGCCCTTTCTCATCCCGCGGCTCGGGGCCACCCCCGCGCCCAGAACCCGCGGCACAGCTTCTCCGGCAACGGATTCCAAAGCTACTATTTTTATTGAATCCGTCCCAAGGTCTATCCCGATGGCGGTTTTTTTTCTCATCCCGTTAGAGGCAGATCGCGGTGATCAGAATCTCGGTCTGCGCTATTTATTATTAATAATGATTTAAACATGCCGATTAAATATATTTAAATAAGCGATCGCGGCCTCTAACGGGACATTTTCTTCAATTCTTCCTGTAACATTTTTATAATGCGGTCGCCACCGGCTTTGCCTTTGAGAAGCGGCATGATCGTTTTCATAACTTTCCCAAGCTCTTTTTCGCTTGCGGCACCCGTCTCGCGGATGCCGTCTTTTATTATGCGGGCGAGATCTTCGTCGGAAATCTCGGGAGGCAGATATTCCTGCAAAATTTTCAGTTCTTTTTTTTCTTTCTCCGCCAGATCCTCTCTTTTTCCGTTTTTGAATCCTTCGGCCGCGTCTTTCCGTTTTTTTGCTTCGGAAGAAATAACTTCCAAAACCTCTTCGTCGGAAAGGCCGATGTCTTTTTTTCTCAAATCAATTTCCTTGTTTGAAATCGCCGAATTGAGCATTCTTAAAACAGAAAGACGCAAAGTATCGCCTCCTTTAAGAGCCGACTTTATATCTTCCGTAATTTTTTGCTTTAGCGTTGGCACCTTCTATTCTATTTTACCCAATTTCCGCTTTTTTTGCATCTCGCGCTCCCATTTGATGCGCCTCAAAGCTTCTTTTTTTTGGGTAAAACTGGATTTTGTTCTTTGGCTGTACCTGGTTCTGCGGGCGCGCTTTAAAAGGCCGCTCGCCTGTCCCATTTTTGAAAAGCGCCTCAACAAACTCCCCGCCGACTCGTTTTCTCTTTTTCTTACTTCCATAACCCTACTACTTACGAATTTATACTAATATACGGATAATTAAATGCCGTTTTGCCATCCGCCTAGGATATGCAAATGAATGTGGTCGACCACCTGTCCGCCCTCCCGGCCTACGTTGAAGACTAATTTGTAGCCAGGTAAATTCAACTTTTCCGCCGCTTCTTTGGCCATGTGTATAAGATGGCCCATTAAAGCCTCATCTTCATGCTTCACATCCTTTATTGAAGGAATGTGCTTTTTAGAGACCACAAGGTAATGCACCGGCGCGGAAGGCCGAATGTCCTTAAAGATAACAACATCCCGCGATTCGTGCAAGATATCAGCCGGAGACTCTTTATTTGCTATTTTGCAAAAAATACAGGATTCCATTCTTGTTTTAGTGCTTTTTTACCAGCGCCTTGATTTTTTCCGATAATTTGCTTTGCAGAACGGATTCTTGAATGCCGGTATCCATGTCCCGGACCAAAATCGTGCCGTCCATCGCTTCTTTCTGCCCCAAGATCAAAGCGAGCCTGGCGCCGATTTTAGCGGCAATATTGAGCTGGGTCTTTAAGTTGTCGCGCGAAATTGACTCTCCTGTTTTTATGCCGACATCACGGAGGTCTTCCATAAGCGTAAACGCGCGTTTTTTTGCCGCCGGCCCTATATGAATCAGAAACGCGCTCGGCCGCCGTTTCGCGTCTTCCTCCGGGCCTCTTTTTTTTAACTCATGCGCGATCCTTTCAAGCCCCAAAGACCCGCCTACGGCCGGGAGCTGCCTCCCTCCTAAAATCTGGCTTAGATCATCGTATCTCCCGCCGCCGCCTAAAGCGATCTGCTGGTTTGATTTTTTCTCCGCGTCAACCTTATTTTCATTCTCCGAATCTTTAGCATTATCCTTTTCGCCGTTTTTTTGATTTTCTTCATCGGTAAAGATCTCAAACACCGTGCGGGAATAATAATCAAATCCCCTCACTAAATAGTTATCCAGAAGATACGGAATTTTGCCCTCGTCTAAAAATTCCAGAACGCTTGTAAAATGCGTTTTGCACCCTTCGCAGAGATGTCCAATCATTTGCGGAGCCTGGGCTTTCAGTTCTATGCACGATTCTTCTTTGCAATCCAGCATCCGGAGAGGATTCTCTTTTAATCTTCTTTTGCAGTCTTTGCAAAGATAATTAAATTTCTTTTTATAATAATTTCCGAGCTCTTTTTTATAATTGGGCCGGCAGTTTTTATCGCCGATGCTGTTTATCCGGATCAGGGTATTTTTTAATTTAAGCTCGGTGAACGTGAGATAAAGGATTTTTATTATCTCCGCGTCAAGCACCGCGTCGCCATCTCCCAAAATTTCAAGCCCGAACTGCCGGAATTCGCGGAATCTCCCGCGCTGGGGATTTTCGTGCCTGAAAAAAGCTCCTTCATAATACAGCTTTACCGGCTGCGGCAAACTCTGCATTCCGTTTTGGTAGTACGCGCGCATAGCGGGAGCCGTGCCTTCCGGACGCAAAGCCAAAAGATCACCTCCACGCGTGCGGAGCGTGTACATCTGCTTTTCCACCACATCGCTTGCTTCCCCTAAAGGGCGCGAAAAAAGTTCAATATGTTCCAAATGAGGTGTTTTTATCGGCAAAAATCCGTAAAATTCCGAAATTTCTTTGCCTTTTTCAACAACCTTTTCCATATATTGAAGATCTGCCGGAAGCAAATCGTGCATTCCTTTCGGTGTTTGGATCATTTCTTGTTTTGGTTTACGAGGCATATTTTAAGCTTAAAACTGTAATAAATCCGCTATTCTCCTATAAACCCCGCTTCTCTTACCGGCCATAGCCTGACTAAAGCTCTTCCGGTAATTTTGTCGCTGGGCAACACCCCCCACACCCGCGAATCGGAGCTGTGCTCGCGGTTATCTCCCATAACAAAGTATTCCCCGCTCTTCAGCTCCGCCACGCGTTCAGGCCCGGTATCAAGCAAAGGCGGCAGATACGCTTCATCCAGCGTAAATACGCCGCCGCTACTTTTAATTGTGACCTTTCCGCCCTTTATTTCAACTGTTTCCCCGGGAAGCCCTATTATTCTTTTGATAAAAAATTCGCTGGGATTTAACGGGAAGCGGAAAATGATAACTTCTCCTCTTTGCGGGCTCCTGAATTGATAGGACAATTCGTCAACTATAAGATACTCGCCTTCGTGAAAATTAGGCTCCATTGAAGCGCCGGCGACCATAAAAGGCTGCGCTATCCACGTTCTGATAGGAAGCACGATTGCGACGGATATAATAACTACTTTTACGACCTCCCAAACCGGATTTTCAGTCTTCTCTACATTTTTGTTTTCATCTGGCATAATATTCATATATGATACGCTTAATTTTGGGTCTGGGCAACCCTGGAGAGGAATATAAGGGAACGCGGCACAATACAGGCCGGGAGGCGGTACTGTATTTCGCGGAAAAACAGGGGTTTGACAATTTTGACTTGGACAAAAAAGCCAACGCTTTAACCGCGGAAGGCAAAATGGGAAAATCAAAAATCTTAATAGCTTTGCCTGAAACTTTCATGAATAAATCCGGCTATTCAGCAGTAAAGCTTATCCGCCCGAAGAAGGAATTGCCGGAGCTAGTTGTTTTGCACGACGACCTGGACATTCCTTTGGGCAAATTTAAAATTTCTTACGGAAAAAATTCCGGCGGGCATAAAGGCGCGGAATCAATCATGCGCGCTTTAAAAACAAAAAATTTCGTCCGGGTACGCGTCGGAATTTCCCCGAAACATAAGCCCGGCCAAAAAGAAATATTAAAATTCATCATCGGCAAATTTAAACCCGCCGAATACGAAATCCTAAAAAAAGTTTTCAAAAAAATCTCCGAAGCCCTTGAAGTGATGGCAACCGATTCTCTGGAAAAAGCCATGAGCGAGTTTAATGGTTGATTTTTTTCCGAAAAACTGTTAATCTTGAAAAGCTGAAAGATAAAATAGATAAAATTTTAATAGCCGCGGTTATACCCTCCTTTTTAGAAAAGGGGGGCGGTTTGTTTTCAAAAAGTTTTGAAGAAATAGAAAAAAGCCGGCATAAAAATCCTTATATCGCGCGGAACACGCTGATTGCCGAAACCGGGCAGAAAATTAAGCTTTCGGAGTTTTTGCGGAACATCGCGGAGTTGGGGTATACGAAGGTTTGGGAAGCGGAGCGGAAGGGAGAATTTTCCCAGCGCGGGGGCATCATCCACGTTTTTCCGATAAATTCCGAAACGCCTTGTTCAATTGAGTTTGCGGGAAATTACATTATGGAAATAACCCCCTCAATCCCCCTTACTTTAAGGGGGAGGGCGAACTCGGATGCCCCCCTTAAGATAAGGGGGGCAAGGGGGGTTATGAAATCAAGCGTGGGTTATGAAATTGAATTTCGGCTCGGCGATTATGTAGTCCACCTTGACCACGGAATCGGGATTTTCAGGGGCGAAAACGAAAATGATTTTATTATTGAATACGCGCCTCCGAAAGACAGGGCATCCTCTCCGGACATTCTTTATATCCCCAAGCATTTAATAAAAAAACTTTCTCCTTACTTGGGCTTTAAAAAGCCGGCGATACACCGGCTGGGCACCCCAACCTGGTCATTCACCAAAAAGAAAGCCAAAGAAGACATTATTGCTTTTGCGAAAGAACTTTTAAAAACTTTGGCCGAAAGAAGGGGGCTGGAGCGTCCGCCTTACGAAAGTTTTTATGAGCTTGAAGAAGAGCTGATTGCCGATTTCCCCCACGAATATACTCCGGACCAAAAACGCGTGCTCCGGGAAATTTTTGAAGATATGGCAAAACCCGACCCGATGGACAGGATCCTGACCGGGGATGTCGGCTTCGGAAAAACGGAGGTTGCGGTGTTGGCCGCCTTCCGCGCAGTGCTGAATAAAAAACAGGTCGCGGTTCTTGCCCCGACGACGATTCTCGCCGACCAGCACGCGGACGTGTTTAAGCGCCGGCTCTGCGCTTTCGGAGTTGAAGTGGAAAGGCTGACAAGGCTTGAAATCCCCGAAAGTCTCAAAAAAATATTCAAAAAAGCCGGGGAAGGAAAAATTGATATTATAATCGGCACGCATAAAATTCTGACAAAAGACCTGAAATTCAAAGACCTGGGGCTTCTAATCGTGGATGAAGAGCAAAAATTCGGAGTCCTGCATAAAGAAAAATTAAAAAAGGAGCTTCCTTCCCTGGATATTCTTACGCTTTCCGCCACCCCCATTCCCCGGACGCTCAATCTGGCGCTTTCCGGACTGCGGAAAATTTCTTCCATTGAAACCGCACCAGAAAGCAGGCTTGAAATAAAAACATATACCCTCCCCAAAAACCAAAAAATAATCAAAGAAGCGATACGGTTTGAGCTCCAAAGGAACGGCCAGATATATTTTCTCGCGAACAGGATCCATAAAATCCCCGCGCTTCTTGACGAATTAAAATCGCTCAAAATAAAAATGCGGATAGGTATTTTACACGGGCGGATGAATGAAGAAATGATAGTCCGCACGATGCATAATTTCAGAGAACGGAAAATTGACCTTTTGGTCTCAACGACCATTATTGAGAACGGCCTTGACCTTTCAAACGTAAATACGATCATCGTTGAAGACTCTACGAAGCTCGGCCTCGCGCAGGCGCACCAATTGAGAGGGCGCATCGGGCGAGGCGAAAAAGAAGCGTTTGCATATTTTTTGTATCCCGCTCAAAAATTAAAAGAAAAAGCCGCGGAGCGGCTTGAGGCGCTGGAGCGCTATTCCTGGCTCGGCGCGGGGCTGGAGCTAGCCAAAAAAGACCTGGAAATCCGCGGGGCCGGGAACATTTTGGGGCGTGCCCAGTCCGGCATCGCCTTCCGCATCGGGCTCAATTTATACTTTGAGCTTTTGAAAGAAGCTGTTGGTGAATTAAAAAAATAAATAGAACTTTCTCCGTTTGCTTGTATTTTTGATTTACTTGATATAGCATTAAAGTATGGCAACATTAACTATACCTAAAAATTTATTAAGAGAAGAAGATTTGGTCGTAATTCCTAAAAGCGAATATAAGAGCTTGCTGCAAATCCGTACTAAGAAAATAGAAGAGGTAGAAATGACTTCGATAACCAAAAAAGCGCTTATGTCCGCACGCAAAAATTTATCCAAAAATAAGTTTTTAAACATTGGAGAGCTCCGACACAAATTGGGAATTGCACATTGATGACCGCGTCTATAAAGATTTACGCAAGACATCAAAAGATTACGTCGATAAAATAATAGGCATTATTGAGTCTTTGGCTTTTGATCCTTACGCTGGCGATATCCAAAAAATTAAAGGAGAGGCGTTTGTTTGGAGAAGGCGCGTTGGTCAGTACAGATTGAACGCAGAGGATCCAAAACCTATTAATTATATCGGCTCAATCTATATTTTGAGCTTTTGGAAGAAGCTGTTGGTGAATTAAAAAATCCTGGCTTTGCGCTAGGATTTTTCTTCTTCGGCGCCCGCCTACGGCGAGGTCGGAGCTGCCGCTGATTCCTCTTTCGGTTTAACCATCGGTTCGGATAAATCTTTCGGCTGGATGGGTTCTCCGGGCTTCCCCAAAAACGAGAAAGAAAGTTTTTTCAGCTCCGGCCTGTAATTTACGATTTGAAAAACATATGTTTGCCCCATCTCCATCAGTTCTTTCATTTTTTTCTCGGACCCGAATTCGGAAATATGCGCGAGGCCGTAGATGCCTCCGCCCAAAATTACGAGCGCCCCGTATTTATTGAGCCTGGCAACCTTGCCCTCCACGATGTCGCCTTTTTTATATTTCTCTTTGCTCAATTCCCAGGGATCAGCTTTTAAAGCTTTTACGGAAAGTGAGATTTTTTCTCCTTCGATTGAAATTATTTTAGCTTTCTCTCTTTCTCCAACTTTAAAAATTGACGAAGGGCTGTCCACCAGACCCCAGTCCAGCTCCGAAATATGCGCCAAGCCCTCCAAGCCTTCCTCTATTTTTATAAATATCCCGAATTCAACCACGCCGGTGATCTCGCCCTCAACAATATCGCCCACTTTATATTTCTCCACTATTTTTTTAAGGTCTTCGGATTCCGTTCCTTTTTCGGAAAATATCAATTTGTCTTCTTTCGGATCAAAATCCAAAATCACAACGTTCAGGGTCTGCCCTACCAGCTTTTTCAGCTCCTCCAATATTTTATCTTTGTCTCCGCCTTCTACTCTCGGGTAATGTGTGGTTTTTAACTGCGAAGCGGGAAGGAATCCTTTGACGCCCTTCCACTCTATTACAAGCCCGCCTTTATTTGCTTCCAGAATTTTAAGAGTTATCGCGTCCTGCGATTCTTTAAGCGCCCGTGCTTCTTTCCAAAGGACCTCGGAGCCGGCTTCTTTCAGCGAAAGCTCAACGAAACCGTTCTCGTTTTCAAGCTCCACGACTTTTGAGGAAATCTTATCCCCGACCTTGAGCTTCTTTATTATTTCTTTGGCGTTCAAATATTCCCTGCCATAAATTATACCGGTGCCGTAGGTGCCCAGATCAAGATAAAGCTTCGTTCCTCGTTTTTCCAAAACAGTCCCCTCTATCAGATCGCCCAGCTTCAAAAACACCTTCGGCTGCGCTTTTAGAAGGGCTTCCATGATGCTTATGTTTCCGCCCAGTTTTAAGGCGGAGTCGTTTTCCAGGGTCATAGTAGTCATAAATTGGATTATAATCATTCCGCCAAAGATGTCCAGTAGCTTTACAATTTGCCGGTTTTGCGCTATGGTCGGGAAAGAAATTGGCCTTGAAAAAGGGGTAAATGACAAAAAAGAACAAATCCGTCCATAAGAAAGATACCAATAATTACGAACTCCATCCTCGCACGCTGGCAATTCATGCGGGCTATGTTTCGGGCTGGTCGGAGGGAGCGGCAAAACCGCCCATTTTCATGACATCAACTTGGGTGCCTAAAAATGCAAGAAAACTTGAACTGATTTTTAAAAATATGCACGCAAAGAATCCAAAAGAGAATTTTGGGTTAGCTTATAGCCGCGTAAGTCACGCGGGCCTTGAAATTCTTGAAAAACGCTTAAGGTCCTGGAATAAAGAAAAGGCTTGTGCCGTGTTTGACAGCGGTATGGCCGCGATTGAAAGAACATTGCGCTGTTTTCTGAAACCGGGCGATTTTATTTTATATAGCGAGCCGTTATATGGCGGAACTATAAATTTAATTAAGCACGGATTAGCTGCGATCGGAATTCATTCTGCGGGATTCCCGGCTGATTCTTCTTTAAAAGAAATGGAGTATTTTTTAAAGAAAAGCGGGCACAGTAAAAAACTCGCGATAATTATTATTGAACCGCCGGCTAATCCGACCATACAGTTGGTTGATATTGAAAGTTGCGCATACCTTGCTTTGAAGTATTCCGAGAAGAAAAAGGTTTTATTGGCAGTGGATAATACTTTTTTAGGGCCACTTTGGCAAAATCCGGACCTTCACGGCGCGGACTTAACCATATACTCCGCGACAAAATATTTGGGCGGGCACAGCGACCTGATTGCGGGCGCAGTTCTTGGAGATAAGAACGTGATAAATCCTCTCAGAGACGCCAGGCAAGATCCGGCCGATGCGTTTACCGCATGGTTGCTATTGAGAAGTTTGGAAACTCTAGAATTGAGAATGGAGGGCCAAATGAACAATGCTATTTATGTTGCAAACTATTTGCGAAACCATCCTAAAGTCAGGAAAACGCGATATCTCGGGCTCCTTAAAGAGAATGACCCGCAATACATAACTTATCAAAAACAATGTACAGGCGTAGGAGCAATGATAAGCTTTGACATTAAAGGTGGCAAGCAAGAAGCATTCGCTTTTTTGGATGCGCTCAAGATTTTTCAAGGCGCCGTCAGTTTAGGGGGTACGGAATCTTTGGCATCGCATCCTGCCAGCACAACGCATTCCAATTTATCGGCCGAAGAAAGAAAAAGAATGGAAATCGGCCAAGGAATGATAAGGCTTTCTCTCGGTCTTGAGTATCATAAAGATCTCATCTTTGATCTTGAACAAGCTTTTAAAAAAATTTAAATTCGCCCCGCCCATTGGCGGGGTTTTTGTTTTTATGCAAAAATAAAATTATGCGTGTACGAATTAAAAGGATAGATAAATCGCTGCCACTGCCGGAGTATAAGACCGAAGGTGCGGCGTGCTTTGATTTTACCGCGCGGACCGCTATTAATATCCCACCGAAGGAAATTTTTTATGTACCGCTGAATGTCGCGATAGAACACCCTAAAAGTCATATGCTGATAATGGCCGCAAGGTCTTCCCTCCACAAAAAAGGCCTGATGCTCGCAAACAGCATCGGCATCGGGGATACCGATTTTTCGGGGAACGAAGACGAATATCACGCGGCGCTTTACAATTTTTCCGATAAGCCCGTCACGCTGGAGCGTGGCGAAAGGATATGCCAGGGATTTTTCCGCAAATACGAACGCGCGGAATGGGAAGAGGTTGACGATTTAAAAACAAAATCGCGCGGAGGATTCGGTTCAACCGGGCTGGCGTAGAACCGAAAAATTTGGTAAATTAGGCACAACAATATTTTTAAAAAAGGGCCTGTAGTTCAGTGGCAGAACGCATCCATGGCATGGATGAGGTGGGAGTCCGATTCTCCCCAGGTCCACATTTTAGAAAAGCGCAAGGAATTGGAAGCCGCCTCGCTTCGCCCTGCCTGCCGGCAAGGCAGGTCGGCGACCAAATCGTAAGGTTTTCTGGGCGAAAAAAGCAGTTGGCGATTCTGCAAAATGCAGTTCGAGCCGATATTTTTAAGAAATGTTGTCATTTCTGTTTTGTTTTCCGATTCAATCAATTTTGCGGCTTGATTTAAGGATAAAACGAACTCACGAGCCGATTCGAGCCACGACAGACCCTTCTGTTCAAAATCATGGATTTGTTCCCGCAAGCTGACCTTTTGCTTAACCAGTTTTTCCTTGCGAGAGGCGTATTCTTCAGCAGTAATGGTTTCGTCCAAATATACATCGAGTAGTTTTTCGAGCTTCTTTTCAATTTCGGAAAAACTGGTCTTGAGATTTTGAACAGTGGTTTTGGCTTGTTCCTTCGCTTGCGTTTCCTCTTTGTTCAATTCAGCTAAAATTTTCTCGGTGTCGTGGCTCGACAAAGAAACTTTTTGAAGAAAAGATTTAATTTGTTGGTATAGTTCCTCTTGCCGCAAAAAGTGCTTTTCTTGGCATGGCCCTTTCTTTTTCGTACAACGGTAGTAAGTATATTCTTTTCCGCTTGGCTTGATTTTCTTTTCCGCGGTTATTGCAGCGGAGCAAGGGCATTTCATAAGGCCAAGAAAAGCAAAGTCATGCTTCTTCATTTTTTGCGGCTTGCCCTTTCCCCTCATAATTTCTTGCACCTTATCAAAAAGTTTCTTTGAAATAAGCGGCTCGTGAGTGGCTTCGTGGGTCTCGTCTTTGTATTTCATAAGACCGAAGTAGAAAACATTTTGGAGTATTTTGTGGATTTGAGAAATAGCGATGTTCCGCTCCAAATTGCTTTTGAGATTTATGCGCTTACACCACTCGGCCAGTTCTCGGAGATTGTAATTTCCTGTGGCATAGAGTTCAAAAATCTTTTTCACCTTAGGAGCTTTTTCTCGGTTAATATCAATTCCTCTTGTCTTGGGATTATTGAGGTAGCCGAGCGGTGCTTTGCTAGGCCATACGCCATTCCTCACTTTTTGCCTCATTCCACGAGTTACGTTCTCGCGTAGAGCGTCCACGTAATATTTACTTTGTCCAAAAGCAATTTGGAGCATGAAAAGTCCTTGCGGTGTTGGTTCAAACCAAAACGTCGGAAATTTTAATGTTTTAATCAAGCCGCGATCAATCATGTGAATTATTTTTCCGCCATCTACAGAATTTCTTGCAAGACGGTCAGGGTTCCATGAAAGTATGCCGTCTGCTTTCCCATGTTCTAGTAATGACAACATTTCTGCGAATTTAATTCGCCCAGGTTCTTTGGCAGTTTTTGCTTCTTGAAGGGAAGCGACAATTTCAAGTTTTTCTTTGGCGGCAAATTCTTTTAGCTCAAAGACTTGAGCCTCAATGCTTAAAATTTGTCTGTCGTCATCCTCGGTGCTCTTGCGAGCGTAAAGTATGTATTTCATATGGTTTTGATTAAAAATTTTCTTTTCCCAAAATGCAGAATCGCCAACTGTTTTTTTCGCCCAGAAAACCTTACGATTTGGTCGCCGACCTGCCTTGCCGGCAGGCAGGGCGAAGCGAGGCGGCTTCCAATTCCTTGCGCTTTTCTAAAATGTGGTCTATTATTGAAATAGTTCGGACGGTTTTCGCCGCCGCAGGCGGCGAGGAAAACCCCCCGCGAAATTCCGAAATCGCGGCTCCGCCGCGCCGATAAAAACCGCCAAAGAACCTATAAAAATATCGGCTCAAACTGCATTTAATTTTGGGAAAAGAAAATTTTTTAATCATGACAATAAAACAACCTGCAAAAATTATCATTATAGTTATCATTGTTATACTCGGCATTGTAGGTTATTTTATTTTCACCAAAGAATCTACAAAAATTAGAGTTTTTGCCAACAAAGAACAATGCAAGAAAGAAGCTGGCTCTAATTGTATTTATTATCTGTGTGATATTCCGCTTGGAGACTTGTACCAAAAGTTGTGTATAAATGGTCTTGGCTCTGGGTGGTATAGTTCTACAGAGATTGGAGATAACGAAACTACACAATCCCAAACCGCTCAATGGAAAGTATATACAAACACAGAATATAAATATCGGATTAACTATCCTGCCGACTGGGAGCTTGGGCAAATTACCGTAAAACAATCTCCTGCGGCAGTTCGGTTTACAAAAATAACTAAACAAGGCGATAAATACCTTAACGATGCTGTTGTTGATATTATTGTTGAACCCAACCCATTCAGAAAGACACCTACCGAAGAATGGTATCGAGAATGGGTAAAACAAATTCCGGCTGGAATCAATCTTGAAGGAGTCAAGATTGAAGAAACGACATTCAAGAATATGAAAGCGCTCAAAATCGACAGTAATACTATTTTCTTCGTTAAAGGATTTAATATGTTTAGAATTAAATGGCATGTTGCTGGTGATTATGATCAGTCGCTAGTCGGGTCAACCGAAAAGATCTTTGAACAAATGCTGGATACTTTTGCATTTTTTGATTAATTTTTGCCGCCAAAGAAAAACTTGAAATTGTCATCGGTGCGGCGGAGCCGCGATTTCGGAATTTCGCGGGGGGTTTTCCT
>Ga0209542_10009215_pt1 | contig 18169 bp, 21 predicted proteins | sample RifCSPhighO2_01_FD_184028 | JGI IMG/M metagenome (GOLD analysis project Ga0209542, IMG submission 184028) | Soil microbial communities from Rifle, Colorado - Rifle CSP2_plank highO2_0.1 (SPAdes) (version 2) | ecosystem: Environmental > Terrestrial > Deep subsurface > Rock core/Sediment ...
GAGGCTTAACCTAAACAAAATCCCCAGCACTAAACATATCCTAACTCAACGGGGACTGGACACATTTAACCAAGACTGGAACAAACCAAGAAAAATGTTAAAATAATAATAGTAGGCAGCGTTAAAAAATCCTCAGATACTTTTAAAAAAAGTTCTGAATACTTATCAAGCGGCAGTAGATGCGAAAACCAAAAAGAAGGAATTAGCTGGAGTAGTTTAAGAATCCGCTAAAACCAGCTTTTTTCTTGTATTGTCATTCTGGAAGCCACACAGTGGCTGATAGAATCTCTAAATAATTTTCTCATATAGATCAACAAAATTAGGATTTTCTGTTTTAATTAAATCAATCTTCTTGTTTCTCAGTAAATTCTTAATTCCTTTTTCTCTTTTTATTGCATTCTCTGGATCCTGAAAAATCTCAAAATATACCAATTTGTGGACATGATATTTTTGGGTAAATCCTTTTACAAGGTTGTTTCTGTGTTCATAAACTCTGCGTACCAAATTATTTGTAATACCAGTATAAAGAACAGTATCTGTAAAATTAGTTAAAATATAAACGTAATATTGGTGCACTAATTAGATTCTATCGCGAAACTACGTTTCGCTCCAGAATGACAAAGAAATTAAAACCAACCTTTTTCTTAGAATAGAGTATAAAACAATATAAAGGATGATATTACCAATAAGATATTTATCATAACTTTTTTTTGATTAAAAGAAGGTCTATCTTTAATAAGATTAATAATATTTGAAACTACTTGTACGAAAAATAATCCCATACAAAGAACAAAGAAAAAACTAAGAATAATCTCTTTACCAAAATCATTATAAAGAGCAGAAAATATCATCGCCAATACAAGATAAAAAGCCCAGGCAAAAGTTCCTTTAGAAGGTACGTTATTGAGATAGTCTTTTGGATCAAACATACTAGAACCAACCTTTCTTTTTAGAACCCAAATTATACAATTCTTCATATAATTTTTTTTCTTGTTTTGATGGATTTTGGGGAACGCTCATGTTTACCCTAACATAATGATCTCCATGACCAGTACTACCAAGACGAGGCATGCCTTTTGCCTTTAGCCGAACTAGGGAGCCGGGTTGAGTACCCGGAGGAACTTTTACTTTAACTTTTCCATGTACAGTATTAACCTCGAAAACATCTCCCAAAACTAGTTGGGGGATTGAGACATTAATTTCAGAGAAGATATCTGCTCCTTCACGGATAAAATCAGGATGGCGATTAACTTGGAAAATTAAATCAATTTCACCAAAACGCATTTTGGTGCCATTATCCACTCCAGCCGGAACTTTTATGGTTAATTTATTTCCATCAACACTAATTTGTTTTGTGGATCCATGTATGGATTCATCAAAACTAAGGTTCATCTGATAGGTGGGTCTCCTTTTAAATCCGGCCCCAAAAGGAGAATTCATTCCAAATATTTGTTCAAATAATTGAAAGGGGTCTTCAAATCCCCCGAAGTCGAATTGGACGTTTGGATTTCCAGATGACCACTGATATTGTTGTTGGTTTGTTGGGCCAGAGTGACCAAAGCGGTCATAATTTTGTCTTTTACCCGGATCTGATAAAACCTGATAGGCCTCCCCTATTTCTTTAAAACGAACGTCAGCTCCAGCAGATTTATCTATATCCGGATGATGTTGGCGTGCTAGTTTTCTATAAGCAGATTTCAACTCTGCACCGGAAGCTGTTTTAGAAACCCCTAAAATTTCATAGTAGTCTCTTTTTGTAGCCATTCATCTTTCTTTATCTTCTTGAACGAATCTTTGCTCTTCTGTTTGCTTCTCTCATACCTTCTGTTTGATCAATAAAACTTTTAAAACTAGTTTTTCCCGCTGGTCTTTGATCTGCTTGTTCAGATTGAATCCTTCTTCTTAAATCATTATCAGATTCATCATCTTCTGCCATTAGTAAACCGGTCGGAGTTAAACGTTGAGGTTTCTCTGCTAAAACTTGACGCAATGTTTTACCCTCAGGATTTTCCATCTTTTTCCTCTACTACTTCCCCTTCAACTGCTTCTTCCTTTGGCTCGCCTTCGTCCACCTCGGAGGAGTCCCCTTCAGGGCCACCATCCGAGGTGTTAGCTTGACCCTCTTGTTTATACATAGCTGCTCCTATTTTTTGAATAGCTTCAGATAGTGCCTCCATTTTTGGCTTTATATCCTCAACTGAGGAATCTTTAACCGATTTTAACTCTGAAATTTTTTGTTCAACGTCAGTTCTAACTTCACTTGAGACTTTATCTCCACCGTCTTTTAGACTTCTTTCTGCTGTAAAGATTAGTGTATCTGCTTGATTTCTAGTATCCACTTCTTCTCTCTTTTTCTTATCTTCTTCTGCATGAGCCTCTGCCTCTTTAGTCATTTTTTCTACTTCTTCTTTATTTAAGCCAGTAGAACCCGTGATAGTAATTTTTTGCTCTTTTCCGGTAGCCTTATCTTTGGCAGAGACATTTAATATTCCGCTCGCATCAATATCAAAAGTTACTTCCACCTGGGGAACCCCTCGCGGTGCTGGTGGAATACCGTCTAAAATAAATCGTCCCAGGGACTTATTGTCAGCTGCCATCTCTCGCTCACCCTGTAACACATTAATTTCAACAGATGTTTGATTATCAGAAGCAGTTGAAAAAACTTCACCTTTGGAAGTAGGAATCGTGGTATTTCTTTCTATTAATGGAGTTCTTACTCCCCCCAGTGTTTCTATTCCTAAGGTAAGCGGGGTAACATCCAAAAGTAGCACATCTTTTACCTCCCCTCCCAATACTCCTCCCTGAATGGCTGCTCCCACTGCTACTACTTCATCCGGATTAATTCCCTTATGTGGTTCCTTACCAAAGAAGTCAGAAACTGCTTTTTGGACAGAAGGCATACGAGTCATACCTCCAACTAAAACAACCTCGTCTACTTCCTTTACATCAATCTTGGCATCCTTAAGAGCTGCTTTAACTGCCTCAAAACTTTTATCTATGAGGGTTTTTACCATCTCGTCTAGTTTTGCTCTGGTAATTTTTGTTTCTAGGTGTTTTGGTCCAGCATCACTGGCTGTAATAAAAGGAATGGAGATTTCAGCTTCTTGAGAAGAAGATAGTTCAATTTTGGCTTTTTCAGCTGCGTCTCTCAGTCTCTGCAGAGCTTGTCTGTCTGTTTTTAGATCTACTCCTTCTTTTTTCTGGAAATCATCAGCGATAAAATCTAGAATTAATTGATCAAAATCATCACCTCCGAGGTGTGTATCCCCATTAGTAGATTTAACCTCTATTACTCCATCTCCAAGATCAAGAATAGAAATATCAAAAGTTCCACCTCCAAGGTCATAAACTGCAATTGTATGAGCATGTGATTTATCAAGTCCATAAGCTAGGGCTGCAGCAGTGGGCTCGTTAATAATTCGCAGCACATTTAGTCCGGCAATTTCTCCGGCCTGTTTAGTAGCTTGTCTTTGTGCATCATCAAAGTAAGCAGGCACAGTGATCACGGCATCGGTAACTTTTTCTCCTAAATATGACTCTGCATCTGCTTTTATTTTTTGTAAAATTTGCGCAGATAACTCTTGGGGTGTGTATTCATGACCATCTACCTCAACCACTGCCATTCCTTCTCTACCTTCTTTAATATTGTAAGGAAGCCACTTCATATCTCTTTGAACCTCAGTATCCTTAAACTTCCTACCCATCAGTCGTTTTATAGAAAAGATAGTTTCTTTTGGATTAACCACAGCTTGCCTTTTAGCTACCCTCCCTACAATATTTTTAATAGGGTTAACAACTGAGGGAATAGTATTTTCCCCTTCAGCGCTATGAATAACCTTGGACTTTCCACCCTCCATTACAGCCACAGCACTATTAGTTGTACCTAAATCAATCCCAACAATTTTACTCATATTAGTTTGTACTCCCTTCTTCATTCTTGTCATTGCGAGGAGCCGAATGCGACGCGGCAATCTCTTCATCCGTAGGAGATTGCTTCGCTGCGCTCGCAATGACGTCTCTGCGACCAACCACTACTTGAGCGGGTCTAACAACTTTATCATTTAATACAAAACCGTTTTTCATAACTTTTAATATTTTACCATCATCACCTTCTTGTACATCAATCGCTTCATGCTTAGATGGATCAAAATCTTCTATAAACGGTGTGACCGTCATTACTTTTAGTCCACCATCTTCTTCTAAAATTTTACGCAATTCTCTAGCAACCATTTCTATACCCTTGAACCAATTTGAACTTCTTTCCTGATCAGGTGTATCAATAATCACTTTATCCAGATTATCAGATACTGATAAAATCCTACCTACTAAGTTTGATTTGGCCCAATTATCATATTCAGATCTTCCCTCTGTTATTCTTCTTTCTAAATTATGGTAATCAGCCACAGCCCTTTTGAGTTGGCCTTCTAGCTCATTAACCTTATCTATTAATTCATCTGTTTTTTCTGCTTTTTTAGTCATATATTTTATTATTTGTTATTAGTTTTTCGTTATTCGAATAACCGTGAACCAATAACGAACGGACTCCTCATATTTTTCCTGCTTCCACAATCATATCTCTAACATATTTAACATAAGGTAAAACTAATGGGAAATTCATCCTGGCTGGACCAATTACCCCAACTACTCCTCCCTTTCCCGATGCTACCTCATATCTTGTAAAGACAAATCCAGTTGAGCCTAAATTTTCATAACCCAAGTCTTCTCCAAATAAAATATGCATTGGATCAGGCCCCACTGCTTTACCAATAATTCCCTGCAGTGTCGGTACCTCATCAAATAAACTTAAGACAAAGCGCGCTACATCTATATCATAAAACTCAGGCCAATCCAAAATCCTAGACGCTCCTGCCCAATAAACCTGACCGTTAATATCATCAATTGCCAACCCCAACATATCACATCTCTCAGCTAGCGCTCTCACAGCTTCCCGAAGAAGCATGTCGTACTGATATCTGCCTTGCCACATCTTCTCTTTAATAGAAACTTCAGCTGAAACAGGCAGTTGCTTTTCCTTCATCAGCTCCCCAATAAAAGTCCTAAATCCAAGAGATGTAGGAATTCGTCCGGCTGAGGTATGGGGCTGTTTTAAAAATCCAGCTTCTGTCAGTTTTACCATCTCATTTCTGATAGTGGCAGGGGAAACCCCTAAATCGAATTTTCTCTCGATTACCTCACTACTAACTGGTTCTGCATTTTCAATGTACTGTTCGATTATGGCCTTTAAAAGCGCCTTTTGCCTCTCTGTTAAATCAACCATAATTGTGACATTAGCAGTATATTACAACGACTGCTAAGAAATGTCAAGACCCATTAGTTGTGTATAATATCTTTGTGGCTTTGACTTATAAACAGTCTGGTGTTAATTACTCCTTGATGGATCCTTTTAAAAACGCTGCCCTAAAGATTTCCGGTAATAATTCCGAATTAATCGAGTTTCCTAATTTTTATCTAGTTGATATTTTAGAGGCTGTTGGTAGTTTAAATAAATTGGCAGAAGATATTTACGAAAAAACTGGAGAGGATTATTATTACCAGGTTGGTTGGGGAAATGCTGCTACCATTTTAAACGACTTAAGTATGTTCGGGGCTAAACCCCTAACTATGAAATTTTTTATTGCTGCTGGCAGTGAGAACTTTTATAGTGATAAAAAAAGATGGACTAAACTACTTCGGGGATTTGGAGATGCTGCCAGATTAGCTGGTGCCTCATGGAACGGAGGAGAAACGCAAACCTTAACTGATATTATCAGTCCGAAATCTATTGTTCTGGCTGGATCTACTACTGGTATCGTCCAACCCAAATCGAATCTTTTTACAGATAAAAACTTACAGGCTGGAGACAGAATTATTCTCCTTTCTAGTTCTGGTGTACATACTAATGGCATAACTTTAATTAGAAAAGTTCTTAAAGATGAACCAAAAACTTTAATAAAGGCCATCAAAAACAAAACTATTATATACTCACCTTTAATCGACCAACTTTTATTAAATAAAGTTGAAATCCATTACACTTCTCACATCACTGGACACGGGTGGAGAAAATTAATGAGAGCTAAAAAAGAATTTACTTATGTTATAGATAAAATTCCTGAACCGCAACCAATATTTAAATTAATTCAAGATGCCAGCGGTATGAATAACGAGGAAATTTATGGTGATTATAATATGGGAGCTGGGTTTGCTCTTTTTGTACGAAAAGGTTTGGCAGATAGGACAGTTACTTTGGCAAATCAATTAGGCTATATTGCTTTAAACGCAGGCCACGTAGAAAGAGGCCCAAGACGAGTTGTCATCGAGCCTCTTAATATTGAATATAAAGGCGAGAGCCTCCAAATTCGCTGAATAATAACATTAACTCTTAGCACAGACTTTACAGTCCTTCATGTGAGTAGCTGCTATATAAACAGCTGATACTCCAACTAGAATGTTAAAAGTCATCACTAGTCCAAGACCTCCCAGTACCATACCTACTAAATCAAATCCGACAGCGGATAAACCTAGATTTAGACCACCAACCCAAAGAAGGATACAGGCAGCCATATGTAACATTTTCAAATTAAATCACCTCCCCTCCTTATTATGAGACTTACCTTAGACCTCTTGTCAACTAAAGCACTTTGATTTAAACTTATTTGTTATGATCGCCCGCTTTTTTCCAGCATTTAAATACAAAAATTACCGCATTTTCTTTGCCGGTCAGTCAATTTCTCTAATTGGAACCTGGATGCAGATGGTGGCTCAAGGTTATTTTGTATTCCAGTTAACTGGCTCCCCATACTTAGTTGGTTTAACCGCTGCCATCGGCCAACTACCAGCTACCCTCTTCTCTCTTATTGCAGGTACCATAGTAGACAAATACCCAAAAAAAGCTATCCTGCAAATTACTAACGGGCTATCTTTTTTTCTGGCAGTTACTTTGGGTATTTTAATTATCACAGGTAAAATTGATATTATCTCTTTAACTATTTTTGCCTTTTTAATGGGGTTGGTGAATTGTCTGTCTCAACCGGCCAGGATTGCCGTAGTACCAGAACTAGTAGACAAAGAACATATCAAAGCTGCTACCGCCATGAATATGGCTATGTTTAACTCAGCCAGAATTATTGGTCCTGCTGTAGCTGGTTGGTTAATACTAGCTTTTGGTGTGGGCTGGGCTTACTTTTTAAATGGGTTATCTTTTATCGCTCCCTTAGTCGCTTTTCAATTTATTAAATTTCACCCTCATATTAAAAGGCCTCATCAAGGAACTTTTAATGCTATCAAGGAAGGTTTGTCTTATGCTGCCCATCACAAGTTAATTAAATATTTATTGCTTTACTTGGGAATAATTTCTATTTTTGGTTGGTCCTATACAACCATTTTACCTGTTATAGCAGAGCGTGTTTTCGCCCAAGGTGCTTCTGGCTTAGGACTACTATTCTCTGCTGCCGGAGCTGGATCTGTGGCCGGAGCCATCTTTGTATCAGCTGCTTCACATAAAGTTAACTCCAAAAAATTAATTCTGATTGGTGGGCTAATCTTTGGTACCAACTTATTACTTTTTGCACAAACCAATAATTTTTATTTTGCACTTCCATTACTTTTTATGGGGGGATTTGGTCTAACTGCTCAAAACGCTACCATTCAATCTGCTATCCAACACTCAGTAGATGACCATATCAGAGGTAGGGTGGTTAGTATCCAAACTCTAATGTTAATGGGGCTACACCCTATTGGTAGTTATCAAATTGGTTTAATTGCAGAACATATGGGCTCTCAATTTGCTGTAGCAGTGGGAGCTGTAGTTATTTTAATCTCAGCCCTATTACTTTTCTGGAAAACCCCTAAACATAACTGACTACCCTTGGTTACAACCTTACGCTATAGCAGATTATTGTCATTAAGTATGCTCTAATGATTCGTATCATTTTAACAACAACTTCTTATAAGAAGTACCTTTGGTTTTAGTTGCATTATGAATTGATGGGGGATGCTAAGTTCTGTTACAGTAGCATGCTCATCCTTAGCTCCCATTGATCTCCTCCACCTTGGAGTAAATGCTACATCGGTAATAAATCCGCTTCCCAATATACCTTTCCAAAATTCCATAAAAACATAGTCGATCTCAGGTTTCGGCAGTTGAAACTCTGATAAGTTGCCATAAACCGCGGTAGTAAAGACATCGGCTGCAGAAAAAAACTGTGCATCAGGATACCTTTTATTCATTAAGACAGTATATACTTGAAGCCTAGCCATATTCTGAGGTATTTTATCCATACCTTCAGAACTGACTATTCCAGAAATAACTCCCATTCTTCCCACTCCATTGGCCCTGACATTAGAAACCAACCCCAACAAGGCACTTTGTACCTCTTGCAAACTCTGGACACCCGCAATAGCTTCAGAAATTCGATCTATCATGTATTATATTATCCATATCTTTATCCCCAAAAGCAACCTTGAATTAGATAACAATTATCTGTACGTACGAGGAATTGTTATATTACTCTAAGCATCACCCCAAACTTACAAGTAATAAATTCCTCTCAAAAGCAAACTAACTTTTTAAAATACTTAAGAATGCTTCTTGGGGGATTTCGACTCGGCCTATCATTTTCATTTTCTTTTTTCCTTTTTTCTGCTTATCCAGTAATTTATTTTTACGAGTTACATCTCCACCGTAAAGTTTAGCTGTCACATCTTTTCTAAAAGGAGCGACTGTTTCTCTGGCAATGATAGTTCCCCCTATTGCTGCTTGTATGGCTATAGCAAAGTTTTGTCTTGGTAATACTTCTTTTAAATTTTCTACTATTTTTCTACCAAAACTTTCAGCCCTGCTTCTGACAATAATTATAGAAAGGGCATCTACTTTTTCCCCTCCTACTAGTATATCTACTCTCACAGCATCAACTCCTCTAAACTCCAGAAAATCCCAATCCAAAGATGCATATCCGGAGGTAGCGGATTTTAACTTATCATAAAAATCAGTCACCATATCAGATAGGGGCATTTCATAACTTAGTTCTACCTGAGCCCCAAAATATTGCTGGTTTAAAAACTTGCCTCTTTTATCCTGAACCAGCTCCATCACAGCCCCAATATAAATTTGTGGTACAAAGATTTTTAATGTTACCCAAGGCTCTTTTAACTCTTTCAAGCCCTCTCCTTGTGGTAAATCAGATGGATTATGTACTAACTCACTACCTAACATATACTCAACAGACGGGGCTGTTGCTAAAAGTTCTGCATTAAATTCCTCTGACAATCTTTCCTGAACTACTTCTGCATGTAAGAGTCCTAAAAACCCACAGCGGAATCCTGCCCCCAAGGCAGTCGAATGTTCCAACTCATAAGTAAAGGCTGGATCGCTTAACCGAAATCTTTCCAAAGATTCTTTAATATCGTGAAATTGGTCTGCATCGATTGGATAAAGCCCCACATAAACCATTGGTTTAACAGTTTTATATCCTGGTAATTGCGGTACATCTAATGATGTTGAAATTGTATCTCCGACTCTCACCAAGTCTGGTGTTTTAATACCTGTCGCGATATATCCTATCCCTCCAGCTTCCAGTCCTGGAACTTCTTGCATTTGAGGACTGAATATTCCAGATTCTAAAACTTGTCCTGTTGCCTTTGTACCTAAGAAAACAATTTCGGACTGGTTCTTAGGAACTTTTCCTTCTACAATCCTTACTTGGGCTATCACCCCTTTAAATGAATCAAAAAAACTATCAAAAATTAGAGCTCTTAGAGGCTTATCTACTTCTTGAGCCGGAGGAGGAACTCGCTCTATTATAGCTTTTAATACATCTTCTACCCCCTCTCCTGTCTTACCAGAAACACAAATGATCTCATCATCTCTGAATCCGAAGGTATCACATATCTCTTTTTTAACTTTTGCTAAGGCATCTAAGTCGATTTTATTCTCGCCGCCAGGCGAGGTCAAGATTGACAGCATGTCAATCTTATTGATTACTGGTATCAACGTTAAATTCTGTTCCATGGCAGCTAGTCCATGAGAAAGGGTCTGGGCTTGTATACCTTGAGTTGCATCTACCAGTAGTATTGCTCCTTCAACTGCAGCAAGTGCCCGGGAAACCTCATATGAAAAATCTACATGTCCCGGGGTATCAATTAAATTAAGTACATAATCCACACCATCAAGCTGATATTTTAATCTTACTGGAGCTAACTTAATTGTTATTCCCCTTTCTCTCTCTAGGGCTAGAGAATCCAAAAGCTGAGCCTTCATTTTATCTTTAGCTACTGTTCCAGTTACCTCTAGTAATCTATCTGCTAGAGTAGACTTGCCGTGATCAATATGGGCAATAATGCTGAAATTTCGAATATTCATGAGATTAAGTATATATTAAACAGAGTCGGGTTTTTGCAGTAGTTCACTAGATTGAATTTTAGTTTGAAATTTACCAAATCTTTTTAGCAGATCAATGTAGGTAGCCAATTCCCTAACTTTCAGAAACCAGACTAAAATAATATAAACAGAAAGAGCAAAAATGGAGGAGAGTCCTGTCAGAAGGAGTAAGTTAATAGTTCTGGTAGTATCAAAGATCACTGCATCCAAAAGTTTTATTGGCACATAAAGCGCTACTCCCATTATGACTGTGGCCATTAACATTTTAAAAAATGGTCCAAAGACCAAGGCTCTGTCAAAACCTCCCACTTTTTTATCTAAAGTAGTAAATAATAAGAGACTGGAGATAAGGCTACTTATGGAAAATGACAACCCCAAACTCCATACTTCTAAACCCAGAACCCTAACAAATAAATAACTCAGTAAAATATTTATGAAAACTACAATAAAAGAAACTAGCACCGGAGTCCTTGTATCTTTCATGGCATAAAATCCCCTGACTAAAAGTAGAGATATTGATTGAGCAGCCAGGCCAATTGAAAGATAGGCTAGCGTCATACCGGTTAAAACAGTTGAGGGCCAATCAAATTGGGATGCCCCAAAAACCAGTCTAACAACAGGGATTTTTAAAACTATTAAGATCGCCGTCGCCGGAAGAGCTAAAAATAAAATTTGATGAAGGGTAGTTAAAAATGTGGCCTTAAATTCATCTGGTTTACCTCTGGCCCGCTCTGAGGATAAGACCGGTAGGGCAGCTTGAGCAATAGTGGCACCAAAAAGTCCTATCGGTACTACCTGTAAGTGTTGGGCAAAAGTTAGGTAGGTAACAGAGGCCGTAGATATGAGGGAAGCCAGTATCATTCCAACAGTCTCATTAACTTGCTCTGCAGCCAGACCAATAGTTCTCATGCTCATTAAACCAGCGATCTCTTTAACACCCGGATGAAGGACGGGATTTTTTAATTTAAACCTAAAGCCCAAAGCAATAACTAAAGGCAGCTGTATTAAAACATGCATAAAAGCTCCAATGATAACTCCCACTGCCGGACCCAAAATCCCCAGTGGTTTAGCTAGAAATAAAATCCCTAAAATTATTCCCAAATTATAAAAAACTGCTGCTAGGGCTGGGATAATAAATCTTTGAAAAGATTGCAAAACTCCCACAAAAAACGATCCGACAGCCAGTATTATTTGACCAACTAAAATTATTTTTGTTAGAGAAGCGACTGTCTCTCTTTGTTCAGGAGAAAACCCTGGTACTATTAGAAATGTTAATGGTTCTATAAAAAAATAGACTAGGATTGTAACCACCATAAAAAATATTAGTACCAAAACCATTAAAGATTGCCCCAGGGCAAAAGCGTCCCTTTTACTTTTAGTTTCTAAATATTCAGTAAAAATTGGGATAAAGGCAACAGACATAGCTCCTAAAATTAAGAGTTGAAAAATTAAATCGGGCAGTCTAAAAGCTGCAAAAAAGATAGCTACCGTATCAGGGGGGAAAATATGTGCCAAAAGTCGATCCCGGGCAAGACCCAAAATCTTACTCATTAAGACCATTACCATAATGATGGCGGCCCCAGAAAGTATCGATGTTTGTCTGGTACCTAAAAGTGAAAATATTGATTTAACCATTTTGGGATTGTACCACTATTGTAAAACAAATTGCGAAGCTTAACTAGATATGATATCATTTGCACCATGCCAGTTATTCAATCGGCCAAAAAGAGGATGCGTCAAGAAAAAAAGCGCACTGCTATAAATAGGATTAAAAAAGAGAATTTAAAGATTCTTATTAAAAATGTTAGGGCAGATAATGGCGCCTCCAGCACTAAGTCTGCCCAAAATTTGAATGCAGTTTTTTCTGCCCTAGATAAGGCTGCTAAAGTTGGTTTGATTCACAAAAATAAGTCTGCTCGACTTAAATCACGATTATCTAAAGCAGTCTCGCAGCCTTCTTCCACAAGTGGAAGTAAGGCTACCAGATTAAAATCATCGAAGAAAAAAGTAATGACACACCCCTCCTCCGGAGGTAGAAAAACTAACAAAAAATCCTAGAACCTATACCCTAATCCCTATACCCTGGTATATAATGTAGTCATGCCCAAGAATGGTATTAAAATCAATCTGGATTTGCTGCGTCCCCAATCTCAGCCACAACAATTAGTAATTAAAATTTTTAAATGGTTACTTTCTTCTGGCCGCTTTCTAATTATAGCAGTAGAAATTGTAGTCCTTGGAGCTTTCCTGTTTAGATTTAAGTTGGATGCTGATATTGCCTCAACCAGAGAGGCTATAGAGGAACAGATTCCTTTTATTGATTCCCTTGCTAGTGATGAAAAGTTAATCAGAAAAACTCAATTTCAACTATCTACTATAAAAACGACTAAACAAAGCTCTCCTGATTTTGCTAACATCCTTGATAACATTTCCAAACAGACTCCAAGCGGGGTGACTTTATCCACTCTTAATATGGGTAACGGTATTGGTAATGCCAGTTTAAAACTAGTTGCTACCGCCACAGATAATACTCAACTTAATAGTTTTATAGCCGGTTTAAAATCAACTAATCTTTTCTCCGATCTAACCTTAGCAGATGTATCTTTTGAAGGTGGTCTTATCAACTTTACCTTAACCTCAAGTATTGTCGGAGGTGGGTCAGAAAGGAAACTCTAGTGGCCACAACACACCGCTATTTCAGATATTTCACTATATCCAACCAGTTATTAAAGGCACCATTTATAAAAACTTATGGTTCATTAATATTAACTATTATAGCTTTATCCATATTTACAATCTTTGCTATCAAACCAACGATTGAAACAATATTAATTTTGCAAAAAACTTTAAATGATCAAACAGAAATTTTATCAGCCATTAATAAAAAGAGTCAGGATTTAAGCTTGGGATCTAATAATTATAAATCTCTAGTTAGTCAAGGCTTAACTGATAAAATAAACACTGCCGTACCTTATACACCCGAAGTCGGAGAATTGACTAATGTATTAGAGACCGTTTCAAAGGTCCCCCAAGCTTCTATTTCTGCTATTCAATTCCAACCTTTTACTATTAATCCCCCTTCAGAATTACCTAGTTTTGAGTTATCAGAAATTTCTTTTACTCTAAATGTAGAGGGTAGTTATCAATCTTTATTGACTCTTTTAAACAACTTAAGAAATGCCCCTAGACTAATTTCTATAGATAATATAACTTTTAATAAGCTTGAGGGCAGTGGCTTATTATTATCTGTTTCAGGTAAAGCCCTCTATTTAAAATGACTGCAAGAAGAGAATTTTTAATAATCGCTATAGCTACCTTAATTACCATTATAGCGTGGGCTGTTTTAGATACAATACATACCAGAACAGAGACTGAGGTCCCACAAAAATGGAGGGATGCTGTCAAACCAATAGAACCTAATTTTGATATGTCGGAGGTACAAAACTTAAGGTGAATTTATTAAAACTACGTATTCCAACCCTTTTTGGCTTATTTGTGCTTTTGGCTGGACTTGCCTCAGGTGTATATTTAACCTTGCAAAACCAAACAATCAGTAGCAGGGCTGCAACAGAAACTTCCCCAAAGTCTATTACCATTACTAACGTCGAGGATCACTCTGCCACTATTTCTTGGCAGAGTAGTTTACCCACTCCCGGCTTCGTTACTTTTAGCGGAGGCTTATTAGAAAATCAGACAGCCTTAGATGACAGAGATGAAAATGTTCCAACCTCCAGAGCTCTTCATCATGTTACCCTAAAAGGACTAACACCCGAGGCCACTTATCAATTTAAAATAGTTTCTGGAAAATTCACCAGCGAAGCTAGAGAGCTAACAACTGAGAAAAGTGAAACTCCGAACGGTGCCAAACCAATTATCGGCTCGGTCTTAGATGGTAACGATCCTTTGGTAGAGGGTATTGTCTATTTAATTATTGATGGGACTATGACTCAATCAACAGTTGTTAAAGATCTAGGAAATTTTATTATTCCCCTAGCAAATACTAGGGCACTACATTTAGGATCTCAGGCTAGAATACAGGTAGTATCTGAGAATAATAAAAGAGCATCAGCTATTTTTATAATAAAAGATGATATCTTACCTCTACCTTTAAAAATAGGTCAGGATCTGGATTTAACAAATACACTAGGGGTTTCTACGTTCGATAAAAATAAAGACGGTGTTATTAACTCTTTCGATCTAATTCAAAAATCTACCGAACAGTGACAATCTTAATCGGTATGAATTGGCATGGGATAGGTAGCCAAGATACGATGCAAGATTACTAATATTGACTCTTTTAAGAATTCTCCTTCTAAGTCTAGTCCTGGGTAGTCTATAATGATAGAGGACAATATAGCCCAGAAAGTCTATGCCCCAATCCAATTTCCTCAAAATTGTCTTTTTAGGATGAAGTTCTAATTTCAGATTTTCTTTCAAAAATAGCTCCATTTCTTTTATTAAATGATTCGTATCATTAGAGCAAGTTAGAAGGATAGTGAAGTCATCTGCATAACGTAGGTAATATCTAATTTTTAATTTGTGCTTTATGAATTGATCCAACTCATCCATATAAATATTGGCAAACACTTGGGAAGTTACATTGCCTAAAGGCATACCAATTGGAAAACTATCAATAATTTCATTTAAAAGCCACAAAATATTGGGATCTTTAATTCTCTTTCTTAAAAGTTTTTTTAGAATCTGGTGGTTAACACTGGCAAAGAACTTTTTTATGTCTAACTTTAATACCCAACAAGATCTTGTATAATTTTTAGAAACAATTCTGGTAAATTTTTCTAATCTATCCACTGCTCTATGTGTCCCCTTTACTAATCTGCAAGAGTAAGAATCATATATAAAATGACGGTCAAATAATTCGTATAAATATTTGTAAAGTAAATGATGAACTATCCTATCTTCTACGGAAGCTTTGTGGATGTGCCTCAGTTTTGGATCATGAATAAAAAATGCCTGATATTTTCCATGATTGTACGACTTATCTCCTAATTTATAATGTAACCTAAATAAATTGTTTTCTAGATTTCTTTCAAAAATTTGTACATCTTTCCTTTTTCTCTTACCCTTCTTAAATTCACTCCAGACTTGAAATAAATTCTCAATTGAAATAACATCTGAATATTGTTCGTTATGAGTAACCATTTTAAAGGTAGCCACACACACACACACTGCCTGAATTTGAGCCTGACATCCCCATTTTTACGAAACTTTACGATTTTTATAAAAATCTAAGTACTACAATCCCCGCTTTTCCTAAAACTAAGCGCTATACACTCGGACAGAAACTGGATAATTTAACCTTAGAAATCTTTGAACTGCTTTTTTCAGTGCCTTATTCTCAAAACAAAGTTTCTACTCTACAGCAAATCAGTATAAAACTAGACCTTCTAAAAGTCCTTTTGAAGTCTGCTAAAGACACACAAGCTTTAAAAGAGAGTAGGTACTTAGAGCTTCAGGAGAGCTTACAGGAAATAGGCAGAATGCTTGGTGGATGGTTAAAGTCCACCAAACAAACTTCTCTTTAGTCGAACTAGAAACTACCAGAGGAGCGGCCCAAAGATTGCCATTGACATCCGAAGGCTTCCAGTTGTTGACATTCAGCTCATTGTCAGCATTGAAGTTGCCAACATTAGCGACGTTGTCCTCAACGTTAAGTGAACACCTTTCCGCAAACTAACTTCACTGAAGATTCCTCTCGGTTTCTTCTGTATTTCATCCGGTCCGATTCAAACGGACACAAAGAAAAGTATCCGTAGTGTCTAGTAGACTAACTTTAAGTACACCCCCGATAAAAAATTCATCGGGGCTCTGACTATGAAAGTTCTAGAAATAGGCGGTACGTCTATGCAAACTAAACGCACTCACTGCCTATTAAACTAAATATAAAAAATTGGGAACCAAAATTCAAGAGACCAAAATTACCAAAAATTCAAAATTCAAATCTCAAGCAGGTACTACCAGAGGAGCGGCCCAAAGATAGCCATTGACACCCGAAGGCTCCCAGCTGCTGACATCCAGCTCATTGCCAGCACCGAAGTTGCCAACACGAGCGACGCTGCCCCCAACGCTTGTGACAGTTCTGGTATATGTCCACAACCCATCTCTTTGGTATTTTTCTCCAAATAATCGCTCCTCTGCTCTATCTAAGTGGGTAAATGCCAATTCTACATAATCAGGGGCTTCACCTAATATAGCTTTTACCCCTGGAATTCTATTTCTACCTTTGGAAAGTTGTTCAGAAAATTTACTTACTAGAGTAAGTTGTTCTTCTAAAGTTTTACTATTACTATCAGGAAGGTAAAATTTCTTTGGATCGGGGTTTACAGCTACCTCAGAGTGTCTGGAAGTTAAGGCTTCAAAATCAGGATAGTTCTTATGCCAATCTGACCAGAATTTTCTGCCTTTATCTCTTAAGGATTTTATAGACTGTCCGGTTAACTCATAAATAACAAACTTTTGTTTTTCTAATGCTACTCTTGCTTCATCTGAAAATCTCTGGGTTTCAAGACTGGTTGCTCTATAACCCCATTTCTGTAATGCCAGCCCTCACCAAGAATAATCATAGCTTCTATACCCATTTTATCAGAGTGATTTGCGGGCAAACTTGAAAGCTGACTTCTTAATATATCAACTGCTTCTTTCATATTGCTTGATATATTACTACGCTATGGGCCAAAAGTCAAATGCCTACTGTAAAAATTTCTGTACCAGCAGAAACTCTGTTTGAGACTCTTCAATTAATCCTTTTTTGATTTTAAAATCTACTTCCAAAATACTTTTATAAAGATCTACCAGTTCATCTCTTGTAAAGTTTTTTCTCATTTTTTCATTATTGTTTCTAACAAATTCAGCAGCTTTTTTGGGGGTAGAAACTAAATTACGAAGTAAATATAAAATCATAGTAATAAAATATTGACTATCAAATCCGGCTCTTTTAAGTTTTTCCAACTCTAAAAAAGCTTTAGGATCTTTTCCACCAAGTAACCGCAAAAATGGAAAGACAGAAACTTCTTGAGATTCCGGAAACACTGAAACTTCTGCTCCAGGAAATTTTTTAACATCGATCTCCTTATCAAACCATAAAATAATTGTTAATAGTTTATAGTTAATAGTTAATAGTTTGGCCGTAAGTTCTTCCGACGGGTTTTCGAAAATAGCTAGTTGTTCTTCTCCAAATAATGGCGTTGTTCCCAGACTATCCATTATTTGTGAAGTGTCAGAGCCTTTCTCAAAAATTATTATATTTTCAGAATCAAATTTCCCTTTTATTTCTAAAAGTTTTTTTCTTGAACTAGTTATTGCTGGTCCGTGCAGAAGCTGAAGCTTCATCGTTTTCTACCTCCCCGCTTAATATTGAATCTATATATTTATGAATGTCGTCAAAATTACCACTTTTTGGAACTAAGACCCACGATCCTCCATAATCACCTGGAGGAGGGTTAATTAATAAAGATTCTTTACCAGTTGCTAGAACATAACTGTGAGTTTTTTCTATTTTTTTGGATAATTTATAAAGCTTTAATATATCTCCTGCGGGAATATCTACTTCAACACTTCTACCAAAAGTTTTAATAAGCTCTGTAATTTTAGCTGGAGAAGATAACGTCTCGCGTGATAAAACCTTCGAGCGGAAAGCCTCTAAAACAAGTTGTTGCCTCCTTGATCTAGCAAAATCTGAACCTTCGCCATTAGTACCCATTCTAGATCTAACAAATTTTAAAGCAGTTGTACCATCCATATGAGTTTCTCCTGTAGTAAATTTAATTTTTTCATATC
>Ga0209542_10009216_pt1 | contig 18168 bp, 22 predicted proteins | sample RifCSPhighO2_01_FD_184028 | JGI IMG/M metagenome (GOLD analysis project Ga0209542, IMG submission 184028) | Soil microbial communities from Rifle, Colorado - Rifle CSP2_plank highO2_0.1 (SPAdes) (version 2) | ecosystem: Environmental > Terrestrial > Deep subsurface > Rock core/Sediment ...
TAACTATGTTGTATACATGACTAGGGAAGACGATAGCGAACTATCAAATGCAGATCGGTACAACTACTGCAATTCACAAAATGCTGCAATTCTTGTTTCAATTCACCATAACGGCTCAACTAACCCCAGCACAGATTATTCCCTCGGTTTATATATGAAGAAATCAGATAAAGCATTGGCCCAAGAGGTAGTAAATACAGTCTCCAGTACGTTAAATCTCCCCAACAATGGTATTTCCCGCTTTGCTTCAGGGGTACTTTTAAAATCCAAAATGCCATCAACTATTTCGGAGGGATTCTTTTTAACGAATAGCGACGAATACACAGCTATAAAAAGCGGTAATAGACTTGAACAAGAAGCGGAAGCTTTGTTTACTGCCATCCAAAACTACTTCAACTAATAGCCACTATCGTTCCTGAGTATTCTCAGAGGTTATATTAAGTATCAACCGACTTTAACTAATTCAAGGCTAAAATAGATGTGCTCCCCGAGCCTAGACTCAGTATACAGCCAAGTTTTGAGGCAATCATCGAGGTCTTTGAGAACGTCAGTTACATCGGAGAACTGAGGCAAAGATGGGTCGAAATAAAGAAGCTTTTGAAAGGAGGACTACAGGATTCCTTACCGGCTGCTACACACGTTTAATAGTCTGCTATAACCTGCGTCCTTCGGGCGGATCATACGTAAAAAATTATTGGGTAACTACTTTACCATCAAGCATAATGAAGGTTGGATTCTTTAGAATCTTGGGGTTTGTAAAAGGATTTTTCTCAAAAACTACCAAGTCAGCATGTTCGCCTTCCTCAACCCCTTTATAGCCTAAATATTCTCTCGCTATCCAGGAACCAGCTCCCAGAGCAAGTTTTGGATCAACCCCTGCTTCAAAAAAGTTGTTGATCTCTTCTGAAATTATTCCGTGCGGGAACATCCCGGCATCTGTCCCGGCCAATACGCGTACACCATTTTCAAAAGCCTTTTTAACCATCCCTGCTTGGTTATGAACTGCTGTCTCCGTTGCCTCAAAAGTTTCCTTAGATCCAGAACCTTTCCAAATTTCAATAATTGCGTCCCGTATAACCATGGTTGGGGTAAAAGCAATATTTTTCTTTTTCATTTCCTTTAGATATGATTCCTGCATCGCTGTCCCGTGCTCAATCGAATCGAATCCGGCTTCTATTGCCCTCTCTATCGCCTCGCTGTTTACAACGTGTGTTGCAATTCTCCCTCCCAACTTATGAACCCGGTCAACGGTTTTTTTAAGAATCTCAAGGCTGAAATTTGGAACGTTGTTTCCTTTTTCATCAAAAAAATCTCCGATGACCTTTACCCAGCCTCCGCTTTTTTTAAATTCCGTCTCCGCTGCTTCCGGAAGATCGACTTCAGATATTTCGTGTGCGATCCCCGGAAAGTATTTCCCATGAGGAGCCAAGAATCTTCCAGCTGTGACAATTCTGGGAAAGCCATCCTCAACTTTCAATTTTAAGGTTTCATAGTCTGGACTTCCCGGCTCGCGAATTGTTAGAACTCCGGCATGAAGATGTTTTTTTGCATTTTCCTTAAGCGAGTCTTCACCCATGTTTACGTGAACATGAGCATCAACCAAGCCTGGAATAATATAGCCGTTTTTAACAACCGTCTTGGCGTCTTTCTTTTTATCGAAAGTAATGTGCCCGTCAACAATATAGATATCTTTTTCTATATTTTCAGGAAGAATAATTCCGTGTATATGAAGATTCATTCAATAATTATATCAAAAAAACGAAGGTTATATTAAGAAGCTTGATGGTACATTTTGCTCGAGGATCGTAACATTAATATAACCAGTCAATTCGTGAGTATTTCCAAAGTATTTGAGGATTTCAGGTTCATCAGCCAGTTGCGGGAGGAAATGGACAAAGTACGGCCAGTAAGTTTTTCATTGGCAGAAAATTCTATTTTAAAACCTTGTACCTGATATGCGTAACCATGCTGGTTCCGCTAACTTTGATCGGTTCAAGATTGAGATTAGGAACACCTTCAAACAGTCGAGTGCCTGCGCCTATAGTCACGGGGACTATATGTAACCATAGTTCATCAATGAGCCCAGCCGCCAAATATTGATTAACTGTATTCGCACCGCCCATAATCTTGACATTTCGATCACCTGCCGCTTCCTTTGCCTTTGAGAGAGCAGATTCAATGCCGTCAGTCACAAAGAAGAATGTCGTTCCACCCTCCATTTCTACTGGTTGCCTCTTCTTATGAGAGAGAACGAAAACCGGAGCGTGATACGGAGGGTTATCACCCCACCACCCTTTCCATTCAGGATTGTATTTTCTGTCTTTAGGCCCAAACATATTGCTACCCATAATGAACGCACCAGCATCCAGAATGGCGTCTATTTCTTTTTTATGCTTATGCTTTTCCGGCTCTTCAAACATCCATCGATCCAATAAGTCTGAATCGAAATTGTCTCCAAATGGTTTTTCGAAACTTTGATTAGTACCTGCAGTAAATCCATCAAGAGACATTGCCATACCAGAGGTAACTTTTGTTTTGCTCATATTGTTATATTAACAAATCTTCTATTGGAACGCCAAAGAATTTGATAGAGGTTATATTAAGAATCTTCAGAGTGCAAAAATAGGTTTGCTCCCCCGATGGGACGATTTTCGAACTGAATTTTTTTTAAATTAGATTTGAATATTTAAATCACGAGGTCCAAATGAAGCTGGGAGTAATTCATCAATGCTTTCATATTTGTGAATTGGTCCAGTTGAACCACTGAAGATAATTTTTATTGGTTGACCTGCCCTATCTTGAAATTCTTTTAATACTTGTCTGCAGGCACCACAAGGTGCTACAGGTTTGTCGGTTTCGAAATCCTCACCTTTCGCCATAATAGCTATAGCTTTCACTTTATCTCCATAACCCAAATTGTTAGCGGTAAATAGCGTACTTCGTTCAGCACAAATGACTAATCCATATGAAGCGTTTTCTTGATTTGCACCTGGAATAATACTTCCATCTTCAACTCTTACAGCTGCTCCAACAAGAAAATGAGAATAAGGAGAATAAGCTAATTTCATTGCGTTTCTAGCCGCAATAAGAAGTTCTTGATCTGCAGGCTCCATATCTTCGGGTGATTGGAATTCTAAAAATACATTATTATGGGAAAGATGTTCTGACATAAGATAATCGAAAATTATATCAGATCAATTGTCTAAAATACAAAAAATGGGTGTTGGGACGCTCCTTAATACCATTTGCTCCCCCTCCCTCGATTCAATATAGTACTAAATCAAGCTAATTTTGACCGTATAATTCAGGCTTTTCAGGATTTACGGTATATTGGGGAAATGAGACAAAGGTGGATCGAAATAAAGAAGCTATTAAAAGGCGGACTACCGGATGTAATCCCCGCAGCGATGCAGGCCAAATAATCATTTTTACTCGGTTGCAATATTTCAGTGAATGATATATGATATTTACATATATGAACCGTGTGAATGGAACTCCTTTTCGGTCAAGAGACTTTGGGACTATTGAACGGTTCGTAGAACCCTGTATTCTCCTGCTCCTTTCAAAAGAACCGGCTCATGGATACGGTTTGCTGGAAGGACTGGAAAAACATTGTGGCGAAAAAGTCGACGTTGGGGATTTGTACCGGACGCTACGGCGTATGGAACACGACGGTTGGGTGAGTTCGGCTTGGGATCGGAAAGAAAACCAGCGTGACAAACGGATATATACAATCACAGAGGAAGGTCGGGCATTTCTCAAATACGCGGTCGCCTCTTTGCAACAAACCGACGAGTTGATCCATCATTTATTCAGCGGATATCAGAAAGTATATCCGGAAAGTAACACAATATGAAACTGGGCATTATTCTTTCAACAAACAATGAAGAAAACAACTGGAATGCTTTAAGGCTTGCAAACCTGGCATTATCAAAAGGTGATACTGTTTCCGTCTTTCTTCTCGGTGAAGGCGTGGAATACCAACAGGCAAGCTCTCCCCAGTTCAACATTAAAGAGCAAGTTGAAAGGTTTTTGCAATCTGACAAATCAAAGATTCTCGCTTGTGGTACTTGCCTAGCTATCAGAAAGCAAGGAAGCAGTGAGGAATGCCCTGAAGGCAGACTTGAAGATTTCTATGATTTGGTTGCCGAAAACGATAAAGTACTTACCTTTTGAATAACTAAGCCTATGAAAAAGTCGTTACTGACCGCCATAATTTTAATCACTTTGTTACTAACCCCAACTTCAGCTTTTGCTCAAGGTATGATGACCAGTTCCTTATCGTCCGTAACCTATGATGACCATACCGCCCGCGAAGAAGTAGAAGGCAAAGAGATCTGGGAAAAGCTCCAAGCAAAACAACTTGAGTGTAAAAATCTTACCGATGAGCAATATGGTTCGCTTGGCGAGTACTTCATGGGGCAATCCATCGGTGATACCCAAAGACATGCACTCATGAATCAGATGATGACCAATATGATGGGTGAGGAAGGCGAGGAACAAATGCATGTTGCGATGGGAAAAAGGGTAAGCGGTTGTGAGCCCAATGCTCAAGTCCCTTCAAATAGAGTTAGTTTTATGCCGATGATGTGGATGATGGGAGGAGGTGGAAATCCTATGATGGGTACTGGCTGGGGAAACATGATGGGCGGTTGGAATGGGTTTGGCATTTTGGGATGGATACCAATGCTTCTTTTTTGGGTACTCCTTATTCTCGGTGTCGTTGCTCTTTTCCGTTATCTTGGTGGTTCGACGAGAAGCAGTGATAAAGAAAAATCACCTCTGGATATTCTCAAAGAACGATATGCCAAAGGCGAGATCGACAAAAAAGAGTTCGAGCAGATGAAAAAAGATCTGGCCTAACCACATCCCCACAGGTTATATTAAGGAGCTCTGTGGGTCATTTTGATCGAGAAGCGTTCAATTAATATAACCAAGCGTTTCCTGCGTATTATCGAGATATTCCAGGATGCGAAGTTTGAACAGCAACTACGACTTGAGATCGAAAAAGTGAGACCTGCTCTTATTCCAGCTATTTAAATTCTTCTAAGGTAGTTATGTTGAAGCGAGTTATTGTGGCGTATCAATAATTTGAATATTTATAGGTACTTCACCATTTTTATCAAAGAAAAGCGACATTGGTATTTGGTCTCCTACCTTAACTTCATCAATAGTTTTAACGTTACATATCATACTGAGATCCATAAATTTCAGTTCGACGGTACTGTTGGCAGGAATAGGAATATTGCCAATTGAACCGTTATTGTTATTACCGCTAATGCCCATATCATCCATAATGAAACTTCGGCACTTTGGCGAATACGCACCTATTAAAAGGTCATTTTTTACCCCAGTGTTGTGAATAGTGGCATAGAAGCGGATAGTCGACTTATCAATTGTCGATGGCGGGGGTGGAGTTACAACCGGCGGTTCAGAGAAAATTCTTGTAAAATGTCCCGTTCCGTTATCTACTGTGACGGCATGTTGTTCTAAAGTATTTACTCTCGTGTCTAATTCTCCTGTTTTATAAAACAGATAACAAAGCAGGGACTTATCATCATTAACCGTATTCTTATCGCAATTTTTCTTTATAAAATCCTGTGCCTGAGGTAAAAAAGCAGCGCTATTTAAAACTGCAAAGACTGAAACCGTTGAAAAAAGAAAAACCGCAGTACCTACGACTGAAGATGTTAAGAGCTTTTTTATTGGTTTGTTCATCGGGAGTATAATAGGCTTAACTAATATCAATGTCAATAGAGCAATACAATAGTCTAAAGTCTAAATTATCAGATGTAAAGATTTTCCCAGGAAAAATAATTATGAAAGCTATTTGGAATACCCTTATGGAATTTCTCAAACACATAGTGTTATTAATACTCCTTGGTGTTGTTTTTGTTGTTTTATTTTTGTGGGGTCTTTATTATTCTGTTACATATAAACCAGCCATAGAATTTACTTCTCTCCGTATTGCTGTTATTGTAATTCTTGTTATATTTAACATTTTTTTTATTACATATCCGTTAACGAAAGTTTTTCGTAAACATTATTACATTATGGGTTTTTTAACCGCAACAGCCTCTTTCTTTATAACAATTGTCGTGTCACAGTTAATTTTTAAAGCTCTGGGTATTTAATTATTCAATTGTCTGTAATATTTTTTTGCAAATTGAAGATATAAGAAGCTAAAAATCCAAAGAAATCCGTAGAAAACCGTTGATATTGCTCCCCCTGATTGACATGTTCTGGAACAGGAAAATTGAGATAGCTGTTAGTTTAAAGCTGTCTGTGCAAAATTTAGACCTTTAGCGAGCCACGGAATGCGCGAGCAGCATAGTAAGAGGGCGCACTGTTGTGATACACGAAGACATTGCCGTAGCGATAATCAGCAAAGAGGGCGCCGCCTAAGTTTCTAATACTGATAGGTGTTTTCACCCAGCTCGACGTTTTCGTATCGAAAGCACCAAGTTTCTGCAACTGGCGATATTGAACTTCGGTTAAAAGCTCAATGCCCATGCTAGCCGCCAAATCAATAGCGTTATCTTTTGGTTTAAATGCTTTCCTTGCCTCCTGCCCTTCACGATCGTAACAAACATTTCTGCGGCCATAAGGGCTTTGTGCGCAGCAGTCATAAAAAATGTATTCGCCATTCTTTTTATCAAACCCGACAACATCCGGTTCACCGCCGGTTCTTTCCATTTCACTTAGTGACCACAGTTTTTCAGTACTGCCTTCCAGCTTTTTTTGTACTTTAGCCCACTGGAGACCTTTATGGCGATTCATGTTTTTCTCAAAACGGGCTTTTAAGCTCTCCAGTAGTTCTTCACGTAGATCTTTTGACAACTCCTTTTTATTGCTATTAATGTTGTTCATACTTTTATATTACCTCAAAAAGCTCACAAGAGGATACTTCAAGCGCATCGGCCAATTTTTCTATTGTCGCAAGGGGATTCATTCTATTGATTTATTGATACTCTTTCTTTTTCTTCTTTGGCTTTGGCTCCCCGTCCCCAGGATTAATAAACCCGCGATTTCACTTCAATTGTCCGGGCATTTCAGGATTTACGGTATATTGGAGAGATGAGACAGAGGTGGGAGGAGATAAAGAAATTACAAACAGCACCAATTGTAGCAAGTAAATTAAATTAGTTTTTCTGAACTCTTTTTCGGTATGTAACAGGCTCTATGGTGCCACCACCGCATCTTCCGCATTCAAATTCATCTGTCCGAAATTCATTAGCTACCCATTCATATGATTCTTTTGGAGCTGTTACACCACAATGGTCGCAGATTGCACTTTTTACAACTATTGATGATTCTGTATTAATAGCTATTGTTGAAGCCTGAAGATAACTTGGATATTCTCCCGTTGCACGGACACGAATTATAAACGGCATAATATCCTCAGTATTTGGATTAAATTCTGTTCTGCCACCTCTTCCGCGAAGTTCTCCTTGAGTTAGTCCTCCAGCTCTTCCTCCTAATAACCCGCCAAGTAAATCATCTCCTTCAGCCGTAACACCACCTTTCAAAGTATCACCATACATTCCTCCTCCCTTTGTTATACCTCCCCTTGTTCCACCGTAAGAAAAAAGGTCTCCACCTTTTAATCCACCATAATAATCCGGAAGAATACTCTTAACATCAGGTAACGGAGGAGGTGTTTTTTCGGGAATAGTAATAAGGTATAGTCCTCCATGTAAGGCTACTTCAGGGGCGCCTTCTTCAATCGTAGATAAATCGCCACCGACGGATTTTACAGGGGTAATAACTCTTAAATATCCCCATTTACCTTCCTTCCAGAAAACTACCTGATTATTTCCGGCCTCTCCGCCAACATACATTTCTACCCTACCATTTTCTTCTAAAAGAGGTTTGCGAATAGGAGGCATTCCCGGTTGCGGGCTTTCTTCATCGTAAACTCCAAGAAGAGCTAGTCTTTGTGAAGGTGGCCCCTTGATAATAATTGCAGCCTCTTGACCTTCAGGAACTAAAAGATGTGGTTCAACAATATCTTCTCCATTCTCCCTCTCGACAGAAACACCCCAGACAATCGGGCATGTTTTGCCTTCAGGAGTCATAGCTCTTACTGAAAGTTGAAGATTTGGTCGTTCAAGGGTTAGAACACCGTCTTTGATATGTCTTTTAACTAACTTTGCTCCTTCAGCTCCAAGCCAGTTTTGTTCAACAGAATGAATTACACCATCAACACTATGAGGAAGTCCATCCTCACCCAGGGAAGAAGGTTCCACAGTAGGAACTATTACTCCTCGGTAAATTGCGTCTAATCGTTGTCGCCCTCCTGGAATACGATCAGGTAACATAATTAGGTTGAAATACTAGCATATTATTAGCAAAGAGTCAAACTATAGGCTTTAAGGATTACTATGTAAGGATACCAAGTTTCATTCGAGGAAAATCCGAAGAAATCCGTAGAAATTGCTCCCCGTCCCCAGGATTAATAAACCCGCGATTTCACTTCAATTATCCGGGCTTTTCAGGATTTACGGTATATTCGAGATTTGAAACAGAGGTGGGAGGAGATCAAGAAACTCCAGTATACTACTTCATAAAAAACTTAAAAAATCAATCAATTAAGTATAAATTTATTAATTATTTCAATCAGTCCATCCTCATTCACTGGAGGGGCTATATAGTCGGAAATTCTTATTAATTCCGGCTCGGCATTTCCCATGGCAATTTTTAATTTGGCAAATTCAAATGTCTTAACATCACTCGCTCCATCTCCGACAGCTATTGTTTCCTCACGAGAAATTCCCAATTTTTTCTGAATATATTTTAAGCCTGCTCCTTTGGAAGCGTTTCTATGACTGATAAGAGTAACTGCCCAGGCCGGATTATCCCAATGAGCACCAACGGTTACGGAATATTTTTTAGAAAGTTTATTTAAAACATAAGGTATCTTATCTGCTTTCTTTCGAGAATGTGAGATAAGTGAGAGAGTAGTTACAATTTCCTTTTCCGGATTAGCATATTCTTTCATCCATCTGTTGTCGATACAAAAGCCGACTTCATCAAATAAACCGGTTGCTGTATCGAGAATTTGTTGAACTTCAGTTGCCGGAATATGCCTGTTATATTCAAGTTTACCTTCAGGATTAATTACTTTTGTGCCGTTCTCCAAAACATGATAACTGTTCTCTAATCCCAATTGGTCAACAATTATTTTTTGTTCTTTCCGAGCTCTTGCGCTTACTAATGAGATATAAATCTTTTTTTTCGCCTGCTGAATAGCCTTAACAACTGAAGGAGATGGTGTGTTAGTATGCTCTTTTACAACCGTTCCATCGATATCTAATGCCAGGAGTTTATATTTCATAATAAGCAACAATCCTCAGATCCCAGATTGAATGAATTCTTCGGCTTTAATATTATATAGTCCTGAGGGTTGCTTATCTGAGTGATTTTTGAGATATTCTCCTACCAGATGAAATCCTAGACTGTAACCAGTCCATCTTGGAATTCCTCTTTTTTTAGATCCACCGAACCAGTCGTTATGATTGTAATTCCTATTGGAATAATCTTTTTTAACTCTTATACTCATTCTCCTAAATTGTTTTTCTGTCAGCGCCTGGTCCCAGAGATTGGGCGAACAGTTGTTTATCTCCATATCAAAATGGTCAGCCAAACCTTCGGTAATTAACGCTTCCAACAAGGTCTTACCATATCCCGGATTTTTCCACCTCAAAGCGTGATACATTTCATGAGCGAGTGTTCTTTTAAAAGTTTCAGAAAGCATATTCGATAAATTGGGAAAACCAGGGTCAATATAAATAAATACCAAATGCGGAGAGGGAGTATAACCGCCAATACCGAGTTCAGGGATAATACCATGCGGATTGTCATAAATTACTATATCAGTATCCGAAAGAGGGATTGTTTTACTAATTTTATCTACCGCGCAATGAAACTCTTTTTCAATTTGATCAGAAGTATCATTTAATCTTCCTGAGGCATTCAGGATATGCAAATTAATACTCATGTCCAAAGTTTAGCATTTTTTGGACTATCCAATAGTTACTGCAGAATAGGTTTTAAAAAATAGGGATTCAGAAAAAGTACCCAGAGTTACTTTTCTGAATGTAAAAATTCGAAGAAATCCGTAGAAATTGTTCCCCTGTGGGAGGCTATCCGAACTGTTAAAAAAGATTTTGAAGGTGAATCGGGTGTAATATGCTGAAGGTACTATTTACAGTATTTTAAAATACTTTTTGATTTATATGAAATTCTTCAATTTTTGCTATTAACTTGTCAACTCCGTAATTGGATGTATTAATATTGTGTTTTACAAAGGTTCTCAAACATTGAAAATAATTCTAATTTCCTACTCACAAATAGCGTCACCGTATTATTCCAAGTCCAATTATTCCCTTAATGATAAGGTAAATCGCTAATAAATAGCTCAAAAATCTTGGAAAAATGAGGATAAGCACGCCAATTAACAATGACATTATAGGATCAAGAACTGTGAAAGAAAAACTCATTTGTTTTCACCCCCTTTATATACTTTTATGATAGATGCCTTTAATAGGTTATCTTTATTTCCTTAGCATCCTACCAATATAAATAACAACTATTGCACCTATAACGGCAACTCCCAAGCTGTATGGAGTAAATCCAGTCACTCCAGGTTGACCAACTAATCCCATAAGATAACCGCCAACAACAGCACCGACAATACCCATAATAATATCCTTCATTGTGCCCTGACTGGAATTGGTTTTCATGATTACAGAAGCTATCCAACCCGCAATTGCTCCAAAAATTATCCAAAGTATAATACCCATAATATATTCACCTCATTCCTATATTAAATATTTTTAAAAGATTTCAGTTACACTCCTGCTGCTACTTCCTCCTTAGATACCGGGTTCACAAGATCTAAGAGATATACTAAACCTCCTGCAATGACGACATATACCACAGCTGCAAATACACTTGACCATTCAATGAGTGAATTTCCGCTTGTGCTTTCACTTAAAATTCCTCTAAAAGGAAGAGCAAATGGATTTGATATCGTATAAATAAAATTCGTAAAACCGCTGCCTTGATTTGCTGCTAATGCCTTAAGTACGATTCTAAATGCAAGCAATATTTCAATTACACCTAAGATATACCAGATAATTTGATTCAGGCGGAAAATTCTTTTCTTCTTATCAAATACTTTCTGAGGAGCCTCTTCTTTTATCATAGGATCTATTTGTCTTGTTGTTTTCCTGACAACCTGAGAAGGTGTACTATTTTCAACCGTTGTTACTTCTTCCTGAGTTTGTGTGTTCATAGGTTATTTCACCCCCTTTATTTGAGATTTAATCTATGTAAGAAATTCTGAATAATATTTGGTTTATAATTTCCGTCTGCCTGTTTGTTAACAATAATAGATTTATTATTGCGTTCGTGGAGCTTAATATTTTCTGTTTCCAGTTTTTTTATTTTTTCTTGAAGCTGCGTAATCGTATTATTTCCTGATTTGATCGTACGTCCCAGTCCTTTGATATGAAAAGCCGTTGCAATTGATTGGGGTACTTCAATAATCCATGCAAGCAATATCCCTAAAATATAAGTACCAACTGTAATTATGAATAAAGGTATATTTGAATAAACATTCTCTCCTATTGTAATAGTTAAACCTGAACTTACATATCGGCTAAAGTATGCTATTCCAAAACCTATTATTATGGTCAGTATTAGTCCTATCATATATTTGTATTACAAAGTCTTAACTGTTAATAAAAAAGGGTATTCTATTTTTTCTTGTATCCCGCCTTTGTTAAATTGAGTCTAAGGATCAAAATCCAATCTGATTTCCTCTTTCCTCAACACTATCTCCTTGGGTAAATACTTGATTAAGGCCCTCTCTACGAAAGAGGTTAGAGTAATTCCCTCAATTATCGCTTGTGCCTTAGCGTGCTTAGCAATAGCAGGATTAATAAAAAGGGTTAATCGTTTCTTATTTTTATTTGTCATACTTCATATACTACAACTTATTGTAGTAGTTGTCAAGTAGCAACTAAGAGATAATTCTGGAAAGCCTTTATGGAGCTTACAAGTAATGGGAAAACAGGGAAAGCCAAGCGTGAGTAAAAAACAGAAGCAGATACTTATGAAAAAAGACAACTATTAAGATTAACCTTTGAGGAACTCAGTCTTAAATATTTGAAGCTTCAATGTCCTAATGTGCTCGAGAAGCGTTCAATTAATATAACCAAGAGATTCCTGCGTATTATTGAGATATTCCAGGATGCGAAGTTTGAACAGCAATTAAGAATGGAGGTCGAAAAAGTAAAACCCATCTTGACTAATCTTATATAATCTTATATAGTCGATATATAAGATAACTATGACAAATACGCATAAACTGGACTTACGTTTACAGAATGTCCCCCAAGACATCTGGAAGGACATTGCTGCAATTGATGAATTGAAAGGCAGATGGACTGCTTCTGCCAGTCTCCATCCACAGGTATTATCACGTTTAAAACGATCAGTACTTATCACTTCCACAGGTGCTTCAACCCGCATAGAAGGAGCAGCATTATCTGATAAAGACATTGAAAAACTCATGAGGGGCTTATCCATTGAAAAGTTTAAAGACCGTGATGTGCAGGAAGTAAAAGGATATTTTGAATTACTACAAAATATTTTTGATTCATGGCAGACTCTTACTTTTAGTGAAAGTACGATTAAGCATTTCCATAAGGAGCTTTTAAAGTATGTGGAAAAAGATGAGCAACATCGCGGCAACTATAAAACCATAGAGAACAAAGTACATATGATAAATGAAAAGGGCCAATCAATCGGAATTTTGTTTGATACTGTTCCTGCCTATTTGACTCCGATTGCGATGCAGACACTTACTGAATGGACTGTTAAGGCTCTAAAAGAAAAATCATATCATCCAATTATTACTATTGGTAATTTTCTGGTTGAATTCCTGCAGATTCATCCGTTTCAGGATGGAAACGGAAGGATAGCAAGGATACTAACCAATCTTCTGCTTCTTAAAGAAGGCTATATATTCATTCCTTACGTTTCTCATGAAAAACTGATTGAGGATAATAAACCCGAGTATTATTTGGCTTTACGAAACAGCCAAAAAACATTTAATACGAAAAAAGAAGACGTTGCTTCATGGATGCAATTTTTTGTAAAAGTCATTCTTCTACAATCACAAATGGCAGTCAATTTACTGACATCAGAAACGATAGAAAAAATACTATCGCCTATTCAATTGGCTGTATGGGAATACCTTCAAAAAGTTAAACAAGCAACACCTCTAGATATTGCTAAAAATACAAGTGTTGCCCGTCCGACAATTAATCAAGTATTAAACAAACTTCTTAAATTTAAAAAGATTGAACGTATCGGACTGGGAAGAAGCACAAGGTACCGACTAATATAGTCTACTTTATTGTTGTTAGATATATTACCAAAGCTTGCTCGAGGATCGTAACCTTAATATACCCAGTCAGTTCGTGAGTATATTCAAGATTTTTGAGGATTTTAGGTTCATTAGTCAGCTACGGGAAGAGATGAATAAAGTACGGCCAGTAGTGGCAATTTAGAGTTAATAACCATCCAATGCTATGAAATTGACATATATCCGTTACGGATATATACTATTCTCATGAACTACAAGCAAGAACCTCTTACCCCAGCCGTTTTCTATATTCTATTAGCGCTAAGCAGCAAAGAACGGCACGGCTACGACATTATGAAGCAGGTAGAGGCGGATTCGCACGGAAATGTAAAAATGGGGCCAGGAACGCTCTATGGTTCCATTAAACGCATGTTGGAAGCAGGGCTAATAATAGAAGTTAACGATTTACAAGATAAAAGAAGAAAATTCTACCGCCTCACAAAAAAAGGCCAAAAACATCTGTCATCAGAGGTACAACGCTACTCCGAAGTAGTAAATCTTGCAAAAAATAGAAAACTATTAGGTGTTGGCAATTTAGATTTTGGCGTATGAAAACCACTCTTTCTTTGTCAGAAAAAATCTACAAAACGATGTTAGAACTTTACCCATCCAGGTATAGAGATGAATTTGGCCAAGAAATGATCCGGTTATTTCAGGATATGTATCACGATGTAAGAAACTCTGATAACGACATGGAAATGATTAGCTTATGGGTGCGTATAATTCCCGACTACTTAATTAGTCTTACTAAAGAACATTTATCACACTTGAAGGGAGGTGATTATTATATGCACAAAAAATTTGATACATTAGGCTTGTTCTTTTGGATAACAGCAGGAATTGCTGTATTTCCAGTTGTGTTTTTTATCAGCATGAATCTGGTTGGGATTTTAGGATTAGGGAGCACCGAGGATCAAAGCGTATGGTTGATATTTATTCCCTTGTTACTAATATCGCTAATTGGCTCTCAATGGCTGGTTTTGCGCAAATACACAGATAGAGCAAAAGATTGGCTGATAAATACGGCTTTCGCTTGGGTTGTAATGATTGCCTCAACTTTCGTGGTTATTGGGTTACTATTCAGAAATCTTACTATCACGGAACCAAAGTCACTAATGTTTGTTCAAGCTATCCAAGCAATAGTGTATGGGGGAATATTAGGATGGTTTCAAAAAAAGGCACTGCATGGTTATGCAAACGCATGGCTTTTGATTCCTGCAAACATAATCGGTATAGCGTTAATTTTTGCAAGTATTGGAGAATCAATTAGTAGCATAATCGACATGATGTTGGTTGGATCTTACCCTGCGTTATTTACAGGTATAGCTTTACTTTTCATCATTGGTAAAAAGCCTATGCGTAGTAGTAGGCAGGGCGCTTTAACGTAATCCAAAAAGGCTGGCTTTCTAGAGAGTCAGCCTAACTAATTTTATATGTTGGTTATATTAAGAACTATTGGGGACTGATCATCTTAAGGCTAATTTCTTTTTGTTCGAGGATCGTAACGTTACTATAACCAGTCAATTTGTGCGTATATTCAAAGTATTTGAGGATTTCAGGTTCATTAGTCAACTACGAAAGGAAATGGATAAAGTTATACTTTTGAAGGCTCATTTTTAGCCATCTGGGTTAACAAAAAATCAATCATCTGTTTTCCATATTGTATTGCATCTTTTGCATCGGTTTCACTCACATTTTTTCTCCCCTCATGCACAATTTTATTCCTAATCCCAATACTACCTTTGCATTTTTGCATTACTTCTTCTTTTGGCAATTTACCGCTTGTTAATAATAATTTAAGTGTCACTTTAATATTTCCCGTTAAACCAACATCATGAATGTATTTTTCAACTTCTTTTTTCCCGATCCCAAGCTTTGTACACTTCTCCCTAATAAATCGAGAAATAACCAGTTCTAGTGCTATAACACTTTCAAGAATTGAGTGTCTAAATTCCGTTTGATAGCAATATTGCTCAGCATTTAGCATTAATTCTTCCCAAAAAGGAACATCTTCACCTTCTGTCAACGACTGCTCAATCTTATTGCTAATTTCATGATTACGAAGAGGATTTGCGACAGTTATACCACCAGCCAATGACATTGATATAACACCGTGTCCGTCGGACAGAACATTCAGCCCAAACAAATCCTCTCTGGTAAGAGGGACAAGGTGAATGGCATCCTTATCGTAGTATCTATATCTCTTAACAAAATCATTTATTAACTCTAACGCAAACGATTCTGCTTGCTCAGGCTTGTCAAACCTTTTGTCTGTGTATATTTCAACATCAGAGTGAGCATCGATTCCCCATCTATCCCTAATTACTTCTATATTCTGCGAAGACTGTGTTCTTCTGTTTGGAGTAGTCTCTACTTTGAGGAAGCGAAGTTTTGAATTGTGAGTATCTTTGAGTTTAAAAAAACGGGTGTCCACTCTAAACAAACAGTAGGGAAGCGAAGTTTTAATCGTTGTCTGATTTGCTCTTTTCATTTTTCTTCCCTGAAGGAAATGGCGGCATGTTCACAATGTTATGTGCAGACTCGCCCAATTCTCTCTCTACCCCCGCTTCTATTTCTTCTTTAGTAGCAATCTCTTTCTCAATCAGAGGCTTCTCAAGAGCTGTCATTCTCGCATCTCGCATTAAACCAAAGGCCGCGTTTGGGCCGATTTTGGGAGCAACTATTTTCAGATATTCTTCAAATTTCATATTTGGTTATATTAATGACTAATTGGCTCCGCGGCCTGGATTCGAACCAGGAACCTTGAAGTTACACAATATCTCTTTGTTACCAAAGAGTGTGGACTATCTTATCATCCCGATTGGCATCGGGAGTCGGGTATATAGTCTCTACACATTTACTATGTTCATGTAAACTGAACGTAGATTTAGCTCGGGATTATCCTTCGATAAACTCAGGACTTCCCCGAATTAGCCCGATTTTCCATTCTGAATTACTTCAGAACGCTGCAGTAAACAACTTTCAACTGAAAACTTACAACAATAAACTGTTGAATGTTTTTTGTTGTTTGTTGATAGTCGCGAACGCTACAGCTTCCTGCTCTACCGTTGAGCTACCGCGGAATTTCAAAGTACGTCCACGATTTTACCACCGAATAAAGCAAAAATCCACCCTGATTCAGTGGGTGGATAACATATGTCAGCATGGGTGACCCGGCTACGGTGGTGAGCGACTTTCCAAATATCGTTGTATTACCTTTTTTCCCATATGTTTTTCTTTACATATGAAATAATCTGTTTTTTAGGGAGTGAACGGTCTTTTACTTTATCGGTTGAATTGATATAAAAGAATAACTGTTCTTTAAAACGGATTGTCAGCGGAGAAAAACCTTGGCTAAAATATAAACGGGCAGTGTCCATACATCCTTCCTAAACTACCGTAGAGGATAACGCAACGGATTGAGAAACAGATGAGAGAAGTGTAAGAATTACGAAAGATTTAGAAGGTAACCGTATTTCCGGTCGGAACGATTTCAATCCACACGATGCCGGGGTTAAAGGAGATTTCCTTTCCCTTATCGTCCAAATACTTGGTTCTGTTTGTTCTGCTCTTTTTCGACCACGAACCTTCAATCGCTTTACCGTCCATGAAAATAATGGCATCCCCGCCGCCGATAGTTTTGTATAACAAATGTTTATGTTCATCTACCGAGCCGGTTTCAGCGGTAAACTGTACCACGACATTTTTCGCCGTCAACTGCGTATCGGTCAGCAAATCTTTATGTATCTCCCCGCCGGTGAGGCGTTTATATTCATTCAGCTCTTTATCGTACTGCCAGGTGACATCGTATCCATCGTATCCCTTCCAAAAATAGAGATCAGCTGTCATGACTGAGCCGCGGTCCGAGGGCGCGGCATCTTCCTTAAACTTCCACGGGGTAAAATCTTCATCCCACGACACTCCCTCTTCATCAACATTTGTCCAGCCGCGCTCTTCCGCGATGTCATACAGATTTTCTGACAGGCATACCATCTGGTGCTCGGTAGCAACCGGCTTGCCGGTACGGTCAGGATTGCGATAACAGTCGGGGAATGATATGCCGAACTGGTCGAGGTCTTTGATGCCGTACTGGCCGATCTGGCAGAGCGCCTTTGCGCGGGTATCTACAGTCGGATCGCTGCAACGGCCCGCGCCGCCGACATGGTTATACAGCGCGTCGTACTCCGATACCCAGTCGAGGTAATAGGTGCGCGCGGAACGAACCGGCGCAAGCTCGGTATTTTCGGCAACACCGCAGTAAAAAACCGCTAAAAAGCGCGTAATGCCGCCTTCCGCGACCGATTCATAGACAATATCCGCCTTGGAGAGTCCGGAATGCGGGCGGGCGTCCGTCGAGTTTTCCAGCATGACGGCGAGCGGACGGCGCGTTTCCCACATCTCGCGTTCCGGTTTAGAATAGAGTTTTCCGTTGAGGGGACAGGCTTCGGTTCTCGGGAGTCCGGAGAGACCGTCTTGACCGGCAGGGCTGATATCAGGGGCAATCGGCGAGACGATTGCCGGTCCGCCGGGTCTGCCCGTTCCAAGGGCGGAAAAGACGGCAAACGAAATACCGGCGCTCAATATATAGAGCGCCAATGCCGCACCGATTTGGGGCAGATATCGTCTCATGTCAGCGGTTTTGCTTTGTGGACAGTTTCTTCTTCCTCTTTGGATAAATCAAACTTAACGCCTTTGCCTCGCTTTATTTGCTTGGCATACCAACGCGTCCC
>Ga0209542_10009217_pt1 | contig 18166 bp, 10 predicted proteins | sample RifCSPhighO2_01_FD_184028 | JGI IMG/M metagenome (GOLD analysis project Ga0209542, IMG submission 184028) | Soil microbial communities from Rifle, Colorado - Rifle CSP2_plank highO2_0.1 (SPAdes) (version 2) | ecosystem: Environmental > Terrestrial > Deep subsurface > Rock core/Sediment ...
TCGTTTTGTCGCTCCCCGGTATTGGCCACTATACGGCTGCAGCGATCCGCAATTTTGCTTTCCATGTTCCAACACCCTGCGTCGAAACGAATATTCGCAGAGTTCTCCATACGCGCTTCTTTGGGCCGCAGAAAGCGGATGGTACATGGCGAGTAGATGATCGGAAGTTGCTTACGTTAGCTGAAGAGGTGTTAAAAATTGCACTCTGCTGTTCTCGAGCGATTCCACCGAAGGAGGACGAGTCGAAAGGTCGAATCCGCCTCTCGACGCTCCGTACTGTCCGCTCGACGAGAGCGCTGACTGCTGATTGGCACGCTGCACTCATGGATTATGGCTCACTTGCGCTTCCCAAAATCAAGCCGAAGAAAAGGGTGGCGAAGAAGGAGCCTGGGCGGCTGGTTGGCTCAGTTTTTATTCCGAATCGCATCTTCCGAGGAAAGATTATCGAGGAATTACGGGATGCAAAGAGGGGATTGTCGATGAGCGAACTCGGTCGGCTCATTTGCATCGATTGGGAACCGAAAGATCATCACAACTGGCTCATTAATATTCTTCAGAATCTCATGTGCGACGGCTTGATCATCAACCAAAAAGGGAGATACGCTCTGAGTGAATAACGAGTAGTTTCTTCGCCACCTATGGAAGATTCATTTGATCGCAGGGATTTTTTAAACGGAGCATATATCGTGGCAGCTTTTGGACTTGTAGCAGGTTCGCTCCTTCCTAAGGAAGGTGCTCATCCAATACAGAGTGGCACTCGTGATGACGTTCGTCATGCAATCAAGGCTATGCCAAAGAAGGCTGAGAAAGATGAATAATGATTTATTAGTTCATGCATTTGCTGACAATGCTGCGCTTGTTTCCAGTATGATACTTCCTGTGGAAAAACGCGTGTTCACTATTAGTGGCATCCAAACGCTTGTTACTCTGAACGGATCGGGACGCAATCTCCTCTGCCTCCATGGGTGGGGAGCATCCCATGAATCATTCGCTGAACTGCGCGAGACGATGAAGAGCGATCCCGTGCGCATTATCGCGCCGGATCTCCCGGGATTCGGCGAAAGCGGGATTCTCACAAGGGCGTGGAGTGTTGATGATTATGCCGATCACATTGCGGAGCTTGTGAAAATTCTCGATCTCACCGATGTATTCCTCCTTGGTCATTCCCACGGCGGTCGCGTTGCCATTAAACTTGCTTCCCGCGGATACCCATGGATTTCGCACCTCTACCTTTGCGCTGCTGCAGGCATTCGCAGGTCAAAGCACTTCAGACGAAAAGTGGGAATTCTTCTCGCCTCCATCGGCAAGACAATTTGCAGCATCCCCGGACTTCGCACACTGCAGCCAACTGCAAGGAAGCTCCTCTACAAATTCCTTATGGTTCATGATTACGAAAGAGCAGAGGGGGCTCTCAAAGAAACAATGGTTCGCGTGATCGATGAGGACATGACGCCGCTCCTTGATCGTATTGTAGTTCCAACCGATCTCTTCTGGGGGGAGGATGACACGATGACTCCGCTTGCGGATGCGATTATCATGAACAAAAAAATTGTTCAATCAAACCTCCTGACATTCGCTGGAGTTCGGCACAGGGTCCACCGCGATCGTGCAGGGGAAGTCGCGGGTGTCATTCGGAAGGCACTGTAGGTAGAATACTTCGGACTTTATGCAGATCCTCCTCTGCAGCCTCGTTCTCGCAGCCGGCCTTTCCCCGCTCCTCACATTTGAGCGCCTCCTGCAACTAAAGGAGTGGCGCCGTGATCGTCTACGCGAGCACTTACGCCGCGAGGGTCGATTTTCGCAGCTCTTTGGGATTGTGCGCCCCTCGGTTACGATACTCGGACTTATCGTTTATTTTTCGCTCATTGCATTCAAATCGACTGCTGAGTTTGCGTGGATTTCGCTCGTTACAACGTACGGTGCTCTTGTGTGGCTCATGCTGTTTAAATTTGTTCTGGGCAAACAATCACGGCCGGTATGGACCATGAAAGCGGTCAGTACATTTACCCTTGCGATTCTTCTGTACTTCGTCGTTGCGCTTATCCTTGCTGGATTTAATGATCTTGCATGGGTGATGGTGATTCTATCGCTCCTGCCACTCACATCATTTTGTTTTGTGATTTCTGCATGGATTGTTCTTCGCCCGCTTGATCAATTTCTTAAAAGACGCGTGCTTAAAAAGGCTCGTGCGATCCGGCGGAAAATGCCGAATCTTGCGGTGATCGGGATTACGGGGAGCGTTGGAAAAACAACGACGAAGGAACTCCTTGCGCATATTCTCTCTGATCGTAGCCTCCTCGTTACTCCTGCGCATGTGAATACGGAGATGGGGGTGGCAAATCTTATTCGTCGTTCACTCAAAGAATCACACCAAATCTTCATCGTCGAGATGGGTGCGTACAGGCGCGGCGAGATCAAGCTCCTCTGCGCGCTCACGGAACCGCATATTGGAATCATCACCTACATCGGCAGGCAGCATCTTGGCCTCTTTGGATCGCAGGATGATCTTTGCAGTGCCAAGGGAGAGCTCTTCGAGGCGCTACCGCCGGAAGGGCATGCGTTCTTGAATGCCGATACAACCTTCTGCGAAAATTTGATGAAGAAAGCCTCATGTCCTGTGCATACGGTTGGAACGGGAGGTCATGCAACCTACGAAGCATTCGATATCGTGGAGGAGCCAGCCGGGATTGCATTCACGCTCCGTGGGGCGCAATTCCATGTCCCGATTCTCGGGACACATCAGGTAACGAATATTCTCCTCGCAGTTGCTGCAGCGGAAACTCTCGGTGTGCCTGTCGCAGAAAGCGCAAAGCGTCTTGCGTCTTTTTCCGCACCGACACAGACGTTTGAACGGAAGGAGGGGAGACAGGGACAAGTTGTCCTTGATGATACGTATAATGCGAGCCCCGAGAGTTTCCGCGCCGTGATCGAATGGTCGCGCACCCATGCTGCTAAAAAGAAAATTCTCATCACATCAGGGCTCTTGGAGCTTGGAAAAGAAGAGAGGTTGATTCACGAAGAACTTGGCCTCCTTTCGCGAGAAATATTCCATGAGGCTATATTTTTGAATAAAAAATGTGTTCATAATTTTGAGCAAGGATATGGGAAGCCTGTGCGCGTGTTTCCGCGACAAAAGTTCGCACTCAAGATCGAGAAAGACATGCTGATTGTGTGCGTAGGAAGAATGCCGGAGACGATAGTGGAGAAGCTGCTGACGTAAACTAGAGGTATTAGGTATTTGGTATTGCGTATTAGGTATACGTCACTACTACTCAAATCAGATCCCTAATACCGGATACCTAATACCTAATACCCATAACCTGATAACGAATGTCACAATCATTTGCTATCCTTCTCACACCATGCCACGTGTCACATTCCCCATCCATCACACATTTGGCCCGCTTGTGACAAGGGAGCAATTTTGGCTCGCTTTTTGGCTGCAGTTTAAACCTCAGAAGTGGGTGCGCGGGAAGGAGATCGAAGAGCTTCGTTCCAAATTGAGCCATCACTTTGGCATGAGTGCATCGCTTTTTGCGAGTGGCAGGGAAGCGCTTCTTGCTGCACTCCAATCTATTGCGATCAAACCGGGAGATGAAATTATCATTCAGGCATTTACGTGCATGGTGGTGCCGAATGCCGTGCATGCCTCGGGGGCAACCGCCGTATACGTTGATATCGATCCCGGCTCGCTCAATATCGATCTTCAAAAGATTCAGGCAAAAATCACGCCTCGCACACGTGCGATTATTTGCCAGCATACGTTTGGGATTCCCGCAGATACCGAGAGGCTTCGTTCCATTTGCGACAAGCGGAACATCCTTCTCATCGAAGACTTGGCACATGTGATTCCAGATACTCCGGATGCTATTGGAACGCGTGGCGATCTCCTCATTCTCAGCTTTGGTCGAGACAAAGCGATTTCCGGCGTCATGGGTGGTGCGGTGCTTACGCGCCATGGAATGCTTGGCAAAAAGCTTGCTGAGCTCGAAGAGCATGCGTTGAAGATGCCGCTTCGTTTCATCGCGCACCTCATCGGCTACCCGCTTCGGTACAGGGCTGCAAAAATTCTCTGGTCGCTTCCCTTCGGTGCGAATCTAGCAAAGGCGTATCTCCGCTTCTCCCGTGCACTCCATCTTTTGCCGCAGGTCTACCAGCCTGGGGAAGCCGATGGAAAGATGAGTGTAGGACTCCGCGCAATACCAAATGCTTGCGTTGTGCTCATTCTCCAGCAATTCCAAGATCTGCCGCGCCTCAATCGGCACCGCAACACTCTTACTCAGATCTATTCGCAGGCTGCAAAAGCTAAGGATTGGAACTTGCCGCAGGCGGCGCTTACAGCTCCCTCGCTCCAAAAGTTTCCCGTATTTGCCCGGAATACAAGGAAACTTCGCGCTGCATTAAAGCGCGAACAGATTTATTTAGATGATGGCTGGTGCCACGGTGCGATTAATCCTGCGTCATCAAATCAAGAGGCGGCTGGTTATGCTCAAGGCTCGTGTCCGGTAGCGGAAGAGGTTGCGGCGCATATTGTGACACTTCCAACGCATCCGACGATGGCAGTGGCGCAAGCTGAGTATCTTCTGCATGCGTTGCAATCGTTTCTGGCGTAGATGAATCCGTAGTAATTGCGGTTGGCTCGCCCGTAGCCGCTTCCTCTGTATTTGCATCTTGAATAAGTTGCATTCTTGCTTCCACTCTACCGAGTGCAATGTTTATCCTACTTCGCATCTTTGATGGTAATGCACGGTGACTTCTGTCATCGCTACCATGTTGCATGAGTTTCGATGATAAAAATTCTTTGAGTATGGGCAGTGATGTTATAAAAGCTCGCGTATTCCCACCGGTTCCTTGTACATTTTTTCTCTCTATGACTCCTTCCAAACCTTCTCTTTTCCATGCATTAACGACATCTTTGGACACGCCGCACAGCGCGACAATTTCTTTCGTACTGATCCTATCGTCTTTGGGAGGAGTGAGATCAGGTTCTCCCCCATTCCTTCCTTTGGTGTTATCCTCTTGGTATTTCCCTGTATCGAGAAATTGCGCAAGCGGTTGCGAACGATGAGGTGATTGCAATTTCCTCATTGCTTTTGCTTCAATCTGGCGTACACGCTCGCGGGTGATATCGAAGATTTTGCCAGCCTCTTCCAATGTGTATGCATACCCATCCGCTAGGCCGTACCGTAGTTTAAGTATCTCCCGCTCGCGGTAATTGAGTGTACTAAGTGCAAAAGTAATTTTATTCGTGCGCACCTTGCAATCCGAATCACTCGTTAAATTTTCGGCGCCGTCATCAGGAAGTAATGAGCCAAGGGTTGAGTCATCATCATTGCCTACAGGTCTATCGATTGAAATTGGATTACGACTGAGACTCGATATGTGTTCGACTTCTGCAACCTTCATATGAGCGCGGCGAGCAGTTTCCACATGTGTAGGTTCGCGGCCAAGTTCTTGGAAAAGTTTCCGTTGCACTCCGCGGAGCTTATTCATTGCATCAAACATGTGGACCGGTATGCGAATGGTTCTGCCCTGTTCCGCAATCGCGCGGGTGATTGCTTGTCGAATCCACCACGTTGCATATGTGCAAAATTTGAATCCTCGCTCGTATTCGAATTTATCGACGGCGCGCATGAGTCCTACATTCCCTTCCTGAATTAAATCGAGAAAACTTAGGCCTCTGTTGCGGTATTTTTTTGCGATGGAAATAACGAGCCGAAGGTTACCTTCCGAGAGTTCATGTTTCGCCTGCTCGTACTCTTTTTGAATCCTTTGAGCTTCTTCTACTTTGCGGCGGAGTGTCGCGGGCGAATCGAGCGTTAAACTCATGAGGGTGTGGAGCTCCTTTCGGTCATCTTCGATCGAAGATCCCGCAACACGTACCCCTCTTTCTGCATTTTTAATCTTTTGCATCAGCACATCCATGCGATCCGAGATTTTACTAAGCGTATGGAAGCGCGGCAGAAGCCTTGTTTCGCGGAGCTTGGTTTCCTCGATCAGACGTGCCGATTTATTGCCATCTTTCACATATTGGATCCATGCTTTTGCTCTTACTTCTTCATCCTCGTTTTTCCGACTTACAGCCAGTCGGAAGTTTTGAATCTTCCGCTCTTTTAGCTTCCCGATCGTCTCGAGATTTGGACTGTGGAGTCTTTTCATTGCGCGCTTCTTAGCCATTGAATCTGTTGCCGACACGTCGAGTGTGCGATCGAGTCGTAACGTACCATCTCGTACCCTTGCAAGATCGCTGCAGGCACCCATAGCGATGTAATGGCTACTCAGCAGAGAGCGGATAAATCGGCTCCGTAAATTCACTATCCGCTTTGCAACCTTAAGTTCCTCGGGGCGTTTGAGCAGAGGAAAGTCGCCCATCTGCTTTAAATATAGTCGAACGTGGTCATTGACATCGCTGTCGGAGATGCCAGCGTAGACTTCTTTCAAGTCTAATTCTTGGACGAGATCGTCGTCAGAATCAGGCTCCACCTCTTCGGCTTCGCCTATTGCTTCTTCATCATCAAATACCTCATCATCTCGTTCAATGCCTTGCGGTTTAAATTCGTCCATCGATACACTTTTAATAAATTAGGGTTTTTTGTCAAACACTAACACACTTTCTTATGAGCTATTTTGGTTGATTTTCGGCTACGAATCAATTCTCGAGCCAAAGTTATGAATTGCTATACCACCGCCTCCTCCAACAATTCAATTGGCGCGTCTTGTGTATCTGGTTCCGATACAGCACCTGTGTCTTGCAAGGAGCGTCTCCGCTCAAAGAGCGTTTTGAGTCCTAATTGCAGCTTCGCATGTAATTGAGGATTTTTTGTAGTGTTTAGTAAATCTTGAGCGAATATTGTTAAATCGACATCTGTCGTGGTGAAAATCGATTTGGAACCATCATTTTCCGCCTGGCCACTTAATCCAATTTTTCTCCAATATGTAATTGTTTTTAGGCTGACATCAAATACTTCACATATTTGTGTACTTGTCATTTTTCTATCCTCCGGAATATTTTGATGCATATTGAGGGATTCCACTTCTTGAGTGGAGTAATTATCGGTAAATGTCTCAAGGTCGCGCGCTTGAGGAAGTCTTTTTAGTTTTTTTCTTGCTTTACTTTCAATTTGTCGGACACGTTCACGGGAGATCCCATTGAACATGGGTCTGATCTCTTCTAATGTGTACACACGACCATCAACGAAGCCGCTACGTAGTTTAATAATCTCTTTTTCGCGTGCGTCTAATTCTCCGAGCATTTCATCAATCTTCTCTCGTGTGGCATGCGTATATGCCCCTTGTGTCGGATCATCTGCATGTGGATCTTCAATCAGCTCTCCAAATGAACAATCAGCGTTTTTCCCTACAGGATTATCGAGTGATTGCGGATATTTTAGCCTTTGTATAATTTGAGGGATTTCTGCTTCTGGTAATTTCGCCCTTTTTGCTACTTCTTTGATCGTTGGTTCTCGCCCAAGCTTTTGCCTTAGGGTGTTCATAATATTTCGAACTTTCGCCATTGTTTGAATCATATGGGCCGGAATACGTATGGTGCGAGCTTGATGCGCGATGGCGGCGGTAATTGCCTGTCGAATCCACCATGTAGCGTATGTGCAGAACTTGTAGCCGCGATGATATTCAAATTTATCCATTGCATGCATGAGTCCGGTGTTGCCTTCCTGAATTAAATCAAGAAAGTCCACGCCACGTCCCCGATATTTTTTTGCAATCGAGACAACAAGTCGAAGGTTGGCGGCTGCGAGTTCTTTTTTTGCTTCATTGTATTGTAATTGCAATGCTTGAATCTTCTTCACCCTCTTCTCAAGACTTGTTGGCGATTCAAGTGCCATACACATGAGGGAGTGGAGCTCTCTTTTTATCGCATTAATATCAATGGGAGGATTCCCCGCATCAGTTTCTCCTCTAGAACTTGCAATCTGCTGCCGAAGTTCCTGCATTCTGTCCGAAATCCGGCTGAGCGCATGGAATCTTGGCAGAAGCCGCTTTTCACGAAGTTTGGTCTCCTCGATGAGCAGTGCGGACTTATTGCTTCTTCTTACAAGATTTTTCCGTACTTCTGTCCTTGTACTCCTTTTTTGACTTTTGCTCATGACTACTCGGAAATCATCAATATTTCGCTTACGTAGCTCGCGCAGTGTGTGTAAATGCGGCTCGATGATTTTTCGTACACGTTTCATTTCTTTTTCATCCGTTCCTGATACCTGCAATGTACGGCTGAGTGGTAATCTTCCATCTTTTACCTTCTGCAAATCCGAGCATGCACCGCAGGCGATGTAATCGTTTGCAAGAAGCGTTCGGATAAATTTTCTCCTCGCTGTATCAATCCTCTGCGCCACAAGCTTCTCCTGTGCGAATGTAAGCATCGGAATCTTTCCCATTGCGTTTAGATAGAGCTTGATTGGGTCATCAGTATCATTGGGGTCATTGCTGTATTCTCCATCAACTTCGTATCCATCTTTCTGATGAGATTCATTTGTCTCGGCGAAGCCTTCATCATCGAATCCATCACCATCAAGATCAGGATCTTGTTCCACTAAGAGTCCTTCATCGAAATAGTCTATGTCCTCCATCGATACACTTTTAATAAATTGCGGTCATCTGTCAATAATTAGCCCCTATATTTCCTCAAGGCTTTCCTTGCCGGATCTTGGTACCATCTTAAGCGTGGAAGTACGACACATACGTAATCCTCGGCAATGGGAGGAATTTCTGACTTCTTCTTCGTGGACTCCATTCCTCCAATCCTTTGCCATGGGGGAGGTGTATAGAGCAATTGGCGAGGAGCCGATACGGCTAGCAGTTATGGACGGGGAGGCCATTCTTGCGATTTGTCAGGCAATTGTGGTGCCCGCGAGGCGGGGGAGACATTTGGTGGTGATGTATGGACCAGTCATTCATGATGAATGCGATAATACGATAATACGAAAATACGAAAATACTGAAATCCTTCGATTGATGATAGATGAGCTCAAAAAAATTGCGAAAAGTGAACAATGTGTTTGCATCAGGTTGAGTCCTTTTTGGCAGAAGGATGATGCGAAGGTTGAAGTATTGAGATCACTTGGATTCCGCTCATCGCCGCTCCACCTCCTTGCGGAGCATATCTGGTACCTCGATCTTCGTGGGAAAACGGAGGAACAGCTATTGATGAGTATGCGAAAGACAACGCGGAACCTCGTGCGGCGTGCAGAACGCGAAGGTGTGACTGTAAAAACTTCCGATGATCCCGTGCGCGATCTCCCGATCTTCTTTGCACTTTACGAAGAGACAAGACGCAGACATCATTTTGTTCCTTATTCAAAGGAGTTTATTCACGCACAGGTTAAGGAGTTTGCAAAAACGAATGAGTGCTGTCTTTATATTGCCTCGTTCAAGGGCGAGCCCGTCGCATCCTCTGTCCACATGGTGTATGGAGGCGAGACGAGTTATCACCATGGCGCAAGCACCACAAAGTACCCCGATTGTTATGCGAGCTATCTGCTCCAGTGGACTGCCATTCGCGACGCACTGCGCAGAGGAGATCGAATATACAACTTTTGGGGAATCTCTCCGGAGGGTGCGATGAAGCATCCCTTTGCCGGTGTTCGCACCTTTAAAACAGGATTTGGCGGAGAGCTCTTCGAACTCATGCATTGCATGGATCTTCCACTCTCACCAAAGTACATCAAAACATGGGTGGTCGAGGCTGTGAGGAAGTGGAAGAGGGGATTTTGAGAAATGCGAAAATGTGGAAATACGAAAATTAACTCTAAATTGAACACACAAGTACATGTGGCATCATTTGGTAGGATCCATTTTCATCGAAAAGAACTCGAGCCGAATCTAAATTCAAATCAATCAAAATAAAATCCTTAGGGAGGATTAATGCGCGAGGGGGCACGCTAATACATGCGTATCCCTTCGGAATGATTCATCAAACTCCACGGCTGTCATAATGACCTGCAGATCGCTCAGCGTATCGAGAATTGAATCATTCCGCTTTTCATCGAGCTCCGAAAAAACGTCATCGAGGAGGAGGATCGGTTTCTCGCCTTTTCGAAGTTCTAAGAACGAAGCCTGCAAAAGGAGGAGCGAGAGGAGCGCCGCGCGCTGCTGCCCGCGCGAGGCAAAGGTCACAATATCGCGCTGGTCGATGAAGAGCGTGAAGTCATCGCGATGCGGCCCCACGGTTGTGTTTGCCATTGCAATATCGCGATCACGGTGCGTAAAAAGCTCTGCCGTGAGTTCGCGCATGAGTGCCGATTCTTCTGTACTTGTCCCTTTACGCACATAGTGGAAGTGCGCTTCTTTCGGCCGCTCGCCAAGTGCCGTGAGTTCGCGCAGGATCGTGAGTTCCAATGTTTCGAAAAGTTGCAAGCGATCAATCGTGATGAGCGCGCCGAGTGCGGCAAGTTTTTCATCCCAGAGTTCGAGTGAGGATGTTCCCGATTCTCTATCCCGTATTTGCTTGAGGAGTGTATTTCGCTGCTTCAAAACTTTTTCATATTCCATCATGGCCTGCAGATAGCTTTGCGATACTTGGCAGAGGAGTTGATCAATGAGCCTCCTCCTTGCTCCCGGAGCACCGCTCCAGAGCAAAAGATCATCCGGCGTAAACGTGATGAGCGGGAGCGCACCGATGTACCGCATCGCCGGAACTTTTACATCGTTGATGAATGCGGCGCGCGCCTTCCTCGGTTCCATTTGCGATACGACTTCCAGCTTCACCGTTGATCCTGCGTCATTCTCCAATACTCCGCGGATTCTGTAGTGTGCCTTTTCCCACTGGATCAAATCTTTATCCTCCGCTTTGCGCGAAGATTTAAGGAGCGAGAGGACGCAAATTGCTTCCAGAACGTTTGTCTTGCCCGTGGCATTTTCCCCGATGAGAACACTCACATTTTTTTCGCCTTCAAATTTTATCTCCAATGTTCCATAGCTCCGGAAGTGCTCGAGCGAAAGGGAGAGCAGGCGCATATGCTTATTATGTCATGTTGAAGGGGCGTTTGACCAAGTGCTCCTAGAGCCTCTCTTCTGCCCACGCTATCGCGTTCTCCACGATCACTCGGTAATCCTTCCGTTTGATGTATCGTTTTACGTTCTTCGGGCTGACCCACGCGGCGTCATCAAGCTCCTTCTTATCCACGCGCACTCGCGCCTCTTTCGGCAATTTCGCGGCGAAGAAAACAAGCTTCTGTCCGTCGTAGAGTGGCTTCTCCCGCTTCATGAATGTCGATGGATAGTCGTAGGTGTAGGAAAACGGCGTTTCCAGAAGTGCACCGCGAATATGAATGTCCGTTTCCTCTACCAGTTCCCGTCTGCCACCTGCTTCTGCGGATTCACCCTCTTCCACGCCTCCCTGCGGGATCTGCCATGCATCGCGCCGTCTGGGTTTATGGACAATCAGCACAAGAGTTTCTCCTCTTCCTCCTTTCTTCAGTACAATTACCGAGGCGCATAGGCGATGGGTGCGACCGGAGATGCGGGTGGTGCCACGGGGCCGCGAAGTTCTTGGTGGGGGTATTCGCTTCATATTCTCTCTATCCGATAGTGTACCTTTTTCGTATACTGAACTAAATGAAGAGCGCCATGCCCAAACAGCAGCAGAATGAGCTCCATGCAATGCGTCACAGTCTTGCTCACGTTCTGGCGCAGGCCGTGCTGCGGCTGTACCCTGAAACCAAGATCAGCATCGGCCCGCCAATCGATACGGGCTGTTACTACGACTTCCTCTTCAAAGAGCCGATTTCGGATGAGGATTTTGCTGCGATCGAGAAAGAGATGCGGAAAATTATCAACCAAGCGCAAACGTTTGCGGTCGATCATTTGCCTGTGGATGATGCGATCAAATTCTGGAAGTCGAAGAAACAGCAGTTTAAGGTTGAGCTCATCGAGGATTTAAAGAAAGCAGGGGAAACGGAAGTGACAAACTATCGGAACATTGATGTAAAGGGTGAGGAAATGTTTGTGGATCTCTGCAAAGGCGGACATGTCGAAAATCTTAAAGATATTCCTGCGGATGCGTTTAAAATCATGTCTCTTGCAGGGGCGTACTTCCGCGGTGATGAAAAACGAGAACAGCTCACGCGCATCTATGTGGCAGCATTTGCCAGCAAAGAAGCGCTCAAAGCATATTTGCATATGTTGGAGGAAGCGAAGAAGTACGATCATAGGAAATTGGGGAGAGAGCTCGATCTCTTTGTCTTTAGCGACATTGTTGGACCGGGATTGCCACTCTGGACGCCGCGAGGAACGATTATCACGGATGAGCTTGAGAAGCTTGCACGCGAAAAGGAGGCGGAGAGAGGATACCTTCGCGTGCGGACGCCGCATGTGGGGAAGAGCAAACTCTACGAGCGAACGGGGCACCTCAAGCATTACCGCGATGTGATGTTTCCTGCCATGAAAGTGGATGAAGACGAGGAATACTTCCTCAAACCCATGAACTGCCCACATCACCATGAGATTTTTGCGTCTTCTCCCCGGAGCTACCGCGATCTCCCGATGCGCCTTGCTGAGTATGGACAGTGCTATCGGTACGAAGATTCCGGAGCGCTCTTCGGACTCATGCGGGTGCGATCGCTGTCGATGAACGATGCGCACATCTATTGCACCGAAGAGCAATTTGAGAGTGAGTTCCTTTCTGTCATCGATCTCTACAAGGAATATTTCCAGCTCTTTAATATCCAAAAATACGTGATGAGGCTTTCGCTTCACGATCCGGCGGAGCTTGGGAAGAAGTATGTCAACGAGCCCGTTCTTTGGAAGAAGACGGAAGAGATGGTGAGGCGTACGATGGCAAAGGCGGGGTGCGAGTGTGTGGAAGCCGAGAACGAAGCGGCATTTTATGGCCCCAAAATTGATATCGAAGTATGGAGCGCAATCGGCAGGGAATTCACGTTGGCGACGAATCAGGTGGATTTTGATGTACCGGGAAAAGTCGGTTTGCGATACACCGATCGCGATGGATCGGAGAGGGTTCCACTCTGTATCCATAGGGCGCCCCTCAGCACCCATGAGCGCTTCATCGGGTTTTTGATCGAGCATTTTAAGGGGATGTTCCCGCCGTGGCTTGCACCTACTCAAGTTGCGCTTCTTCCTGTTGCAGAACCACATGAAGGATATGCAGAGAAGTTGAGCGGAGAACTTCGTAAAAATGGCATTCGTGTACAAATTTTTAGTTCACAAGAAAGCCTTGGAAAGCGTATCAGGGAAGGCGAAAAATCAAAGATACCCTATCTTGGAGTCATTGGAGATGAGGAGGTGAAAATGGGGTCAATTGCGGTGCGAAATGTCGCAACAAAAAATCAAGTGAGTGTCCCGAGTGCGGAATTTGTAGAAAAATTAACGTTGGATATTTTAGGGAGATCGCTCTCCGGTTCCATTGGTGCGTAAAATATATAATGCCGAGAATTGACTAATAGGTCAAAAATTACTAATTAACTATATTTTTCAATGAATATAATAATTTACAGTGCTTATTTAGGCTATTAATATTGAAATTTGCCACTAAATAGCTAATTGCTATTAAGATATAAACTTGACATAAAGTTAATTATAAACAACAATAACACACTTTTTACCACACCTCACTCTTATGGGTTCGCATCTTCGTGCACGTTTCCACAAGTTCGGCGCATCGATCGCTCTTCTCTCGATCCTGTGGCAAGGCATGCCCACGATTGGGGTGTTTGCGCCACTGAGCGGATTCGTGAAGATCGAAAAAGTTGAAGCTGCAATCGTGGTGCCACCATCACTTGTTGATCGTATTCGAGCGGGTCTTTCCTCTGTGATGCCTGCGACATTGGTTCTTGGAACAGATCAAAGTCCGATGACAGTCCGCGCGCTTGCGAATGCGAAGCTCAGTGAATTCGGTTTCCCGACGATATCGACAAACTTTGCAGATCAAGGTGCTGTTGCATCGGAACCGACGACATTGCAGGCGATGTGCAACTTATATGGGTATCAAGATGTTGTGAGTTCGAAGACGAAGTGGCTCGGCGACGGACGCAATAACTTTTCCTCATGCCATGATAACGTGAACGCTGTCTGGTCGAACGGGACAATAACGTTCCCGAGTGCATGCCAAAACAATTGGGCATCGCAGATTGTTTGCCAGACGCCGATGATTCCGACAGGTGAGAATCCTGAGTGCAGCAATACGAGAGATGATGATGGCGATGGCGGCACGGATCTCCTCATCGAATTCAATCCTAATAACAGCGAACTTTTTACGATTCCGGGATCCGGCAAACCTCATAACATTCTTGCATGGGTCAATGATCGGCTCATCGAGCAGGGGAAGGCACCGCTCGATACGGTTGCGACATTAATGCGGCAAGATGATGCGACAGAGCAAGAACTCTGCCGCATGGCGGGATATGCACAAGTGAGCAGCAGTGATTGCGAATGGATTGGTGATGGTCGCTGCAACTACTCGTCGCCGGGAGATAACTGGCATTGGTCATGGAATGGAAGCAGCTTCCAAAAATTAGGTGCTCGTCATAACACATGGCTTAGTACGCTTGTGTGTGGCCAGAGGTTGCCTTCATGCAGTAATGGAATCGATGACGATCATGATGGTAAAACCGATTTTGGAAGTGGACCGAATAATGATTCCGGTTGTGCAACGGCGAATGATGACAGTGAAATTCAGCACGATCTTGATTGTCGCACGCCGAATGATCCAGAGAGTGGAACTCCGCAATGTCGTGATGGCATCGATAACGTAGATCCCGAGGACACGCTCCTCGATGCCGAAGATCCCGGCTGCTACTCCAATGGCAATATTGTGACGGGTATCTACAATTCTGATGATACGGACGAAACGCACTCACCGACCTGCAACAATGGCGTTCGCGATCAATCCGCCGAGCAGTGTGATGATGGCAATACGTCGAGCGCCGATACCTGCTCCAGTATTTGCACGCTCACAACATGCGGCGATGGAACGCGCCAGCAGCCAAACGGACTCGGTATCGTCGAAGCATGTGACGATGGCGCACTGAACGGCCAACCGGGGAAATGCAATCTCACGTGTACGGGAATTATTGCCGCCGGACAGTGCGTGGATGGAATCGATAACGATAATGATGGAACGGTGGATTTTGGTCCCGGTGCAAATAACGATCCGGGGTGTTCGTCGTCGACTGATCCCGATGAAATCGGTACGATCCAGTGTGACGACGGTTTGGATAACGATAATGATGGACGTATCGATTTCCGCGTGACCGGCCAAGATGATGCGGATTGCACAGGTCCACGGGACAATACGGAATCTCCTCCCGCTCCTGCACCCTTTATTGTTCTGACGCCAAGCAATCGCGTTCCCGTTGGAACGGTGGTAACTGCTTGCGGAAGCCCATGGCAGAACCCTGCGAATCCCCTTGATGTAAATAACGACGGCGTGATTGCGCCAAACGATACGCTCCCCATTATTAATCGTATCAATTCTTCCGGTATTGGTCCTCTCCCTGTACCAACCGGTCCAGGACAGGAACCACCTCCGTACTTCGATGTCGACGGCGATGGCAACGTAGCAGAGAGAGATGCCGACATCATTCTATCGTACTTGAATACGGGTATCGTTCCTCCGAGCGGTGTGACAAGGTCATGGGAGGTGCGCTTATTCAATAATGGGGGAGAGACAGTTGTGCTCACGGGGAATACCCAGTGCATTACACTTCCTCTCACGACCGAAACCGACAGCAGTCCCAGTACCTTCTATCGCTTTACGTTGACTCTCACTGATACATTCAATCGATCGGTCAGTGATCAGGAAGTTGCTGAAGCATTTGCCAATATCCCGGCCTGCAATGACACGATCGACAACGACTTCGATACCCGCAATAACTGCGCGGATCCCGGTTGCCACACGGATGATAACGTCGCGAATGCATCCACGTGTAATCCGAACGACCCTGATGAAACGAACACGCCGCGCTGCGGTAACGGCGTTTCCGATCAAATCTCCGAGCAGTGTGATGATGGAAATACAAGTAGCACGGATGCATGTTCTACAACTTGTCAGCGTACAACGTGCGGCGATGGCATTCGTCAAATCCCGAACGGAGTAGGGCAGAACGAAGCGTGTGATGAAGGTGCGCAGAACGGTATACCTGGCCACTGTAACCTCACATGCTCCGGCATCGTTTCTGCAGTGCAATGTTCGGATGGCATCGATAACGCTGATCCGGAGGATGTCCTCGCGGATGCTCAAGACCCCGGATGTTATACGAATGGGAACGTTGTGACTGGTACCTATAATCCAGCCGATACGGATGAAACCCACACGCCAGCCTGTGGCAACGGAGCACGCGATCAAATTGCTGAGCAATGCGATGATGGAAATCTGTTGAACGGCGACGGTTGTTCCACTCTCTGTCGCGCAGAAGTGTGTGGCAATGGAACAGTCGATTCTGGCGAAGTGTGCGACGAAGGTTCGCTCAATGGCACGCCGAATCACTGCAACAGTTTGTGCTCCGGAACGACACCCGCGCTCTGCGGCAATGGTGTGCCAGAAGGGGCAGAGCAATGTGATGATGGCAATGTAACTAACGGAGATACTTGCAGTGCCCTTTGCCAGTTTACGGTGTGCGGCGATGGAATTCGCCAAGTCCCGAACGGCCAGGGTGTGATCGAATCATGTGATGATGGCGTTCTGAACGGCCAGCCGGGGAGGTGTAACTTCACATGCACAGGGTTTGTCCCTGCACAGGTTGATCTCGCTGCGCTAAAGCAGGTGAGCTCGACGACCGTGCAGCGTGGCGGAAGAATTACGTACACGATCAATGCCTTTAACTTGAGTACGACGACCAACGCGACAGGAATTGTGTTTACCGATCCTGTGCCAAGCGCGGATTTAATATTTAATGCGGGACTCTCTTCCTCCTCATGCTTCTTCCAATCGACCGGTGGGGTGTTTGGTTCCGTTACCTGCAGCGGTGTGGGGACGATTGCTCCGGGGGGTAGCCTGCCGATTCCACTGATTATTGTATTTGATGTACGTACCAGCATTTCCTGCGCATCGTCATACGTGAACAGCGTTACAGTCGCATCGGCACAGGTGGATAGCAATCTCTCGAATAATACTCATTCTGCGCAAACTGTAACGGTTGCGTGTGCCTGCGGTAATGGAACGTCTGATCCCGGAGAGCAGTGTGATGATGGCAACGTTTCCAATGCTGATGCCTGCTCGAATACATGTCTTCGCACCGTGTGCGGCGACAGCATTCGCCAATCGCCGAATGGCGTTGGCGTGTTCGAAACATGCGATGAGGGAGTGCTTAATGGCACGCCGAATCACTGTAACAGTTCGTGTTCTGGGGTGACGCCCGCGGCTTGCGGTAATGGAATCCCCGAAGGAACCGAGCAATGTGATGATGGCAACACGTCGAATTCCGATTCCTGTACAAGCTCGTGCCTCAATACGATTTGCGGCGATGGTATTCGTCAAACCCCGAATGGTTTTGGTGTCAATGAATCATGCGACGAAGGTGTACAGAATGGAATCCCCGGTCATTGTAACTTGACCTGCACAGGTCTTGTTCCTGCTCCTCAGTGTAATGACGCAATCGATAATGATTTTGATACCCGTAATAACTGCGCGGATCCCGGTTGCCACACGGATGATAACGCCGCCAATGCATCCACGTGTAACCCAAACGATCCCGATGAAACGAATACACCGCGCTGCGGTAACGGCGTTTCCGATCAAACCTCCGAGCAGTGCGATGATGGCAATGCCTCCAATATTGATACATGTAATACGTCCTGCCAGCTTACCATTTGTGGCGATAATATTCGCCAAATTCCGAATGGCTTTGGTCTGAATGAAACGTGTGACGAAGGATCAGTCAATGGCCAACCCGGTCATTGCAACACGCTCTGCACGGGTACAGTGCCTGTGGCGCAGTGTTCGGATGGAATCGATAACGTTGATCCGGAGGATTTCCTCGCGGATGCTCAGGATCCCGGTTGCTATTCAAACGGGAACGTTGTGACTGGAACATTTAATCCAAATGATACTGATGAATCGCACGTTCCAGTGTGCGGCAATGGTGCAAACGATCAATCGTCCGAGCAGTGCGATGATGGCAATCTCTCCAGCGCCGATCTTTGCAACAACTTCTGCCAGCGCACGCTTTGTGGCGACAATATCCGCCAAACGCCG
>Ga0209542_10009219_pt1 | contig 18162 bp, 19 predicted proteins | sample RifCSPhighO2_01_FD_184028 | JGI IMG/M metagenome (GOLD analysis project Ga0209542, IMG submission 184028) | Soil microbial communities from Rifle, Colorado - Rifle CSP2_plank highO2_0.1 (SPAdes) (version 2) | ecosystem: Environmental > Terrestrial > Deep subsurface > Rock core/Sediment ...
TTATTTTTGGGTATCCTAACGGATATATTCTTTAAATTATGTTCTCTGGCCCCTTTTATAACTATTGCATCCATTTTTAGGTTACTTGTCCCGTACATGAGCCCTTTGGCTGCGAGAATGTAGATCTTGAGTCAAAGTAAGCATTGTATGGGATTGTTCCCTTGCACCTTTAATTATTATTTTGTCCATGGGTCTACGGTCTACTAAGGATTCTCCTTTGTACAAAGGAGAATCCTTTTTGCGCTAAAGATCTCGAATCATCAATTTTAGCACCAAAATCAATGTTGGATCAATGTATATTAACCTCAAGTGATATCTTTGGGGACTAGAGCTGATTCAAGTTTAGTTAGAACTTTTTTTAAATCATTACGTGCAGTTTCGTATGAAATTCCCAATTCTTTTGCTGTATCTCTAATGGTATATCCAAGTCGAAACCTTAAAGTGATTACTTGGTGCTCTCGATGAGTAAGAGTATTCACCAAAGCTGCCTCAGAGCCATGACTTTCTTGACCGCTTTCTTGGCCAAAAAGTTTGTCATACTGGTCTTTGCTGAGCGTGTAAAGTATATTCAGAGCTCGAGTAGTTTCAGTCATTTATTATTTGCTACCGTTTAAGATGGTTATTTCGTCCCTCAACACTGCAGCTTTTTCGAAGTCTAGAATGCGGGCAGCGTCTTTCATTTCGCGAGACAGGGCTTTAATTAATTTTTTCTTATCCTCCGGCAGAATATTGCCGTCTTTTGCTCTTTGAATCGCCTGTTCATAAACAGTATCTTTGTACAGACGTTTCTTATCCTCATAAATTTTCTCGCGGTCAATTAATTTTTCGCGAATGGGTTTATCGATTGAAATTGGCGTAATGTTGTGCTTTTTGTTGTAGTCGAGTTGGATGTTGCGGCGACGATTTACTTCTTTAATTGCCCTGTTCATTGAACCTGTTACTGTGTCAGCATACAGAATTACCTGACCTTCCACATGGCGAGCTGCTCTGCCCATTGTTTGAATAAGAGATGTTTGGGATCTTAAAAATCCCTCTTTGTCTGCATCTAAAATGGCAACAAGGGTTACTTCCGGCAAATCCAAACCTTCGCGCAGCAGGTTAATACCGACCAAAACATCATAATTGCCGAGCCTTAAATCATCTAAAATATCCATTCTGTCCAGTGTCAGGACTTCTGAGTGTAAGTACTGGACTTTTAAGCCTTTTTCCTCCAGATAATTTGAAAGTTCTTCAGCCATTCGCTTAGTTAAGGTCGTTACTAATATTCTCTGATGTTTTTTGACTCTTTTTTCGATTTCTGCAATTAAATTGTCAATTTGCCCCTTTGATTTCCTGACGGAAATCTCAGGGTCTATCAGACCTGTCGGCCTTACTAACTGTTCAACAACTTGGCTGGAAACGTTCATTTCATAATCGGCAGGTGTTGCCGAAGTGTAGATAACCTGATTCAGTTTTCGCAAAAACTCCTCAAACTTTAGAGGTCGATTATCAAAGGCGGAAGGAAGGCGAAAACCAAAATCAACGAGCATTTGTTTTCTTGCGCGGTCGCCGTTATACATTCCATTGATTTGGGGGACTGTCATATGCGACTCGTCAATAACCATCAAGAAATCTTTGGGAAAGTGCTCTAGTAGGGAATACGGCGGGTCGCCGCGACTTCTGCCATCGAAGTGTATCGAATAATTTTCAATACCCTTGCAATAACCCAAAGTTTGGATCATTTCAAGATCGTAGTTTGTCCTCTGTTCCAGTCTGCGGGCTTCAAGTTCTTTAGCTTTTGATTTAAGGTATTTGAGCCTTGACTCAAGCTCTTTTTTTATTGACTCAAGAGCGTGAATTGCAGTGTCGTCGGACACTACGTAATGTTTAGCCGGATACAGGGCAAAAGTTTCAGGTTTACTTTGCGTCTTTCCCGTTATCGGATGAATAATCTCCAGTGCTTTTAAGGAGACTCCTCTAAAGGTTAGTCTTAAGCCGTTGTTTTCGTAGGCAGGCAGTATTTCGATGTTTTCGCCTCGAATTCTGTAAGTTCCGCGTGCAAAGTCATGGTCGTTTCTTTCGTACTGGAGTTTAGCAAAAGACCGCAGGAGATCAACTCTTGACCACGTTTGGCCTTCTTCAAGATCCACTCTGGCATTTTTATATTCTGTGGGAGACCCCAAGTTATAAATAGCAGAAACTGATGCGACCACAATCACGTCATTTCGGGTTGAAAGGGCCGTAGTTGCTGCCAGCCTTAATCTGTCGATTTCTTCATTAACTTCAGTTTCCTTTTCTATATAGGTATCGGTTGAGGGCATATAGGCTTCCGGCTGATAATAATCGTAATAGGAAACAAAGTAGGCAACAGCATTTTGAGGGAAAAATTCTCTAAACTCCTGATACAGCTGAGCAGCTAGTGTTTTGTTGTGGGAAATAATTAAAGTGGGTTTTTGTATTTTCTCAATAACGCTAGCTACAGTAAAAGTTTTGCCAGAACCGGTTACCCCGAGGAGGGTTTGGTGGCGGAAATTTTTATTTAAGCCGCTTATAAGACGGCTAATCGCCTTTGGCTGGTCACCGGCAGGCTTGTATACTGAGCTGATCTTAAATTTCATGAACATATATTATATAACTAATTTCTGTTGATGTTTATGTATTGACAACTTCGGGTTTTATTTGGTAAAGTATAGACATGGCAGCGATTTTATACAAAAGACAAAAAGAAATTTTAGTATTTCTAAACAAATTTATAGGAAGGTATGGCCACGCGCCTAGTTTGACGGAAATTGCCAATAAAATCGGCGTTAAATCACTTGCAACAGTTCACGAACATCTTACGGCACTTGAAAAAAAAGGCTTGATAAAGAAAACTTCGGGAGTAGTCCGCAGCATAGAGCTTATTGATAAAAGAATTAGTAATGTTGTAAAAGGTCTCGAACTTCCGATTTCGGGTTTTATCGCAGCCGGGTCCCCAATTGAACCGTTTACAGACCCCAATGCAAAGTTTACGGTTTCCGAAAATATGGTTGACCCTAAAAAACGCTCTTATGTTCTTCAGGTTAAAGGTGAATCTATGATTGAGGATGGGATCTTGGATGGGGACTTTGTGATTGTTGAAGAAACTAATGAGGCAAGAGATGGTGATATTGTTGTTGCTATGATAGAAAATGGCGTTGTGACCTTGAAAAGGTTTTATAAGGAGAAAAATAGAATTCGCTTGATGCCGGCAAACGCTTCAATGCAACCCATATATGCCAAAAACGTAACTATCCAGGGAAAAGTTACTTCGGTCATTCGCAGATATCAGAACTAAAAACTAGAGTGTTACAAAGAATCCAATAGCGGCCGCAGTCATAATTAAGAAAGTAATTAGCCCTAATATATTAGTAACGGGCGTGTTAACGTGTTTGCCCATAACTTTGGGGTTGTTAGCAAGAAGTAATATAAAAAAGATCAATATTGGTGATATTAGCCCATAAATTACTGCCGTATAGAAAAGTGCTTTAAAAGGATTAACGTTTATTAGCGTTATTAAAAGTCCCAAAACCATGGAGACAATAATAATGCCGTAAAAGGATTTCGCTTGCCTAAATTTATAACTTAAGCCTTCTCGCCACCCAAAAGTTTCAGAAACTGCATAGCCGGCAGAACCGGCCAAAACTGGAATCGCTAAAAATCCCGTGCCAATTATTCCAAGTGTAAATAAAAAGGAAGATGCACGACCGGCAATTGGTTCAAGTGCACGGGCGGCTTCATCTGCCGTATTTATTTCGTGAATGCCAGCGGAAAATAAAGTAGAAGCTGTTGTAGCAATTATTGCAAACATGACAATATTAGAAAAAAGCATGCCGATTGAAACATCTTCTTTGGCGATCTTTAGTTCGTTTTTGGTAACTATAATTTTCTTGTGTTTTTCCTTTTCTTCTTCTTTGATTTCTTCAACTTCTTCTGAAGCTTGCCAGAAAAACAGATAAGGAGAGATAGTCGTACCTAATATTGCAACTACTAAGATTATAAAGTCGTTAGTGACGGTAAATTTGGGCACAAAAGTACTAAAAATTATTTGGCCCCAGTCATGCTCAATGACTACGGCCGATGCTATGTAAGCAAAAAGGGCAAAAGTTAGCCATTTAAGTTTGCCAACAATAAATTTATATGGAAAATAAACTAATAAGCCAATAATGAGAGCCGTAATTATAAAATTGGTGATTAAAGGACTTATAGGAACAAATAATTTAATTGCTGCCGACATACCTGCAAGGTCGGCGCCAATATTGATAGTGTTAGCCACAACAATTAATAGGGTTAAAGAATAAAGAAGAATTTTAGATTTATAATGAGTTTTGATATTACCGGCAAGACCTCTCTGTGTAACTAGACCGATACGGGCACACATCTCCTGGATAGTAGCCATTAAGGGGAAGGTTAAAAAAGCTGTCCAAAGAAGCGAGAAACCTTGAGAAGCACCCGCGAGTGAATAGGTGGCTATGCCGGAAGGGTCGTCATCGGAAGCTCCGGTAACAACCCCGGGGCCGAGCTTGTTAAGGAGCTTCTTTAATTTTTTCTTCACTAATCTATTGTAGGTATAGTAACATCTGAGATGTCAATAATTGACAACTGATAACTAACTATGAACAATAAACTATAAACAATGGGTATTTTCTATATCGTCGCGACACCGATTGGTAATTTAAAAGATATAGCACTAAGAGCATTGGAAACATTGAAAAATGTCGACTATATTCTTTGTGAGGATACACGAGTTACCGGAAAATTATTAAATCACTACGAGATATCTAAGCAGATGGTCTCGTTTAATGATTTTAGCGAGGATAAAAAAACTCCAAATGTTATTGCAGATTTAGAAATGGGAAAATCTGTTGCGTTAGTTTCTGACGCAGGAACTCCATTAATTTCCGATCCCGGGTATAGGCTTGTTCGCAGTGCGATCCACCGGGGAATACGCGTAGAATCAATACCCGGGGCATCGAGTATTGTTAGCGCACTTGTAGTTTCCGGACTCCCTCCGGACAAATTCACTTTTCTGGGGTATTTACCAAAACCAGAGATTAAACGGTTAAAAATTCTGGAAGGTGTGCGTGAAAATCAGAAAAATCTTAAATCAACGACTATCATTTTAGAAGCGCCATATAGACTTGTAAAAACTCTTGAATCCATTACTGGAATCTTTGGTGATGTTGAAATTGTTGTTTGCCGGGAGTTGACAAAATTACATGAAGAAATAAGACGGGAGAAAGGTTCTGCTTTAATAAATCATTTTTTGGCCACTAAACCTAAGGGCGAATTTGTAGTTTTGTTCTAATTAATAAATAATTGAATTAATTTATCTAGACAAGTAGGCAACCGACCAACCATAGGATAGTGGAACTAAAAGAGGGTGATGCTCATAAACATGCCCATTAAGACCCCATTTGGAAAGCACTTTTTTTTCAGGCGTAACTTTTCCGATATGTATTGGATGAGTTAGTTCTTCATTTACATATAGCGCGAGTGAATCCACAATCGGATCAATAGAAATTTTGCTGCCAATAATGAGATCAGTTAACGTCTTCTCGGCGTTCGCATCAAGACCAAACAAATAACCAAAGCAATCTGTACCTTGGGGTCTAGCATCGCATCTTTCTGCAATCCTTATGTCTAGAAAATTTTCAACAGCATCTGGGCTATTCTCAAAAATGACCTGTAAAAAAGTACGAGCCACTATTAATTTTTCAACAGGGTCTTCTATATTTTGAGCAAACAAAGCACATAAGTCCTTTAAACCTTCAACCCCTAAATTTTCTTCCGTGATATTACCTTCGAATAGAGCATAAAGTCTGCGTTCAGCTTCTGGTGATAACATCTTGGTGTTCGGATTACAGATCGAATGTAGGGTATTTCTCGGGTATTACCGTGATATTTTATCACAATTATCACCTTCCATTTGACTTAGCTCATCGAGTCTGAGCGACGAGGTCGCTAGACCTCAGAGTCGAAGACCTGAAGGTTCTCAGAGCCTGAACGGCCAGAGTTAGTTTGTCAGAAATCTGTTCAATTTTTGCAGGGTTAGATTACTTTGGTTTACTAGTTTCCTTTGTTATTTTTATTTCCCCTGTTGTTCGATTCCTGTCGATGATAGTTGTAGTGTTTGGATGTAGTACCGATTCTTTTATAATGTGCCCTGAAGTTCTGGCAAAAAGGGAAACTTCAAATAATGCCCGTCTTTATACCCGTACGTGATGGTTGTCGTTCCATTATTTGGGATTATATCATTTAATATTCTAAGTTTGAATCATCAGCAGATTTAGTTTATGAGAAGTCGATGCACTTTTTAGCTAATTAATCTATAATTCTAACTCTACTTGGTTTATCTACGATCCTGACCCGACTAGGTGAAGATTTTTCTACCACACGGACCCTGCTGGATGGAGAATTATTGCTCTTTAAAAGGAAATGGCCAATACGGACTAACCTTTTGTGCCACTTTTCGCTGGTTTCTTTGGCTTGCCAAATATCTACTTGGTTATCATCTGCAGGTGTTATAACAATATGGGACCGCTTATTTGATAGTAATTCTCCTCCTTTATATATGTTTTCCAAGGTCAAAAACATAGTAGAATCGCGGTCTTGTCCCGTAATTCTTCCAGACCATCCTTTGGGGTGAGTGTGAACAGTTCCAATAACCACTAATTGTTCACCTTCCTGTCGTCTTTGCCTAACATAGTCATATGCCACGTGATGCCCCGCAAAATGGAATTCTCCATGTGAACCTGAACCTGAGTCTGGGATTACTTTAGTAACATGAAGATATTTATGACCATTATGTTCCCCTTCAGTTCCTACTGCCCATCCTCCAACCTCGTCGCCTCCATGACGATGCCAATGATTTAAAAATTCACTTTTAGCTGTTTCTTCTAAAAATACTGGGACTATACCCTGGCTTTCGGTTATATCTCCTATTTGTTCTACTGAAGAGTCGAATTGTTGAGCCACTTCTTTTGCCCAACTTTTACTACTTAGAGAGTCTTTTATTCTTGATACAGGACCTCTTTTGCCTTCTAGCTCAAAACTTTGCCCTTCTGACATTAATTAAATTTTAGCAAATTCAAACCTAAAGTTCGAATCCTGATTGCGATTAATCAGTTTAATATAGTTTTTTGAGGCTCAAGTTAACAATGGTCTGTATCAATCATCACTAATAAGTCTTAATATAAATGGTACTATTCTCATGGTTGGAAGTTTATACTTGTGGGCAACTTTATAGTAGATATTTCCATATTCTCTAATCTTGATTGTTAGAAGTTCTTGAAACTTTGTATCATCCTTTATCTTTGACAATGAATTGCCAGCAATTCTTTCAATCGCAGGATAAAGCAGTTGTCTTTGGTAATCATCTTTTATAGTTGAGTACCAGTTGAGTTTTTCTGTTGCCAGAAACGCTAACTCTTTTTCAATTTGAAGGAAAATTTGCAAGTTAACAGAACGATTTTTTGGAGCATCTTTTGAAAACTTTTTATTGAGGACTAGTTCGTTTATTTTCCTTCTCTCAAGGCGAAGGACCCTTGCCAGTAAGCTAATTTCTTTATTGATGCTTTTGCCAGAGTCCTTCTTGGTTGTTAGATTGCTAACAATCAACTTTGCTGAATATGAATGCGAAAACAGCAGAAATCTTATTTTTCCATTGTCTATTACCATTGTAGGTTGCAAGATTAATGCTAGGGAGTATAATATGGGACTATGAAATCATATATTACTTCCGACCCAAAAATTCTAGGTGGTACACCAGTAATAAAAGGTACTAGAATCCCTGTGTCACGAGTAATCTTTCTACTTAAGGAAGGTTATACAGTTGAGGCGATACACCAAGATTATCCTCATGTTCCTGCCAATGTGATTGAGACCGTTATCGACGAGGTTGTTAATATGGTAGATTCATCGAGGAATGACCAGAAAATTTCGAAAGTACAAGTTGCTTCTTGACGAAGGATTGTCCCCAAGAGACAGATTCAAGATTTTAAATTCCAGGCATAATCTAAAACACATAAAACACGATTTAGGCAGATCAGGTATCTCGGATGAAGATGTCTGGAAACTTGCAATTAAAGAAACACGTTTGGTGATAACCTATAACGTCAAAGATTTCAAAAAACTTGTTGCCACAAAGCAACAATCTGGAGTAATCGGGGTTTCTACCAATTTGCCTACTGATCAAATGGATAAGAAAATTACATCCTTGCTTTCCAAAAGTGAAAAGAACGATTTATTTGGTAAATACGTTTTTGTAAGTTCTGGTAGTAGGAGATAAAGCTGCCGGACTAGAATTCGAACTTTATATTCGCCTTGCTGAAAACTTCGGCATTTATGCCGAAGATGAAAGCAAGTGGAATACATACTTCTTCAGCAAGGCTCATGTAAACTTAAGATAATTCTCCAGCATTAATGCTGGAGAACTTTATAAAAGACTTCTGCCGGTCATCGTCGATGGTTTAGGAATTTGTAAGGTTGCAAGGATTGTGGGGGCAATATCGGCGAGCAAACCTTGGGGTAATTGGCGGTTTTGTCCTCGAAGCTCGTTGAATATAAAGAGTGCGGGTACGGGGCTAAGACTATGCTCGGTATTGGGCTCACCGGTTCTAAAATTAATCATTTCTTCCGCATTTCCATGATCGGCAGTAATAATTAAACCCCCGCCAGCTGAAGTTATTGCCTTTGATATAATTCCGAGTTGATAGTCGATTGCTTGAATTCCCTTAATAGTTGCTTTTATATCACCGCTATGGCCTACCATGTCAGCATTAGCGTAATTTATTACAATGAAGCTGTATACACTTTCGTCTAGTTTTGCTAATAGTTTTTTAGTAATTTCAGGTGTCGACATTTCCGGTTTTTCAACATATGATCCTACTTTTGGGGAAGAAACCAAAATTCTATCTTCTCCGCGAAAGGGCTTTTCTAATCCACCGTTAAAAAAATAGGTTACGTGTGCATATTTTTCGGTTTCTGCTATATGCAGTTGTCTTGCGTTACGTTCGGAAAACACCCGCGCCAGGGGCATTGTTACCACCTCGGGTTCAAAAGCTACTTTAGTTACTATGATTTCTTTTTCATAGCGAGTTAGTGAGACAAAGAATAAATTTTTTATTTTATGACTGCGATCGAAAAATTTAGCCTTTTCTCCTGAATGCGTTTTTAAGCTTTTTAAGTCTTTGTCCTCGAGAACAAACGATTTCGTAAGCTGTCTTGCCCTATCTGGACGGTAGTTAAAGAACATGAAAGCATCGTTTTCGGTAACCCTCCCGATAGGTGTGCCAGAACTATCGGTTATTATGGTGGGTATCACAAATTCATCAGTAACATTATCTGCGTAAGATTTGCTAAGTACTGCCACCGGGTCAGTATCTTTGCGATCACTCGCACCAACTAGGCACTGATATGCCTTACCGGTTCTATCCCATCTATTATCTCTATCCATTGCGTAATACCTCCCAGAAATAGATGCTATTTGTCCTAGATTAGATCTCTCGAGTCTTTCACTAAGTTGGGCAATGTAACCTTTGCCGGAAGTTGGGGGACTGTCTCTGCCATCAGTAAACAAGTGAAGCTTAATTCTTGAAGACGGAACTTTATTTTTTTGTAAAAGCTGGAGCAGCGCATACAAATGCTCAACACTGCTGTGAACGGTTCCCAACCCAACAAGTCCTGCAAGGTGAATATCCGAATTATTTTTATTAATGTGTTCAATTGCTTCAAGAAATGCTGTATTTTCGAAAAACGTACCATCGGCAATAGCATTATTTACTCTTAGAAGATCTTGGAAAACGACTCTACCGGCCCCTAAATTTATATGGCCAACCTCGCTGTTGCCCACATGACCTTCGGGTAAACCTACCGCTTGGCCGGATGCCACAAGAAGAGCGTGCGGGTAAGAAAACCACATATTGTTAAAATTAACCGGATTTGCGCGAGTTATAGCGTTACCGGGGCTGTCCTGAGAAATACCCCAGCCATCTAAAACACAAAGAACTACCGGGTTAGGTTTTTGGGTAATCTGCAGCATTTAAGAAAGCTCATGTTCGATTTCAAGAAGCCGATTGTATTTTGCGACTCTCTCGCCCCTTGCAGGAGCACCAAATTTAAGATAATCAGCTCCCACACCAACTGCAAAGTCGGCAATGAAATCATCATTGGTTTCACCGGATCTATGAGATATAATAATTTTCAGATTCTTCTTTTTAGCTTCAGCTACAACTTCTAAGGTTTCTGTTATTGTTCCGACTTGATTAGGTTTAATTATCACTGCGTTACATGCTTTTTTGTCAACGGCTTTTTTTAGTCTTGCCAGATTAGTTGTGATCAAATCGTCCCCTACAACCAAAGTTTCCTGACCGACTCTCTCAGTAAGCTGTTGCCATGAATCCCAATCGTCTTCATGAAGACCATCTTCTATTGAAAGCAAGTGATATTGTTCGTTTAAATTTGCATAGTAGTCAATAAATTCAGCAGCTGAGAGTACAACAGGGCGGTCCTTTATTTTATAGGAATGATCTTTCATAAAGTATGAGGCTGCTGCGTCAATACTGAAGAAAACATCGAGTCCGATTTTATAATTTGCTCGAAGCACAGATTCTTCGAGGATCTTGAATGCATCTGCATTTGAAAATAATGTAGGGGCGTAGCCACCTTCATCTCCCAGTAGAGGAATTCCACTATGGGCAACAATTGTTTCTTTTAGTGCATAGTAAATTTCTGTACTCATTTTTAAGCTATTTGAATACGAACTCGATTTTGGCGGGACTATTAAAAATTCTTGAAAATCAATGTTTCCGCCTCCATGTTTTCCTCCGTTTAGGATGTTAACCATGGGTGTAGGAATGATATACGGGAGCATCTCCTCTTTATTGAGTAACTTGGATATATATTTATAAAGCGATATTTTTAGAGAATTAGCTTGAGCTTTTGCAACAGCACCAGAGATCGCTAAAATGCTGTTTGCACCAAGTTTTCCTTTATTAGAAGTGCCATCAGCGTCGATCATTAGCTTATCGATTGCACTCTGACTTACGGCATCTTTGCCTATTAAAAGAGGGGAAAGTTTTGAGTAAATATTGATTAAGGCTTTGAGAACACCTTTACCGGCATATCTTTTGATGTCTCCGTCGCGCAGCTCAACAGCTTCATGTTTCCCGACCGATATCCCTGAAGGTACGGCGAAAGTTCCCACCGACCCATCTTCTAATTCAATAATAGCCTCAATGGTGGGGAAACCTCTACTATCCAGTATTTCTCGCGCAACGATCTTTTTAATATTTGCCATGTTTTTAAATTAATTACTCAGCTTCTTAAGTTCAGCTTCATAAATATTATTTCTAGTGTTTTCAACTGCATCGGGGCTAACAGAAATTGAACTAATTCCCCACTTTACTAATTTCTGAATTAATTCAGGGTACACTGATGGGCCTTGTCCGCAAATCGAACTTTTTATTTTGAACCTGCTTGCAGTTTCAATTGTCTTTTTTAATGCCCAAAGTACAGAAGCATCTAATTCGTTATACTCGTTAGCAACCTCTTCATTATCGCGATCTGTTCCTAAAAGTAGCATTGTTAGATCGTTTGAGCCGATTGATACTCCACTGAGCCCCACCCTTATATAATCTTCCAGTAAAATTACGTTTGAGGGAATTTCGACCATCATGTAGAATTCAAACGATTTATCTTTAAACAACCCTATATTGTCCACAATTTTCCGTACAGTTCTTAGTTCGTTCACTGTCCGCACAAAGGGAATCATTAGATGCAGGTTTCTGAACTTGTTGCGGGCATTTTTAATCGCTTTGAGTTCAAGCTTGAATACATCCGGGTCTTTGATATAGCGAAAAGCCCCTCTATATCCCATCATCGGATTTGATTCGGTTGGTTCAAATTTGTCTCCTCCCCTGAGATTTCTATATTCATTAGATTTAAAATCTGTCGCCCTGTAAATAACCGGTCTTGACCCAAATGCTTTAGAAAAAATACTGAGTTTATTTTCCAGAATATTTATAAATTCTTCCTCTTTTTTGTCATTTATATATTTCTTTGGGTGCACGCCAATTTGGGCCATTATGAATTCAGCTCTCAAAAGACCTATTCCGTCGACGTTTTTTGCCGCAATTTGGTGTGCAAGATCAGGTTCTGCTAAATTGACATATAATTTTGTGGCTGTTTTTTTTTGTTTTTCTATATCTTTATTTTTCAAGTCAAGATCTTTTTTTGTCTTGATAAACTGACCTTTATATATTGAACCTCTTGATCCATCCACAGTAATAACCATTCCCTCGGTGAGTACGCGTGTGGCTTTTTCCGTACCTACAACGCAAGCTATCCCAAGTTCTCTTGCAACAATTGCAGCATGAGAAGTCCTACCTCCTCTATCGGTAACTATCGCCGCCGCTTTTTTCATAGCCGGAACAAAATCCGGGTTAGTCATCTCCGTTACTAAAATATCCCCAGTTTTTACTTTAGAAATTTCTTTTACGCTTGAAACGATAACTACTTTTCCGGAAGCTATTTGCGGGGATGCCGGAGAACCTTGGAGAATAATGTTTTTTTCATTTATGTCTATTTTCTTTTTAAGTTTTTCTTCTACACTCTTTAATTTTAGGGTTGTAACCGGTCTGGTTTGGGTAATGTAAACCTTGTTATTTTCAACAGCCCATTCAATATCCTGTGGGAAAAAATAATGCTTCTCTATTTTTGCACCAATTTTAGCCAGTTCTATAATTAGCCTGTCCTCAAGTTTTTGGTCTCTTTTGTGGCTTTTGGCAACTTCAACCTCCTTGTTTTTAGTCTTTTGGTAAACAAGTTGCTTGTTTTGAGCGGCTATCTTTTTATCAAGAATTTCGAAATCTTTTTTAGATATTTCGTAGTGATCCGGAGTTTCTCGGCCCCCAACTATTAATTCCCCAAGTCCAAAAATTGCTTCAATTATTATTTTTTTCTTATCGTTCGTAATGGGGTCAAGAGTAAACATTACTCCAGACGATTCAGCCTGAATCATTTTTTGAACAGGTATGGCTAAACCAACTTTAAAATGATCAAAATTTTGGTACACTCTGTAAAAAATTGCTCTGGCCTCAAATAAAGAAGCCCATGCGTTTAGGATTGCTTGCTTTAATTGATGTTTCCCCAGTATATTTAAGTATGTTGATTGCTGGCCAGCAAATGAAGCTTGAGGGAGATCTTCGGCGGTAGCAGATGATCTAACGGCTACGAGTGCATTTTTCGAACCTGAAAGTTTCCTATAGTATTCGAAAATTTTCTTTTCAAGTTTTTTATCTATTATAAGCTTCTTTATCTCTTGTTGACACGCTTTCGCTTTTTGTACTAGCTGAATAGGATTTTCTACATTTAGATCGTAAAGAATACCCCTGATTCGATCAATTGCCCCCGATCTTTTTAGACATTGAAAGTAAGCTTGAGAAGTTATAATAAAACCTTCGGGGATGGGTGCTTTAATCTTAGTAAGCTCACCTAGATTGGCTCCCTTACCGCCGACTAGTTGAATATCATCTTTATCTACTTGAGAAAACCAAACAATGTTTTGATCCTGCATATAGGCACAATACAATATGCCCAATTTAGACTGCGGGCAGATTAATTTAATTGTAACAAATTTTAAGTGTGAATATACTTCAAAAAAAGTATTGAAATTAAAGTTTTTTCATTTAAATCGGTATTTCCATTTTTTATTAAGAAATCGATCTTTAAGATTCCATGAAAAATTTTTCGGAGCACTTTAGTGTCCAGACTTTGTGCCTGTTTAGTTATCCTATCCCATTGCCAATCTTGCAGTGGACGACCGTTAATCATATTGACGCTTTCAATCGGCGTATTTAATTTGGCGAGAAGTAACAGCATCACTCTGTTAGAAAGGTGCCAAATTAGGCTTCTGGTTTCTTCATCGGAAAGGCTTTTCAATTTTGTCATTAATTGCTTTGATTTATGTGAAAGCGAATCGAGAAAATAGAAAATTTTAGCAGGAGTTTTAAATTCTTCTATTAGTATTTTCGCTTTAATATTTGTTAGAAACTTTGAATTAATTTTTTCTTTCTCCCAAAAAATTACAGGTTTCGCTTCAGGGATATTGGCAATATCTTTTTTAATTACTTTCTTTGCGGATAGAAAGTTAGCGCAAATAATTACTTTATTTTCTTCAATCAAATCCTGCCCAAAAAGAGCCATCACATATTCATCCTTCTCGCTTTTCTCATCCAATTTTATTTTTTCAAAATCTTGAAAATTATTCAGAAGCAGCTGCAATCTATTATAGGAAGCCAGAGTATCGTTTCCATGAAGAATATATATCATTAAACTTTAATTACGTCAGAGTTTTTTTTTACTTCTTTTTCTACTTTCATCCCGAATTCATCACCCTTTTTGGCGATATCAATATCAGCATGCTCTATTTGCATTGAGGAGACTTCTTGCATAAATTCGTTATCCTCTTTGTCTACAAGTTTAATTTTGTCACCCTTTTTGATGTCGCCTTTGGTGATTTTGGCAACAGCGACGCCTATTTTGTCATAGTAGTGAGTAATGGTACCGACTTTTGTGTTTGCTATTTTAATTCACCTCCTCACCGGTAATTATTTTTTCAATTTTGTTTTGATTTAACTTTAATTTTTCTTCAGCACTCTTGTGAATCTTTAAGCCTTCCTCGAGTAACTTCATTGCTTCGTCGAGATCCACATCATTCCCTTCTAATTTTTCTACAATCTCTTCCAATTTTGCAAGTGCACTACTAAATTTTAAATCTTTTGCCATCAATTACTCTTTTTTATAATTTTTGTTGATATTCTTCCGCGTGCTAATTTTACTTTAACTTTTTCCCCTATATCAACGATGGCTGCATCCTTGACAACGTTACCCTGTGAGTTTGTGACTATACTATAACCTCTACTTAGTACATTTTTCGGGGAAACCAGCATTAATTTATCCAAGTAGGAGTCAAGAAATCCCTGATTTCGCAACTTTTGGCTTTTCCAGTTTACAAGCAGGCTGTTTTTATAGCGATTTAGCTTGTGTTCGCTTTTCTCTAAAAATCCACTGACTGTTGTAAGTAAGGATTTTCTCAGTAATATTAAATTTTGAGGTAAGTAAATAAACTTGTCTTTTGAGCTAATTAGTTTTTGATAAATGAAATCAAGTTCTTGAGATTTATTCCAAAGAATACTTCTCATAGCTTTTTGTGCTCGCAGTTTTAAATCACTCAACTTTTGCTCTAGTTTTACGTAATTTTCAGTAAGGATTTTAGCGGCATCTGTTGGAGTTGATGCAGCAACGTCTGCAGTTAGTGACGCTATTGTTACATCTTTTTCATGACCCACGCCGACTATGACTGGAGTACTTGCATTAAAAATTGCTGAAGCGAGTTTCTCATCATTAAAGGAAGCAAGATCTTCAACTGACCCTCCTCCTCTAACTAAAACTATAGCATCAAATTTTTCCTTGTCAGCAGTTGTCAGTGCTTTTCGTATCTGTTGGGCGGATTCAAACCCCTGAACTTTCACATCGTATAAAGTTAGTTTTAATGCCGGAAATCGCTCGTGTGAGTGTTTTTTAAAATCCTGCAATGCGTCCGATAATCTAGATGAAATAACCGCTACTCTTGTTGGGTAATCAGGTAATTCTTTTTTATTTTTTTCATCGAAATATCCTTTTTTCTGCAGTTTCTCTTTGAGTTTTTCAAATTCTGCCAGTAAAAAACCCTCACCAAAGTCCTTCATTTTTAGAACATGCATTTGTAATTTTGCCTCTTTCTCCCAAAGAGTTAGAGTGCCAAGCGCCAATACTTTGACACCATCTTCGAATTGGTAATTTTCTGATAAATAGATTTCGGGGTCTAGTATGCAAGGCAGCTTAAATCCTGTTTGAGGATCTTTTAAATCAAAATATAAATAACGATATTTTGGGTTATAATCTTTAAAAGAAGATAGTTCTCCTTCGACCCAGAAATTAATTTGCTCGAGAGTTTTCCTAGCGATTGAATTTACTTCTGTTACAGAAAATACGTTTTTGCCTTCAATAATTCTCACTGATGGCAGTATAGCACCTAAAACGATTTTTGGGGGCTTGACAGATAACTTTTCCCGATGTATATAATCTATGCTTATCGCAAGATAGGTAACTTGAAAGGGCTTCTCGCAAGAGAGGCCTTTTCTTTTGTCAAAAATACTTAAGACTTCCTGCCATATTAAGGACTAAGGACTTAATCTCATCAACGTTTTCATTCTCGTCAAGCTGTGTATATGAGAGACGTATAGGTTTTTCGCCATCGAAAACTAGCAGATGCATAATTGAAAATCCTCGCGGAGTTGTCCCTTCTCCGGTAGTCCTTGCTTCTATTTTTTTTATTAATTTCCCATTCATTTCGATATTCTCAGAGGATGTAACATTATAAAAATCGTTAGGATTTTCGTAAAACATCAAAGTGGAAAGCCAATCATCCGCCTCAATTATTCCTAAGTTAACAGGTGTAAAGTCTTTATCTACAAAATATGGCACTACGAACGCATAAGGTGCAAAAAAAGTGCATTTTTGATCTTCAGTATTGTATGTTGTAAACCAATCTGATTCATACCCGATTTCAAAGCCAAAGTACATATTCGAACATAATTTTATAGCGGAAGGGATTATTTCCGGTGATTGGAAATCAGAAGATGGCAAAGGATTTTCGATAAATCCTCGGCTTGAAGCAACGGCAGAAGCACCCTTTACATCAGTAGTGGTTCCGTTAGCCGCAACCTTACCTACAAAAAACGATATAGCTCCATACAGGGCAAGAACCAACAAAAATAGGCTTGCCTTGGTGATTTCTTGAATTTTTTTAAGCGTCACTAAAAGCTCCTTACTATGTTAATGAAAGGAACTTACGCTGCCCTCTGCCTTACTTACTAAACTAACAATTCGTCGTCCTCTAGCTGGGATTATTTTCGTCTCCGGGTGCGGAGTCCGCTGCAGGCTCAGTTGTCGATGCGTCACTTGCAGGCTCGGAACTATCCTCAGCGGGGACATCGGGAGCCGGTACTCCTCCGCTTGCATCATCAGCAGGAGCAGGAGCATCTACCGGTGGAGCATCTGCTGGCCCTCCTCCTATATCATCAGGGGCAGGGGAATCTAACGGACCACCTTGTTGATCGTCGCTATCCATAAGCATATTTTCAACCTCCTTTCCTTAATTCTAACAAACTTTTCGCCACAATTGTAAACCCCTAAAAGCCAAAACTATACTTTGAACTTGATTGAGCATATAGGAGCTGGTAAAGATTTTTGATTTCACCTTCGAGATTCTGCTGTATATTCGCCAGCTTTTCAACATCTGCCAAGGTTTCCTTGAGTTTGAAGATTCTTTCTCTTTCTTCCACGAGTTTGGGCATAAGCAAGTTAATTTCGTTCTGAGCTTCAGTGGCCACCTTATAAGCAACCTCTATTGAGCCTGGCGATTCACTGTCTTGAATTAACTCCTCTTCTTCAAGGAGGCTTACTATTTCCTCAGCAGCACTAGTCAGCAATTGCAGATAAGACAAATGTAAATTGTAGTACTCTTCGTATTTCTGTGGTGTTTTGAATTGCGAAAGCTTTTCAAGGCTGGACGCTATGCCCGATTTCAAGTTTGTAAAATAGTTTAAAATCAGTTCCTTATCATTTGTTTGCCAAAGGTCTTTTTGAGAAATGTCACTGCCAACGCTAATTTGACTGAGGTTTTTAAGTAAACCGTTTTCATATTCGTAATTTTGCTCTAATTTTTCAAGAAATTCAGTTGACTCTGTGTAGTAATTATTAAAACCGTTTTCAAGACCTCGATATTCTCCAGGTGTTTTGGCATTTTCCTGCAGGTTTTTTTGGAAATTTAGATTATCTTTTAACAATTCTATTTGGTTTAAACTCTTCTGATTATTGCCCACAATTATGTTGTAGTTAAAAGTACCGCTTGCGTCTTTGCTGCCAAGAATCTTGTCGTAGCTTGATTGACCGACATTTAACGTATTGAGCAGCTCATCTATTGATTGGTCAGTTGAAATCAAATTCGCACTGATTAAGCCAATATATTGTTGCTTCGCAGAAATGGTCAGTTGCCGGTGAAATTCGTAGATTAGGTATACAGCAACCAGAAGCAAGATTAAAAAGATAGAGACAAAATAT